>Ga0187864_10000880_pt1 | contig 31721 bp, 34 predicted proteins | sample June2016WEW_11_4_FD_132985 | JGI IMG/M metagenome (GOLD analysis project Ga0187864, IMG submission 132985) | Peatland microbial communities from SPRUCE experiment site at the Marcell Experimental Forest, Minnesota, USA - June2016WEW_11_40 | ecosystem: Environmental > Terrestrial > Soil >...
GAAACGGCTGGATGTTAAAGACATGATTACACATCGGCTCCCGTTAAGCGAAGCGCAGGAAGGCTTCCGACTGATGGCCGAAGCAGGACAATCCCTCAAAGTCATCTTGGAACCTAACAGGGCTTGAGGCACGTAAATGATGTACATGTTTTGGATGTCAAGAAACATAAGCATTGAAAACTGAATTGGGTTTTTGCTTAAGAGATAAAAAGAAAAACCTACATACAATCTTTCATGTCAAACTTGTTGGATGTGCTTAGCGAGAGGAGGAGCGTCAGGAAATACCAAGCCCGACCCGTACCAGAAGAGCTAGTCAAGAAGGTTTTGGAGGCTGCTGGTTGGGCGCCTTCAGCGCATAACGCTCAACCATGGCGATTCATAGTATTGGCGGACCCGCAGGTGAAACGGGGGCTTGCTGAGGCTATGGCGAAGGCATGGACCGCTGACTCTACAAAAGATGGGGTCTTCATTGAGCCAGAAAAATTTAAGCTTCGGATTGAACGATTCGCCGATGCGCCAATACTAGTGCTCGCGTGCTTCTGCATGGAGGGTATGGAGAGGCTTCTTGATATTGAAAAGCAGAGGTTGGAAAGGGATTTGGCTTTGCAGAGTTTGGCGGCGTCGCTGCAGAACGCGTTGTTGGCGGCGCACAGCTTGGGTTTGGGGGCATGCTGGTTCTGCGCGCCAAGCTTCTGCAAGCAAACTGTTCGGGAAACTCTGGAGATTCCAAGGGAAGTTGAACCTGAGGCGTTGGTTACGTTGGGCTACCCTGCTGAGGAACCACCGGCACCAGAAAGGAAGCTGCTCGGCGAATATTGTTTTAGGGAAAAGTGGGGCCACAGCTTAGGCTGACTAGACTTCCAAGTCTGCCATCGTTTCAAGTTTCACTTAAGACTATCAGAGCTCTAAACTAAGAAAGCACTTCTCGAAATCTTTCGCACTGTAGAATAGCTTCGAGTAGTAACAAGAAACCCCAAAAAACAAAAGAGGCTCACTCTTTCTTGTCAGGGATAAAATCCATCGAAATCGAGTTCACGCAGTGCCTTGTGTCCTTTTCGGTGAAGTGTTCACCTGTGAAAACGTGTCCTAAATGGGCTCCACAGTTAGCGCATTCAATCTCCGTCCGCATTCCGTCAGGGTCAGGCATCCGTTTTACAGCACCCGGAATTTCTTCGTCGAAGCTTGGCCACCCGCAGTTGGCTTCAAACTTGTTTTCTGAACGGTAAAGTGGAGTCCTGCAGCGTTTGCATACGTAGATGCCTTTGTCCCAAAAAGCGAAGTATTTGCCAGTGAAAGGCGCTTCTGTGCCTTTATCCTCGATAACATGTTTCTCTTGAGGAGAAAGTTTAGCAATTGGTTTCTGAGAAGCAGACATAAAAATCACAATTAATAGTGGTGTAGCCACGTAAAAAAAGCTTCTGCAAGCTTTTCATTGCCGACAACCAAATATAGGCGAACGCAAATTACCATATTGGTTTTAAACATGGTTGAAATTACTAGGGTTTTTTGGAAAAAAGCTTACACCTCCGATAATGTTTTGCTCGGCGAGATAGAAAGCGCTGAAGTTGACATGGCTAGTTGGCAAGTTACAAGCCTCTACGTTGGGCTGACAGATGAAGCAGCGAAGGCGTTGGGGTTCAAAGTGCCGTTCCTCGGCAAAGTAGTTGTCTGCCTCCCCGTGTCCACCATTCAAACTGTGGCAGACCACGCCATGCTAAACAAATCCGCTGCCGAGCTACGCGACCTCAAACAATGCAAAGAATAGCAAGGTCGCCTCTTTTTAGCGACTGATCCTCAAACAGTTTGGGCGATAGCTGTCGATAGCCCAGAATCGCTCACCCACTCTTTTCTTCTCAGGTTGACTCGAATGTCGTCCCCGGAGGAAAAGAGAAAGAAGGGCACCAAACACAGCAACTAACCCGACAATCCATGCTGCAACTGTAAAGGGTGAAGGCATCGAAGATTTGACGGAGATAACAGGCTGTGTTGGGGAAGCAGCTTGAGGTAGAACAGAGTCGTTGAACTGTGAACTGGCGTAAACAAGCACCAACCCACTTATCGTCTCAGCCAAAAGCAAAATAAGAAACGCGATGACAGGTTTCCTCATTTTTCCACCGTTCTTCTTGGCGGTTTTAGTTGTTAAAAGGTTTATTGTCAACGTTTCTTGACTAAGTGACAGAAATTCAGTCAAGGTTTCTTGACTAAGCGGCCAAAAGATGAAAGTTTACTTTCAGTCACCTCTCCACTCTGCAATATGTCTTGTTCTTCGGTTATTTTAAATACCCAAACATTACATCATGTTGCAACGTGTGAATACAATGAAGGATGAAAATGAAGACGACCAAAACCAAGAAGACGAAGCACAAGAGGAAACCTCAGAAAAGCAGACTGAACCGTCCAAGCCAAAATATGAGTTTATAGAAGACCTCCCAGGAGTCGGACCAGCGACCGCACAAAAGCTCCGTGAACTCGGATATCACCAAGTGGAATCCTTGGCCATGGCTACATCGCGAGAACTGGAGCCGGTTGGAGTAAGCGAGAAAAAAGCTGCCCAAATCATACAAGCAGCACGCTCATCCCTGGGCGTCTCATTCATCCGCGCAGACGAACTTTTCAAAATGCGAAAAAACGTCTTGCGTTTGACTACAGGAAGCAAAGCCTTAGACAAAGTGCTTGACGGCGGATTAGAAACCCAGACGATATCGGAGTTTTACGGCGAATATGGCAGCGGGAAAAGCCAAATCTGCCATCAACTCTGCGTTAACGTCCAGTTGCCTCCGGAGAGAGGCGGACTCAACGGCGCGGCATTATATGTTGACACGGAAAATACTTTCAGGCTTGAACGTATCGTTCAAATGTCCAACTTTTTAGGTTTAGACCCTGACACAGTAGTTAAGAACATCATTTATGCTGAAGCCTACACTTCAGACCATCAGATGTTCCTTCTCGAAAACGCCGATGAAATAATCAAGCAAAACAACATCAAACTAATCATAGTAGACTCTCTAACAGCGCATTTTCGAAGCGAATATCTTGGAAGAGAAATGTTGGCTTCAAGACAGCAAAAGCTGAACAAGCATATGCATAAGCTGATCGGTTTAGCCCGGGCATTCAATGCGGTTGCAGTTGTAACTAACCAGGTAATGGCGAAGCCAGACCAGTTCTTCGGCGACGCAATCCACCCCATAGGCGGAAACATCGTGGGCCATACAAGCCACACAAGGCTTTACCTTCGAAAAGCATCACATGGTCCAATACGGATTGCAAGGCTGGTTTCAAGCCCATATTTGCCGGAAGGAGAGGAAATACTTAAAGTAACCGAGAACGGAATAGAAGATGTCTCTGAAGAGGAGAAAGCCACTAAAAGTCGCGGACGCTAAAACATGCCGATTTCACAAGCCCTTGTAACAAGGTACTTCCAACTCATAATCAGCAGGCAATTCACCGAAGCCGAACGCGAGTTGGAACGGGTAAAACAGAAAATGCAGAAAACAGATTGGAACAGAGGATACTTCCGTGCACTTTACGGTATCTACCTAGCGCGAAAAAACAGCGCAACTGACGACTACGCATTTTTATCAAAGATTGATTTAAGCGACAAGGTAGCCCTGCACAATTACAGAAAAGAGTTCCTAGAACATATGGGCAACGGCTTACACGGAGACTTTGACCGCGGATACTTTTCGGCATGGGCAGACTGCATGCGAATCCTAACCCGAATGGACATCGCACCGCTGAACGGAAACGCAAAACCAAGCGAACCAGAGAAAATAGAAACACTACGAAGCGACAAGAGCCAGGCCACAATCGCGAATTTTTTCCAGAAAAACCAAGAATAATTCTTTAGTAATAAAATTAAGCGTAGATTTTGAACAGCGTAAAGAACAGGACGAAGAAGGGCAGCCATGCGAAGAAGTACCCTAATACTGCCGTGCTCAATATTTTTGATTGTTTTTCTATCTTTTTTGAGTATATTGCCTTAAGCGGATAGTAGGATACCAGATATATAAGAAGGGCTACTGTGAAGCTGTCGATTAGGCTGCTAAGGTCATTTAGGGGCAGGTATAAAGCTAGAACTGCGCTTATGGCCCCTGCAACTACTCCCAACGAGATTCGAATCCAATAAAGCTGAACAACAGGCGTCATGTCTTACGTAATCCTTGGCAAGTATATTTTATCCTTACTTTAATAAGGTATTCGTTATATATTTAGTTAAATTGTTCAGCATAGTTCTTTGTTCACAATGGCTGAGGTCTAGTAAGTTTCAAATATTCTTTGATTGCACGGGTGCTTTGCTGGAGCCACGATAACTGAGGATTCAGAAATGTTTGCGGAAAATTGCAGGAAATGCGGGAAACAGTTTGTTCACATCCTTAATCTTCAATCTTACGGCAATTATCGTATGTGCCCCAGCCTTTACCAGTCCCTTTGGTCCAACTTCAGTACTAACGGAACCGAAATCTACTGTGGCCCTTCAAACGGATCCAAAGCACCTCTTCCAAAAGTTAAACCCAACCACTGTGTTTATTGCAACCAAAAGCTAATAAAGATGGCTGCAGTGGCAGGAATGAAACACTTTGAAGTTTGTCCTTCGGCCTTCGGTCTTTTTCTCTGTGCTTACCAAACTGAGCAGAGAGGAATTACCACACAGATTTTCTGCGAACCAAAGCCAGAAGTGAAAGCAAAAATAGCTAAACCTTACGCATCAGACCGCAAAACTAATCCTATCTAAGCAACAGTTGCTTTCACGAAACAATCTTCTCTGCTAACGAGTAATTTTCAGAAGAAGTCACGATTAGAGTAAATTCTAAGAATAAACGGTCTGCTTATGGGGGGCAGCAATCGCAATTGTTGGTGTTGAGCCATTTTTTGTGCCACTTGAAATTATCACAACCTTCTTTGGATTCGCAGCACATGCATTGGTCTTCGCTTGTAGCTTTGTTTATCATGTCGATTAGTTCCTTCTCCGCTTTAGGATCAAGGCAAAGCTTTTTGACTTGTTTTTCAAATTCACCCGTCAAATGCACAAACTCCATTGTCATTCTAACACAAGCAGATATTCTTTAACATAATGGTGCCGTAGTGGGACCTGAATGCTCCATTCGTGGAGACACCACCCGCGTTCCTCTTTTTTGATTTTCTCTTGATTTGAACAAAAAAGCTTTTTGATTGAAGGAAAAACATAAGAGTCTAATAAGGTTGATTTGTTTAGAGATAAGTAGTCTTCATGGAGTGTTTTTATGCCTGTAACTATTGGTGCGCTGTTTAGATGTATTGTCAAAGATTTGCAAACTCAAGATAATGATCCTGATAACTATCTAAATAATCCGAAGAGCGACATCAACAATCCAAATTACGACATCAACAACCCAAATAGCGCGATTAATTGTCGGTACAGTTCCATTAATGATGCCTCAAATAATGAAAAAAACAAGGACCTACGAAGGAATGTTCTTAGAGAACTTATCAAAATGTATTTGTCCGATTATCTGTCTGAAGAACAAGCAGAGAAACTTGTCGAAGAGTATATCCCATAACTCGCAGACCTTTAGACGTTCCATATAGTTTTGGCTTGTATTGACACCAGGGGATGTGATTCAAACCCTATAAGTCGAGGAGATGTCGCCGGCGTTTCCCCTTTTTTTTATTCAATCAGTTGTATCTGACAAGTGCGTTATTGGGCTATCCAGATTCTCTTCGGGTGGTTTTACATTTTGTGCATCTGAAGAAAGTAATTGTTGAATGGATAGTCTCGTCTGCCGCTTCAACGTTCCAAGTTTCGCTTTCGGTGTTTCCGCATGTTTCACACACCAAACGAATTGTCGGAAGCTGCCTAAGTTGTGCCTCTTTGCTTTCGTCTATGACCGCGATTTCAGCTACTTTCCCAAGTTGCAGGCTTATTTTTTTGTTCGATTCTTTATGTTCGATAGGTTTTTGAAATTTGCATTTTGGGCATCTAAGTGTGGAAGAGGCCTTTTTTGCTGTTTGAAGTATCGATCCGCATTTTGGGCAGAAGTCCACTATATTCACCTGCGTAGAGCCGCTTGTAGGCAAGTTTCATTTTCTTCTTTGTATCTTTCCGGGTGCCTATGCTTATCACTTATCCAAGTTACTTTGCTTTCCATTATGTTTCGCCCCCAAGAGTACAGCATCCCATCTACTATAAGGAGATTGTAGCGTCCCCGATAAGACAAACATTAACTCAAACATCACCATGGAAGAACACTAATCATGTTTGACTTAACCAGACCATGTGACAGAAGTAGGCAAGATGAAATCATTGCAAAAACTCAAAGCCAAAAAGCGTAGAATAGGATAATCGTTGGGTAACATGAGATACAGCTCAATAGTTGCCGGGCAAGGGTGGTCTAAGGGTTATTTTCATCAAAGAGTCTTGACTAAGTTAAGTCAAAGTTTCTGGACCGAGAATTGGTCTATTTCTGCGTTGGGTCTGTTTTTCTTTGTGGATGCTTCTTTCCTCGCAGTTGAGGTAGGACGAATTCTATGATTACAATCAACAGAATTATGAGGATGATTGCCGGCAGCGCTAATGAGTTATCGTGAACGAAGATTGTTACCCAACCAAACCATGGAATACGCATAACCACTTTGCCAACGACATCTTGTTGAGGAATTGGACCCCATGAGTCAACTACTGTGGCGGGATTGGGCCAAACCTCTGGTGGATTTCCGTCACCTTTTGTTTGGAAATAGATTGTTCCGTTGATAATTTCTTTGCTCACTATCCTATGAACTACCAATTCACTTGGGTCGTCAGGTCGATGGTAAACGATTATGTCGCTATTGGGGTAGTCCGTTTTCAGGTCTTTGGGGTTGACGCCTTGGATTATTATGATGTCGCCTACGCTTAAGGTTCGGTCAAACGGTGTGGCCATGGTTAACCAGAAGTTGTTGTCGTTTCCGTCATAAGGAATGCTCATGCTTCCGCTCACCACAGTCAACGCCGGGTCAGGAGTGTTCAAAAAAGCTCGTAAACCGAAGAATAAACCGAAAACCACAGCCACAACCAAAACAACAGCAACCACAGTTTTAAAGTATTCATTTTGTCGAATGACTTTTGCAGCCGTCAAACCGCAACCTCTCAGAGAACTTTTGGTACAACTATACGCTAAATGTCAAGATTAAGCATTACGGAAACAATAGGAGCTTGCTAATTATCCGGCTATGCAAAGGTTAAATATCCTCATGAAAAGAAAATCCATATTGACATAGTTTCCATCAACTTCTCGTTTGAGAAAGTCAACAATCCTTAAACTGTCAGGTCAATCACTGAAGGATTCATAGTAGTTTTTCCTTTCTCGATTCAAAACCCTTCTTGTACACCAACTAATTTTCTATTTATGAAAGTTGAATACGGCTGAAAAACTTAATCCCGCATTCATAAAATCTTTTTATGAGTTAAGTCAAACTGCTTTTGACTCAAAATGAAAAGTAAACAAAAGCTTGAAATCTGCAATGAGCTCCCAATTACTATCGACTTATTAGATTTAGACATCGTTTGCATCGTTGAACAGATAGTTGGGGAAGCCTTCATTAAAGAACCAAAGAAAAGAAGAAAAGCGTAAGCTTTCTGGCTGCAACTGGCAGAAGAGTTCGCATTTCCAACCACAACAAAAAGCTAGTTGGTTTGAGGGGAAAAAAGGGAATTTGCGCAGTAGTTGGAAATTGGGATCCATTTTCTGCATTATTCTTCTTGCTTTGTCAGCTCTGCCACAAGGCATGTCTTCTATAGCCAAATTTCTGCCTTGAAAACGACTAGTTTAATGAATTCCCGCTAATGCGATACAAATAGGTTAATTACTAAAAACCGCCCTTGATGATTTAACATGCGCAAGAAAGAATTCACAAGCTTCGACATTGCAGCCGCCGTCAAAGAACTAAAGCTGGCAATAACCGATTCCAGAGTGAACAACATCTATCAGCTTGACGAGAAGACCCTGGTTTTCAAGCTTCACAAGACTGATGCGCCGCCCATTAGGCTTATTTTGGAAGCGGGCAGAAGGCTACACTCAACCGTCTACGCGCCAGAAAGCCCTGCTACGCCGCCCGAGTTCTGTATGTCGTTAAGAAAGTACTTGCGCAGTGCTTGGCTTGTCGGCATTGATCAGTACGAGTTTGAGAGAATTGTAACGGTGACCTTCAGAACCAAGGATGGTTTGCTCAGTTTGGTTGCAGAGCTTTTCGGGGAAGGCAACATAATCCTCACAAGCGCGAAAAACCAGATTATGCAGGCATTGTTCTTCAAGCGGATGCGAGATCGAAATATTCTGCGAAACGAAACCTTGATGTTGCCACCTCCAAGCGGCAAAAACCCCTTCAAACTTACCATGCCCGAACTGCAGGAAGGTTTGGAGAAAGCAGGCGAAACTGAAGTGGTGAGGGCGATGTCACGTTTTCTGGGCATAGGAGGAGTATACGCGGAAGAGATGCTCCTCAGGGCGGGAGTGGAGAAATCCAAACCTTGCAAAAATTTAACATTTGACGAGGCCAAAGGTATTTTTGATGGACTCCAAGGCTTGCTTTCTAAATTAGCGGAGGATAATTTTGAGCCCAACATAGTTCTTGACCAAGACGGAAGCTTTCTTGATGTAGTTCCCCTGAAACTCAAACGTTATGAAGGATTCAAAACTCAAGATTATAAGACGTTTAACGAGGCGGCGGATGAGTTTTTCCTCCAGGTAATAGCTGCAGAAAAAGCGGTTGCCAGCGTTGAAGTTGGTAAGCTTAAACAGGAAGCTGAACGACTCAAACGAGTAGTTGCTGACCAAGAAAAATCCATCAGCCAAGAAGAGAAAAAAACCGAAGTCGACAAAAACATCGGCAACACAATCTACAGCCACTTGAACACACTCCAAACATTCACAGAAACTCTGCTCAGGGCAAACAGGGAAGGAAAAGACTGGGCCACCATAGCTGAGGCTTTGGAGGCGAAAAAAGGCGGCAAAGAACCTTATGCCTGGGTTGAATCTTTTGACGGACGCAACCTATCCCTGAACATGCATATCGAAGGGCTGAAGTTCAGCATTAGCCTGCGTCGCTCGATTTACGAAAACGCCAACGAGTACTACGAACGCGGAAAAAAGGCGAAACAGAAAACCGAGGGTGCGCAATCGGCGCTGGAGGAGTCCAAGAAACGGTTAGCTCAAATTGAAAAGGAGCTTGCCCGAGCTGAGGAGCTTAAGAGTCTTAAGCCAGGCGAGATTGTGGAAGCGCTTGCCAAACGTAAATTGGAGAGAGAGAATAAAGAGTGGTACGAGAAATTCCGTTGGTTCACATCTTCCGACGGATTCTTAGTGACTGCAGGCAAGGACACGGTCAGCAATGAAGTGCTAATAAAAAAATATACCACTCAAGAAGACGTTGTGTTCCATGCTGAAATTTCAGGAGCACCCTTCACAGTTGTGAAGACTGAAGGCAAAACTATACCCGAGCAAACGCTTCGTGAAGCGGGCGAGTTCGCAGCGTCTTTTTCCCGTGCCTGGCGTGAAAACGCAGGTTCAGCGGATGTTTACTGGGTCAAAGTTGACCAGCTCAGCAAGAGTGGAGCTTCAGGCGAATCTGTTCCGCATGGCGCATTCGCAGTGGTAGGCAAACGAAACTGGATGCGGGGAGTGCCCCTTAAGGTCGCTATCGGCATAACGCTTAATGATGAACCGGGCTTTGTCGGTGGACCAGTAGATGCAGTGAAAGCGAAGACCAAAGCTTATGTCGTTTTGTTGCCGGGCGATTACATGGGCAAGGAGCTTTTGCAGCGGATTCTTAGGTCACTGATGCTTAAGTTGCCTAAGGAACAGCGAGAAAAATCAGGAAAAACCTCGATTGAGCAAATCAGGGAGTACGTGCCCTACACAAAAGGAACCATAGCTGAAAAAGCAACGTAAGTAAGGAGTCGCTGAGTTTTAGGAAATAATGAAGAAAAATATAGAAGACTCTAACTTAGTCTTATTTTGATTTGCTTTCTGCTTCTGCCGCTTGGAACAGGTTCTTGACTGCTTTCTGGCGGTACTTCTGTGCCAATGTTTCGGCTGTAACGTAAGTCAACGCTTCTTCAGGGCACCATTTGACGCATTGCGGTTCTTTTGTGTCGTTGTCTGTGCAGCTGTTGCATGTGAACACGATTTTCTTTTCTGGATGCATGTTCATGGCGCCGAATTGGCATGCGCTGATGCACCATCCGCAGCCGTTGCATGCGTTCTCGTCTACGCGGATTATTCCTGAGTCATCTTCTTGACTGAGGGCGTCTCTGGGGCAGGCAGCTAGACAGGCGGGGTCTTCGCAGTGTCTGCAGGTGATTGCCATATTTATGAGCGGTCCCAGTCTCATGGCGCGTATGCGCGATTTAGTCGGGTTGAATGTTTTCTCGTTAACCATGCTGCAGGCGTACTCACAGACACAGCAACCTATGCATTTTTCTGGGTCAGCTGTAACGAATTTTCTGTCTTGTGGTCGCACCATTTTTAGTTTCCTCCTTGAACCTTTGCTTCTTGGGCAACTTCAGGTTTAGCTTCTGCGGCAGTTTTCATCGCTTCTTCAGCAATGTAGGCTAAGTCGCCTAGGCCTACTTGCTGCAGGCGTTCAACGGATGGGATCCCGTCAACTGTCCATCCCCTTGAGGCATAATAGTCATCTAAGCCAACTGCCATTTCCTCGTCGTTTACGCAGACGCCTTTGGCTGGTCCTTCATCGGGAACTGGAAAATGCTTTATCTTGTAGGGTACATCGTCGTATTTTCGTGTGCCTTTTCCTTCGCGGATATTAAAGAGTCTTGCAAGGTTTTCGATTCTGTCGCCATCTTTAATCATTTCTTCAGGTGTAATAGGGATGCCTGTTGCAAGCGTATAGTAGTTTGTAAGGTCCTTCCATCCATCGTAGTATGTGCCTCTGCTGAACTTGCAAACGATGAGTGAGTCAATAATGTTGTACATGTAGCTTTCTTCAGTGATCATTTTGCCTCTGCCTTTCTCTATCTTGAAGCGGTTTACCTTGCCTTTAACGTCAGGCGAGTAAGCGCCGTTTCTAAGGTGGCATGCTCCACGGAACGAAACACTAAAGCCTAATGCAGCGGTTTTTAAGGTTCTCAGGTCGTAGCCTGGCAGCTCTAAGCCTTTGATGTGACAAGCGTACTTGTAAGCGTCTCCGCCGATGATGTCTGCGGCTCTCGCAACACCTTCAGCAAGCGCATTGCCCAACCAACCTTCACGTTTACCAATCTTGTGAATTATAGCGATTAATGCTTCAGCATTGCCGAATTTGAGGTCGATACCCTCTGTTTGTTCCTTTGTGATTATGCCGTGCTCGTAGAGGTCCATTGCGAAAGCTACTACGACACCGATCGAAATCCCATCCATGCCGTATTCGTTTACTATACGCATGGCTTCGATAATGGCGTCAAGTCTATCAATGCCGCAGAGTGGTCCCATGCTCCAAAGGCATTCGAACTCAAGTCTCGAGGTTGAGCCCTTGTAAGGTCCTTCTGGGACAACGCCTATGTGGTCGCATCTCATTCCGCAGGTTGCGCAGCCAACGATTTTCTTCACGTAATGTTCGTTGAAGTATTCGCCGCTGACTTTGTCGGCGCCTTCGAAAGTTGCGTTTGTCCAGTTCCTTGTTGCCAATGCTGAGAGTGAGTTTAGGACAAGAACGTTTTCTGGTGTTCCTAATGTTTTGTATTTCTTTGTTGATGGTCCCTTCATTCGTTCATAAATAAGTTTAACAAATTCTTTGAAGCCTTCAAGGTTTGCAACGTTAACGTCATGTGTTCCCCGTACGGCAACTGCTTTGAGGTTTTTTGAGCCCATTACGCCGCCCATGCCGCTTCGTCCGATGGCGCGGAACTCGTCGTTTATTATGGCTGCAAATCGGCACATTTTTTCGCCTGCTTCGCCGATGGCTGAGACGCGGATGTAAAAGTCGCCAAGTTCAGCTCGGATTTTATCGTCGGTTTCCTTAACCGTCGCGTACTTCAGATACTCGGCGTTTCTGATTTCAACTTTGTCATCGTCAACCCACAGGTAAGAAAGCTTCGGAGCTTTACCAGTGATAACAATTGCGTCGTACCCTGCACGTTTCAGGTCCGGACCAAAGAAACCGTGGGCTTCAGCATTGCCGATGCCGCCAGTGGCTGGAGATTTGGAAACGACTGCGTAGCTGTTTCCGCCTGTTGGGCCCATGGTACCGCTGAGTGGACCCGTTAAATAGATTATGGGGTTTTCAGGGTCATACGCGTCGGTTCCCGGTTTTGAATTGTCAAAAAGCAAGCGGATGCCTAAGCCTATGCCGCCGATATAATCTTTTGCCATCTGTTCTGATAATGGCTCGTTTTTCATTTCTCCTGTTGTGAGGTTAACATGTAAAATTTTTCCCGCGTAAGCAAACATGCTTTTTTACCCCTCGTTACTCAATTAGGGTAGGCATTTGAAAAGTATATTAAGTTAATGGCTGATTCATTTAAAAATTCACGGCTTAAAACGACCTGTTTTTTAATACATAACGCAAAATAAGAAGCGAAAACTTAAAGCAACCTGAAAGTCATCTTTCAACAAGCAAGGCGAAAAAGATGAAAAGACCAAACGCCCTAAAAGAGGCAGCAGCCAAAGAAGGCTTAGAATGTAACTTCCTCATCTTCAACCCATATAACATAGCTTATTTCACGGGTTTTTCAGGCGCAACCGCGCTTCTCATCCCCAAACAAGGCGAAAACACCCTTTTCGTTGGAGGAGTCAACTACGAACAAGCCAAAAATGAAGCGAAAGAAGTAACAGTAGAACTCTTGAAGAGAGGCGAAAACCTGATTGAAAAAATGGCGACACAAGCACCTGCCAAAAAGTACGCCGTGGACGTGTTGCAGATAGAGAGTTGGCGCATCCTTGCCAAGGCGGTCGGCGGGGAAGAAAAATTGGAGCCCGCAGGCAAATTAATCCTTAAGCTGAGAAGCGTTAAGGATGAACAGGAAATCGAATTGATCCGTGAGGCATGCAAATTTGCATCAGTTGGCATGAAAGTAGCCTCTGAGCTTATTTGCCCCAACATAAAAGAGATAGAGGTAGCAGCAGAAGTTGAGTACGCCATGCGAAAGAAAGGATCAAACGGGACAAGCTTTGACACTATAATAGCCTCTGGACCGACATCAGCTTATCCACATGGATCCTGCTCAAACAGAACAATAGGCGAAGGCGAGTTTGTGGTGGTTGATTTAGGCGCAACCTATAACTCTTACCGTTCAGACATGACCCGAACATTCATAGCAGGAAAACCAGACCAAAAACAGAGAAAAATCTATGAAACAGTCAAGGCAGCACATCAAAAAGCCTTCGAAACCATAAAGCCCAACGTTGCAGCCCAAGAAGTTGATGGCGAGGCAAGGCGAACGATTGAAGCGGCTGGTTTCGGAGAGTTCTTTGTCCATAACCTTGGGCACGGGGTTGGCTTGGAAATTCATGAAGCGCCTGTTTTGAGTCCAGATAGCAAAGATATTTTGACGACTGGGAACGTGGTGACAGATGAGCCGGGTATTTATATACCGGGATATGGTGGAGTCAGAATCGAAGACACCGTTTTAGTAACTCGAGACTGCGCTGAGAAACTCACCGTTGGACTTTACAGTCCGACATGCCTATCCCGAGGGAAAACTAAATAGAGTCAGCATCTTCTTATTTTTTCGAAGCGTGAAAGCCAGTGGATAGACCAGCCATTATACTTGTAGATGTACAGAACGATTTTGTTTCCGGATCCATGAAGGTTGACAACGCTAAATCCATCATGGTGCCGTTGCAGAGACTTATCACCGCCTCACACCTAAACAACATCCCAGTTATCTATAGTGTCGATGCACATTACCCTCAAGATGTTGAGGTCACAATGAAATGGGGCAAACACGCCCTAAAAGGAACAGAAGGCGCGCAGGTTATCTCTGAACTGCAACCAGACCCAACCAAAGATTACATCGTCGAGAAACGGACCTACAGCGGTTTCTTCGAGACAGGTTTAGACTCGCTGCTGCGGACTCTATACAAGGGTGATGGAGCAAAAACCGTGGTCCTCGGCGGGTTGCATACTCAATTGTGCGTGCGCCACACGGCTGCCGACGCTTTCTTCAGGGGATACCGCATAGTTGTGGTTAAGGACGGCGTTGAAGCGTTTACCAAGGAAGACCAAGCGCAAGGCTTAAAGTACCTTGAGTACGTTTATGGCGCAAGAATATTACCGGTTGACGAAGTAATATGGGAACTTGTCAGGTGAAGCGTTTGCCGAAAATATTAGTTGTTTTTGATTCTAAGTCGGGTAACACTGAAGCGATGGCTTTGGCAGTGGCGAAAGGCGCTGAAAAAGCAGGAAAAGTAGAGGTCAACGTCAAAAGGGCTGAGCAAACCACAAACAGTGACCTTCTCGCTGCAGACGGCATAATAATAGGGTCACCAACATATTTTGGGCAAATGTCCGCCAAACTTAAGAAGCTCATCGACGATTCAGTACAAATCCACAAGCAAATGACGGGGAAAGTCGGCGGAGCTTTCACAAACAGCGGCGGAACAGCCTCAGGAGCCGAAACCACAATGTTGTCCATCGTTCAGGCCATGCTTATCCACGGCATGGTTGTGCAGGGAAGAGCGGACGACAAGCACTACGGAGTTGCGGTGCAAGGTACGCCAAAGAAAAAAGACTTGGCAGAATGCGAAACGCTTGGAAGAAACGTCGCTGCACTTGTTAAGAAGCTGCAAGCTTAACAAAGCTACTATTTTTTGCCAACTAAGCGGTGTTCTCTTTAAGAACAGTGAGGGAACGGTTTAGGACAAATATGTTCTTGGGGGAGCATTATTAGGCGCTTAGCTGATTAGCTGAATAGTGAAAAACCAAATGATCGAAAAGAAACTGATACTTTGCGGAATACTCGCCATAGCAATCGGAATAGCAACAATCGCGCCACTGGAGTACATGATGGCTGCTCAAAGCCAAGTAAATGCTCAAACACCTGGAAAGCCATGGTTTAACGTAAACATGCCCTACGCTTACTTTACGGCCAATGCCACAAACAATCAAAATGGAATATCTTACGGGGAAGGCTACTACTTAGGGCTTAACATTACAACGAACCCTGATGCCATGAAAACCCTTCCAAATAGCAGAGTGGAATACTACCAGATACAAGTCTACTCTGACAAAGGATCAATTGAGAACTTCACCTTTGTCATCAGTGCAAACTGCATCGGCACCACAAACACCTATACGTCATTGAACTATGCATTCGCGAACTACTTTAACTCTGGCGACATCGCCTATGGCAACCTTACCGACCTTTCCCTGCCCACCAAAGAATGGGTGTTCTTACCAAACTTTAACGGCTCACTTCCTTCGACGAACCAACCGAGTTGGCAAAGTAGCACAAGCTATAAGCTTATCTCCAAAGACCAAGCGATTTCTGGAATTAGCGAAAGCTTCACAAATGGTCTTCTAATTCAAGACACAAACATGACAAACGGAGATCCTTACTTAAATCACCAACTACAACAGATCTCAAACATCCAAAACGCTCAAAAAATATCTATTGACATAAGCAGAATAGGCTACGTTACAATTGACCAAAACTCAACCATAGCAACCCAAGCCGACAATAGCGTCATCCAACACATTGAACTAACACCGTATCAAGGTGGATTTCTACACAATACTGTTGTGCCGCTAGACCAATTGTCACAAATCAACTTGGAATCTCCACCTTTCCCTTAGAACCATTGTAAGGCGACAGATATGGCTAACGACGAACTCGAAGGCAACACATTAACCGTCTACGCATTCATTGTCCACGCAGCTAAGCCTGTGGGAACAAGAGACGTAACTAGAGGCGCAAGCCTGAGCAGCACAAGTGTCGCATTTCGGCACCTGCAGAAACTTGAGGACATGGGTTTAATCGAGAAGAACAGTTATGGCGACTACATTTTAAAGGAGAAAGCAAACATCAACGGGCACGTGTGGGTCGGCAAAAACCTCGTACCGCGGTTGATGTTCTATTCCTTCTTTTTTCTAGGCGCTTTCAGCGCTGAGATAGCAATTATGATGTTGATGTTCCTAATAAAAGGTGCAGTGCTTCAGGTCAGCTTTTTTTTCTTGACGGGCCTGACTGGAGTAGCGATGTTTCTCTTTTTAATTGAGGGATTACTGCTTTTCAGAAAACTAAACCCGAACCGCACGTGATTCATCCTCTGCGACTTTTTGAGATGTTTTGGGATGTTTTAAGATGTTTCGAAATGTTTTGGGATATTTAGGGATTTTTTGGGAGACTAGTTGCAACCAATCCAAACCCTATTCGAAGAAAGCAACCCATTTTACAAAGAAAAATTTCTGCACCCCAAAAATATTGCAAAAAACTCGGGGTCAAACGTTCCAAACTCAATACGGCAATGAATCACTCTTTTTCTTTTTCGGGCATGTTTTTAAAGTTATTTTGCGTGTTAACGGCTTGTGACTTCTTCTGTTTTATTCCAAGATTGTGTCAATTTGTGTCTAACAATGTCTAAAGTGTCTAACACTGTCTAAAGTGTCTAACACTGTCTAAAGTGTCTGATAGTGTCTAATAATGTCAAAAAATGACTCAACCTGCAGATGATTTAAGCTTCTTCACAAAAAAGCAATCTAAAACACAAACCAAAAAATCTTGCGCTCAACGAGAGGAGAGGTCATTCAGGGTGTTTTTGATGGTAAATTCTACTATGAATGTACAGTGAGATTGCTCCTGTTATCAACACCAAAACGCTTCCGACGAAAAGAGGCAGGACAAGCAGGTTTCCGTAGTTTGCAATTTCCTGTTGCCACGCCCAAGGATACGGTTGGGTCCACATTGGCCAAGCACCTATTACTAGATAAGTGAAGCTTAAAGCTGTAACCAACACAGCAGCGTGCTCCTTGTAGTCGGGTCTCGAAAGTTGAATATCTCTGATGCTGTAAACCGTCAGTATCAACGTTCCAGCAAGCGCCATAACAAGAAGAACAGGGATTGTCAAGACCCAAAGAGGCATGTAAAAGCGAAAGATTTGCCAGTTCACATAAAACCCGTGGAAAGTACCATACAGATTGGGCATAACAAACGTTAAGTCGCTGACCCCGAAAAGCACCATCAGCAAACCAATGATCAACTGATGACCTATGACAAACGTCGCTGCTTTAAGGGCTGGATTGTTTTGTTTCAGAGCAGGCTTCACCAATACCTGAATGCTATCGAAGTTTAATGTGGGCCCGAGGTGATTTGAACACCTGACCAACAGATTATGAGTCTGGCGCTCTACCGAGCTGAGCTACGGGCCCACGAGGCTTTTCGTTTAATATTGCTGTTTCATACTGCATTTAAACATTTTCCGCATTCGCCAAGACAACTAGCCGATTCGCTCGACCCAAGTTTAGGGTTTGCCGAACCATTTTTCGAACCATTGGGCGTAGAGTGCAAGGCATTCTTTGTGCCAAACGGCTTCTCCCTCATCTTCTCGCAGGCAACTGACGACTTCTAAACGGTGGGAAAGTTCCTCTTTTGCCTCTTGGAGATATCCTGCAACGTCGTCAAGCATGTCGTTGCCTCCTGCAGCATAATCCTTCAAAGTGTCTCTGAGAAAAACTCTTTTTTGCTTGATTAACTGGTAAAGTTTGCCTTCTTCAGCAGCCATACATAGCACCCAATTCAGTCAGGATTTGCTTGATTAATAGCATTTGTTATTTGAATCTTTCTTAATGACAGAAGCGGCTTAGCGTTGGGTTCTTTCGTAGTGGAAGAGGTATTCTTGGGCGTAACCTGCGTACTTGCCAAAGTAGCTTCTTCCGAAAGCGTTTAGTTTTTCGTATTCACTGTTACTTAGAGATGGGTTAGCTGAAAGTTTTTTCACAAGTTCAGGCGAAAACTCTTTTGCGTAGTGGGTAAGCAGTACCCGTTTAATCCAGACGTCAACTGGGAAAGCTTCAGTTTTATCGAGCGAAAACACCAGCACGCAATCAGCCACTTTCAATCCGACCCCGGGGAACTCAACAAGCACCTTTCTCGCGTCAAGGTAAGGCATTGATTTCAAGGCTTCAAGTTCAAATTTTTCTTCACGAATTTTCCGCGCCGTCGCATGCAAATACTTCGCCCTGTAACCTAAGCCGCACTCTTTCAACTCGTTCTCGCTCGCAGAAGCCAGTCTTTCAACGGAAGGGAAAGCGTAAAAATCCCCGTCTTCAAAAACCTTTTTTTCACCGAATTTCACTGAAAGCTTTCTGATCATCTGCTCAATAGCTGCTATACTTTTGTAGGTTGCACAAATGAAGCTGATGAAGCATTCCCAAGGCTCCTGGCGAATAATCCGTAGACCTTCAAACCGGTGCAGCGCTTTGCTGATGTAAGGATCTCTGTTAATGCAACGGCTTATTTGCCCCAAGTCATCATTCAACCCAAAATAACGGGTAACAAACTCGGCGTCAACACCATCGAATTCCAGTTGCTCTCCACATTGACGAATTTTGAGCACGTTTTCTCCGACGATGCCGTACCACCAGTCGTCGATTTTCTTCCATCTGAAAACCTGTCCACAGCAAAGTGTAAAATCCAAGTCGAATGGGACTCTAAGCTGCATTGATGTTACAGCTCCAAGAACTTTTCTGGCTTGGGGACTTCAGGCGACAGTCCTTTGCGTTGCCGCAAGTCAGCTACAACCTGTGAAGCCAACTTTTGAGGCATTTTTTCCCAGTGGTCAAAGAACGATTGCCAAAAAGCCCTACCTGACGTCGCTGACCTAAGCTCTCTTGAGAAACCGAAAGTTTCGGAAACGGGGATGAAGCCGGTGATTACTGTTTGCAAACCCTTCTGTTCGAAGCAAGTGACTTTTCCTCGTTTTGAGGCAAGTATTCTTGAAGTTTCGCTGGTTATTCCAGCTGAAACAGTGAGTATTATTTTGTAGATGGGTTCAAGCAGGATCGGCTGCGCCGACAGGAATGAACCGAAGATCGCTTTTCCAACTCCACGCATAACTTCGTCGCACTTAAATTCGCTGCTCAACTCGAAATTGACCAAAGTCACTTTCAGGTGCCGTACGGGTTCGCCGCATAATGGTCCAGCTTTGCATGCGTATTCAAATCCACCTATGAATGCTTCTAAAACCTCTTCGGCGAGGGGCTCAGCCTTGCCGTTGCAGTCCAGTAGCACGTTGCGGTGCTCGTCAACAGAGACAATGCTGACTTGCTCTTCAATCTCATGCCCATCAGGCGCAACCTGGACCCAAAAACTGCTTTGCTTATCTGGGCTCTTTGCCAAAGCCACAACTCCGCCTGTCTCAACGCTCTCCATGTAAACAACCCTTGGCGAAGAAACTGTAACATCCAAACCTGCGCTGTTCTTAAGTTGGTTGATTGCAACTTCCAAGTGCAGTTCACCCATACCGCTGAGCAGGTACTCGCCAGTTTGCTGGTCAGCGGATACGATAAGGTTTGGATCTTCACTTGCAAGCTTTTTCAGTGCCTCGAGCAACACTGGAATTTCCATCGTGTTCTTTGGTTCGACAGCTAAGGTGACGACGGGTTCGGAAACGTAGCTTATGCCTTCGAATGGAACCATGTCAGCCTTATGCGCCAAGTCCACAAGGGTTTCGCCAGCCTTCACCTCACTGGTCAAACTTAGTGAAGCCAAGTTCCCTGCTGAAACCCAACTTACCTCTTCACTAAGTGAACCCATATCAACAGAAACCTGACTAACCGTTGTTTCAGCCAGCGCTTCGACGAGATGCAGCCTCACACCTTTCTCTATCTTCCCAGAAAAAAGTCTGCCAGTTGCAACTGTGCCTCCCTTCTCGTTAGAGTGCACATTGGTGACACAGAAAATCGCTGGTCCATTGTCGGTACATTCAACCAGAGCTTTGCCAATCGAAGAGTTAACTTGACCATCCCAAATCTCTTCGATTCTGTAGGCTTGGGCTTCTCGCGGACTTGGAACTTTCTTGATTGCCATTTCGAATATGGCTTCGTAAACAGGCAGCTTCTTCTGCAGTTTCTCTTTTTCGCCCTGTTGATAAGCATTTATTACATCTGAAAACTTGATGCCTTTTTTCTTAGCCATGTTCAAAGTGAAGCCCCAGCCGTGCAGTGCAGCGCCAAAAGCCACGTTTCCCACGTTTGCATCGGCTTTCCATCGGCTTCTGAATGGCTCTTGAGCGTAGAGTTGTATGAGATCGTTGAAGCCTCCGATTATGTGGTCGAGTTTCTTTTGGATTTCATTTTCGTTTAGCTGCAGCTCAGTGATTAGCCTGTCAACTTTGTTGATGAATAGAATTGGGCAAACGCGTTCTTCAAGAGCTTGACGGGTCAGGGTTTCGGTTTGAGCCATGATTTCCTCAACCGCATCGACTACCACGACGGCGCCGTCGATAACTCGAAGGGCTCTTGTCACTTTTCCTGTGAAGTCTACGTGCCCAGGCGTATCAACCAGATTGACGATGAAGGAGTTTTCATCGGTTTTGTAGAGAAGGGTTATGTTGGCTGTTTTAATCGTGATTTTGCGTTTTTGCTCTTCATCGAGATAATCGAGCACTCGCGCTGTGCCAGCCATCTGAGGCGAAAGCAAACCTGCACCTAACAGAAGGGAGTCTGCAAGTGTGGTTTTCCCGTGGTCTATATGGGCGATTATTCCAATGTTTCGGATAAGCTCCTTGCTGCCCATAAGTTGCTGAATCTGCGCTGTCTGCTTGAACCTCGGCATAGCTAAACCAAACAGAATCCCAATATTGTTGTCGCCCTATTAAATTTATTATTTCCTTCTTTTCCATAGCAGCGGTATTCTGTAAATGAGAATTAGGTTTATTTTATGATTGTTTGTACTCTGCCGACTTTGCCGTCGGTTAGCCGCACTTTGATTCCGTGGGGATGGGTTGAGCTATTGGTAAGGATATTTTTGACGATTCCTTCGGTTAATTTGCCGCTCCGCTGGTCTTGCTTTAAGACGATTTTTACGCGGATGCCTGGTTTGACTTGGCTTCTCTGGTTATTAGGCTCCATTCCAGCCATACATGCTTCGCGTCTTATAGTTCATTCGCATAGTATCTTCAAAAAGTGTGGAAATACCAAGGTTTAGAATCGAGGATTGTTCCCAATGCATAATACTAAATTTATAATCTTGCCGACGCTGATATTCCCATCCCAGAAGGAAAAACGATATTGAAAGGCTCAACGATAGTCCCTTTGGACCAGCTGATCCAAGAGCCCTACGCTTCGGTCCTGTGCTTCCCAAATCCCAGTGAACCCGAACTGCAAAGTCGCCTAGCAGAATTGGGCGGCCTTGGCGTGTCGGCCATTGAGTTTTCTGGTTCAGCGAGCCTCTTCGGGCTTAGGGTTCCAGTGTTGGGTAAGGGTTTTGTCGGTGTCGTGGTGGTCACACACCTGAACGGGGTGAGAGTTGCTCTTAAGATCCGAAGGACAGACGCCGACCGAGGGGACCTGCTTCATGAAGCGCGAATGCTGTCAGTAGCGAACTCTGCTGGCGTGGGTCCTAAACTGGTAGCAGCAAGCAAAAACTTTCTTCTTATGCAGCTCATTGACGGCGGGTTAATTACTGATTGGTTGGAGACGAACAAGCATGAGGCAATTGTGAAGCAGGTTTTGGGGGAAGTTTTGGAACAGTGCTTCAGACTGGATCGAGCGGGGTTGGACCACGGTGAACTTAGCAAGGCACCGAAGCATTTGCTCGTCGATAAAGCTCAAAAGCCGTTTATCGTTGATTTTGAAACCGCCAGCGTCGAGCGAAGAGTGGCAAACGTCACTGCAGTGTGCCAATACCTTTTTGCAGGTAATAGTTCCGCCTCGAAGCTTTTGGCTGAGATTTTTGCGGAAAAGGAAAGATTGGATTTGATAAACGTGTTGAAGACTTACAAGAACAACAGAACCCGAGAGAACTTTGAAGGCTTGCTTGAAGTTTGCCTTTCTTAGTAAGCCATTCTTAGTTTTTCCTTGCAAGTTGCTTTAGCGTTCTTCAAGGACCGTAGAGAGCGGTTTCTCAAAATTTGGTTAATGTTGTTGTTGATAAATAGTGTTTCAACTCGGTTGTGAAGGTTCAAGGTGCTCTTAAAGTTGGGTAGTCGTTGGAGGAGTATTTTTCTTCTCTTTCCAAATTTTAAAGGCGTGTCGGAATAACAGTTTCTGGGCGTACAGCTAACCTAAAATGTCGGGCAGCCTGTTCTGCGCGTTTGCTTCTTTGATTTCTACTGCTATGCGTCGGCCCATGTACATGTTTTCTCCATACTTGAGGTAAGCGTATGGTGAGGTGCCTATGCCGACGTTGGTTCCGGCAACTATGCGAGCGGAGATTTCGAAAGTGAAAATTCGCAAGTCATCAGTCACCACGCATTCCAAGCAGAAGGGACCTATGATTCCCGGCGGAGCAAGTTCTTTGGCTTTTTTGTGGACGTTGTCGCCCATTCGCATGATTTCAGGCAGCAGAGATTCGCGGAGCACTATGGGGAAGTTTCCGACGATAGTGTATGTTGGGTTGACGTCGATTTCGAGTTGTTCGCTGGCGGGGATCTTGCCGATGGAATCCACAGCTGACTCGTAGCGTCTATCCATCGCAAGCAATTCAACTTCGTCGTTTAGGATGGAGCTGAAGTAGCTTGGGTAAACGTTAACACCGAGCGCGTACTCTTGCAGGTGAATTGCGGCCAAGTCTTCTTCTTTGAGTAAGCCGCGTTTAATGAGTTCGTTGAATTTTTTGTGGAACGCTTTAGGTGAATTCGCCAAAAAGTATCCTCTTCCGCCTTTGGCGCCTGGCAGCTTGGCGATGACTAATCGGTCGATGTCCTCGGGGGTTTTGAATGTAGCAGGCAAAAGCAGCCCCGCCTGGCGCAGCCATTCTTCTTGGGATTTGCGGTTGGCTTCCCAATGGAGCAGCTGTCGGTTTCCAAACATGGGAACGTTTAGGCTGTTTGTTAATTCTTCGGTGCTAAGATAAGCAGTGAATGAACCATGCGGAATTAGGATGACGTTTAGGCTGCGGAGTTTCTCTTGCAGTTGTTCATTTAGGAGCTCGGTGAAGTCTTTGACAATGATTAGGTCGTCGGCAAGCGGGTATTTTCTGTACATTATTGCATCTTTTTCTTTGCATATACAAACTGTGCGGAAGCCTTCTTCTTTGGCGCCTTTGAAAATGTTAAGCGAACTATGCGAGCCCAACGTCCCGATGGCGAGTTTTTTCGGGTCGTATTTCTGCAGGATTTTGCCTATATCAGCGCAGGTTATCACGTGACCACTTCCTCAAGCCTGCCTTCCTTAACCGCCCGCTTAATTTCCATTGCTACCCGTCTGCCGGGTCCCACCTCCATGCCGTACTTGTACTTCATGTATGGCGAAGTTGGTTCGACGCATGGACAACCTGGAACGCGCGGGCTGACATCGAATACATAGAACTCCAAATCCTTTGTCACGGCGCCCTGCAAAGCAAATAACCCAACCATGCCAGGTGGATATTCTTTCTTGCAGGTTTCCACGAATTTTTCTGCGGCTTCAAAAACTTTCTCAATTTGGCTTTCCCGCATGGTTGCGCCCATGTGTCCTATTTCGATGTTCTGAGTTGGAATGTTTAACTCTAGCTGTTCTAAAGCTGGCAAGTCAAGGACGCCGTCAAGGTCAGTTTGAATGCGTCTGTCAAAGCCTAAAAGGTCGATCTCATCGGTTAATGGTGACCAAAACAAGTTAGCGTTAAACTTCGCCCCTATAACGTATTCTTCTATTACTGCGTGTTCCAGCGCTTCACATGTTATTATTCCCTGCATTATGCGTTTTTGCGATGTTTTCACGTATTCTTCATGGGATGAAGCGAAGAAAAAGGCTCTTTCAATGGCGCGTTTTTTTTCGGGAACTTTTACGATTACTAAGCGGTCGATTTCTTCGGGTGAATTGAAGGTTTTGGGTGTCGCTATTCCTGCTTTCTGCAGCAGGTAAAGCTGGTTTCGCGGAGTGTTACGCTCTTCAGTACGGAGCATCGAGCGGTTACCCATTAGGGGAACGGCAAACTGGTTCTCAATGGCTTCGTAACCGGCATAGACTGAGAAAGATCGGTTGGGAACAAAAACAGTGTTCAACTCTGTGAGCGCTTTCACGGTTGCAGTATTTGTTATTTCTGAGAACTTGTCAAGCGTAATGACGTGGTCGAATATGTTTCGGTAATATTTTGTGTAGGTTTTGTCTCTGCCTTTCTGGCACACGACAACGGTTTCATAACCTTCCTGTTTTGCGCCTGAAGCAATTTCAAGCGCAGAATGTGAGCCTAAAACGCCTATACATATGTTTTTGGAATCATATTTTTTTATTACTTTGTCAATGTTTTCGCCTAGCATTTTTTACTCCTTCGTGTAGTCCCTGTATTCGGCTATTACTTGGGCAAGCAAAGGCGCATTAAAGAGTTTTTGACCTATCACCTCGTTTGCCGCTGCCATGTACATTTCACTGATAATTGTCTTAAGTTTAGGCGGCAACTTCGGCGGCTGGGACTTGCACAGAGATTGCCAATCAGGTATTCCTTTTGCCTCTGCCTCCTTCTTTGCTTGCTCCAAATCCGCATACCAACTTGTCTTTTTGTAGAATTGTCTTGCAATCTCTTTGCTAACATGAACGCCCTCGTAAGTGAAACGGCACTCGTCAAGTGTTCCTACAACGTCTACAATCATGAGCTCACGGTTGTTATCGAAAGCTAACTCGATTTTTCCATCTTCATTGTGTAGCCCCGCTTTCGAAGCCAGTTCATTTATCGATTCATCCACAGCAAGAAGAACCCCCGTAATCTTCTCAAGTTCCTGGTCGGTTAACCCAGCCATTTTTTGGGCTTCCTGCCATGTCACGTACCGGTCTGTTTCCTCCAGTTTCGTACTAACGTCGAAGATGGCTTTCGTAAATTGCTCGCCTGGCTTGGGGTAATGGTCCAGCCCAAGGTCTGAGGGTTTGATTTTTCCCTGTTCAAGCCTCTTGAAAACTGAAGAGCCTTCAGGTAGGCCGTTTCGGTAGATGATTTCCAGCGGGATCAGGCAGTTTTTCAGATTGGAAGTGTATATGCTGTAGTCGTGGATGAGTTTCCCGTTGATGACACTGGTTTTGGGCTCGTATACGTTGACTAAGCTAACTTCCATGATGCTTGAGGGTTGTTTTACTTCTTTTAATTTGACTGGTTTGCCATTTGTGCCGATTAAGCCGCGGTAGTGGGATTTCACACCTTTACGCTCTAACTGCTCAAAGCAGTATGCTCCCATAAGACAGAGAGCTGCTCCTTTGCCGCCTATGTGATCTGGCATTTCTCCCCAGTCAAAGACGCTGTAGCGATCCGAAAAGTGGAATCTGCCAAGGCCCATAGCGTCGTCGCTTGGTTTCTTGATTACTTCAAGGTCCTTTACGCTTCCCATTCCTTGTTCCTCAAGTTATCTTGATTCTAATACGTATTCGTTTATTGCTTACACATTTAACCTTAGCGTTAACCGACAAAACGAAAAGCCAAGAAAATGGATACAAGCTCAAAGTGATGATGAAAAAGACAACTACTTGAGTTTCTTTACCGATTCGTTGGCTTTCTCAAGTTCTTTCTTTTTTGAAGTTTGGTAAGTCTTTACGTTTTCAGCTATGGCAGCGTCTTCTAAAGCGAGAAATTTCGCTGCTGCGATGGCTGCACCTTCAGCTTCAATTGTAACGACGGAACCTATACCGCTTGGAACCCTGAGCGAGGAAAAGATGTCCGCTCCGCTGAACGTTTCAGAGTATGGTGGGCACGCGATGACTGGTTTGGATGAGTTGCCGTCGATGAAGCCGCTTAGAGCGTTGGAGCGACCCGCAACGGTAATGTAAACTACTTTTTCAGCTTCGAATTCCCTGATTAACTCCAACACTTTTTCAGGTGTTTTGTGTGCAGAGGCAACTCGAAACTCGTATGTGACGCCCAGCATCTTGAGGTACTTGGCTATTCCACGGGAAAAATCCAGATCCCGCTCTGAACCCATGACAATAACTGCTTTTCCGGTCATAACCATAAACCTGCTGTAATTAAATGGAAACTAGCTAATTAACATAGCTCGGTGGAAGTTGTTGCACAGAAGCAACCACATCTCTTTATTACTTGTGGCGGACTGTTTTTTTCCTGTTGGTTTTATGACTGAAAGCGTACAGACGCCTAAAGAGTTAGAGCTAATCAAACAACTGATTGGAGAATGGAGTGTAGGGATCGCTCTGCGGACAGCTGACGGCAAAGTTGCCAGTGGCTGTGGGGAAATGACTGCTGTGGCAATTTCTCCTTTTGGTGTAAACTCCGAAATTGATACCCACATAGAAGGCTACGAGGACTACTACGAGAATGACTTATGGAGTTTTGACCAAGTAACCCAGAGAGTTCACCTTTTTGGCATCACATCGGAAGGCGAAGCACACGACCACGTGGGCAACTGGAAAGACGACAAAACCCTTGAACTCAAATGGAGAGGTACCTTTGAAGATCAAGAAATTGAAGAATACATAACTGCTAAATGGGTAACAAAGGACCAGATTGAACTCAAAGAAATCAGCTACTCGTTGGGTCAAGAAAGATTCACTATCAACTACGTTTTTAAGAGAAAAGAGATCAACCAAGCGCCTTGAAAAGGACCTTTGTCAATCGCTCCGCCGCAGCTTGTACGGGAGCAGTTAAACCTTCACCGAACTCCATGTTTTTCGGCTCAATCAAGAGTAAGGCTATCTTTGCGCCAGTAGCTTGCTTAACATACTCGCAAAAAACTTGCAGAGGCAACAGATGGGTGGTGACTGCGGGGGAACCTGCGATTTTTTCAGCATTGACGAGTCGGGCTTCGCCAGGCTTGCATCCCAAATAGGCGGCATCAATCAGTAACACATGCGAAGGATGAAACTCCTCTATATCAGAGAAGTAGCTCTCGGGAACTGTTTCTGCCTCGAGAAGAAGAACAGTTGGAGGAAGCTTGCCCTTGAGATTTTCAACGATTTTTAACCCGACGTAATCGTCCGTTCTGATAGGGTTGCCGATCCCAGCCACCGCAACTTTTTGTGCATTAACCAGCCAGGATTTGAGATCCTTTTCAATTAAACACCCCATTGAAGCACCTCCACAAAAAAAAGAAATGACGTAAAGCTTGAAAAACGTTGCCGCTCGCTCAGTTAACTTTCTTCGCCAATTTGGGCGGTTTTCGGTGGCTGTCCCACGCATGATGCAGAGCAAGCGTTGGGTGGTGCAAGAGCATTCTGGGTCCCGAGCAGCGCATGACCGTTTTGACTTTTTCTTTCATATCTGGTTGGTAGCAGTGGATGAGACATTTGCCGCACGTGCTTTTTTTGTCTTGAAATGGGCACTTATCAAGCCGCAGAAAAGCATATTCTTTGAACTGCGTGCATTCGGGGCAGAGCACACCATAGGTTCCATGGTGGTTTTTGCAGTAAATATCAACCATGTAGCCTATGGTTTTCTTTTCACGCTTCATTCTTTTGTGATCTGGGTTAGGCGGTTGCCGCTGCATTTTAAATCAAGTTAAAGAAGGCGCCAGCAATGCACATAAGCGTTTACCCTAACATGTTCGGGACATCAGAAGAATCCACTGGCAAACGAATAATATAGAAAGAACTTGGCAAAAGAAAATAAAAAGTTGCCCTCAAGAAAAGAGGTATTACTCAGCGGCTGACAGAGTCAATTAGCTGTTTGTCGGCGTTGTAGAGTTCTACGGTAAGCGGCATTTGCCCTACTGCGGCGTGTGTTGCGCATCCGAAGCATGGGTCGTAAGCTCTGAAAGCCATTTCAACCTTGTTTAATATGCCTTGGTCAACTTTGCCTTCGTGGATTAAACCTTTTGCTGCGTCGCGTATACTCATGCAGATCGCTGGGTAATTATTGGTTGTCGCGACAATGAGGTTTACGTCTTTAACGAGCGCGTCTTTGTCTAAGACGTAGTGGTGAATTAGTGTGCCTCTTGCTGCCTCCACTATACCTACACCTTCGCCTGGTTCTCCTGGTTTGTTGCGGACGTTTGTGCTGGTGATTTCGGGGTCTTTCACGAGTTCCATTGTTCGCTCAGTTGCATAGAGCAATTCAATTAAGCGCGCCCAGTGAAAAGCTAAGGTGCTGTGGACCGGTTTGCCACCTAGTGTTTTATACATTACGTCATATTCTGCCTGAGCCAGTGGTGTTGCCATGCCGTCTGAAGCGTTTAATCGTCCCAGTGGACCAACACGGTAGACTCCGCTGTCTTTTCCTGAAACTTGTCCTTTCCACCCGACTGCTTTGAGGTATGGAAATTTGCTGTAGGTCCATTCTTCAACGTGTTCGGCGATGTGTTTGAGGTAGTCTTGGGATTCGAATTTGAGGAATTCTTTTCCTGATGGGTCAACCACGCGAATTTTGCCGTCGTAAAAGTTGACTTTGTTGTTATTATCAACCGTGCCCATGTAGTAGGTCGGCATAGTGTAAGCTTGACTCTTGATCAACTCAACGTATTGGGTGTTGCCAAGCACAATGTCATGGAAGATTTTGAGCGTAAACTGAGCAAAGTCAACACAGGAAGCTGCCATCGTTTCGATTTGTTGCCTGTTTTCTTCGCTTAGAGGCTTGCTGATTCCGCCTGGTAGACCGCACACCGGGTGAGTTGCTTTTCCACCGATGATTTCAGTGATTTTTTGACCGAAAGCTCTGTGTTTTATGACTTCCTTCGCGATTGGCATTCCGACTTTTTCGATGACGCCGAGGATATTACGTTTTTCCGGCGGTGCATCTGGTCCAACTATAAAGTCCGGACCCCCGAGATAGTAGAAGTGGAGGGTATGGTCGTAGATGTAGTACGCACTATACATTAGTTCCCGAAGTTTCTTTGCTGCAGACGTTGGTTCAACATGGAATGCGACATCCAAGGCTTTAACTGCTGCAAAGTGGTGTGCAACTGGACAAACACCGCAAATTCTTGTGGTTAACTGTGGCATGAGCTCAGCTTTTCTGCCTATGCAGAATTTCTCGAAACCTCTCAGTTCTGGAACTTTGAGGTATGCGTTTTCAACTTCGCCATTGTCGTTAAGGAATATGGATACGTTTCCATGTCCTTCAAGACGTGTTATAGGGTCTATAACTAATTCTTTCATTTCTTAATCACCTTTCTTCTCAAGATTGACGCTGGCAAACTGTACATGTAAAATGTGCCAACGGTATCTTTCACTTGGCTTAACAACTCTTCTATCTCTTTTTCGGTGTATTTAGTTTTCCCTGGTTCACCTTCATACCCGAGAATAGAAGCTAAAGCAGAAATCATTGCTGCACCTTGCTCTGGCACGTTTGGAGCTGGTCCGCCGCAGCCTGTACAAGGCATATCAACGTTCAAGCATTGCGCACCGCAGCCGCTTCTAGTTGCAAGTCCCATACAGATGATGCCTTGTTCAAGCAAGCATTTTTCTGGCTCGGGGGTTTTCTCGTAGACGCGATAGAGTTTACCGATTTTCTTGTTTTCTCGTTTTCTTGGGCATTCGTCGCATACTGCTTTAAGCGGGGCAAGAACGGAACCCTTTGGAGGGAGATTGCCGCTAGCGATGGCGTCAACCGCACCCGCGATTAGCTTAACGGGAGGTGGACAACCAGGCAGGTAATAGTCAACATCGACTGTTTGCGCCAAAGTTTTTACCGTGTCATAGAACTCTGGGATTCTAAGAATGCCTTCTTTAACTTGGGTTTGAGTTTTGGGCATGGCGTGTTCCGGGTTCACGTTTGACTTGTCTTTTACGTAAACTTGCTCGAAAATTTCTTTCTTGTCATTCAAGTTTGCTAATCCGGGCACGCTTCCCTGGTGAGCGCATGACCCGAAAGCAACGAGAGTTTTGGATTTTTGTCTGAGAAGTTTAGCCATGTGTTCTTGTTCTGAGTTGCGTATTGAGCCGTTAAAGAATGTTATGTCGATGTATTTATCAGCCATGGCTTCAACATCCTTGTACTTGATGTCTAAGGCTACCGGCCAAAAAACAACGTCAGCGATTTGCACTACATCAAGGATTTTCTCGTTTATGTCTAAGACCGCGATTTCGCAGCCTCCGCAACTTGCAGCCCAGTAGAAGGCTATTTTTAACTTGTTCTTACTCATTTTTTGCTTCCTCGGTTACTTGCTTTATTATTTTCGATGCGTTTACTCGGAGTTCGCTGAAGGCTAATTCTTCAGGAGGCAAGCCCATTGCCAACCCGAGTAGTTGTGGGTAATGGAGTATGGGAATCCCATAGGTTTCATTAAATGTTTTCTCTATTCGCAGCTCGTTCGTATCATACATTATATGGCAAAATGGACAAATCGTGATTAAAGCTTGTGCTTCGACCATCTTAACGTGGTTCAGTTTGTCCCTTGCGAGCTGTAACGCAATTTTGTCGCTGACTCCGACACTGGGCGCTCCACAGCACTCTGTTTCGTCGATATAGTCAAGGCATGTAGCTCCCGTCGCTTCAATCAGCATTTTCAGGGTTTGCGGATCTTCGGGGTCGTCGAAGCCTATGAATTCTTTGGGTCTTAGAATGTGACATCCGTTATGTTCCGCAACTTTAAGCATCGTAAGAGGTTTGGTGACTGAGGATTTGATTTTTTCTACGCCTACATCTTCCTTCAGAAGCTGCAAAAGATGCTTTACCTCGACGGTTCCTTTGAATTCCAACCCAACTTCTTTGAGATGACAGTTAATCTGTTCTTTCAAAGCTTTGTCTTCTTTGAGGATTTTATTGGTTTTCTTTAAGGACCCAGCGCACCCCGGACAAAGAGTAAGTATGTTTAAGCATTGCTGCTCCGCGATCGCCAAGTTCTTTGCTGCAAGAACAAGCATTGTTTCATGGCTAACAGGGTCAAAAGGTAAGCCGCAACAGTTGAACTCGGGCATCTCAACCAATTCAACACCGAGTTTCGCTAGGACTTTGCGCGCCGAAATTTCATAGGCGGAAACACGGTAGGGGATAGCACAGCCGAGGAAAATGAGGAATTTATTGCTCAGCAGCTTGTCCTCCCGATGGTTTCTGATTGACATCGATGAATCTTACGCCTTTAAGCGCTTTCTTAACTTTTTCTGCATTGCCTTTCGGTAAGGGTGGAAGCCCCTGGGTTTCACGTTTTTTAATTCTTAATTCGGGAATTTTGTAAGCGTAGCCTGTTTCAAGCAGGCTTGCGGTTTGATCCTTGAAAACTTGTGGCACACAGCCATTTTCTACGGCTAAATTGCGGAAAACCCGAATCACGCTTGCAACTTCGACGTCTTGGGGGCATCGATCTGTGCATGTGAAGCAGGCTGCGCATAACCATAACGTGTCGCTTTTGAGCACGCGATCTTTTAGGCCCATTTGAGCCATGTGGATTAAAGTTCTTGGGCGGTAACTGTCACTATATCGCGCGACGGGGCAGTCGGAGGTGCAGGTTCCACATTGGAAGCATTTGAGGATTTTTTCGCTTCCGTGCATTTTTAGAAGTTGATATTTGAATTTGGGGTCAAGTTCTGATGCTTTTATTGGCTCCTTGCCCGATGAAGTAGGTACTGTCTCAGTCATTTGCAAACTCACTTTGACTGCTCACATAGCACCCTGAGTGCTTAATTTAATTTGAATGCCTAAGTCAAATACATAAATGTTCAGTGAATACAAAGCAGAAACTTCCATGGACACGACTTTGTTGAAGAAAAACCAAAAACTATCGTTTCGATGTAAGTGCAAAAACGCAATTGGTTTATTCGTCAAA
>Ga0187864_10000890_pt1 | contig 31521 bp, 29 predicted proteins | sample June2016WEW_11_4_FD_132985 | JGI IMG/M metagenome (GOLD analysis project Ga0187864, IMG submission 132985) | Peatland microbial communities from SPRUCE experiment site at the Marcell Experimental Forest, Minnesota, USA - June2016WEW_11_40 | ecosystem: Environmental > Terrestrial > Soil >...
GACCGAACGGCATAATCCATCCTCGATTGCCACCCTGCGCCGCCTGATCGCCACCCACTTGGCCCGCTCCCTGCCCAGGTGTCCCTGCTGCCTGCGAGGCTTCTTATAACACAGTAGTACTAGCCTTGTGTTCGGCAATGAGGTCGAGCTGGCCAACGCCGAAAGACAAAACTGGTTTCTCGGCTACGCTTCCATATGAAGTGAGCACCCCAATCAGTTTCCGGATTTTCGTGATCACAATCATCTACGGACAATCCTAACTTAGATCCAAACTTCGCGACAGATCTTTGCCGCTAATTTCAATCTGGTTCCACATTACCGGAAACCCGGCCCGTGCCCAGCTCCGCTGCCGGGTGCCTCACCCTTGTCGCCTTCCTTGGGCGACGGGGTGGGTATGACATCGTCACGAAATAGTGCCCACCCTCTCGCCAAAAGCGGGCGAGAAGGATGGGGCACCCATGTCTGAGAAGCCCGGTCAAGCCGAAGGGGCGGGCCACCCGCCTGATCGGGCTCTAAACTTGACTATCGTTCTTCGATACAGGCTCATAAAGTTGACCATCGACCTGCATCTTAAATTGGCCGATTCTTATCATCTCTTGGATTGCCTCGGAAACCTCGTGGAACGGCAACCCTAGAACGGCAGCGACCCTTCGTGCGGTTCCCTTTGGCCAGGGCTGTTCCGGCAAGGCCGCACGTACTTTTTCCATTACCTCAGATAGGTCCAGCCCGCTGTCAAACGACGCGCTTCCGGCGGGCAGAGCATCGATTGTACGAACCTGTACACCGGTGTTGGTCCGAGTGGCGCGTAAGGGAACTTCGCAATTTGGGCAACACCTATTCTCTCCTGTGCCGACAACTGGATCAATCAGCAAGGTAACCGTTCGATCACAGGATGGGCAGCGGACCTGTTCGGGTGTCACTTTTCGTTCGAATAACTTAAACTCTCCACGCGAAAAGCGTGAAAAAAGTTTAGTATCACATATATGGCACTTCACTACCTTCGTACTTCCCTCCTTCGCCCGCTGCCGATAATTCAGCGTCGTACTACAGACAGGACAAGGATGGCTTATGTGTTCCCGCGGTACTGTGGGCGTCCTCAAGCGGATGGGCACACCGCTCACTTGAGATGCAAGAACACGGACTTCTTTTCGAATCGACTCGAGATCCTGGCGTAACTCTTCCGTGCGGGGGTTACCGTCTATTTCGTCAGGTGAGGAATGAGGCACCGGCAATGACTCCAGCCGTGTCAATAACCCACTTATCATTTCCTCGCGCTCCTCTTGTTCGGCACGCTGCTCTTTGATCTCGTCTCCGATTACCCCTTGCCAATCGCTAAGTGACCTATCATTAACCGACTTCAAGGTATTTATCATGTGGATCGCAGCTTCCATTCTGTCGTTCTTTGCGAGAACAGCCTCTTTTGGAGACTCATACTCTTCGGACTCTAACTCCTGCTGCAGAAATCCGGAGAGCCTCACCAGTTCGTCAGACAAGTTTGTTACTTTTTCGGCAGCCTTCAAGGCAAAGATCCGGAGATTCTTGTCGTAGGAGTAATCCGCATAGTGCTTCGATCCGACCCACGAAGCGACCACCGAACAGAGCGTGAGAATCACGCTCAACAAGAGAGCTTCCGTAGCGGTAGCGGTGCCCGCCGTTATCTTCCAGAGGCACAAGCATACGATCAAGAACAGTCCTCCAACCACCCCGACGGTGAGTGCTTTGCTCTCCATTTGATTGTCTCCCTACCCAGTTTATGTATCTAACAAATCAAAAGCAAAAAGGGGCACGGCGTGCCGTGCCCCCTCACAGTACGTCTAACTTAGGCCCAACAAATGTCTAAACCCAACCGCAGATCCTTCGACTCCGTTCGCTGCGCTCTCTCCGCTCAGGATGACAAATCAGTCGTCAGTGGCCAGTTGTTGGTTGTCAGTAAAAACAGGACCACCGATTCACTAGCCACTAGCCACTAACCACTGCCCTAACTACACCCGCTCGTACTCCCGCACTCATTGCACCTGTAGCAGCTTCCATTGCGGGTCATGATGGCGCCGCAGACGGAGCACACGGGTGCGTCGCCCATGTCAATCAGGTCCTGCAGCGCGTCGGAGGCGTGATGGTGGCCCCTGGGCCCGCTGAGGCCGGCTTTCCCACCCTGTCCGCTAATACCGGCGGACAAGGGCAGGGCCCCTTGCGAAGAAACCGCCGATCCTTCTGCGCCGTTCGCTTCGCTCTCTCCGTTCAGGACATCACCAAACGTCTTCGGCGCATAGCCGTTCTCGTCCGGGACGCCCGGCGGCGGGGCGTTGACGTACTTGGGACGCAGGCCGTCGAACAGCGCCTGCTGCTGGCCCGTCAAGAATCGCAACTGCAGCCAGCGGAAGATGTAATCCATGATGGACTTGGCGTAGCCGATGTCCTGGTTGTGGCTCCAGCCGCTGGGCTCGAAGCGGGTGTGCGCGAACTTTTCGCACATCAGCTTGAGTGGCACGCCGTGCTGCAAGGCCAGCGACGTGGCGCAGGCAAAGCTGTCCATCAGGCCGCTGACGGTCGAGCCTTCCTTGGCCATGGTGATGAACAACTCACCGGGCATGCCGTCCTTGTAAAGGCCGACGGTGAGATAGCCTTCGTGTCCGCCCACGCTGAACTTGTGCGTGATGGACAGGCGCTCGTCGGGCAGACGGTGGCGCATGGCGCGCGGCGGCGCCGCGGCCTCGTCTTCCACCTCGACCGGGGCAGCGAGCACGTCGCCCTTCTTCGATTTGGCGGTGGCCGATCCCATGGAGCTGAGCGGCTGCGCCTTCTTCGATCCGTCGCGATAGATGGCGACCGCCTTCAGCCCCAGCTTCCACGCCTGAATGTAGGCCTCGGTGATGTCTTCCACAGTGGCGTTCTCGGGCATGTTGATGGTCTTGGAAATTGCGCCCGAGATGAACGGCTGGGCGGCCGCCATCATGCGCACATGTCCCAGATAGTGAATGGTGCGCGTGCCCTTCGAGGGCTTGAAGGAGCAGTCGAAAACGGGCAGGTGCTCTTCCTTGACCGAGGGCGCGCCTTCGATGGTGCCGGTGGCGTCGATGTAGCTGACGATGGCGTTGGTCTGGTCGGGCGTGTAGCCCAGCTTGAACAGCGCGGCTGGCACGGTGTTGTTCACGATCTTGATCATGCCGCCGCCCACCAGCTTCTTGAACTTCACCAGCGCCAGGTCGGGCTCGATGCCGGTGGTGTCGCAGTCCATCATGAAGCCGATGGTGCCCGTGGGTGCCAGCACCGTGACCTGCGCGTTGCGATAGCCGAACTTCTCGCCGTGCTTCAGGGCTTCGTCCCAGGTGCTCTTGCTGGCTTCAAAGAGCGCCGGCGGAACGTGGGTCTTGTCGATGTTGTTCACCGACGCGCGATGCATGCGAATGACGTCGAGGAAGGGCTCGCGATTGATGTACCAGCCGGGACAGGCGGCGCCGGTGATCTCAGCCGTCGAGGTCGCCGCGGTGGCCGGAGTGAGCGGCTGGCACAGTTCGGCAATCTTCGACGATTGCAGATAGGCTTCGCCGCACATGATGGCGGTAACGCAGGCGGCGTAGTCGCGTCCCGCGTCGGAGTCATAGGGCAGGCCCGCGGCCATGAGCAGCGCGCCGAGATTGGCATAACCGAGTCCCAGCGGACGGTAGTCGTGCGAGTTCTTGCCGATGGCTTCGGTGGGATAGCCGCTGTTGTCCACCAGAATTTCCTGCGCGGTGATCATGACGGCGCAGGCGTGACGATAGGCTTCGATATCGAACGTCCCGTTGGGCGCAAACTTCATCAGGTTCAAGCTGGCCAGGTTGCAGGCCGAATCATCAAGGAACATGTACTCGCTGCACGGGTTCGACGCGTTGATGCGCGCCGTGTTCTTGGAAGTGTGCCAGCGGTTGGCCGTGGTGTCGTACTGCATGCCGGGATCGCCGCAGTGCCAGGTGGCGTCGGAAATTTTGTGCAGCAGCTCGCGCGCCTTGAAGGTCTGCACGGGGTGGCCGTCCTTCACCGAGCGCGTGCTGAAGTCGCCATCGCGCAACACGGCGTACATGAAATCGTCGGTCACGCGCACCGAGTTGTTGGCGTTCTGAAAGAAGATGGACGAGTAGGCCTCGCTGTCGGGACCGCTGCCGTCGTATCCAGCTTCGACCAGCGCCCAAGCCTTGGCTTCTTCCTTCTGCTTGCACTCGATGAATTGAACCACGTCAGGATGGTCGATGTTGAGGATGACCATCTTGGCGGCGCGACGCGTCTTGCCGCCGGACTTGATGACGCCGGCGAAGGCGTCGAAGCCCTTCATGAAGCTGAGCGGACCGCTGGCGGTGCCGCCGCCGGAGAGCGCTTCGGTGGAGGAACGCAGCGGAGAAAGATTGGTGCCCGTGCCCGATCCCCACTTGAACAGCATGCCTTCGGTCTTGGCGAGGGTGAGGATGCTGTCGAGCGAATCGTGTACCGAGTTGATGAAGCACGCCGAGCATTGCGGATTCTTGTAGCCGACCGCGCCGTACTCCACGCGCTGGGCCTGCGGGTTCCAGTGCCAGTTCTGCGCGTCGGAGTTGGGCTCGATGCGATCGCAGCCCACGTTGAACCATACCGGCGAATTGAAGGCCGCCTTCTGCTGCAACAGCAGGTGGGCGAGTTCGTCGTGGAAGATGGCCGCGTCGTCGTCGCTGCGGAAGTATCCGCCCTTGATGCCCCAGTCGCGAATGGTTTCGGCGACGCGGGTCACGAGCGCGCGCACGCCGGTCTCGCGCTCGGGCGTGTCCAGCGGCCCGTGCAGATATTTGCTGGCGACGATGTTGGTCGCGGTCATCGACCAGTCCTTGGGGACCTCGACGTCTTTCTGCTCGAAGATGATGCCGCCGTGCGAGTCGGTGATCTGCGCCAGACGCAGCTCCCACTCCAGCTCGTCGTAGGGCGAGACGCCGGCCTTGGTGAAGAAGCGCTTGAAGGTCAGGCCGGGCGCGCGCTTCTTGGGCGTAGTGTTCGCGGCGATGGTGGCGGATGCGGCAGTTGTCGTGGGCTCACCGGTCGCGATGGACGGCGAATTCGCGGTGGTTGGGTTGGTGGTGACTTCGGCCATGGAGAGTGCTCCTGATCAGTCTTTAATTATTGCTTTATTACGCGGGTCTGAGGCCCGCTTTATTATTTCCGACTGCAAAGGTTGTGGGGGCCTCTTCGCCTGCCCGCGAAACGTCGACAGGAAAGAAGCCCCCGGTTGATCTTTTGTCCGGCGCCACCGCACAACCGCGTGCCGCCCAGGAAATACTTCCTGTGGCGGAATCCGGACGGGCAACTCATGCGCGCAACGGCCCGCGCTGAAGTGCCGCACTGACTTGGAAAGGAACAACGCTGAGGTCATCGTCTTGCGATGACTTCGTTGGCCCAACTGCCACCCCGCGGCACGCAAATGGCGCGTGCGTTGGGGAACCGCGTGAAGCTTCTCTCTCGCAAATCTGCCGCAAGCCCTGCCCTAAATCGCTGCGCTTGACGAAACCTGCGCCCAATCCAGAGGAGGAATCGTCAAGAACCCGGGCCCACTTTCACGCCAGGGCGGTCACCTCTGCCCGCCGTGGCTCTGGGGGAGACCCCTTCCAAAAACGCCTAGCTTCGGCGAACAGTACTCCCGACATCTTGTGGATGTCAAGTGCATAACACTACATCTTGTATTTTACGCCTTTTCAGCCCGAACCAAAAGAGTTAACCTCTCCGGTTTCCCCAAATTTTCAATCTTCAGGGCTGGACGAGGCGTCGGAGTACCAATGCCACCTCTTCCGCGAACCGTGTGCCAACACGCTTTTCGCCAGGCGATCTTCCGCGTCAGGGCGGGCACCAGTCAACGAATCTCCGCTTCGCTCTCGCCCCGAAACTCAAAGCTCGAAAGTCGACTCATCCTTTGGACTCTAGCCCCGCGATGCAGCCGATTCAACGCCCGTTCTCGGTGCAGCTATGTGGATGACTGTGGATTGTGAGGAAAAGCGGGCCGCCCAACGGGCGCCAACTCAGCGGCACCCTTTTCAGCCCTGCTCCGTCAAACCAGAGGACAGTGACGCTGGTCACAGACGGCTGGGTCGCCGGAAGCAACAATGAGATCGGCATGATTTCGCGGAGCGCAATGCGGAGAGGCTTGTCGTTGGTCCTGTCGCTGGTCATCGTTCTATGGGCCGAAGCTGGCCTGGCGATGCCTCCCGCTTCCGGCCATGCTTCGAAATGCCATGTCCGGATGGCGCCGATGCACCGGCACGCTACCCACTCCGTGACCCTCGCAACCCCGTCTGGTTGTTGCCCACAGGGCCCGCATTCCATGCCTTGCTGCCCGCCGCACCCGGCGCCTGCTGCCACCCACTGCGCAGATCGCCCAGGCTGTTGCGACATAAGCAGCCAGCCTGCCAGACCGTTGGCTTTCCTGGTCGCCTCGGGCAATTCTTTCACGCCCCCGCTGAGCGCCAACGGTCCAGCAGGCACCATCTCGGCGCCCGCGCCTCCAGGTTCTGTCTTCCTCTCCATTAACCACGCTGCTCAGCGACCTGTCTTCGAACTGAAGACGGACCTGCGGATTTAGCGCACCGCTCAAAATCCTTGCAGCTTCCGGCCTGATTCGCGCCGCGCCGTTTTATGCGCGCTAGCCGCGAACGCTACTGGGCCTTATGGCCCTGTGACAGGAACGATGTTCAACCGAAATTCTGAGGAAACTATGAAATCGAAGATGCTGGTAATTCTAAGTACGCTGGTCATGGCCCTGGGTCTGATGGCCCAGAACGCGACCCAAACTCCTACGGCCCCATCCGGCGACCAGCCCAAGGCCTGTGCCTGCTGCAATCACGATAAGGCCGACGGCAAGATGTCTTGCTGCGGCAAGGACGGCAAGTGCGGTCAGATGTCCAAGGACGGCAAAGACGCCATGATGTCCCATGACGAGATGATGTCCAAGGACGGCAAGTCGGGGATGAAGTGCCCGATGATGGCGAAAAATAACGGCAAGGACGGCAAGATGTCGTGCTGCGGCAAAGATGGCGGATGCTGCAAAGACGGCAAGTGCGACATGGCCAAAGGCAGCAAGGGCTGCTGCGGCGGAAAGATGTGCGAACGTCCGGCAGCAGGCGTGTAAGTGACTCCTCACCGCGGAGCCACGGAGGGAATCCGTTCAGTCTGCTTCTCTCCGTGTTCTCCGCGGTGATTACAAAGCTCCAGTCTGCGGTGTGCGCTGGTATAGTCATGGTCGTTCACCCATACCGGAGCACACCATGAGATTCCGTCTCGTCGTCTTCTTCTGCCTCGCCGCCACAATCGCTTTCGCCCAAGCCAAGCAGCAATCCTCTTCGCCCAGCATCACCTACCTGCGCTGCGGTACCCTTTACGACGGCAAAAGCGACACTCCCCGCAAGAACGTCACGCTGCGCATCGCAGGCGAGAAGATCGATCAACTCGGCGACACCATGCCGCAGCCCGAGAGCGGCGCCCAAGTCATCGACCTCACCGGCGAGGTCTGCCTGCCTGGACTGATCGACACCCACACCCACGTACTGCTGCAAGGCGACATCACCGCCGAAGATTATGACGTGCAATTGCTGAAGTACTCGACTCCGTACCGCACCATTCTCGGGACGGTGGCAGCACAGCGTGCGCTCGGCTACGGCTTCACCACCATTCGCGATGTCGAAACCGAAGGCGCCGGCTACGCCGATGTGGACATCAAGCACGCCATCGACGCCGGAGTGATTCCCGGCCCGCGCATGCAGGTCGCCGGACGCGCCATGGACGTGACCGGCTCCTACCCTCTGCTCGGCTATTCCTGGGAGCTGAAGATGCCCAAGGGCGTGCAGGAGGTGGACGGCGCGGAAGGCGGTCGCAAGGCAGTGCGCGAGCAGATCTCCAACGGAGTGGACTGGATCAAGGTGTACTCCGACCGCAGCTATCGGGTGCGGCCTGACGGCGTGCTCGACGATATTCCCACCTTCACCCCTGACGAGCTGCGCGCCATCGTTGACGAAGCGCATCGCGAGCATCACAAGGTCGCCTCCCATGCCTCGGCGCTGAACGGTGTTCACAACTCGGTCGAGGCGGGAGTCGATTCCATCGAACACGGTTTCTACATCGCCGACGCAGACCTCAAGACCATGGCTGCCAAGGGCACCTTCTACGTGCCCACGCTGTTCGTCGGGGAGTACGTCGCCGCAGGCCGCGCGGCCACAGGCGCGCACGTGTGGGTGGATATGATCAACATTCACGCCGCCACGTTTCGGCGTGCATTGAATGCCGGCGTGAGGATCGCGTTCGGTACTGACGCCGGTGGATTTGCCTGGACCATCGATCCCGCAAAGGAATTCGCTCTGATGGTGAAGTACGGCATGACTCCGGCGCAGGCTTTGCGCTCAGCCAACATGAGCGCTGCCGAACTGCTGGGTATGCAGGACCAGATCGGCTCGCTGGAGCCCGGCAAGTTCGCCGACATCGTCGCCGTGCCCGCCGATCCCATGGCGGACGTCACTCAACTGGAGCACGTGAACTTCGTGATGAAGGGCGGGGAAGTGTTTAAGGGGATGACGAGTTCACAATGACCTGTCAGAATCGCGGAACGGCCTGCTCGGTCCGGGGTGACTGTCGACGGATTGCGCATGATCTTCCCAGATTCCATGCCAAAAGCGGAGATCACTTCCTAGAAGCCGACTTCTCATACTAATTGGAAGAAAGGGATGGTTCGCGATCGGCTGAGCCGGTCCCTTCCCCCTCCTCAATCACGCAATGCCCCGTTTTCGCCAACTGAGTCAACGTTCGATTAGCCCGTCGCTCAGCGGAACCGGCCCTCGGCCCTACGGGAGTGTCTGAAGAGTCCTTCACGACCCGAAGTGCCCGCGTCTCTGGCATTCCCAGACCCGCTTTGTGTTACGCTTCCTCAAACCCTCTAAAGCGACATTGTCCTTAGCCTACGGTAGGCGGCATTGGACGAGATTCCAAGATTCGGAGGAAACGCCGATGACGCGGAGATCTGCCGTCCTCACCTCTGTGTTGGCCACATTGTTTTCGGTCGGCATCATGGCTGCGCAGGAACAATCGCAGCGCATCTCGGTTTTTGTAGCCAAGAAGATCATCACTATGGATCCTGGGTGGCCGGAGGCAACCGCCGTGGCTGTGCGCGATGGAAAGATCGTTTCCGTCGGATCGCTCGACGACCTCAAACCCTGGCTCGATAAGAATCCTTACAAGATCGACCGCACGTTCGCGGACATGGTGCTTCTGCCTGGCTTCGTGGAGCCGCATGGGCACCCGTTTATCGGAGGAACTGCGCTCACGCTTCCGCTTCTGACGTACTTGCCTATGCCCAGTCCCTATGGCCCCGGGTTTCCCGGCGTAAAGACGCGCCAAGAGGCGGCAGCCAAGCTGAAGGAGTATGTGGCGCAGGCAAAGGCGCCGGATGACACTGTGTTTTCGTGGGGCTACGACCTCATCGCGATGGGTGGGCAGCACCTCGACAAAACCATGCTGGACAAGATCTCCGCCACCCAGCCCATCCTGGTGTGGGACGCCTCCGAGCACTTCGTTTACGCGAACACCGCGGCGATGAAGAAGTACGGCATCACGAAAGCCGACACCACGATTAACGGAGTGATGGCCGGGCCGGACGGTGAGCCCAACGGGCAGTTTCTGGGCGTGACTGCGGCGGGCCGCATCCTGGCAGCACCCATGGGCGAACTGGCCAAGCCCGCGATCGCACTCAAGAACATGAAGTACCTGATGGACCTGAGCCGGAAGAATGGCGTCACCACAACCTCCGAGCTGGACTTTGGCGCGCTTAATATCGAGCTGGAACAGGGTTTGTTTGACCAGACGTTCAACAATCCACAAATGCCGATACGTTGCGTGGTTGTGACCGATGGCGCCGCCATGATGGCGACCAAGGGCGACCAGGCGATCCCGTTCGTGCAGAGCCTGACCAAGAAGAACACCGACAAGCTCATCTTCCATGGCGTAAAGTTCTTCGCCGACGATTCCTTCCTCAGCCTGGGGATGGTGATGGAGAACCCCGGCTATATCGATGGACGCCAAGGGATCTTCCTCACGCCGCCCGACAAGATGGTGGAAACCTGGCTGCCGTGGTGGAAGGCCGGTTTTCAAATTAACGTGCACACCAACGGCAACGGCGGAAATCAGGCCACGATTAACGCGCTCGAGGCTTTGCTGAAGGCGTATCCGCGCACCGACCACCGCTTCGCATTCCAGCACTTTGGGATTTCGACCCCCGAGATGACCCGGCAAGTCAAGGTACTAGGCGGTGTGGTCAGCACCAATCCTTATTACGTGTATGCTCGCTCGGAATTCGGAGCGCCGTACTTCGGCTCCGACCGGGCTTATACGGCGGCACGGCTCAAGACGCTGATCGATGCCGGCGTGGTGACCTCGATGCACACCGACACGGCCGTTGCGCCGCCCGTCCCGCTGGAAGAGCTTTGGATCGCGGTCAACCGTTTCGGCTTGTCGGGCCATGTGCGCGCACCCGAGGAACGGATAACGCTCGACCAGGCGCTTCGCATGGTAACCATCGATGCCGCCTACACGCTGGGTGCGGAAAAGAAAGTCGGAAGCATCCAGGCCGGAAAGCTCGCGGACTTTGTTGTCCTCGAACAGGACCCCCATGCCGTTCCAGTAGAGAAGATCCGCGACATCAAGGTGTGGGGAACAGTCTCCGGAGGCCGAATTTTTCCCGCCAGCGAGATCCGGCCCTAAACAGCAGAAGGACAGCTGAATGAATCACGGACCCGATGGTTCCAGTGGGCATTCGCCTGGAGGCTGGCTCTACCCTGTCTGCGCCAGCTCTGAAACCGCTCCAAAATTTCCTCTTTCCCCCTCCCGTAGTAATCTAATGAGAGCTAGATGCCCTCGGAAAAAGTCTTAATTGTCGACGATGAGAAGCTGGTTCGTTGGTCTCTCCGGCAAAAGTGCGAAGAGTGGGGTTATCACGTACTGGAGGCCGACAACGGCTCGGCCGCGCTGCGCGTGGCCCGCAACGAGTCTCCCGACCTCGTGCTGCTCGACGTGCGCCTGCCCGACTCCAGCGGCATCGAAATCCTGGAGCAACTGAAGAAATCCAACGACGCGCGCGCCATCATCATGATCACCGCCGATCCGCAGCTTGAGGACGTGAAGACCGCACTCAAGCTGGGCGCCTACGACTTCGTCGGCAAGCCGCTGGACTTCGACGAACTGGCCGTGGCGGTGAAGAACGCGCTGGAGACCACCCGCCTGCGTTCCGAGGTTGAGTCACTGCGCGGCGAGGTCCGCCGTCGCGCCGGCTATCACAATGTGATCGGCGTCTCTCAGAAGATGTCTGAGCTGCTGGGTTTCGTCAGCAAGATAGCCACCAGCGAGGCGACCACCATTCTGGTGCAAGGCGAGAGCGGCACCGGCAAAGATCTTATCGCCAAGGCCATCCATTATCAGAGCCGCCGCCAGGACAAACCGTTCGTCGCCATCAACTGCTCGGCCATTCCCGAGACCCTGATGGAGGCCGAACTCTTCGGGCACGAGCGCGGCGCTTTCACCGACGCCAAGGCCATGAAGAAGGGCCTGTTCGAGATGGCCGACGGGGGCACGCTCTTCCTCGACGAAATTGGCGAGCTGTCGCCGCTGTTGCAGGCCAAGTTGCTGCGCGTGCTGGAAGACCAGGTCATTCGCCGTGTCGGTGGGGTGCGCGACATGCAGGTCGATGTGCGCGTGATCGCCGCCTCCAACCGCGACCTGGAGCGCGCGGTGCGCGATGGCCAGTTCCGCCAGGACCTGTATTACCGGCTGGCCATCATCTCCATCTTTCTGCCCACCCTGCGCGAGCGCAAAGACGACGTTCTGCCGCTGGTGGAATACTTCATCGCCCGCTACAACCGCAAGTTCCGCAAATCGGTGAAGGGCATCACCGACGAAACTCGCAGGCTGATGCTCAAGTACGACTGGCCGGGCAATGTGCGCGAATTGAAGAATGCCGTGGAGCGCGCCATGATTTTGGAAGACCGCGACGAACTTCATCCCGAGTACATGCCGTTCGCCGTGGCCCAACAGCAGTCTGCCTATACGGCCTTTGAGCTCTCCTCAGCCAACAACGGCAGCAGCGGCGCCGGCAAGCAGTTGCCCGATGGCCGCAGCTTGCCGAAGCTGGAGATCCCGGAGGGTGGAACTTCCTTGGAAGAGGTGGAACGCGAGCTGGTGGACATGGCCATGGCCCAAGCCAACGGCAACCAGACCCATGCCGCCCGCCTGCTCGACATCAGCCGCGACGCACTGCGTTATAAGCTGAAGAAGTTCGGCCTCATCCGCGCCGAAGAAGACGAGCCCACTACCACCACCTCGTAGGGGCACACCCGACCTCCAGGAGCGCTCGACCAATTGCTGGGCCCGAAAAAGAAACCCTGAGAAGAACAATGATCTGCGGAGAAAAACAGGAGGGCCCAAGCCGTTTAGCCTGGGCCCTTCATTTTTCGCTTCGGTCCGCGGGCCGTGCGTCTAGTTTCTGGCGTGGCCCGCGTTCCGTTCCATTTAAGGTTGAGCGAATCTTGTCAGCGTCACTCCGCCGCTACATGTCGTTACATCACGAGGGCAATGCTCTCCAGTTCTCGTTGGAAGGTCTCCAAACTGCCACCCAGCATTCCCGCTCTGGCCACCGCATTGCGAGCTTCCTCGGCCGACACACCATAGCCGTGTCCGGCGAGGAACATCTGGATCAGCTCGGCTGAATCCTTGGAGTCAAATCCCTGGAGCAACTCGCTCCTCAGCGCCGTTAACTCCGGGACGGAAAACTTTTCTGCCATATTCACCTCACCTCCGACCCGTTTCGGGCTTTGCTAGCTTAGACGGAGCAGACAGCTAATAAGTTGCAAGCAATCCGAGTGCCGAACATGGTAACCCGCCAGCCCTGGTGCCCGCTTTTTGTATTGAATCCAACCCCTTCATGCCGCAATAGTTGCAGGTTGCCCTCGCGAAAAGAGCGTCGGGTTCCCATTTCTGCCACAAAAGTGAGGTGTACGGCATTCCGCCGCTGCAAGAATTTGCGCAGATGCGGAGGAGAAATGCTCTTTCGAGCTTTAGCGGTGCGCACTATTTCGGGAAAACTGGGCGATTTCTACCACTGTGGAGGCCTCTTTCAGGCTTGGGGCTCCCGAGCTTGTCTCGCAACTCGTATCGGTTTGCCACGGTGGAAGGGAAACACACAAGAACCAGCCCCGCAGGGGCGAAAGAGCTTAGCCCAGCGCTTCAGCGCTGGGTGGGCGTAGTAAAGGAACCCGAGTCCCGTAGGGACGGCAGAGGTCGCGACACAGCCTCTCCAGCCAGCCAGGCACCCCTTCCGGCGGCTGCGAAACTTGCTCACCCAGTGGTGTTCAGAGTTGCTCGATGGTGGCTTCCGGTTCCAGCAGGATTGGGATGCCGTTGCGAATGGGATAAACGCGCTTGCACTCGTTGCACTTCAGGCTGTCTTCGCCACGCAGCACCAGCGGCTTGCGGCAAACCGGGCAGGCGAGGATTTCCAGCAGGTCTGGGCTTATCATGACCATCAATTCTAGCAGCCTAGGCTCGTCCGCGATCAACCGCCCAAATCATTTCCGACTGCTCCGTCGAAAATCATGCACGTGGGGAGGGAGTGGGCAACATAGGGGTCCTTCGACTCCTCGCTGCGCTCGTCGCTCAGGATGACAGACTGAGGCGTTTTTCATTCCTACAGGCGGGCCGCAGGCCCGTGTGACACTCAGGCGGATGTTCTCTTGCTCCGTTCTGCTAAACTTTACTCTTCCCCTATGACGGAACAATCGCGTTCTCGCGTGTTTCTCTGGGTCCTGCTGGGCGGCGGGGCCTTCTTCCTATTCTTCATTGCCATCTTCGCATTGGTTTACTTCACGGTGCGCTCGCAGCAGAAGACAACCTTCAGCGGGTTCGGCGACAAGATCGCCGTAGTTGATTTGGAGGGTGTCATCCTCAGTCCAAAAGATACCGTCGAGCAGCTCAAGAAGTTTGCCGACGACGGTTCGGTAAAAGCCATTGTTCTGCATGTGAACTCTCCCGGCGGAGGGGCTGCGGCCTCGGAAGAAATTTATCGCGAGGTGTTGCGCATTCGCGACGAGAAGAAGAAACCGATTGTGGCGTCCATCGAGACGGTGGGGGCCAGCGGCGCCTATTACGTGTCTTCGGCGACCAGCAAAATCTTCGCTGATCAGGCCAGTATCGTCGGCTCCATCGGCGTGATCGCCGAATGGTACAACTACGAAGAGCTGATCAAGTGGGCCAAGCTGAAGGCCATCACTCTGAAGGCGGGCGAATTCAAGGACACGGGATCGCCCACGCGCGATATGACCCCTGCCGAGCGCGCCTACCTGCAAGCCCTGATCGACAACATGCACACCCAGTTCATCCACAACGTAGCCACCGGACGGCACCTGAAGGACGACGAGGTGCAGGGACTGGCCAATGGCAAAGTTTGGACCGGCGAGCAGGCACTGCCGCTGAAACTGGTGGACCAGATTGGCGACTTCCGCGCGGCCATTGCCGACACGGCAAAATCGGTCGGCATTAAGGGCGAGCCCACCCTGGTGCACCCGGAGAAAGAGCGCAAGACCGTGCTCGACCTTCTCTTCGGGGATGTTTCGGAATACCTGCCCAGCCGGGCGAAATTGATGGAAACCAATGTCGGGTTTTATTACCTTTGGAAGTAAGCGGTCCTGTCATTTATGAAAACACGGAAGTGCAACGAAAACTTAGGCTTGCCAACCCCGCGACAAATCTGAGAGTATCCGTGGTGCGGGCGGGCAAGCGATTCGTTTCGCGATAAGGGGCGTGCGAGATGACCAAGGCAGACTTGATCGATGAAGTTTCCCGGCTGGCGGAGCTCACCCGGAAGGACAGCGAAGTCATTGTAGAGACCATCTTCGAAAGCGTGGTGCGTTCGTTGCGTGCCGGCGACAAGATCGAGATCCGGGGATTTGGCAGCTTCCGCACGCGCCAACGCAAATCCCGCGTGGGTCGCAATCCCAAGACCGGAGAGCGTGTCGAGGTTCCCGCCAAGAAGATTCCGTTCTTCAAGCCCAGCAAAGAGCTGAAGGACATGGTCAACAGCTACGTCGAATTGCGCCCGCACGTGCAGGCTGCCGCGGAAGGCACTCCCGAGCCGCAAACGTAATCCTGAAAGGGCGCGCAGTCGAAGGCCTGCTTTTCGGTCTGTCATCCTGAGCGAGGTCGCCGCGGCGACCGAGTCGAAGGACCCCTATAGCTGCAAAAATTGTAGTCTAGCCGCCTGGCATGGCAACAAATTTGGGATCGTCGGCGACTATAGGGTTCCCTCGACTCCTCGCTCCAACACCCCAGCAAGCAGACACCCGGTGCTTGCTGGGGACCCCGTTTGCGCTCGTCACTGGGGATGACAGATGACACCTACAAAATTGCGTGCGCTCATGAATACTCCAGCTTCAGCGGCGAGTCGTGATGCGGCCCACTGGGTTTATGATGACGGCATCACCCGAGATGCGCTTGAGCCATCGACAATCTATTGTGCCTTGTGAACAGCAATCTCTTACGCACTGCTGCGCGAACCTGAACCTCTCCTCGCCTGCGCTGCTGGGCAGTCGACGGTCCCTGCTGTTGCTTTTCTTCAGTTTGAGTTTGGGCTTGTGGACCGTATTGAGTGGAACCACAGCTGCGCAGATGTCTCCATCGCGATCGGCCAAAAGCGACGCCAGCTTTACGCTGAGTGGCTCGGTCGTCAACTCCGTCACCGGCGAGTCCGTTGGCCGCGCGCTCGTCCGGATAGCGGGCAGTTCGCAACGCACGGTTTTTACCGACGGCGAAGGGCACTTCCAGTTTGAGGGGCTGCCGGCCGGGAGGGTCATCGTCACCGCGCAGAAGCCGGGGTACTTCAGCCGGCAGGAGTTCAGAGGCAGCGCCAACAAGTTGGTGAACGTCGGTCCCACCACGGACTCGGTGGTGGTGAAGCTCACTCCGCAAAGTACAATCTCGGGCCGGGTCACGGATGCCACGGGCCAGCCAATCGAGCATGTGCCGGTTCATTTGACGGCCAAGGCCGTGCGTGACGGCCGCAAACATTGGGAAGCGCGGGGTCAGCAGCAGACGGATGAAGATGGCCGGTATCGCTTCGCCAACTTGATGCCGGGGACGTACTACCTGGCGGCTGGACCCGGTAGCGATGAAACGCGCATTCTGCCCGGAGCCGAGAAACCAAAGACCGGCTACCCCAGCATGTATTATCCAGGGGTACCCGATTTGGCGTCAGCGTCGCCGCTTCAGCTTGCCGCCGGCCAGCACGCAGAAGCCGACTTCTCCATGACCACAGGCCCTGTTTACCACGTCTCCGGTAGCGTCACCGGGTATGCCCCGCAGCAAGGCGTGGGGTTTCAGTTGTTGAGCCCGTCGGGGGATGACCTGTCGCTCCCTATCAAATTCAACATGGAAACCGGACGCTTTGACGTGGATAGCGTGCCCCCGGGCAGTTACGTGGTGAAGGCATTTTCCCAGGCAGGCCCGGACCAGCCACTTCGCGGCGAGGCGCACCTGAACGTCGTTGCCAACGTCGAGAACCTGCACCTGGTTCTTGGTCAGGCCATCTCCATTCCCGTGAGTGTGCGGATGGAGTCGCGAGCGTCTTCGAGCCAAGGTGCTGCGGCGGAAGGAATTCAGGCTGCGCCGGTCGCCGTGCGTTTGATTTCCTCGGACCCGACCACTGCGGAATCTTACTCGACCGCCGTACGCGGCAGCCCGGGAGCTAATTCCGTGGTGCTGCAGAACGTCGAGCCTGGGAAGTATTCGGTTGATCTGATACCGCATGGCGCGTGGTACGTGCAGTCTGCCCAGTATGGACAGACGAACTTGCTCCACGACGACCTCGCCATCGCATCGGCGGGACAAACCTATCCCATAGAAATCGTCTTGCGGGATGACGGCGCAACCGTAACGGGAACAGTGAAGTCCCCCGATGGAACGGGGACGCAAGCAACCGTGGTGGCAGTCCCCGAACCGGCTTCCAAGGTTGCCGCCAAGGTCGCGTACTCGTTTGCGCAGAACGGCTTCACCTTCAGTGGGCTTGCCCCCGGCGAGTACCTGATTTACGCCTTCGACTACGCCGAGGGCATCGAGTATTCCAATCCTGACGTCCTGCAAACCTATGCTTCGCAAGCCGCCCACGTCACCCTGTCACCAAATCAGAAGACGCAAGTCGCCCTCGATCTGATACGCACCGGGGATGGAGACTGACTCGAATGCTTGTGCGGTTCGCGTTTGTCGTGCTGTTCGCCGTCGGATTGTCGGCGCAATCGGACCAGTCTGCTCATGCGCCATCGGTCCAGCAAGGCTACCGGATTGCGGGAATCGTGGTGAACTGGGCGACCGGACAACCGGTGGCTGGGGCTTCGGTCGCGATCGCTCCAACTACGCAAGGCATAGAACGACACATATCGCGGTCGGTGATAACGAGCAGCGACGGCCGCTTTGTTTTCGCCAGTCTGAGTCGCGGCAAGTACTCGCTGGTGGCTGCGGCACATGGTTTCATGTTCCAGGGCTTCGAGCGACATGGCATGTATTCCACAGCCGTTGTGACGGGTCCAGACCTGGATTCGGAGCACCTGGTTTTCCGGCTGCAGCCAGATGCCTCTATTGAAGGCATAGTTACCGACGAGAACAATGATCCGGTGCAGAACGCCATGGCCCGCCTCTTTGAACAATCGAGGGAAGAGGGACGGCAGAGAACCGTTCCTATGAACCAGGGGCAGACCGATGATCAGGGCCAGTTCCGCATCGGCCATCTGGAGCCCGGGACGTATTATCTCGCCGTCTCGGCGCGTCCCTGGTATGCACAAAACAATCGTGTGATTCTGCGCCGGAAATCGAACAATCCCGACGCCGAGGCCCGAGCGGCGCAAGAGGCCGCTGCGCTGGACGTGACCTACCCTCTCACCTTCTATCCTGATTCCGCGGATTCGGCAGGCGCGAGTCCCATCGTGTTACATCCCGGTGAGCGGGTCACAGCGGACGTGGTTATGCGCGCCGTGCCGTCGCTGCATCTCAGGATCCGCACCAGCATTTCTGGCGGCGCTGGCGGCCCGGGGATGGTCGGGTTCCCGCGAGTGTTGCAGCGCATCTTCGATGGCTACCTGGACCCCGTATTCAACGCTCCCGAGTCATCGGTTGAACCGGGCGTAGTCGATATCGCCGGCCTGGCGCCGGGCCACTACGTTATCGAGATGCCGAGTTCGAAGGGTGGCAACGACAAAGGCGCCAATCGCGAGGGATACCGCGAAGTTGATCTGGCGGGCGATCTCGAGGTGAATGCGAATGATAGCTCCGGATTCGTTAGCGTTGGAGGCTCCGTATTGTTTGAGGGCGCGCAACTGGTTCCGAAAGGAGTGGCCATGCAGCTCTCAAATCAGGAGACCAGCGAAAATTTCGCGAGCGAAATCCGGGATAAAGGGCAGTTCGAGTTCGAGGGAATGAAGCCGGGACGTTATACCGTGGCTCTTCAGGGCAGCGGCGGATATTTCCTGAGGAAGATGTCGGTGACCGGGGCAAAGCTAACCGGGCGCACGCTGGAGATCGGCGGCAGCAGCAGCGTCCATATTGCCGCAACGGTAGGGCGTGGCGTCGCGCAGGTGGATGGAGTTGCACTGCGCGGCGGCCAGCCGTTTTCTGGCGCAATGATCGTGCTCGTTCCCCGGGATGCCGCCAACAATTCGCCATTATTCCGCCGCGACCAGAGCGACAGCGATGGCAGCTTCACGCTGCCCAACGTTGTGCCCGGCCAATACATCGTGCTCGCGCTGGCCGATGGCTGGGGCCTGGAGTGGGGCAATCCTGCGGTGTTGCAGCCCTACTTGCAAGGCGGAGAAGCTGTCCAGATTACCGGCGACGGCAAGCTGCAAATCGAAGTGCGGGTGCAGTGAGGTCTGGTCTGCAAGGGGCGACGATCACCTCAGGGAACAGGCGGTCGCAAACGAAGCGCCGATTTCGTGGAATTCCTGTTTGCCCTCTCACAATAATCCGTGACCTGGCTCACTGCGTTGCGGGGCGATCCGCGTTGCAATACAGACGGCTGCGGGGCGTAGGTTTGCCCCCGAGCGGTTTTCATGTCCGGCTATAAGCCGGGAGGTCGGAATCATTATGCAATCGGAAAAAGACGAAATCCTCTGCCCGCTGTGCCACGGCCACGGTCGCGAACACAGGGAGCGTCTGGTGGTGCGTTGGCGCAGCCGCGAGTTCGAACTGGCACTGCAGAAAATTGCCGACGAAGCGTCCTTTGGAAGCACCGGCGGCCTCGACAGTCCGTTTGAGACTAAAGAGCCCGTTTACAGCAACGAATCTGACTAGCTGTCCTCCGGCGTCTGCTGCGGCGGACGCTGGAGCCAGCCCCTGGCTAGTCGCAACCGAACCGCTCTCAGGGTCCACCTGAGCCCGATCACGGTGGGTCGCCACCGGAAAGGCCAGCAACCATGCCTGGCACTGCTCTCTCCAAGAAAATTCTGGAAGATCTCAATCCGTTAAACATTGCCGGCCAGCAATTCGAAATTGCCGCCGACTACCTGCAACTCGACGCCGGATTGCGTGAGATGTTGCGCCGTCCCCGCCGCTCCATTTCGCTGACGCTTCCCATCAAGATGGACGACGGCGCCATCCGCGTCTTCGATGCCTACCGCGTGCAGCACAGCAACATCCGCGGACCATGCAAAGGTGGAATCCGCTATCACCCCAACGTCACCTTCGACGAAGTGTCGGCCCTGGCGGCATGGATGACATGGAAGTGTGCGCTTATGGACGTACCCTTCGGCGGAGCCAAGGGCGGTATTGCCTGCGATCCCAAGCACCTCTCGCGCGATGAACTGGAACGCCTCACTCGCCGCTATACCTATGAGATCGCGGCGCTGATCGGCCCCGACCAGGACATCCCCGCCCCCGATGTGAATACCGACGCGCAAACCATGTCGTGGATCATGGACACCTATGGCATGACTATGCGTCACGCCACGCCGGCTGTCGTAACCGGCAAGCCGACCGTCCTCGGCGGTTCTCTGGGCGGCTTCGAAGCGAATGCGCGGGGATGTCTGTTCGTCCTCCGCGAAGCCGGCAAAGTGACGGGCCTCGACTTGAAGACGGCGGCCGTCGCCATCCAAGGTTTCGGAAACGTTGGCAGTGTGATGGCGCGACTGCTTTGGGAGGAAGGCGCCAGGGTGATCGCCGTCAGCGATTCGAAGGGCGGCATACTCAACAAAGAGGGTATCGACATTCCCGCCTTGTTGCGCTTCAAGGCCGCGACCGGCAGCGTCGAGGCTTTTCCCGGGTGCAGGCCAATCCCCTGCGACGAAGTGCTGAAGACGCAATGCGACATTCTCATCCCCGCAGCTCTGGAGAACCAGATCACGATTGAGAACGCGGGCTACGTCCGGGCGAAGATTCTCGCCGAAGCCGCCAATGGGCCGACCACACCGGAAGCCGACCTCATGCTTGGCCGCAAGGAGGTGATGGTGCTGCCCGACATTCTCGCCAACGCCGGCGGTGTGACCGTGTCCTATTTCGAATGGATGCAAGACCTGCAGCAGCTCTTCTGGGACGAGGCCGAAGTAAACCGAAGGCTGGAGCAGGTGATGGTGAAGGCGTTTCACGAAGTGCACGACACCACTAAAAAGTACAACTGTGACTATCGCGCTGCGGCGTACATTGTCGCCATCGGCCGCGTGGCTACGGCGGTCATCGAGCACGGCATCTGGCCGTAGAGCAGGTGCGGTTATTCCGTGCTTTTGACCGCCATTCGTTATAAGCTGCGAGGTTCTCATGCAACAGCTCATGGCCCTTGAATCTTCCTCCGTCCTGCAGTTCACCCAGGCCGCCGTCACGGCCGTGGCCACTGTCGAAGTCATCGAACGCTCTCCCTCTACGCTGCGCGATGCCATCCTGCGCGCAGCCGGAAACGCGACCCGCATCCTGTTTGCTCTGCCGCAGGAACTTCCGATCGCACTGTTCAGCGAGTTCTTAAACGATGCGCGCGTTGTGGCCAATCCAACTCCCGACGAGATGGTGCACTCCGCGGCGGGAGTGACCGAGGCCTTCGCTGGGGTTGCCAGCACGGGCTCGGTCTGCATCGATGTCAGCTACGAACGCACGGGGATGGTGAGCCTGCTGGCTCCGCTGCAAATCGCGGTGGTCGCGGCCGAGACCATCGTGCCCAAACCGCGTGACCTGTTTCGCCCCGACATGCTGGACGGTAAGGGTCTGAGGCGGGACTTTGTGTTCGTCACCGGCCCTAGCGCCACCGCGGACATGGGTCCGCTGGTGCGCGGCGTACATGGGCCGCACAAGCTGCACATCATCGTGGTGAGGTGAGCCATGGCCGTGCCCTTAAGTTCGGCAGAGATCCAACCGCGCCAGGTAGCGAACAAGAGCAATAAGAAAGCCCTGCTCGACGCCATTCGCATGACGCTCGATGTGCAGAGCGCCGCTGTCCGGCACAATACCCAGACCTTCAACCGCAACCGCTACGCCGCGACTGCCCTGATCGCCGATTACGACGAACTGAAAGACCGCGCGCGCCAGATTAAAGAGAACGCGATCGCCAATCTTCCCGAGCTTCTGCAACGGCTGGAAGCCAGCGTGCAAGCCAACGGCGGGCATTTCTACCTGGCGAAGACTGCAGCCGACGCCAATCAGTACATTCGCGGCGTGCTGGTGCGCCACCAGGTCAAGCGGGTAGTAAAGGGCAAGAGCATCACCTCGGAAGAGATTAGGCTGAACCACGCCATCGAAGCTGCCGGCATTGCCGTGGCCGAGACCGACCTGGCGGAATTCATTCTGCAGGTCGCGGACGAGCAGCCGTCGCACATTATCGCGCCGGCTTTGCACTATTCCCGCGAACGCATTACCGCACTGTTCAAGCGCAAGTTCACCACCGATCTGCCGCTCGACACGGGCGAAGAACTCACGCGATTCGCCCGCGAAAAATTGCGCGAACAGTTCATCGCCGCCGATGCAGGCATCTCGGGCGCGAACCTGATTGCCGCCGACAGCGGCTCGCTGATGCTGGTGGAGAGCGAAGGCAACATCCGCATGACGATGACCCTGCCACCGCTGCACATCGCGATTGCGGGGATTGAAAAAGTCGTCCCCTCGCGTACTGACTTCGGCCCGTTTCTTGAGTTGCTGCCGGCCAGTGGTACCGGACAGCCGCTGACGTCTTACGTAAGCATTCTGCATCCGCCTTTGCAGGCGCCGCCGTTTGTCGCGCCGGGCGCGACCGCCAAGCCGCGCGAGTTCCACCTGGTGCTGATTGATAACGGACGCAGCCGCATGCGCGAAGATCCGGTGCTGCATGAAGCGCTCTACTGCATCCGTTGCAGCGCCTGTCTGAACTCCTGCGCCAACTTTGAAACGGTCGGTGGGCATGCCTTCGGCGGAGAAACCTATTCCGGCGGCATCGGCGGTTCGTGGGAAGCCGGCACCGGTACGCTGATGAACGCGCGATTCAGCGAACTGTGCACGGCGTGCTCGCGTTGCGTGCCGCAATGTCCGGTGCGCATCGATATTCCATGGCTCAACGAAAACCTGCGGCAGCGCATGAATCGGGAGCAGCCGCCATCGGCAGCCAAGTCCGCATTTGGCGCGATGACCGGCAGCGCGGAGCAGGACCGGGTTGCGCCGCTCCAGAAGCAGTTCTTCGGCAACTATCACAGCCTTGGCAAGTGGGGCACGCGCTTCGCTGGGCTGGCCAACGCGTCCATGCGCCTGCCGGGAGCGCGTGGCCTGATGGAGAGTGCGTTCGGGGTCGACCGCAGGCGCAAGCTGCCGCTGTTCCCCAAGAAAACCTGGGAGCAGTTGTTCCGCGAGGAGCGCGGCGTGAAGCCCGGCGCTATCGACCCCGGCGTGGTGATGCTGGCAGATGTGTTCACCAACTACGGCGCACCGGAACGCGGGATGGCGGCGATTCGCGTCTTGCGCGCGGTTGGCCTCGACGTGGCGCTCAGCCCGGCCATGGCGGACGGCCGCGCCGCCATGTCGCAAGGAATGATGGACACAGCGCAGCGGCAGGCGCGCGCGCTAGCCCCGGTGCTCAAGCGCTACGTGGATGAAGGCAAGAAGATCGTCGTGCTTGAACCCAGTGTGCTGGCCATGCTGCGCTTCGACTTCAAGCATCTGCTCGACGACCCTCGCACCCAGACGTTGCTCGCGCAGAACAGCTTTGAGTCGCTGGAAGTGCTGTGGGGAGTCGCGCGCGAGATGCAGCTCGATTTGGCGCAAATATTTGCCGCCCGCCGATGCCCGCAGGGCACGCGGCTCTTCTACCACTCGCATTGCCAGCAGAAGACGTGTAATTCCGCGACGCAAACCGTCGAGGTCCTGCGCGCGGCGGGCTTCGACGTGGTGACATCGTCGGTGGAATGTTGCGGCATGGCCGGCAGCTTCGGATACAAGCACGAGTACTACGAGCTGAGCATGGCTGTCGGCGAAGACCTGTTTGCGCAAGTGCGTCGCGCCGAAGAGGACAGCGGACCGCGGACCTTAGTCGCGAGCGGGATTTCCTGCCATGAGCAATTGTCGGCAGGATTGGGACGCGAGGTCTTTCATCCCGCGGAATTGCTGGCCAGCACACTCTGATGCGGACACCTTTGCGGTGCGGCTCTTAAATCCTCGAAAGCCGTGCCAGAACGGGATTCCGGGCGACTACTATCTGTCACGTAGATCACCTAATAAATTACCTGAGATGTATTTACAAATTGAGAGTTTCGCGGCACAATTCAGTCTGTAGTCAGGCAGTTCTGGGGGAGGGCTGCCTTCCAGGCGCTCGGCGTTCACACGCTGAGCGCCTTAAATTTTTGGCTGCAATTTTCTGCTTCTCTACCAACGCCAGCGCTTCCCGCGCCAGGCTACTCTGGAGTTACCAAACGGCTGCTTGCGTCCAGAAGCAAGCGCCAGCATCTAATGGAAGCCGGAATGTTACGATGAATTGCCGGCTTGGCCGCCACGGCGGGCTGGGCTGAAAACCGGCGACCCTCAGGAGGATGAATGGCAAGTGACGCAATTGTAGAGGTAACGGACGCCAATTTTGACCAACTGGTGCTGAAGTCAGAGCAGCCGGTCATGGTGGATTTCTGGGCGGCCTGGTGCGGCCCCTGCCGGGCGCTGGCTCCCATCGTGGATGAAGTGGCGCAGAGCTATAACGGCAGGGTCACATTTGGCAAGATGGATGTGGACAAGAACGCTTCCACTCCGCAACGCTACGGAGTGCGCGGCATTCCCACCTTATTGGTCTTCAAAGGCGGCCAGGTGCGCGAACAGATCGTCGGCTATGTTTCGCGCGAGGTCATCGAAAAAGCGCTGGACAAGAGCCTGTAAAAGGCAAGAGTTTCCTTCTGGGCATTTCTTGACGCACAGGGAGAAATCATCGCACACGCCACCTTATCGTGATGGGCGGCACACCCGTCTCCGCCGGATAGGGACGCGCTTCGACCCAGAGCTCAACTTCCTTGGCAAATAACGCCGGTGAAAGTACAAAAGCTGCGTCCTGTGCCTGCAAGCGGACCGTCTCGCCTTTCGGTCCGATGCGCTGCGGAAATTCGACGTTCTCTTTCGAGCCGCAGCACAGATAGAGCGACAGCAGATCGCAAAATTGCAGCACGTCCGTCCAGTACTGCACTTCGCTTTCGCCGCGGCTTTGCCGGCGCAGCAAGCGACAGTGGCGCTGCTCTTCGGACGCCAGGAATTCGCGCACGCTTCGCGCATCGTCTTCCGCGTAGGCGGCCATGCTGAGCCCAAACTTGCCCAGCCGGCAGAAGTGCCCGCTGACGATCAGGGCCGCAATAGGTGCGACCGCCTCGGCGGAATCAATCGAGCCTCGCCACGCACGCAGGAAGTCACCCGCCTTGATCTCCAGAAACGACAGCGGCCTGCCTTCTGCGTTCAGAGCGACATTTTCCCCGGAATACGTTGCGGGAGTCGCGCTCAGCCGCTCGCTGCCGTTGTCGAAATCTTTCCAGCCCTCATCGTGCAAGCTGATGCCGCGCACGATGTCATCGTCCACCGGAGGCGCACCCGCAATCGCAAGCTGCCGGGCTATATCGCCGGAACCCCGCGCGTGATCGGGTTGGCGCACCAGATAATACTTTGCCGAGGTAGTTTTCTCGGCGCGGGCCACGGCCTCCCAAGCAGAGACAAATGCATTATTGGCGTGGGCAGGTTGGGTTTCGGGCCGGAGGACCATGGAGCCTATCTCGGTCGCGAGGCGCGCCCGCGCTTGGTGGCCGCGGCGCGGATGGGGCCGGTTCCGGTGGGCGGCTTGCGCTCGCCGTCGATCAGTTGCTTCAACACCAGCGCGTTATTGCGCTCTTCGTTCTTGGAGGCGAACAACAACGTCAGGCGGCGACGTTTCTTCTGTAACTCATAAAGCTGCTGCAGCGCTGCGTCCGCTGCCTCGGTCGTAAGTTCCTTGAGATACCTTTCGCGAAACTTGTTCCACTGCTGGGGATGCGCGTGAAACCACTTGCGCAACTCATTCGAAGGAGCCAGGTCCCTCAGCCAGGCATCGAGCGCAGCGTCGGATTTTGTCAATCCCCGCGGCCACAGCCGGTCCACCAGCACGCGCGTGCCATCGTGCGGCGACGGCTCGGCGTAAACCCGTTTGAGAGCAACCGTCATGCGAGGTGTATTCTAACTCCGATACCGGGGAACTGCGCTAACGCAATGGTTTGTTGTGCGAGGCTTCCCCCACGGCATGCGACGGTCTGTTTTGAAGGGGCGCAGCTTTAGCTGCGCCGGTTGAGGCCAAGAGAACTGGGCTTTAGCCCCTGAGGGAACTCGGTTCTTGAATTCGATGAGGACGTGCGGCGCTATAACTCCTGGAAGGTTACGTTGAAGCCAGCGCGATTTGCTTTTTTATCTGCAATTATTCTGATCGTGATCACCATCTTTCTGGCCTGCGATTCCGAGCCCCGCAAGAGCGATGCCGAGCTCGGGCTGACTCCGCAGCAGGCGCAAGGACGGCGCGTTTACGACGTGCGTTGCGCCGAATGTCATTACGCCTACAGTACACATGACCTGCGCGCACCCAGCCTGAACGGTCTGTTCAAAAAGCCATTCATGAAAAACGGCATTCCCGCCAACGACGACAGGGTCACGGACATCATCCTTCTGGGCCGCGCCAAGATGCCGGCATTCCAGCAAAAGTTGACCCAGCAGCAACTAGACGACCTTATGGCGTACCTGCATACGCTGTAGAAGCCGCTGTTCGCTGTTAGCTGTTCGCTCTTCGCTTTTCGCTATTCGCCTCTCGCCCTCAGCTTTTAACTTTCGGCAGAGTACAACTTTTGCGGTTCTTGACTGCTAAAGGCTAAGAGCTAACGGCTAAAAGCCGAAATGCGAACGGCGAGAAGCGAAGAGCGAACAGCGAAGAGCGGCTTCTACACGCGGTACAATAGTCACGTCCCATGGCTACCGCTCCCGACCTGATCCAGATCGAGATTGGCCCGCGCCGTCCGGCTTCCAAGCCGGAATGGCTGAAGGCGCGCGCGCCCATGGGCGAGAATTACCACAACCTTAAGACGCTGGCGCGCAACCTGGAGCTGCACACCGTCTGCGAGTCGGCGCATTGTCCCAACATCGGCGAGTGCTGGAACCATCGCACCGCGACTTTCATGCTGCTGGGCAATCTGTGCACCCGCCGCTGCGGCTTTTGTGCCGTACCGAAGGGCCGTCCGCAGCCGATCGATTTTGAAGAACCTCGCCGGGTCGCCGAAGCGGTAGAGAAGCTGGGGCTGAAGTTCGCCGTGGTCACCAGCGTCAATCGCGACGACGACAACGTCGGTGGGGCGCGCGTCTTCGCCGACACCATCCGCGAAATCCGGCGACGCGTTCCCGGATGCCGCGTGGAAGTGCTGATTCCCGATTTTCAGGGATTGGAAGAGCCGCTGCGCATCGTGATGGATGCCAAGCCCGACATCCTCAATCACAACACCGAGACCGTGCCTCGCCTGTATCGCGTCGCCCGCTCCGGTGCGCGGTACGAGCGCACGTTGCGGCTGCTGCAGCGCGCCAAGGAAATGAATCCGGCGATTCCGACCAAGAGCGGCGTCATGGTCGGTCTGGGCGAGAGCACGGACGAACTGCTCGAGGTTTTCCGCGATCTCGCGGCCCACAACGTGGACATCCTCACCATCGGCCAATACCTGCGGCCGTCGAAGGACCACCTTCCCGTTGCGCGGTTGTACACGCCCGACGAGTTCCGCTTGCTCAAAGACGAATCCCTGCAGATGGGTTTCCGCCATGTCGAGTCCGGCCCGCTGGTGCGCTCCAGCTATCACGCCGACGAGCAGGCCGATGCGGGAACGCGAATCGTATAGGCGCTGAGAAAAAATTTGTGGAGGGAGGGTATTCAGAGCAGTTTGCGAAACTGCTCGATGGTGAGCCCGGCGTCACGAATGATCCCACCCATCGTGAAGGCATTCACAGGGTTGTGGCGCGGAATCGTAAGGATGCGCTGGCCGTCCGTCATGACGATATGTTTACCTTGCCGCAGAATGCGGAATCCAGCCCTCTCCAGAGCCCGAACCGCCTGAAGATGGAGAATTCCTGGAAGCTTGCCCATTAACCGACTTTCACTTCGACCTCACGCACAACCTGGCCGCGCGTAAGTTCCGTGACCGCTTCCAAATATTCGCGAATGGCGTCCTGGATGTTCTGCAGTGCCTCCTGCTCGTTAGCGCCCTGTGACCAGCAGCCAGGGAGCCCGGGGCAGGACACCGCAAAGCCTTCTTCGGAGGGTAACAGCACCACGCGGTAGGTCATGGAATCTATCCTACTCCAGCGATGCCAGCGGTTGGATCGTTCACCCCACGACGAAGTTCTTCAGCTTGCGCAGCAGCGATTCGGGGGCTTGCACATCGAGTTCAACATTGCCGTCGCGATACTCCCGCGCAAATACAACAGCCTTGGCATCGAGCGCAGCCAGCGCTTTGCCTTCCGACTGAGGCACGCGCAAATGCACCCGGCGCACCGGATCCTCGGCAATGAGTTCGTCGATGCACTTCAATAACCGGTCCAAGCCAAACCCCTTTGTGGCCGAGACGTGGATCACGCTCGCCGTATCGCGCAGGCTCTCGCGTTTTTTCTCCGGCAGCAGATCCACTTTGTTCATCACGTAGAGGCGTGGCTTGTCCTGCGATTCCAACTCGCGCAGCACTTCTTCGACCTGCGCCTGCTGCTCCACCGCCGTCGGACTGGTGACGTCGGACACATGCAATAGCAAGGAGGCACGCTGCACCTCTTCCAGGGTGGCGCGAAATGCCGAAACCAGCGTGTGCGGCAGGTTTCGGATGAATCCCACAGTGTCAGACAGCAGGACTTGCCGCCGTGAAGGCAGGGTCACGCTACGCAGTGTGGGATCGAGCGTGGCGAACATGCGCTCGCTCTCCAGCACCCCGGCCTGGGTGAGCGCATTGAACAAGGTTGACTTCCCCGCATTGGTGTAGCCGACCAGCGCCACCGTTGCGATGGGAACCGACTCGCGTCGCTGCCGCTGCTGCCCGCGGATGCGGCGAACATTTTCCAGCTGCTCTTTTACGTGGCGAATGTGCCGGTAGATTTTGCGGCGGTCGGTCTCCAACTGGGTTTCACCGGGACCACGAGTTCCAATGCCGCCGCCGAGCTGCGACATCTGCACGCCGCGTCCCGCTAGTCGCGGCAGCAGGTATTGCAGTTGCGCCAGTTCCACCTGGAGCTGCCCCTCGCGGGTGCGCGCGTGACGGGCAAAAATGTCGAGGATGAGTTGGGTGCGATCGATCACTCGCAGGTCGAGCCCACGCTCGAGATTACGCTGCTGCGATGGCGTGAGGTCGTGATCGAAGATGACCAAATCGGGCGAACTGGAAGCAACGGCGCCTTTCAGTTCCTCCAGCTTCCCGCTGCCAATGAGCGTAGCGGGGTCCGGCTTTTGGCGCCGCTGCTGGAATTCGCCGATGACGACGGCTCCCGCGCTAGTGGCCAGCTCGCGTAACTCGGCCATGGACTCTTCGGCGGAAAATCCGCGATGCTCCCGCCCCTCTGCGTGCAAGTGAGAAGCGGCGACGCTGCGCGCCACGCGCGCGCTGGGTGGAACTTTTCCGGCAGGTTGCTGCCGAGCAGGCAGCGGCGCATCGGGTTCCCCTGGCCCGGCCTGCGAACCGCGGGTTTGGGTATCGCGGCCCGCCGCCGGCCGGGAGGAGAATTCCACCTCCACGAGGAAGACGCGTTCCGGCTGGCCCTGGCCGGTTCGCCAAGAGCGGCCATTCGCTCGGGAGTTCATTCCATCGGCGCGGGAAATAGACTAGCCCTCGGAGGTCGTGGTCACGGTCTCGGCGTCCGCCGGAGCCGCTGCTTCCGTTGACACGCGGTGCTCGACGTGGCGTTCGGAATGCCCGGAACGCGACATAACCACGGTGGAAATGGCGTGCTTAAAAATCAATTGCTCCTGGTTGTTGGTGTCCAGAACGATGGAATACTTGTCGAAGGAGCGAATCCTTCCGGTCAGTTTCACCCCGCTGAGTAGGTAAATGGCAACTACGAACTTGTCTTTACGGGCGGTATTTAAAAATGCGTCCTGTATGTTCTGTGCTGCCTTGTTTTCCATACGTCCCTCCTGGCAATATGCAAAAAACAGCACAGCCCCAGATTCGCGCCTCTTACGATTCCGGGCCTGTAGAAACCCGTCCGCAGCCGAATAGGCCACGGTTCCAGAAGCAATCATAAACCCACTCTACGATAAGGCGGCGACCGCGCGATTTCAACTAAAACAAGCACCAGGCCCAGTGATGTAGAATTCGCGCACTGCTCCGAATCCCAAAGCGTGCGCGGGATACCGGCCTAACATAGGTGACCAATAGATGACTTCCTGGCTAGTGGCGTTACTCCTCTCGCCCGCGATCCAATTCCCCGGGGGCGCAGCAACCGCGCTGATGGTGCTTCGCTGGATTCACTTTGTCGCGGGCATCACCTGGGTCGGGCTCTTGTACTTCTTCAACCTGGTGGGCGTGCCGTTCGTGCAGGAACTCGACGCAAAATCGCGGACAATCGTCGTCCCCAAGCTGATGCGGCGGGCCTTGTGGTGGTTTCGCTGGAGCGCGGTGGTGACCGTCCTCGCTGGCATCGCCTACTGGATGCACATCGTGGCCAGCGACGTTCGCAATGCGGTGTCGGCGGGCGAGCCGGCCTCGGCTGGGATGATGTTCGGCGCCTTCTTTGGACTCTGGACGCTGGCGTTCGTCATCGAGATGGGAGCGCTGATGTCCCCGGCCGAGGTGCTCAGGAAGGGGCCTGTGCTGGGCGTCATTGTCGGGATCGCGGTGGTCGCGGCGGCGTGCATTTTTCTGAGCTTGAATCAGCACGGCTGGGAGAGCAATCGCGCCCTGGCGATCGGCATTGGCGGCGGACTGGGCTGGTTCATGCTGCTGAACGTTTGGGGCGTGGTGTGGCGTATGCAAAAGAAGATGATCCGCTGGACCGAGGCCAATGCCGCTCAGGGAACGGCGATGCCGCCCGAAGCGCCCAAGGTGGCGAGAATCGCGCTGCTGTGTACCCGCCTGAATTTCTGGGTGTCGTTCCCCATGCTGTTCTTCATGGGCGCGGCCAGTCACTACATTCTGTTTGCGGGGAGGTAGACATGACCGTCGTTTAGCAATCGCGGAGACCGGCAGCCGATTCAGTGGATCAGTTTTCAGGTTTACTTGTGATAAGGCCTGTTATCGCCACCTATTGAGACGAGGGCAATGTGGGCTTCAGTTTTCTCCAACTGGTTGTGAGGTTTGGAATGTTGCAATACATTCCAAACCCCGTTCCGACGCTGTAACCAATCGCGGCATAAACGGGAGCCGTAAAGTTCAGTTGCTGCATTCCCCGGCGCATATCTGGGCTGGCGGCCAGTTGAAACAACTCGCGGTAACTGTGGAACTCCGCGATCAAGAACCCACCACCAAAATATTCGTGAAATGCCGCCGCGAAGTGATTCTCGAAGGCCGTTGTGGGGAACGTGGAAAACTTGTAAACGAGAATCGCCAAAGGAACAGCCCACACGAAAAGGGCAACGCGGTGTGGATACCATTGCGCATAAGCGAATCCAACGATTAACGCCGGAAAGAGGCTGAATAAGAACAGGTGCGAAAACAAGAACTGGAACGAACTTTCCGCAGGTGGGCATTGTTGGATCAGCGGTAGCACCGTGTCATGTACCCGCCCCGCCACCCACAGGGTCGTAGTCTTCACGATGATGTAAACAGCAGCTACATGCAGCGCGTAACGTACACATTGCCGGGCAACGCTGGCGGTTTTAGGAGAATCCGCAACCGTTTGGTGGTGAGTCGCCGTTGAACTCATGCCGAAAGTCTACTACCACGGCAACATAACTAGCGTAAAATCGCCTCTCTGACAATGTCGGCGGTGTCAAGCACTTTTCGAGCACACCACGGCATGCGCTCGGAAGAAGAGCGCCATTTCGCTCTAAAGGAAAAAATGCCCAATCCAACCAAGGCTCGC
>Ga0187864_10000897_pt1 | contig 31301 bp, 28 predicted proteins | sample June2016WEW_11_4_FD_132985 | JGI IMG/M metagenome (GOLD analysis project Ga0187864, IMG submission 132985) | Peatland microbial communities from SPRUCE experiment site at the Marcell Experimental Forest, Minnesota, USA - June2016WEW_11_40 | ecosystem: Environmental > Terrestrial > Soil >...
CCACCGTAGCGCTCGCAGATTGTCGCCAGGTTGTGTTTCACTGGCTCCGTCGCCCAGGGATTGGAACCCACCGAGACTTTGGTGCGGAAGCTGGAAGTGCTCACCGATACCGTATAGGTGACGGCCGGGAACAGATAATACGGGATGAATTTGTTGTAGCCTTCCAAATCGTCCCCAATGAGATCGAAGAACACCACGCCGTTGCCGGTCTGAGCGCGCTTCTGGATGAGATCGATGGAACGGATATGGCGCTCGTACAAAGGCGCGTAAAGCTTCTTAATTTCCTGCTGCTGAACAATCTCGCCTAGCTGACAGCTCCGCATCCACCCGATGATCTTGTGGATGATCTCGGAGCCTGGCGCGCCTTCGATCACCAGCGTCAGCTTCATGGCCGGCGCCTTCAGCTCCACGGCCTCCTGCGCGCTGGCGTAGCGCGCGCCATCGATGATGTCCGCCCATTGCACCAGCTCGGCCAAGTCCGGCGCATCGTATCCGAATCGCTGGCGCGCCACGTCGGCGATAAACATAGTGCAGGAGCTGTAAGAGGGATCGTAAAGCTTGTGGCCGCTATGGTCGCCACGGAAGTGCTCGGCGTCTTCCGGGCTCAGGAACGCGCTCTGGTGATGATCGAACCACCAGGTCAGCCGCGGATTGGGCGAATACTTGAAATCGACAATCGCATTGACGTCGCCGTCGAAAAGGCCATCCTCAAAGAGCTGGGAAGCCTTGTGCGCCAAGCCGGTAAATACAAAATCGGCGCCTGGAGCGTATTTTCCCTCGTAAAAGCGGCTAAAATAAGCCGCCGAGGCCGCACCGTCGAAACAGTGATCGTGGTAGAGAACCCTCACCCGCATGAATTCATATCCGTGGCACGTGGAAAACTATCCAGCTTGCCTCATTTTGGGTTCTAAAAGCAAGTGAGGGGTAAATGTAGGTGCAAGCTCGCCGCTATTCAACGTTGTAATCGTTGCGCAGTGCTTCCAGATTCTTGAGTGCTAGCGACCGAAAAGGCGAGTCCATATCCGCGCACTGCTTGCTGAACTTTACCGCTTCTATCGCGCGGCCTTTGTCGGCCAGTTCGCCCGCCAGCGCATAGTTGGCGTAACCCAGGTAGAAGTACGCCGCGGCGAGCAGCCGTTGATCCTGATGGATGTAGCTCAGAGCCACCCGCAGATAGCGGTCCGACAATCCATAGCGCGCCTGCTTGCCATAGACCACGCCAGCCAGCCAGCTTGCCCAGCCGGTAAACTTGGCTTTCTTCTTTTCCCATTCCGAGGGCGTGATATCGGGCGGCTGCGGTTTGCCTTGCACCAGCTCCAGGATATGCAGCGAGTAAGTCAGAACCTGCGGCAGATTCCGCTCCAGGCTCATATCGTGATCGGCGATGGTCATCAGAAAATCGATATTGTCCGGATCCTGGACCAAACCTTCCTGGGCCAATTGAATGGCCTTCTGCGGATTCAGGGTGGCCAGTTCGATGACCGTTTGCTTCTTCGTCAGCACCAGGAACTTACTCTGCGGATTGCGCTCCTGCAAGAGCAGTGTCAACTCGGCGCGTTTAAGGTCGTCCGTCTGCGCCGCGGCGAGCGTTGCAATGGTATATTCCGAATAATCCAGAACCTCTCGCGCGAAAGTCGTCTGCTTGGTCCAGTCGGGAAGGTCGTCCGGATCGGAAGGTTTAGGAAGCATCAGGGTTCGCGAAGCGAGGTCCCATGCCAAGGGTGCATATTTCGCCCGCAGCTCAGGATCATTCTGCGCCTCGGCCGCTTTCAATGCGTCATGCGCGGAGTCCAGATCGTTCGGATCGGCCGCCAGCAACCCTTCAGCGGTTGCTATGACGCGATCCCACTGGTTCGCCTCCATGTAGATGGGAAGCAGTTGCTCGTAAACCCAGGCGATGGAGGAGGTCTTGGGATATTCGAGGACATATTTTTCGAGCAGCGCCAGCTTGCGCGGTTGCGTTGGCTCCTGTTCGATCCTCTGCAGAAGGATGCCGTCCTGGCTTTCGGGATCGACATCCAGCTTGTGCCGGTCCGCTGCCAGCGCGGCGCTAGCGAGCAACAGGGCGAGCGCGGGAACAGAGATCTTTATGAATCTCACTCCACGTGAATTCGGAACCTTTCTGGGGGAACTTTAGCGTTCAACCTTAGCACCTAGGTACTGCAAATTCGCGTAGGCAGATGCTGTACGGGATCTCAAGATGGGAACTTGAGCAGGCTGGCCAGGGACGCAATTACTTGATCCAAAGCCTCATTGGAGGGCACACTTCCCTGGGCCAACGTTGCGTTTCCGCCACCACGTCCGCCGGCCTCGCTGAGCGCGCGTTTGAGCAGATCGCCAGCGTGAATGCCGTTGTCTTTCGAAGCAGCGAGCAGAACGGAAGGCGGATTTTCCGTGGCAGCCAGGTAAATCGCTGGCCCCGCGGCAGTGAAGCTTTGCGCCTCGGTTCGAGATTCCTCCAAGAGCGATTCCGCGCGGCGCAGCACGCGTCGAATGCCATCCGGGCCGGGAGTGGTCGCCGCATATAACTCGCGCCCACTGGCCTGCGCTAGATCGGTGGCTAGGCGACGCCGCGTTCGATCGGTTTCCTGGAGCTTCTCGCGCTGAGCTTCCACCAGGGCGGGTGTCTCATCCAAAGGCGAGGAAAAAACTCGAGCGATTTGCGACAGCGCTTCAAAATCGGCGCGAGCGCGTTCCACGGCCCGGCCGCCGCACAGAAACTCAATCCGCAGATTGCCGCGAATCCGATCCAGCCGGCGCAGCAGGATGGGACCAATTTCGCCCGTCGCGCGAACGTGCGTACCGCCGCAAGCGCTGCGATCCAGATCTTGGATCGAAATAATGCGAACTTCGCCTTCGCGTTCGGTTGGTTTGCGCAGCCCCAAATCTTCCGACGATTGCTGGAAGCCTATAGTCACTGGCCGATTCTCGAATACGATTTGGTTGGCGCGGCGTTCGGCCTCTCGAAGCTGCTCCGGCTCCAGCCCCCGGGCGACATCAATCGTGCTGGATTCCGCGCCCAGATGAAAACTGACGGTGGGGGCATCGAACATTTCCAGCAGCACGGCCGACAACAAGTGCTGGCCGGTATGTTGCTGCATGTGATCGAAACGGCGGGTGCGATCGATGCGGCCGTCCACCTCGCCCTGCCCCACTTCCATAGCACTCAGAGGAGCGCTGAGAACATGCGCAATGCGGTCCCCTTCATCGATCACTTCGACGACATTCGATCCGCCTAGTTGCCCGGTATCGAAGGGCTGGCCGCCGGACGTGGGATAAAACGCCGTGCGATCGAGATAGATCCGTTGCTGGTCCGGACTCGCGTCCACTATGCGAGCCCGGAATTCGGTGAGATAGCTGTCTTGATAATAGAGCCGCTCCGTCATTGCACCGCGAGCGGGATGGGATCGCTCGAAATATTGTCTTCCAAGATCACGGACATCTTACTGTTGCCGCTTGCAACCCCTGCAGGAATAGTGACGTTGATCTGATACAGTCCGGAAAAGTTCGGGGTCAGACCGGTAAAAAGGGGCGTAGCGCAAGGCGCCTGGAAGAACGGCGACTCTGGACCGAAGCAGACCTGCGTGGTTCCCGGCACCGTGGCCAGCGGTGGAGTGGCGGGCGACGCAGTTCCGGAGGGAACCAGAGGCGAAGTAGGTCCGAGGCCGATAGCGTAAATCACGATGGTGTCTCCCACATGGACCGGGCTGGATGATGTGCCGGTTAGCATGCCCTCGGGCGTAGTAATAGCGTAGCCCCCGGTCCCGGGGACCAAGAAAAACTGAGGCGCTTGGGCACCGATATTCACGTAAATCATGTTTCCCGGCGTGCCATTGCGAACAATCTGGACGGTACCGTCTCCGGTGGCTGCATTAATCGGGATCTCGAAATTGATTTGACCTGAAGACGTGTAAAATAACGGCGCGGCTGTCCCATTCACCAGCACCTGAACATTGTCCAGTGTTGTCTGAAGAGGCAAGCTGCCCGCCGAGGTCGGGGCATCGAAGGTGAATTGATTTCCATATACCGATACGACGTCGCCCTGAGCGATCGGCTCTCCAACGGCAAAGGTCTCGTTTGCCACCACGCCTCCCACCGCCGCAACGGGTGGCCCTTGCGCCGCGACAACGAGCTGCACGGGGATAACCAGGTTTCCGTTGACGCCATTGCTTGCGACGGTCACCGTGCCGGTGTAGGTGTTCGGCGAAAGCCCGGTGGGATCGGCGGTAACGCTGATGCCTCCGTTGATCGTGGCGGCCGAAAGCCATGTTCCGCTGCTGGCGGCCGTCGCTGTGACGCCAGAGACGGTCAGAGCGCCTTGCCCGGCATCCGTCACGGCCACGTTCGCAGTCTGCGCTTTTGTGCCTTGCGCGGCATTGAACGACAGCGAACTGCTGCTGGCCTGAGCGATGGGCTGCGTGGTGACATTCAGCGAAACGGCGACCTGCTTATTGTCGGGCGCAAAGGATGAGCCGGCAATGGTAATGGTTCCGTTGTAATCGGTTGCGGCCATGCTGCTTCCCGCGGTGGCCGTAACGGTGGTCACGTAGGCGCCAGTGGCCGCATTCGCCGAGGTAGACGTGGTTAACCACGATGCATTGCTGATGGTCGGCTTGATCGGCCCATTTGTGGTGAAAGTTGCGGATGTGGAGCCACCGGGCGCCAGATAGAAGACCAGATTGCTGGGAACGTCACCGCCCACTTGCGCCGTGACAGTGAAGCTCTGGGGCGAATCGACGGCGTTGGGGTCCGAGAGTGTAATGATGCCCGTGTAAGTTCCCGCAGCAAGTGAAGAGGTCTGAAACGCAATCGACACAGGGTAGCATCCGCCACGCAGCCCGCACACTTGCGATGGGCCGACGGTAGCAACCAGCCAGGAGACCGAAGAGGAAGCCTGCAGATTCAGCGTGCCACTGCCAATATTGAACGTGTCCAGACTATATGGCGTACCGTTTGTTCCAACCGGAACGGAAACGGTGAGAGACGTTTGAAAAAGATTCAGCCGGGGCGCGGCGCTCAGGCCCGACACGAACAGAAGCGGCAGAAAAAATCGCACGCTGAGAGTATTCTTAAGAATCACGGAAGCTCCTTACCCTTGGTAGTGTTCAAATCGAGTGGCTTAAAATCCAGGTTTGGGACGCGGGCGGTGCAGCCGTGTACTGCAGGCCGCATACCATTGTTGCAAATCATCGCTGTGTTGCAAACCAAGGCTCTTCATTGAGACTCGGATCGCCTGCCGGATGTGTTTCGCCACAACCGCTGAGGCATTGAGAAACATTTTCTGAAAGCGTTCATTCCTTCGGTTCGGTGATCTCGAAGTCCACCTTCAAGAATTGCCAGTCCGGAAGTTCGTAGACGCGCATTTTGGTGGGAACTTCCACGCTCACATCCTTGAGTTCGGTGGGTCCGAGACGAGCAACCTGCGCGGGAAACGTGATGAGCGGAGGATCGCCTGGCTTAGCCGCTGTGGTGCTTAGTTTAACCGTCATCTTCACGTCACCCACGTCGGCTTCCGAGTGATTGACGACACCCAACTGGACGATCAGATGCCCGGGACTTCTCTCGGTAACCCGAAAGCCAACCAGCTCGATGTATTTCGCGATCGGATTGGACGTGTTGCTCGCCGTGAAGTGCGCCGGAACTGCGGGCGCGGACTTCGCTTGCTTGTCGGGCGAAGGGGAAGAAGAGCAGCCAGCGAGAAATACCGCTAGAAAGAGCCAACCGAGCCGCATCGAATTTATCATAGCAGCGCTCCTTTGCGCCGGAGCGCCGAGTTGGATCTCGCGGAGTTACCTGTCCATTGGGACCATCAGGCTTCTTCGGGCAGCGCGCCGGGAACGTCCAGTTCCGAGCTGCTTTTCGTCGCTCGCCATCGCAAGAACAGAAGCAATGGGATGGCTGCGGCCATGGAGGCCAGGCCGTCCACCAGCAACAGACCCCGGATGCCGAACATTCGGAATCCCTGTCCATCCGCCCAGGTCATATAGACAATGGCGCCGTTGCTGGCCGCGGCGAATAGTGCGAGCTGCGTGGCCGCCGTCGGATTTCGGATTCCCACCAATTGCAGGCCCAACGCTGAAAACGCCGCATAAGAGACGCCAGCCAAGCAGTTGTAGGCAAGCACGCCAGCAGTGAAAGTAACTTGCGTGTGGGGTGTCGCGGCCATCCAAAGAGCACACAGACCCGCGAGTGTTCCACCAGCTATGTAGAGCACACCACGATCCACACGATCTGCGATATAGCCGCCCACGATTGAACCGATGGCGCTTGTGACCGCAGCTCCGGCACCGGTAGTCCAGACCACCCACTGCGTGCTCACGTGGAACTCGTTCCCCAGACCGGCGAACAGATTGATGGCCGCAACGCAACTCACCGGCGCCAGGAAGAGAAGAAAGCCGGTCAGGACCTGGGGCTGCCTGGACGTCTGCACCACACTTCGAAATGTGCCGCCAAGGATCTGGCGCAAGCCGAGCTGAGGTTCGGAGGGTTGTGGAAAACGCAACAAGAATAATGTGGACAACACCGTCGCGAAGGCGATCATCATCCCCAATGTCCGGTACGGCACGCGGGACGCTGACCACATGACAGCCATCGCTCCCAAAGCCCCGCCGCCCAGGTTGGCCGCATTGATCCAGCCGCCCACTCTTCCGCGCTCCGCATCCTGGACGAACTCGGAGGCCCAACCGGTGACGGCGCTGCTCTGAAGCACAATAGCCAATTCAGCGAGCAAAGCAAGAACGGTGAATAGCGATAGCCGGGCTGGAGAAAAAAGCCACAAAGCGGACCCGAGGCTCGCGGCGGAAACGATCGCGAATGCAAATGCATATGTACGGCGGGTAAAGCCAACGTCAACGATGGGCGTGATCAGAAACGTCCAAAAGGTGGGCGACATCGCGATAGCGCTTACGGTAGCGATGCGATCGACACTGACGCCAGCCTTACTCAACAAAAAGGGCAGGGCCGTTATGACAAAGCCAGCGACTAGGCCGAAGGTCAGGGCGCCCATGCCAATCAGCCACGCAGGAGGCGGTTTGGAATTTGTGTACGCCGTCTTCATCCTTTTTCCTCGTTCACGCCAGTATACAATCCGGCGACTTCTGAGGAGACAATCGGCGCGCACGTGCCGGAAACTATCTGTCAGATCACGCGGTTGGAGCGTTATTTGCGCGCGGCGCCAAGACCAGCGGTCGGCGTGTGCATTTTTCGGCCTTCACCTTCAACTAGCATGTTTTCTACGCTTTCTGCCGATAAATTTCGATAGTGAAACACGTCGGCGCAGACCACCATGGAGCGCGGAGGCCCACTTGGGTGATCCTCCTCATCGCCCTGCTGCTCTGTGCGATGCCCCTGGTCCGCAGCGCAACGTGGCATGGGGACGCGGAGTTCCATACGGTCCTGGAGTTCGTTGCGACGCTGCTCGCGCTCATCACCGGCGCCATGGCCCTGGTGCGCTATTACGCAAAACGCAGTAGCATGTTTTTGCTGATCGGCAGCGGGTTTTTGGGGGCCAGTCTCCTGGATGCCTATCATGCGCTCATTACGTCCTCGTTTCTAGCAGGGCGCACCCCTTCCGGCCTTTCAGCCCTGACCCACTGGAGCGGGGCGGTTTCACAGGTGTTTCTGTCCTTGGTGCTGTTGGCCAGCTTAGTGGCCTGGAAGCGACGGCCGACCCCAGGCCGATCCGCGGAGAGTCTTGTCTATCTCGCAGTTGGCAGTTGGACTGTGGCCAGCTTTCTCTTCTTTCTGTGGGTTCCGCTACAGCCGGCCTATTATCCGAATTTCATTGTGCACCGCCCGACTGAGTTGGTGCCGGCTCTCTTTTTCACTCTAGCGGCCGTTGGATATTTCCGGAACGGCTGCTGGAGGTCCGACGATTTTGAACATTGGGTATTGCTTTCGCTAATTGTATCGGCAGTCAGCCACCTCATCTATTTGTCCATCTATAACAAGACCGGGGACAGCCTGTTTATCATGGGGCATGTGTTCAAAATCGTCAGCTACGGCTTTGTGCTGAATGGGCTTCTGGCCAGCACCTTTTCGGCTTTCCGGCAGGAAGCCGAACAGGCGGCGCGCCTGGGGGAACAGGCGACTCATCTCCAGGACGCGAACCACTGGCTGGCAGTGGAGGTTTCGGAACGCCAAAAAGCGGAAACGGAGTTGCGGAGGGCACACGATGAATTAGAGGCGCGAGTCAAGGCACGCACCGCGGATCTGGCACACGCCAACAATCTGCTGCAACTGGAAGTCGAAGAACGCTCCCGGGCGGAGACATCCGCCGAAGCGGCCAGCCGCGCGAAGAGCGAGTTCTTGGCCAATATGAGTCATGAAATTCGCACGCCGATGAACGGCATCATTGGGATGACGGAGCTAACCCTGGATACGGAGCTGGACCCGACACAGCGCGAATACTTGAACGCGGTTAAGTATTCGGCCGACTCTTTGCTGATCGTGATCAACGACATCCTGGACTTTTCCAAGATTGAAGTTGGCAAACTCAGCCTGGATCCCATCGAGTTCAATCTGAGAGACCATCTGGGACAGGCGATGAAGACCATCGCGATCCGCGCCCATCAGAAGAATCTAGAACTGGCGTACTTCGTCCCGCCGGAACTTCCGGACTTTTTCGTCGGGGATCCAGTCCGGCTAAGGCAAGTTGTTTTGAACCTGGTCGGCAATGCCATTAAGTTCACTGACCGGGGCGAGGTGGTACTGCGCGTAGAGGCCGAATCACAAGACGAAGAGGGTGTGACCTTGCACTACGCTGTCGCCGATACGGGAATTGGAATTCCCCCCGACAAACAGAAACTGATTTTTGAGCCCTTCAGTCAAGCCGATACATCGACCACGCGCAAATACGGCGGTACGGGGTTAGGGCTCAGCATCTCGATTCGCTTAATTGAAATGATGGGAGGACGAATCTGGCTGGAAAGCGAAGAGGGCCGAGGAAGCACATTCCACTTCACGGTACGCCTCGGAAACGCGATCGCTCAGGCGTTGCGAACAGACAGCTTGGAGCCGGCCTTGCTCGACGACTTGCGAGTCCTCATCGTCGATGACAATGCCACCAACCGTCAGATACTGGAAACCACCCTCGGCTACTGGCGGATGAAAACTTCTTGCGCCGCTGGGGCCGAAGATGCGATCCGTCTTCTGAAAGATGCGAAGGCGGCTGGGATGCCGTTCGGGCTCATGGTGACGGATTGCCACATGCCCGGCGTGGATGGCTTTACGTTGATGGAGCGCGTTCAGAAATTGCCCGAACTCGAAGGGCTGATTACCGTCATGCTTACCTCGGGCGGACAGCGCGGCGACGCCATTCACTGCAAAGAGCTGGGCATTGCAGCCTACCTGATCAAGCCGGTCTTGCAATCCGATCTTCTGGAAGCTCTCCTCACGGTGTTAGCCTCGCGTGAGAAGCCGGCGGAGCCCGTCAAACTTGTAACACGCCACAGCCTGCGAGAGGGACGGCCGCCGCTTCGCATACTTCTCACGGAAGACAACGCGGTCAACCAACGTTTGGCATCGCGACTCCTGGAGAAAGAAGGACACGTGGTAGTGCTGGCGGAAGACGGGGCCAAGGCTTTGAAGGCGTGCCATGAAAACACCTTCGACCTGATCCTGATGGACGTGCAGATGCCCGTGATGGATGGGCTGGAAGCAACGGCTGCGATTCGGCGGACGGAGCAAGCCACCGGGCATCATATTCCCATCATCGCCATGACCGCGCACGCGATGACGGGTGACCGCCAGCGCTTCCTGAAAGCAGGAATGGACGGGTATGTGTCCAAACCGATCCACTCCGGGGAGTTGTTGGAGGCGATCGAGTCGGTGCTTGTTACTCCCGGCGCCTAGCCTGCGGGCGACGGTACTCACGGCGTTACACTCTGAGAGGGTGGATGGCGGGTGACAACGAAAGTACACAACATCGGCTTGAGGGTCTCGGGCTGCAGGCTCTGGACGAGAATCAGGCTTGTCCCGTTTGCAGCGGCTGTGGCTGCCTGCGCGTGTTTACTATGTATCAAGGCCTCCGGACAATGGATCAACTACCCCACCCGTGGAATCCCGCGATCGGCTGACGGCAAGCCCAACCTCTCTGCGCCAGCCCCGAAAATGGCGGACGGAAAGCCCGATTTTTCCGGCGTCTGGGAGCAGCTGAACGCGCGCACCACCGCCTACTATCTGGATGGAATTAGCATTCCATGGCAACCTTGGGCGAAGGCGCTGTTCGACAAAAATACCGCCAACAACCAGATCGATAACCCCGAGTCAAAGTGCCTGCCGCGAGGCACGCCCAAAGCAGACGCGTTCGACTTGCACAAAATCGTACAAACTCCGGAACTGCTCGTAATTCTGTACGAATATCAGACCACTTATCGCCAAATCTTCCTCGACCGGCGTGAGCTACCCAAAGATCCCAATCCCTCCTGGGCGGGATACTCGGCCGGACATTGGGAGGGCGACACACTGGTGGTGGAATCCAACGGCTTCAACGGGAAGGCCTGGCTTTCCGGACGGGGCAATCCGACAAGCGACGCCATGCATTTGACCGAGCGAATGCGCCGGCGCGACTTCGGGCACATGGACATTCAGCTGACTATCGACGATCCGAAAGCCTACACGAAACCGTGGACTGCCGAGCTGCATCCGGAGCTGATTCCGGATACGGAAATCATGGAGTTCGTGTGCAACGAGAACGAAAGAGATTTGCGACACCTGGTAGGGAAGTAAGGCTTACTTCTTTGAAGTAATTCTGCGCGGTCACTTCGCGGCGCGTACGGTAAGATTGTTCAAAGCTATCATGCCCTTACTCACCGGGACTACTCTGGGCTCCTACGAGATCCTGGCGCCCATTGGTGCGGGCGGCATGGGTGAGGTTTATAAGGCGCGCGACACGCGACTGGATCGCATCGTCGCCATCAAGCTTTCCCGGGAACAGTTTTCAGGCCGCTTTGAGCGTGAGGCGCGCGCAGTGGCGGCGCTGAATCATCCTAACGTCTGCCAGCTTTATGACGTCGGGCCGAATTACCTGGTCATGGAATTCGTTGAGGGATCGCCACTGGCTCCCGTGGATAGCCCGCGCAAGCTCCTCGATATTGCGGTTCAAATCTCGGATGGGATGGCTGCCGCGCACGCTGCTGGAATTATTCATCGCGATCTGAAGCCGGACAACATTTTCGTGACGCGCGAGGGTCGAGTGAAGATTCTCGATTTCGGTCTCGCCAGGACATCCGTAGTAGAGCATGGGCCCGACACCGCCACCCGCACCATCGCAATTACTGACGCCGGCACCGCCGTCGGGACCATCGCTTATATGAGCCCGGAGCAGGCGCGTGGAGCCGCGCATCTTACGCCCGCGTCGGATCAGTTTTCGTTCGGGCTGATTCTGTATGAACTGGCGGTAGGGAAGCGGCCCTTCGACCGTGGGAGCAAGGCTGAGACCATGGCGGCAATCATCCGGGAGGACCCGGAACCGCTTCCCGCAAGCGTGCCGGCACCCTTACGTTGGATCATCGATCGCCTCCTATCCAAGGAGCCTTCAGAGCGCTACGACTCGACGCGCGATCTGCATCGCGAGTTGCGGCAGGTCCGCGAGCGGCTTTCCGAAGCTCGAACCAGTGCGGCGGAGATAGTCAGCGCAGCGGGAACCCGCAAAACAAAGCACGTTGCGCTACCGCTGGGAATCGGTGCAGCATGCCTTTTGCTGGGAGCCGCGCTCATCTTCGCGCTCCTTCCGCCGCAGCAATATGACGTTTCGACCTACAAGTTCACTCCAATTGCGCGCGACGAAAGGATGGAGGTTGAGCCAGAGTGGTCGCCGGACGGAAAAAGCCTAGCTTACATGGTCATAATCCACGGTATTGGCCAAATTTTCACCAAAACAATTGGCGCACCCGACGCCGCGAAGCTCACCAAGGCCAGCGAAACTTGTCGGGCGCCGTTCTGGTCTCCCGACGGTTCAACCATCTATTACACGTCCTCGAAGGGCTTGTGGGCACTCGGAGCGTCCGGAGGAAGTCCTGAACTGGTGCTGGAAAAAGTCACGGCCGCCACCATTCATCCGGACGGGACAACGTTTGCGTTCGTGCGCGACGGCAAGCTCTGGGTTGGTGCCCTTAAAGGGCAGCCGAAACAAATCGCGCAGGAATCGTTTTCGGGAGTAGACGGCGCGGTTCTTCTGAAGTTTTCACCGGACGGCGCTAAACTCGCCGTGGTGACAAGCCTCGGAGGTAGTCTTCGGGTTCTAGCGTATCCCGCCGGCGGCTGGCGAAACTTAGGAACCTACAGTCCACAGAGTCTGACGTGGCTGCCTGACAGCCGGCATGTTGTCGTCAGCAAGAACGAAGATGCAAAGACACTGTATATCGTGGATACGACGCGCGGCAGTGTGCGCGTCTTGTATAACAGCCCCGTTTCAATGCTACAAGCGACGGTTTCGCCGGATGGAAAACGAATGGCATACGTTGCTGGCGATTACGAGTGGAATGTGCTCGACATATCTTTAGCAGATCGGAGCGTGCATACCTTCGTAGCCGGGGGTGGCGCAGCATGGTGGCCCGACTGGGCGCCTTCCGGGACACACTTTATTTATTCCAGCGACCGGGATGGCCCCTTCGCCATTGTTGATCAGTCCACGAAAGAAGGGTTTACTCGCCGGCTCGCCGAGGCTCCTTCTGGATCCGTGGTAGACAACCCGCTTTGGGCGCCCGACGGCATCCGATTCGTCTTCTTTTCGGCGAGTTCGCTGGAGGGTGCCAGGCTCACACTTTCCAATGCGTCGGGCGGACGGGCTACGACCTTGGATTCCGGAGTGGTTCTAGGGATGTCTGCGTGGTCACCTGACGGCCAGTGGGTTGCTTACGGACGCCTGAAGGCGGGGGCTGTTCAATTGGCTAAGGCCCGGCCGGGCTCCGCGGAAAGCCCGGTGATTTTGTGCAGTTTGGAGGGTCGAGATCTTGCCGGCTATCGAAGGATGCAATGGTCTCCTACTGGAGACTGGATCCTTTATCCGACGCTAACTGAAAGTGGGGGTCTTGCGCTGATATCGCCCGACGGCCATACGAGCCGCAATCTGACTTCGCGTCGGTTCACGAACTATGGATTCTCGAAAGATGGCAGCCAAGTTCTCGGCATCTATCGGAACACCAGCCCGGAGGGCGCGGAATGGCAAATGTATTCGGTGGACGTGAAGTCCGGCGCGGAGAAACTTCTAGGCGCGCTGGATTTGCCGCCGGCAACCGAGGGAATGGCGGGTTTTAGCCTCCATCCGGATGGGAAAAGCTTCCTGATCTCGATCGCGAAATGGCCCTATGACATCTGGATGCTGGAAGGATTCGACCAAAACCGGAGTTGGGTGGACCGGCTCCTCCGCCGGTGATACCGCTTTAGAATGGTTACTTCTTGCGGACCGCTTTTCGTTCGGCGTTTCCGGTGTGGTACGAAAATCCCGTCACTGCGCCCTGGGCGTCCTTCATGAATTCGATCCAGTCTCCGTTGGTCCGCGACACAAAGACGGTCTCTGAGTTAGCCACCAGCGGTAGTCTGGTCGGATTCGCGCCCTGCTGCAAGAACAGCAGATCGTTCTCGATTGTGATCACGGCCTCGCGTCCCGGTGCGAACTCGTAAGTCCCCGCATACTTCGAGAGGATGTCCGGCGCCAGTTTGGTCGCAGTAACGGCGCCGATCATGTGCGGGACGGAGCGGTCATTCTCGCAGACGGTCTCGAGTAGCTCGGTATCCGGCGCGAACGTCTTGTCGATCTTGATCGAAAACGGCCGGGTAAACGCCCCAGGATCGTCGATCGTCATGTCCAGGTCCATATGTCCGAAATCGCGGCGGTGGAAACGCTCGGTAATGCGCAGCGCTTCCGTCTGAGGATGGCCTTCCACGTCGAGCCAGCTTTTATCATTGAAGCCCGCGCTATTCACCACCAACGTGTCACCTTCCCAATGCCCGACTGAGTAGCCCAACCAAGTAGGATTGGGGTCTTTCGGAAGCTCACGGCCGTCGGTAAAGATGGTTCGATAAATGCTGTTGGTGCTGCCCTGATAGAGAATCACAAATAGTCCCGGAGTTTGGACGAAGCGCGCCAAATCTACAGTATGGTAGTAGGGAAAAGGATCCGGAAGGCAAGTCGCGCGCGGGGCGTCCTTTCCCATATCGCGGACCCGCTGCTGGTACAGCGCCTCAGCCCACGGCTGAATGTCTTTGGGGCTCAGGTCTCTCGCGATATTCCGATCGTAGCCTCCCATCCCCGGTCCCCTCCAGATGCCGGACAGATCTGGTTTTCCATCTGCTGTGCGAGGCGCGGGCGCGGCCAGATTCGGCTTGCCGTCCGGAGTTCGAGGGATGCCAGGCGTGGGGTAGTTGAGCCACTGCGCGGCAAGCGGCACCGAAAGTCCGAACACGGCTAACGCGACGGCGATTTTGTTCACGATCATCCAAAAAGAACATACCTGTCTGATTGTGTCAAGGAGCAGGCAACTCCGGACGCCCGAAAACACCAAGCTGACCTGCTAAGGGCTGGCCCGCATGCCATACTGATGCCATGCGTCGGACTGTTCTCGGTTTGCTTCTCACCGCGATGTCGCTCTGCGCGGATTCGGGCGCTGGAGTCCACTGGACCGTGCCGCCCAGTTGGAAGTCTGAAGCCCAGCGGCCGATGCGTCTGGCCACCTACACCGTCGCGCCGGGCGCTGAGTGTGGCGTGTACTTCTTCGGAGCCGGCCAAGGCGGCAGCGTGGACGCGAACCTGGACCGCTGGATCGGCCAGTTTCTGCAAGCGGATGGAAAACCGTCCAAAGCGGCGGCAAAGATCGCCAAACGTGCCATTCGCGGTTGGCTGGTCACCACAGTGGATGTCGCGGGCGCTTACACCGGAATGGGCGGCCCAACGGCGCAGGCGGGGCCAGCCATGGCTGGATACCGGATGCTGGGAGCCATTGTGGAAGGGCCGCAAGGATCGATTTTCTTTAAGTTTACGGGCCCGGCGAAGACCATTGCCGCCAATCAGGCGGCATTCGACAAAATCCTCGAATCGCTTGGCCCAGTGAGATAATCAAACCGAAGTAGTATGTTTCGGGCCATCAAGGAACAGATCGACACCGTTTTCCACGGCGATCCAGCCGCCAAAAGCGCGGTGGAGATTTTCTTCTGTTACCCCGGCTTTCACTCCATCCTGCTGCATCGCGCGGCTCACCGGCTGTACACCGGGGGCCTTCCACTGCTGGCGCGAATCGTTTCGCAATTCAATCGAAGCGTTACGGGGATTGAGATCCATCCTGGCGCCACTATCGGAAGACGCTGCTTCATCGATCACGGCATGGGCGTGGTGATCGGCGAAACGGCGGAGATCGGCGACGATGCGCTGCTCTATCAAGGCGTCACATTGGGTGGAACCGGCAAGGAGAAAGGCAAGCGCCATCCGACCATCGGCAACAATGTTGTCATTGGCACCGGCGCAAAAATCCTGGGCAACATCACGATCGGCGATCACACCAAGATCGGCGCCGGTTCCGTGGTGATCCACTCGGTGCCGGATCACTCTACCGTAGTGGGCGTGCCGGGGCGCGTAGTGCGGTCGCGCGTGGACACCGGCGTGGATACGGGCGACTATCTCGAACACGGCACTCTTCCCGATCCCGAGGGTCAATTGATCGACGATCTCACCAAGCGCATCGAGCAACTGGAGGCGCAAATCAAGCTGCTAGCCGAGGATCGCCTGGCAAAGCGATGATTTCTGGGCTTCGTCTTGTTATTGCCGTTGGTCTGACTGTTGTTGCACTGAGCGCCGCCCCCAACAAATACACTTATTGGGTGCAGTCTTGCACGGATCCGGCATCTCTATGCCAGCCCGATGATCCGCAACTCGCGCAATGGGCCTTCGAGGCGTGGCAGAAAGCCTCCGGCGATAAGCTCGAATTTACGCGTGTCAAGGATCGCGATCGCGCGCGCATACGCTTATATTGGGCTTCCGCCGAGCAAGGCATGTACGGCGAAACCAGGCCGATGGCTTTCGAAGGACACCTGGGCGCGGAGGTTTACGTGCGGCCATCTCCTCTGCCCGTAAGTGGCGACCGGTTGCTGCGCGACGCCATCGTGTACTTGACCTGCCTGCATGAATCGGGACACGCGTTGGGGCTCGCGCACACTGCGGTGTTCGCCGACATCATGTACAGCTTCCAATTCGGCGGCGACATCGAAGAGTATTTTGGGCGCTACCGGAGGAAGCTCGATACACGCGGCGACATCGCAAAGAATTCCGGAATGAGCGCGGCGGACCGGGCACGGCTGATCGAGATTCTTACAGAACCGCGACCGTAAGCCCCCCCAGGGCCGAGGGAGCCGATCAGTGCCCGCTCGGCGCTTCTTCCGCCTCGGCCTTCAGCGGGAAATGCGCGCCCTGCGGGATGGGCGCGAGCATATTCTCTTTGCGGTAGATCAGCGTGGAGACGTTGTAGCTGGCGATTTCAAAACCGTGGCCGTGCGTGATAGCATCGGTGGGGCAAGCTTCCACGCAGTAGCCGCAGAAGATGCAGCGTGAATAATCGATGTTGTAAACCTGGGCGTAACGCTCGCCCCCGCTGATGCGCAGCGTTTCGGTATTCTCCGCAGCTTCAATATAAATGCAATCGGCCGGGCAGGCAGCCGCGCACAGAAAGCAGGCCACACACTTCTCGAGTCCGTTTTCATCGCGCTGCAGCACGTGCGCGCCGCGATAGCGTTCCTGGAACTTGGGCGCCGTGTCGGGATAATCCTCGGTGATGGTGGGGTTCATCATTTCGCCCAGGGTGATAGACATGCCCTTGGCGATGGCTGCGGCGGATCCGAACGCTTCAGAGATTTTGGAGGCCATTTGGAAATTTCATTATCGCAGGTCTTGCTATTTTCAGGTCCCGGACCGGGCCTAGTTCTTGGAGCCTCAACCGGCCTTCCATTCGGGCACCTGATCTTCGGGTCCGAAAGGCAAAACGCCCACCCGGACGCCGATCTCTTCAAAATCGCGCTTCGAGAATCCGTTAAACGATCGGGCGACGGTGCCGTCGCGCTCCAGCAGAAACAGAGACGGAACCGATGTGATGCCATAAGCATTGCTGGCGGGATAATCTTCGCTCGATGAATCCAGCAGCGTGGGGAACGTCAAGCCGAAGCGCTGCAGGAAACCGCGCGTGGCGCCGGCATCGTCTTGCGAGATCCCGATCACTTGCAGCGCGTGGTTTGCTGCCAAGCGCTCCAAATAAGGAGCAGTGAGCTGGCATACTGGGCAACTAATCTTGTAAAAAGCCAAAAGCGCGGGGCCACCGGACAAAATATCTTCCAGCGTTCGCGTAGATCCATCCAAGCCTGACAACTGGAAGGGCGGAGCTTTTGCGCCTGCCGCCACTAGACCTTTCTTGCGACGGCCAAACATGCAGAAGGCTTATGCGCCTTCCTTTTGTTGCTGGATGAAAGTCAGAATGTCGAAGTGCTTGATTTCGCGATCGGGGAAGAAGCTGTTGATGGCTTCCTGCTCTTCATTGAAGATCTGAAACACGGTAGAGAGCTTGGTGAGCAGCACCAGCTCCAGGTTTCGGCGGTTCAGATTCGACAACTTGAGCGTGCCCCCCGCTTTTTGCAGCGCCATATGGCAAATCACCATGGTGCCCAGGCCCGTGCTATCGATGTACTCAACGTCCTTCAGGTTCAGAAGTTGCTGCAAGTTTCCCGCGGCGGTTTCGGCATTGACTCTTTCGCGAAGATCCGACGCTCCTCCAACCGCCAGCTTCCCGCTCAGGTCGAGGATTCTGACACCTTCTTTATCGCGAGACGCAATCTCAAGGTGGGCCATAGCTGTTCTTTCTTACCGCGCGCAACGGAAAGGTGCGTCCTGTGCGCTCCTTCTAGTGTACCCGCTCGGAGACCGCTGGGACTGGGGCCTCCCCCGCTACGTTGTTTGGAGGTATCGCCGTCCAGCGGCCCACCGGCAACAGCACCATGAAGCGCGTACCTTCCTTGAGAGTGCTTTCCACCGTTACCGCTCCGCCGTGCGCTTTGGCGATCCATGCCACGAAGCTGAGGCCGAGCCCGAGGCCCTTCTCCGAATCAGCCGAAGGCACCCGATAGAAGCGGTCGAAAATGTGCGGCAAATGGCTGGGCGAAATTCCCACTCCGGTGTCTTCCACAATCAGCTTCACGTGATCGAAGCTAGGAATCAGGCTCACCTTCACCACACCGCCGGCCGGCGTGTATTTGATGGCATTGCCCAGGAGATTGGAGACCAGCCGCTCGATCTGAATCCGGTCCGCGCTCACGGTGCAATTGGCGGGCACCGTCGCGGAAAGCCGGACGCCTTCGGCTTCGGCCGGAATCTGGTGCTGATCCACCAGATCGCGAATGAGATCGGCCAAATCGATCTCGGTCTTTTGCAGCGCCAGCTGCCCGGACTCGGCTTGCGAAAGCATCAGGAGCGCCCGAACAATGTTGGAGAGACGTTCCACGCCTTCCAGCGCGTCGGCCATGGCCTCGCGATATTGCTCCACCGTCTCGGCCGTAAACAGCGCCACTTCGAGTTGCCCGCGAACCACGGTGAGTGGCGTGCGCAGCTCGTGCGACACGTCGGTTGAAAACTGACGGATCTGCTCGAAGGAATGGTTCAAGCGCGTCATCATGTGGTTGAAGGCTTCAATCAGGCGATCCAGTTCGTCACCGGTATTGCGCGCGGGAATCTGCACATCGAGATTGGAGTGTGTGATGTGCTGTGCCGCGTCTGCCACCGAATTCACCGGCTCCAATGCGCGGCCGGCCAGGAACCATCCCAGAACGCCGCTGAGCACGATGACCAGCGGAACCCAGGCGAAGTAGTCCCAGGTGAAATTGCTGATCACTTTGTCGTTGTAATCGATGGCGCGGCCGATGGCCAGGTAATACTTGTGCCCATCGTGATCCACCCACAGGCCGGAACGGATCATGTAGGGAACACCGCTAACATCCTTGCGCTCGCGGATGGCGGGTTTGCCGGACTGAAGAATGGCGCGGATCTCAGACGGCGGATCGATGCCGATCGACTCATAAATTTCCGAGTTCTGGAGCTTATGCCCCGCCGTGTCGGCCAGCATGTAGACGCGCTGGACGCGGCGGACGGTGAAGCTTTCATCCGGATCTTTTTCGTCGTAAAACCAATTCGGTCCTTCCGGACCAGTGCGCAAGTAACCCTTGGCGGCGCCCCATTCCTCGTCCAGCACGCTTTCCATCTGGTTCTGGAAGGTGCCGCTCAAGACTTGGCGAAACAACATGCCCAGAAGCACCAACAGAATACTGAAGAAGATGACGTAACTCAGTGCCAGGCGGAAGCGGAGTCCGCGAGTCCAGCCGAGGGCTTTGCCAGGAGTAATCATATGGCGTGTCTGATCATGTGACCTGTTCCACCGGCATCTCCACGGACTTTTCGGGCGTGTCCAGCATATAGCCAATCCCCCGCACAGTATGGATCATTTTGACGGTAAATTTATCGTCGATCTTGCTGCGCAGATGCCGGATGTACACATCGACGATGTTAGTGAGCCCGTCATAGTCCATGTCCCAGACGTGTTCGACAATCATGGTGCGGCTGAGCGGGCGCCCGCGATTGCGCATCAGATATTCCAGGATGCTGAATTCCTTGGGCGCCAGCTCGATGTTTTCGTTGGAGCGCGTTACCTTGCGGCGGATGCAGTCGAGCAGCAAGTCACCCACTTGCAATCGTTCCGGCATGGGCTGGCCGCGACGCAGGCGCGCTCGCACACGGGCTAACAGCTCCACGAATGCAAACGGCTTTACCAGGTAATCGTCGGCGCCCAGTTCCAGACCTTTGACGCGATCATCCACGGCGTCGCGCGCGCTCAGGATCAAAACCGGAGGGCTGGACTTACGATTGCGAATCTTTTGCAGCACCGTGAGGCCGTCCATGTCGGGCAGCATCAGGTCGAGAATGATCAGATCATACTCAGCGCCGTGAACAAGATCCACGGCAGTAGAGCCGTTGCCGGCGACGTCCACCGCGTAACCCGCGCTTTCCAGGCCGCGGGACAAGAAGTCCTGAATCCGTTTTTCGTCCTCGACAACCAGTATTCTCATAGGTTTGGGCCTGTCGCAGCTCTAGCAGGTTGAGCGGGTCCAGCGACTCGATCCTCTATATCGCTGCGATCCTCTATATCTTTATTAAACCACTCACACGGCGAATGTCGAGCAACAGAATGAATTGCGACGCGTCTCACTCTTGGGAGCGTGCATGAAGAAGCCGGGCGCAATTGTCGTGATTACTATCGGACTCCTGGTCGCTGCCGGCTGCAGCCGCCAGGACACCGATCGTGCCAAGTCCGAGAGCCGCGAGGCGCAGGATAAAGCGCAACGGCAGTTGGAAGAGACAAAAGCCAAATTGCGCCAGGAATTGAAGCATGCCGACGATCAAACCCGCCAGGATCTGGACAAGGCACGCGACCAGGTACGGCATGCGTTAAGCCAATCGGAGCGGGACGCGGAGCACGCCCGGGACAAGCTGCGCGAACGCGAAGACGAGCGCGAAAAAGACCAGAGCGACAAAGACGACAGCCACCGATAAGCCGGGCCGGAGCCTATGGCTTCGCTTCGAATACTAAATTGAACGGCGTCTGCGTCGCTCGCCGGAATTGCGTGAAACCCGCCGAAGTTACTACCTCGCGTAGTCGTCGCTCCCCGGCCTGCGCTCCCAACGCCGTGCCCACTTCCTGAGCCAGTGAGGCCGGGACGCATAACATCGTGGACGCGGAGTAGAACAACCGGCCGACCGGATTGTGGTTCGCCTCCGTCGCATCTTCCGCGAAGGGCTCCACGATCATCCACGTGCCGTCTGGCTTGAGCGCGGATCGCACATAGCGGGCGACGCCGGCCGGGTCTCCCATATCGTGCAGGCAATCGAAGAACGCGACGAAATCGTAATCTTTTCCGGGGAACGCCTTCGCCGACGCAACTTCGAATGTAATGCGATCGCCAATGCCTTCCCGAGCCGCGGTAGCGCGGGCCAGCTCGATGGACTGCTCATGGTAATCGAACCCGTGCAGTTTCGAGTTCGGATAAGCCTGCGCCATAAGAATCGTTGAGGAACCAAGCCCGCATCCTATGTCCGCGATCTTGGCGCCCTGCTTCAATTTCGCTTCCACGCCGTCCAAGGCGGGAATCCAATTCGTGATCAGATTCGCGATGTAGTTCGGGCGGAAGAATCGCTCGGTGCCGTGATAAAGGTCATGATGATGCTCGTGCCAGCCAACACCCTGGCCAGTTTGAAACGCGTGCTCGATTTTGCCGGCGTCATGAAAGCATGCCGAGATGATTTGAAACGCACCGGGCAGGTATGCCGGGCTGTTGTCGACAGCCAGCGCGAATGCCTGCTCCGGGGGAAGCAAGTAGGTTCCGGCCGCGGCGTCATAGCTGACGTAGCCGCTTGCGGCGTTGGCATTGAGCCATTCGCGGACGTATCGTTCATGGCTTCCGGTGCGCTGGGCAAGCTCGGCGGGAGTCACGGGCCGTGAATCCGCCATTGCTTTGTACAATCCCAGCCTGTCGCCAAGCAGGACTAGCACTGCGTGCATGGCGGCTCCCATGTCGCCAACTGCCTGGCCCATGAACTGGTGCAATTTATCCATATCGAGCGCCGGGGCGGCGTGTGGTGTGCTCATGTAGTTGCTCCTTAAGACCGGTGAGTGAAATGAAGATCACTCAGCGGAATGTTCACCGCTTACGATCTTACCCGGAAGCCAGGAGCTATGGGTAGACTAGATCGGCCTGCGTTCAGTGGTCTTGCCGGGCCTTTTCCCGGTCCTCTTTTTCCTTCTGTTTCCAACCTTCCGACGCTTTGCGAGCACTTTCTTGCAGCTGGCGCTCGGCAGCGGCGGCGGCTTTTTCTGCGTGCTTGGCCACTTCGTGAGCCGCTTCGCCAACTTTGAACGCCGCGGAATTCCGGTCGCGTTCCTCTCGTTCCCGTTGCGCTTCTCGCTCGCGTTGGCTGGTGCAAGAGCAAGCACCCAGGCTCAACAAAGTCAGCAATGCCATTTGAGACCGCATTACTCTCAATATAGCTGTTGACGCTTGGCCGATTCGAACTGCCCGTTGAGTAGAGCAAGAGCGACGATTATCGATCGTCGCCTCACGCGCGTTCTTCAAAAGCCAAGTGATATAGTAATCGAGCGCCCCGCATCCAGGCTTGAGAATCACTATGGACTTGACACACATCCATCTTTTACTGAATCATTTTCCGACCATCGGCTATATCATTGGCGGCGGTTTGTTTCTGCTTTCCCTCATCACGAACAGCGACGATCTGAAGCGTGCCAGCTTGGTTGTCCTGCTGGGAATCGCTCTCATCGCGATCCCCACCTATATGAGCGGCAATGGCGCGCAGGATGGCATCAAGTCGCTGCCGGGCGTATCGAAATCGATGATAGAAGCCCATGAAGGAGCGGCATTGGTCGCCATTGCATTCATGTTGGTCACCGGAGCGTTTGCCTGGCTGGGACTATGGCAATTCCGCCGCCTCGCACGCATACCGAACTGGAATCTGGCAGTGATCCTGGTCCTGACTCTGGTGTCCCTCGGCTTGATGGTCCGCGCCTCCAATCTGGGCGGCGAAATTCGCCACCCGGAAATCCGGGCCGCCCAGGCAATGGTCACACCGGAGGGCGCCCTGGGCCGCACCGTGGGCTCGTTCGTCACGGATACCCCGTGGATGTGGCCTACTTGCGAAACCCTGCATTTCGTTGGCCTGAGCCTTTTGTGTGGCGTGGTGTTTCTGGTGGATCTGCGGGTTCTCGGAGTCATGAAAGGCGTATCCTTCGCTTCCTTGCACCGTCTTTTGCCTTGGGCTGCATTGGGATTCGGCATGAACATCGGCACTGGTATGTTGTTCTTCGTGGGAATTCCCGGCCAGTACATACACAATGCCGCCTTCTACTGGAAAATAGGACTGGCGATGCTGGCCGGGGCGAACGCGTTGTATTTTACTATTCTCGATGAACCGTGGTCCCTGGGACCTAAGGACGATGCACCGCTTACAGCCAAAATCGCCGCAGCGTCCGCCATGGTCCTGTGGATCGGCGTTATGTATTGCGGAAGCATGCTGCCATTCTTAGGCAACTCATTCTAGCCGGGTGTGAATCAGGAGCGCACAGCGCGGGACGTGCTCGCTGGGTGAAGAAAACAATCGCGGCCTGCTGCGTTGTGCGCGATGTCTACTGAAGGAGGGGAGTTGAAGCCATGTCATTGGTTGTCGGGACCATTCTCTGGGTGGTCGTCATAACGGTCGTGGTCGCGATTGTCGGCTACGCATTGGATAGAAGCACGGCGCGCCAGGAACGTAAGGAATAATGCTCGTAAGGAATAACGAACGCAAGGAATAACACATGCACGATTTTCTTGTTTTCCTCGAAAACATGGCTTTCAGCCAATGGGTGAAAAACGCCCCCACCATTTGGGCCTTCCCGACGATTCTCATCGTCCACACGCTGGGGATGTCCATCGTGGCTGGAGTCAGCGCCATTATTAGCCTGGTTGTGCTGGGTCTCTGGCCTGCCGTTCCAATCAAGCCCTTCGAGCGCGCGTTCCCGCTTTTGTGGTGGGGGTTCGGCATAAACGCAGTAACCGGAACCATGATGCTGGTTGCCGACGCCACAACCAAGCTCACCACTCTGGATTTTTACCTCAAGATGGCATTCGTGTTTGCAGGATTATACGTTCTCATACGAATGCGCCGGCAGATATTCGAGGATCCGCAGCTCGACAAGGCCCCGGTGACCGGCAATGCAAAAATGCTGGCTTGGGCTTCGCTGGCCTGCTGGTTTGGCGCAATCACCACCGGCCGCTTGCTGGCCTATGTCAAGTAGCCGGCGTCCCCGAGAGTGGGTCAGTTAGCGCGCGGAGACGAACTTCGACGGGCCGGCGACTATACGTCCCGACGGATTGGTACACGCTACGCCGTCAGGGGAGATCTATCGATTGCCTGCCACATATCAGCAATAGCGTTAGACGGCCAAGTGTCGGTTGCGCAACGCCGAGTTCAGGACCACGCGCCGGAGAGTCGACGACCGCAGGGAGGGCGCAATACGTCCTCAGCGGCTCCGTCACCTGGCCGAACGCCCGATCTGGAGGCACGAACTATTCGTACCGTAAAGCGACCATCGGATCGACCCGAGCCGCCTTCCTTGCAGGCAGGTAGCAGGCCAGCATCGACACCACCGTCAGCAGCACCATCGCGATCGATAACACCGCCGCATCCACTGAGCGCACGTCATAGAGGAAACCGGCCAGAACCCGTCCGAGCGCCAGCGCCAGCAGCAGCCCGCACCCCGATCCGATCGCCGTTACCATCAATCCTTCCCGCAGGATCATGTGCTGGGTCTCCGCGGAGCTTGCTCCCAGCGCCATGCGAATACCAATCTCCCGAGTGCGCCGCGCCACTGTGTAGATTCTGACGCCATAAAGCCCGATGATTGCCAGCAGCAGCGCGGCCGTCCCGAAAATCCCCAGAATGCGAGCGCCGGTTTCCACCACCCACAGATCCAGACTCTCATCCAGCTGATCGCGAAGCGTCTTCAGCTCTAACACCGGCAAGCCATCGTCGACTGCACGGATTTCCCTGCGCACGGTTTGAAGCATGCGGGCCTGCGCTTCCCTTCCGCTTGCCGCCACTTTCAGGTGAATGTGCATGTCCGCCCGATACTCCGGCCCGAACGGAACGTACAGGTGGGGCCGTAGCTCGCTGCCAACGATCCGTTCTTGTACGTTGCCAACCACGCCCACCACCTCCAGGTCTTGCGAATCATCGCGGTGGAGGTGCTGGCCCACTGCGTCGCCCTTTGGCCACAGCCGCTCGGCGGCGAGCTTGTCGATAACGGCGACGTGCCGCGACGATCCGCTCGTCATCTCCGAGGGTAGAAACGATCGGCCGAGAAGCAGTGGGACGCCTAGCGTCCGGAAGTAATCTTCCGTAACTATGTTGTGCTCCGCCCACACCTCGACGGCCTGCGGACTGCCTCCGGCGGGGCGTATCCTCGCAATGTTGGTGACACGTCCGAACGGAACCGTCCACGCAAGACTGACGGACTCCACTCCCGGAACGCTCTTCAGCCGTGCCAGGAGCGCTGCGTAAATCTGCCGCCCACGAATCTCGCCATAACCCGCCAGGCTGGGATCGACCTCCGCGACTACTCCGCTTTCCAGAGAAAATCCCGGCTCCACATGCACCGCCCGCATCGCGCTGCGAACAAAAAGTCCGCTCGCCGTCAGCATCATCAGCGAAAGCGAGAGCTGCGCCATCACCAGCACGTTCCGGCGCGAGAACAGGCGTCGCAACCCTCCGCCCGCGTCTTCGCCGCCGGTCTTCAGGTCCAACATCACGTCCGGTCGCGAGAGCCTCCACGCCGGCCACAGACCGAACACGATGGTGCTGAGCATACAGAAAGCCATGGTCGCCGTCAGGACCCGAATGTCCGGTTTTGAGGAAAAAACCAAATCAAACGGAGCAACCGAAGCGAACGACCGAAAGAGCAGCGCGCTGCCACAGGAAGCCACCAGCAGCCCAGCCGCTCCGCCTAAGATCGCAAGCAGGAATCCTTCCGTACAAAGCTGCCGCACGATTCGCCCGCGCCCGCCGCCAATGGCCAGCCGGATCGCGATCTCCCTGTGGCGTGCGGCTCCCCGGGCCAGCATCATGTTGGCGAGATTGAGCGAAGCAATCAACAGAACCACGGCCGGCATTGACATCGTCAACAGGATGACCAGCGGAACGGACTGCCCCTCGTCCGCCGGGTTCGGTGAGACGCTCAGCCGGGCCAGCGGATGCACCATAAATGTCTGGTCCTTGTTCTCGGCCGGGTACGCCTTCTCCATCTGAGACGCCACTACGGCGAGTTGGACATTGGCCTCTCGCTCCCTCAGCCCGGACTTCAACCGGCCGATCAAAATCAAGTAGGGAATGTCGCGTTCGCTCAGGGAGTGCCCGCGTCCCTCTAGTCCGTTCGCCAGCACTGCGGTGCCCAGCGGCAGGTACAATTCGGTGCTGATCAACGGCACCGTTCCCGTGAATCCCCGCGGGGCGATCCCGACCACTGTGAATATCTTTCCGTTGATGCGCAGAGTCTTTCCTAGTAGCTCCGGATCGGAGCCGTGCTTTTGCCAGTACGAATAGCTGAGAATCGCCACTTGTATTCCAGCGTTGGGTTTCTCTTCAGCGGTTGTGAATGTGCGGCCTTTGAATAACGGAACACCCATGGTGGCGAAGTAGTTCGAAGACACGATGTCGGCGAAGACGTGGCGCGTTGTTTCGCCCTCAGTCAACCCCAGCTGCGCGATATTGTGCGCGGCCAGGATCGAGAAGACGGAATTCTGCTCTCGCAAGTCGGCATAGTTCGGGTAAGAAAACGCGCGCGAGGCCTCCGGCTTGTGAATGTCCACGCTATAGCAGCCGACAATTTCCTTGGGATTGTGAATATTGAGGGGCTGCAGAAGAACGGCGTTAACCAAACTGAACATTGCGGTGTTCGCACCGATGCCCAATGCCAGTGTCAATACCGCGACCGCAGTAAAGCCCGGCGCCCTGCGCAGCACTCTCGCCGCATACCGGATGTCCCGTAGCGTCGTTTCCATGGCAGCTCCTGTTCGCGAGTCTCTCACTTTGTCCTTCACTTGCTCCGGGCTTTCGAACTCAATTCGCGCGGCCCGTACCGCTTCCTCCCGCGATAGACCCCGCGCCATGTTTCGCTCGATCAAGATTTCGAAGTACGCATGTACCTCGTTGTCCAGTTCTTGCTCTGCCTGGTCTGGATTCCGAAATCGCCGATAGAGGCTTGCGGCCCGGTGAACCCAAGACACAGTTATGCCTCTTCCCCGAGCACTTGGTTCATCGCAGTGAACACCTTGCGCCAGTTACGTTTCTCTTTGGCCAATTGCGCCCGTCCGGACGGCGTTAGAGCATAGAACTTAGCGCGGCGTCCATTTTCCAGTTCGCCCCAATGCCCCTCGATCCAGCCCTGTTCGGCCAACCGGTGCAGGGCCGGAAAAAGAGACCCCGGTCCCACCATAAAAACTCCGCGGGTTACCTGCTCAATACGGTCCGCGATGCCGACGCCATGCAAGGAACGAAGTTCAAGCGTACGAAGGATGAGGAGATCTAGCGTTCCTTGTAGGAGCTCAGCAGGCTTGGCCATACGGAAATCATATCGAGTGTCGATATCGCGTGTCAATAGAGATGTCTACACACTCTTCTCAAATTGGATCACCCGTAGTAAGGGAAGGTAGCCGGGCCGGAGTCACGGCTAAACCCTACGGTGTCCACGGTCTGGTGCTTTGTCCGTGATCCGCGATCACAACCAGTTGATGGTGCACTCCTCCACGATCCCCGAGGTTGCCATCGTCCGATCGCCGCAAACGGGTGTTACGTCCAGTTGGCGTGTCGTCGCCGATTGGCCGGAACTGCTTTTGGACCTTCCCGACCGGCGATTACCCGCGGCTAGTCGGCCAGCGTTTACGAATCGCGGAAGGGCGAAGTCACTCGGACGAAAACGGCCGAACCGCCGATGTCGCGCCCGTGAGCAGAGTTCGGTTCCACCCACTCCCGCATCCGCGTGGAGTAACCAAGATCGCCCGCCCAGCGTCTTCGCGGTGATATACTCACTGGCGGTCACTGCTTATTGGCTTCCGGTCCGATCACAATTTTTGAGGAGAACCATAAAATGATTCAGCGAACTCTAGGATGTGTGGCTTTGTTTGGGTGGTTGATGGCCGCTAGCGTTTCGTTGCAGGCTCATCATTCCCTCGCGGGCGTGTACGACATGAAAAAGGAAGTGAATCTCGAGGGGACCGTTGCCAGTATCAAGTTTTCCAATCCCCACGGATCGCTGACTCTCACAGTCAAGAACGCGGATGGCACAACAACCGACTGGGTGATGACGCTCGGCTCCGCCACGGCCCTGGCCCAGAGGGGGATTGGTAAAACCGGACCGAATGCCCTCCACGCCGGGGACGCCATCAAAGTGATGTTCCTCCCCGCGAAGGACGGCAGTCCGCTGGGGTTTCTCAAGACGGTGACGATGCCGGACGGGCACGTGATCCAGATTGCCGCCCCGAACGCCACCGAATAGACAACAGAGCGGACTACCATGGCACCTCGACGAAGGATCATTGGGACGAGAGTCGCGATCGGGGCCGTTCTCACGATCAGCGCGCTGTCGCCGGCCGGTGCGCGGGCGCAGGGGTTCGGGGATTACCCAGTGATCTACAGACCTGCGAAGGATGCCAAGGACCTGCGGGCGGTGCTTTTCAACTGGACCTGGTATATGGGCATGCTGCGGGGCGTGGACGAGCATGAGCTGATCGCCTCGCTGGAATATCAGGGAAAGGGCGCCATCCAGGTGGACGGACAGCCCTGCACGCTCACGAAATATCGTGTCAGCACCAACTACCAGACGCCGGGTCAGCGGGTTCAGTACACGTGCACCCGACCCAATGGACAAACCTATTCGAGCGTCGAAGTGGTCAGCGGGCCGTACGCCTGGAACGAAGACATAGCGGGTGCGGAGATCATTGCGGGGAAAGGCAAGGCGACGCCGATGCCGGGCGCCGTCGAAGAGCGGCTCATCCGTCTGTGGGCCAGTCCCCAAGGCGCGCCCAAGGCCGCGATAGCGGGGGCAGCGCCGACAGCCCAGCTGGGGGCCAACCCAGCCACGCTTCTGAAGGACGGTGTCGATAAGGCAGGCGCAACTTCTTTGTCGTGGGAGAGCGGTAAACCAGTGGTGACCTACCCCATCCCAGGCGTCCCGGGGGCGATCGCGACCGCCACATTGAACGAGAAGTACATGGCCGAGCGCGTGGTGGTGAAGCAGGGACGGAAAACCACCGAGTTCACCTACGGCGATTATCAAGACTGGAACAATCCGCTGAACAAGGTCGACACCTTATACGCGGGCAAGATGATGGAGCGCCACGACGGCACCGTCGTTCGCGACCTGACCACGGTACAGACGGAAACGGGCAGCGTTTATGTGGTGATGCCCGTGCCGGCCAGCGTGCGGGCGGCAATTCATGCGGCTACGCAGCAGCCGCCAGCCCCGAAGACTCTGGAAGCTTCCGGGGAGACGCCGCGGATGGCAAACGGGCACCCGGACTTGACGGGCAACTGGAATTTCAACGCCATGAATTGGCGCTACGGAAATCGCCGCTGCGACCCCACGCAGCAGGAGGGCTGTTCCCGGGCGCTCAACCAGACCATGGATTTTGAGTTCGAAGCGCCTTCGCGGTGGGGGCCGAATCGCCCACTGTACAAACCCGAGTACTGGGACAAGGTCCAGGAGCTCGACATGTGGACGAACAAGGATGATCCGGTCATGACCTGCCAACCGCTGGGGGTTCCCCGCGATGGTCCGCCCCGGCGAATCGTCCAATCGGCCAATGACGTCATTTTTTTCTACGGGGAATATGTGGATGGCGGCGGCGGCTACGGTGAATATCGCGTGATCCCGACCGACGACCGCAAGCACGACCCAAAGAAGGCGATCGAGAGCACGTATATGGGGTATAGCGTGGGGCGCTGGGAGGGCGACACGCTGGTGCTCGACTCCATCTCGTTCGTCGATACCACATGGCTGGCGCGCGGCGGTTTCTTCCACTCCGATCAAATGCACGTGATCGAGAAACTTACTCGTAGCGGCAATAAGATTCTGTATGAAGTCACTGTTGACGACCCCGAGTCGCTTGTGGAGCCGTGGGTGATGACGCCGCGCACCCTGACACTCAGCACGTTCCCCGACGCGGGACTTCTGCGAGAGCGAGGCAACTGCGAGGTCTACGAGACGAAGGACATCAGCTCCCAGATCCGGCACTAGAAGTGGCAACGGAGAACATTCGTCGGGGAGGTATATTCGGTCGGGGAGGTTATATTCGAATGAGCAGAGCAGTAATGACGCTACTCGTCGCGAGCGCAATGTCCACTTCTTGGATTGATCGTGCCCAGGCTCAGGCACCAGCGCCAGGACCGCGGGTGGAAGCGAACCTGGCCCAACTGATGAGGGGGACCTTATACCCGGAATCGAACGTGGTTTTTGCCGCACAGGACACGAATCCGGCGGACGTACCCCACGCCAAAGACCCCAGCATGGCGACCGACCCCTTGGCGAGTCAGTATGGAAAATGGGAAGCAGTGGAGAACAATGCTTTGGCCATCGCTGAAGTGGCGAACCTCCTGATGCTTCCCGGGCGCAAGTGCTCGAACGGCCTGGATGTTCCGTCGAAGAATCCGGATTGGGCCAAGTTCGTTCAAGGGCTACGAGACGCGGGAATGGAGGCCTACGCGGCGGCCCAAACCAAGAATCAGGACAAGATGACCGATGTCGCCGGCGTGATGACAACGGCCTGCATGAACTGCCACGACAGATATCGCGACAAGCGCAAACTCGCGGACCGATGCAAGTAACGTTCTGTTGCGTTTAGAAACTCGCGGAACGGGAGTGATCTCCCAGAACGCCGTGTCGTCCGCGTCGGCTAGCTTAGCTCAATGACCTACTTGCCAAGGTCCTTGGCAAGACCGAGTTTCATTTTCTTGCCGTCGGTCTGGGTGAAGTACCGCGCGCTGACGGCTCTATCCACGGAATCGTTCACCTTGCTAGCGCGGTCTTTCGCCGACGGGTAGAGGTGTGAAATGCGAGCCGCTTCAAACGGGATAGTGTGCCCCAACTCGCGGCAAGTCCCCGGTCCGGGACTCGTGGTCACGGTAGTTTCCAGGGGCGCGTCCACCCAAGGGCTTCGCACCCCGCCGACAGCTTGGCCAAATTCATCCATCACGAGTGCACCGTCTCTGGTCTCAATCCTCGCTGCCTTGGGAGGAACAACCCCTTTTGCGACCCATTCATCCAAGTTTCTGTAAGCCCCGTGAAAAGCGTACATCAGTAACGGCTGGCGACTGAGAGGGATCTCCGGATCGCACTTTAGGTTGAACGGCCAGTCCGGAGTACCTTGGGCGAGTCCAACAAGGTTCTGTTCGTTGAACCCTGGAAGCCCCGTGTACGCGAAAGCGTCAATGTGCGCTGCTCCAGCAATTTCATACAGGCGATAGCGGCCTTTTGGATCGTCGCTATCGGGTTTGCGGACCTTCATCGAGTCGGGGACTTCCCCCTGCGCAGTCACTGAAATCACCGGCACATCAATATCCTTGATCTGGCGTCGAGAATCCGTGGCAGCAATGGCTGGAGCGCACTGATTGATTCGGGCGGGCGCGGGTGGATTGCGAACCAGATAGCCATCGTAAACGGGCTTTCCGTTCGCCAGTCGAG
>Ga0187864_10000898_pt1 | contig 31219 bp, 24 predicted proteins | sample June2016WEW_11_4_FD_132985 | JGI IMG/M metagenome (GOLD analysis project Ga0187864, IMG submission 132985) | Peatland microbial communities from SPRUCE experiment site at the Marcell Experimental Forest, Minnesota, USA - June2016WEW_11_40 | ecosystem: Environmental > Terrestrial > Soil >...
GAAGCCAGCATCCAGAGCGCCGTTGCCTGGACCCTCATCGCCCACATCCGCCGCCTCACAAGGAGGCTGGTGCGGGCATGAAATCCTGACAACCTTTATGAGTCAGACTCTTAGGCATTATCTGCTCCAATGGGGTTAGCCGATCGCGCAAAAATATTAGCACACCGGAAGGCAGCGCGGCCGACCTTTCGACGCCCGCCACGCTGCAAGAGCGGTTGCGTGGCGGGTTTAGGTCAAGAGAGGGAACCTGCAATTTCGGCTCAAAGCGATGTTCTCACCATAACCGAGGCAGCAGGTAGCTTTCGCGACGAAGTGCCGTGGGTGCGACGGCGCTATCTTGGTTGCGTCGCGCCGATCAATGCGAGGATGACGAGCGCTATCCCGGCAGTCTGGAGTAGCGTCAGCGCCTGACCAAGCACGACGACGCCAAGACCAGCAGATATCACCGCCTCGGCGTAGGAAAGGAGCGACGAGCGCACCGGTCCGATCATCGATACGGCAATGAAGAAAGCAATCATTGCAAAGCCATAGAGTACACCAGCGGCTGCGAAAAAAGTCCATCCCGAAGCCGTCTTCGGTAGCGCGAAGTCCCCGCGCGCCGCACAGAGTATCAACAACAGAACACTGGCGGCCGCCGCCATGTAGAGGGTCAGCGGCCGCGCATCGCCCTTGCCGAATACGCGGCTCGATACAACGATGACGACGGCTAATCCCACAGCGGCAAAAAAAGCCAGTGCCACACCCTCGATGGTGAGGTTGCCGCCACGCACATCGAGCGCCAGCGCCAGCCCAACAAGGGCAAGCACAATCGCGACGCCGGTTTTCCAGGCAAATTTGTCCCAACCAAAGATGGCAACGATCACTGCCGCCATAAGAGGAAACAAATAGAAAATCAGAACCGCCACAGCGAACGGTATCGAACTGATTGATCGAAGCAGTGCCCATGTGTAGAGTGCGGTCACAACCCCGAGCGAAGTAGCAGCAAATGCGTCGCGCCTTGGAAGAACGAGTGAAACACCGCTTGCGCGCAACCAGACGATAAGGGCAGCCGTCGGCACTAGAAACCGCGCCGCTGCGACCGTCAGCGGGTTACTGCCGCCATGATAGGCCAAACTCGCGGCGGTATTGGCCAGCGCAAAGCCGACGGCCGCAGCCAGCGCTACCGTGACGCCGACCCAGGTGCGCGGATGCGAAGCCACATTAATGGCAGACATCATCCCCCCAATTTGTTTGTCCCGTTAATTGGGCTTAGTTGCCGACCTTAAGCGTTGGTTGTCAATGCGGCCCGGGGCGTTCGGATGTCCAAGTCGGAGGTATCAACCTCCGCGAAAGACCACCGATCCAGCCCGGCAGAAAGACCTCTGACAACGGACTCGAAGGCAGACAGTCGCCGCGGCCGTTCAGGGCCATGCATGGACGGCGCCCGCGGTGCAAGAGGAATCTGACGTTTAGCGAAGCGTTCGGGTGCAGCCATGTATACGGCCTGTTTTCGCTTGGAGGATTACCCCTGTCGCGATGCAGCCACTGTGGCTGCTGGCCCTGATGTGATTGCGCATTCGCCTTGATCATGTGATCCGCTGATCGGTCCCAGACAGGAACACGCGCTCTTTCTTCGCGTTGGCGCAGACGGGTTGTCCGATCGACGGTCTCGACCGTTTCGCATCAACGTCGTCATCACCCCTGCAGTTCTTGAACGCACGGACGCAATTTCATCCTCCCATCGCCCAACTTGTTATTAGGCTGCTGCCGCAACCGCAGTTACAAGCGCACGTGCCCGATAGGTGCCGCCCTTGGCCAGCAACGCCCAGGCGATGCGCGCCATCTTGTTGGCAAGCGCCACCGCCACGACCTTGAACGGCTTGCGGGCAAGAAGCTGTTTCCGAGTAGGAGATGGCCGCGAACTCGCTTCGCGACAACCTCTTCCCCACTGCACGTGGCAACGAACAGCAGATATTTACAGCGATTGTTGAAAAAACTTAACTCCTCTGAGAGCTCTCAAAGTTATTCTCGCCTGCGGATTTGACGCGGATAGAAGCACACCCTCATGATGAACGTCCAGACCAATCTCCGCACGTACAAGAAAAGTCCCAGGACCTTGAAAGGTCCCGGCAGTCGGGGGAGCAAGAACGCCGCCTTAGGCGGTCCCGCTACTATCCAACCAATGGATTGGTCCCGCGCGCGCGAGCGGAATCTGGTTAAGACGCTCTAGCTCGCTACCAAAATTTTAATACGGCATCGTCGCTGCAAAAAACCGCGCCACGCTCTTCAACTCACGGCGTCCAAGCGGGCGCGATCGCCCGGCGCTTGCCGCCGGCCGACGTAGCCTCGCTGTGACCGACATCGAGCTTGTCCCACAGCTTGCACGTGACGGGCTTGTGCTTCTGATCGAGGCCTTCACAATAATTTGTGAACTCGCACAATCGCACGGCATCACCTCGCCCGAGTTGAAACTTGCGAAACCAGTCAGGATCAGCCAGCGATTGTCGCGCCGACCCAACAACATCGCACACTTCGGATACGATCAGATTTTCAGCCATCTCGAAGTTGTGAATGCCACCAGTACAGACGATTGGCGTGGCGCGCCCGGCGTTTCGTATCGCCTTACGAATTGCCGCCGTTGCAGCGACGTTCCGTCCAAATGGACCTTTCGCATCGGAAATATACTGTGGCATGCACTCGTAACCACTAGGACCGGTATACGGATAGCCGGCCCATCCGACGGCCGGCTGTTTGGCGTCATCAAACTTGCCGCCGCGGGAGGTCGAGATGAAATCCATTCCAGCGTCCGCAAACGCGACTCCAAATCGAACGGCATCGTCGACATCACTGCCTCCGGCGATACATTCGTCAGCGAGGTAGCGACAGCCGACCGCGAACGGTGGGCGGACGCGCGACCGAACGGCGGCATAAACCTCTAGCGGCAACCGGAGCCGATTCTCGATGCAACCGCCGTAGCCGTCATCCCTCGTGTTTGTCCGAGACAGGAACGATGCCATGGTATAGGCGTGCGCATAGTGAAGCTCGACACCGTCGAATCCGGCACGCTCCGCCCGCGCCGCAGCATCGGCAAAAAGCTCGGGCAGAACCGACGGCAGGTTCCTGATATGGGAAAGCTGCAAATCTGTTACCCGCTCGCGATAGCCGTAATCGAGTGCCTCCCGCTCAGACGCAGTCAACACCTGAGCCAGATCTTCCGGGTTCAGGGTAGCCAATCGTTCACGTACGGAGGCGTCGCTCGCACCGGGCATCGCAAGCGCGTCACGATGCTGATCGGTGATCTGAAGAAAGCGCTGGAGAAACTTTTGTGGATCCGGCCGCCGGCGGATGTTCAGAAAATCGATTAATTGAATGAATAGTCTGGTTTTACCCTCGCTCGAGTCGTGAACCGTCTCGACGAGCCGTTGTAAGCCTGAAATATTGACATCATTGCCAATCCGCAACAGCGGACCACTTGGTACATCGCGAATACCGGTCGCTTCGACCACGATCGCGCCCGGGCGCCCCTGAGCAAATCGCCGATACCATGCAATTACATCCTCAGTGACGAACCCATCATCAGTCGCGCGCCAAGGGACCATGGCCGGGACCCACGTGCGCTGCTCCAAAGTTACTCCGCCTGCAGCCACCGGCGAAAATAGACGGGCGGTCGCCGCCTGTTCACGCGTCGGTACACGGCCAAGCGTGGCTTTGAATCGAATACGTTCCGGTGGTCGCCACATGCACCTAGCCTTTAGGTTTGAGGGTAAGTGTCTTACCTCGCCATCGAAGTACCATCCGGTTGATCTTGCCAGTTTGCGTCTTCGGCAATTCATCAACAAACTCGACGGCCCGAGGTCTCGAACCGAGCCCCCGAGCGACCGCCTGGTCCAGCAATTCGACAGCCGCGTTAATCCGTTTGGGGTAACCAAGACGCGCCAAGGCAGCATCGTCAATCACCGGCCATAACTCTGCTGGCGGCAAACCCCGACGAGCAAAATTATCGACGTAGGCGCTTGGATCGAGCCCCGGAACGCACTGTATTTCGATGCCTTCGGTCATTAGCTCGATCCGGCCATTTGCGCTCCCACCGGCAGCTCCCTCGCCGTGGCAAACTCGACCCAACGTCGAGTTAGCTTTTCTTGTACTGAATTTTGGCGTAGTCGCGCACGCAAGTTGTGAAAGTCTACCCGATCAAGCGGTTGATCCTGACCTGCGCAAGAGAAGACAACGGTTTCCTCGTTGGTAACGGGATCCCGGTGAAGCTGCAAACATTGACCGCAAATCTCTTTCATCATGCATTGCATGGGCGAATTGATCGACGCTATCGGATGGTGTCGAGGGTGCAGATACGGCTTTAATGAGGTTCTCCTCGCACGCGCGATGGCCGCCATCATCGCGTCCGACCCGATTGCAATCAATCGCGTTGCTTCGTCCAATCTGATTTGAGGCTCGCCCAGCTTACCCTGCCCGTACGCCTGCATTGCCTCAACAATGTTGCCGACAAATACCCGGTCTTGCGGTCGTCCCGGCGAGAAACCAGGACCTTCTTCGCAGCACCAGATAACAGCGTCGGCCGCCCGTTCGATTTGCTCGATTTTAAATCGATCCTGCGATTGCTTGTACGCCGCGAAATACAGAACTTTTGCACCTAGACGTTTTGCGGCTTGGCCGATGGAAAATAGCACAGCATTCCCAAGACCGCCGCCGGCGAGCAAGTAGGTCTGGTCAGGCGCAACTTCCGTCGGCACGCCGGTAGGGCCCATCAAGATTACGGGTTCACCTGGCCGAAAAGAGGCGCAGATGTTAGATGAGCCTCCCATTTCGAGGATAATTATCGAAACAAGTCCCTGCTCCGGGTCGATGCAAGCCCCGGTCAAAGCCAAACCCTCGACTGCCAATCGTGTACAATTCGCCTGCGACGCCAGAGTTTCGAAATTTTGCAGTCTAAAAAACTGACCAGGTCGGAACGATCGCGCAGCAGCAGGGGCGTGAATGATCAGCTCAACTATGGTTGCCGTGAGCCGGCGAACCTCGTGGATGGTCGCGCGAAGGTCATTGTCGAGTCGCCTGATCAATTCGGCGTCAGACGTCGCATTGGCAGGACCACGGTCCAGCGTTTGCGTGATTACTGGATACCCCCGTGTGGCGCTGGCCATCGCCTTCACGACGTTGCCGGCAAATGATGGGTGTAGGTCTCCGAAAAAACTAATGGCTCGGCCGTCCGGTCGGTTGCTCATGAGAACGTGGGCGGACTGCGGCTTAGAAACTCGCTCCGGCGAGACCCGGTCCCCGTTCTCGTCAAACGCCTGGAAGTACTTTCCGTCCAGTTTGACATGGATCGGATCCTCGCGACTAAGGACCGTATTGGGTTGCGTCCCGGCCGCTATCAAAATGGTTCGCGCCGCAAGCGTCACAGTATCAGACGCGCCGTTCGAATTTACTCTTCGCAATACCAAAGCTGCAGCACGACCAGTGGCGTCGAGCTCCACAGTGTCCGGGACAAGATGTTCCGCAAATGCAATGCCTTCTTGCATCGCCTTTCCGACTTCCTCGTGATTAAGCGTGTAACTTGGCGAGTCTATAAGCCCCTTTCGATAAACAACTGTCGCTCCACCCCAGCTTTCGAGCAGCGCCGAGAGCCGCGGAATCCGGCCCTCCTTGGCTGCTGTTGCCCGCTCTGCCCGAATGGCCTTAGCGTGGGTAGCGAATTCGTTGACGATCGGGCGTTCGTGCTCGTCCCACCGAATGACATCGTCACCGAACTCAGCCTTGAGACGTTCGTAGCGAGTAAGGAATTTTTCGACTTGGACGGGATAGTAGGCGAGCGCCTCGGTGGCGGTGTCGATCGCGGTGAGACCACCGCCAACCACCACGATTGGCAGCCGTACGGTCAGATTCGCAATACTTTCAGCCTTCGCCGCTCCGGTGAGCTGCAATGCCATCAAGAAATCCGAGGCCTGGCGGACGCCGTTGGCAAGCCCATTTTTCATCGCAACGATTGTCGGCTTTCCGGCTCCAAGGCAAAGACCGATGTGATCGAAGCCCATCGCGAACGCGTCTTCGATCGTCAGCGCGCCTCCGAATCGTACACCGCCGTACATCGTAAACTTCGACCGACGCTCCAGTAACAGTCGAACGATCTTGAGATTGTTCTTATCCCACCGCACCGTAATGCCGTATTCCGCGACACCGCCGAAGCCGGCCATCATGCGTCGATCGAGATCCTCGTAAATCTCTGTAATGTCGCGAATTTGCTTGAACGAGGAACGCTTTCCATCTAGCGCGATGCCGGCAAATTTTGGCGCAAGGGGTTCGATCTTCAGCCCGTCGATTCCAACCACGGTATGACCATCATTGAGTAGGTGATGGGCAAGCGTAAAACCAGCTGGCCCTAATCCCACAACAAGGATTTTTCGACTCGTTTCAGACTTTGGCAGAGGTCTGACAATATTGAGGGGATTCCATCGCGTCAGCAGGGAATATATTTCGAAGCCCCATGGGAGCGCGAGGACATCTTTTAAAGTTCGTGTCTCGACCTGCGGGATATCTACGGGCTCTTGCTTCTGGTAGATGCAAGCCTTCATGCAGTCGTTACATATTCGATGACCTGTTGCCGCACATAGCGGGTTGTCGATCGCCACGATTGCCAACGCGCCGATGACGTAGCCTCGCGATCGCGCCAAGTTCATTTCAGAAATGCGCTCATCGAGTGGACAGCCGACGAGCTTTACCCCGAAGGCATCAAATTCATAAGCGCCAGTTTTGCGATCACGGAGGCCTTTGGAACAACTGTCCTTGCCCTGGTTGTGACACCAAATGCAGTAATTCGCCTGATCAAGCGCCTGGGCAAAAGTGGCCCCGCTATCGGTGAGTTTGAAGCCGTCACGGCGCCGCTGATGGTTGTCCGGCCCCTTCAGGACCATAATCCCACTCCTGGTGATGCGCTGCAGCGGGATTAAATTCTGTCGGTCGATTTTGCGCGGTAGCTTAAAAAGCACTCCGTCGCGATGCTTTCGTGTCCCCGCCTCCGAAAGCGTTGCCCACAAAGCATAGTTTGCTGCCAACGCGAGCGCCGGGCTGCACTCCTTCTCCGCTTCCAGCCATTTTAGAACGTGTCTAGCGTACGAAAGCTCGCTCAACGGCTCACCAAACAATTCCGCTAGTTCTTCCCCCACTAACGCTCCATCTATCCGCGCGGCGTCTTCTACATTCTTATTTTTGACGGCCCGACGCTGCACAAATGATCGTTTGACAAGGTGTATCGGCGCAAGCTCTTTGTCGCGCAACTGCAACCGCCGTAGCGGCTCCTGGATACCGAATAGAATGGCGATGAAGTCTTCAAGGTGCGGCGCAAGATCAATAATCAATTCAGATTGCAATTTATGCCCATAGCCGACGCCCTGGAGCCTTGCTTCGACAAGGCGTTCCCACAGTTGACCGTCGGCGGCCTTGAGAAACGACAGAAAATGCCGGTCTACCTGCTCTAGACCGGCACAATGATAAAGTTCGGCGAATTGCACGCCAAAGCCCAGCATAAGGCCTATTTCGTTATTGCCCGCTCTGACGCTTCCCATCCTGCTAAAGCTCATCCTGATTGTTGACATCTAATATGTTTATATCTAAGATATTACCTGTGGCAAGTCAAACCTTCCGCTCAGTATTTGACGCGAGATGACAGAACTCAATGTTCGACGACTAGCGGCAGGCAGTTGTGCGGGCCGGCGAAATAGGCTCCCGAAAATCTGTCGATTTTGGAAATGCGGTCCTTACCTCTCGCCGTCAAGCGAGCAATAACGAGGCCACAACGTCATGACCTACGTCGTCATCGAAAGCTGCATAAAGTGCAAATATACGGATTGTGTCGAGGTCTGTCCGGTCGACTGCTTCTATGAAGGCGAAAACATGTTGGTCATTCATCCTGAAGAGTGCATCGACTGCGGCGTTTGCGAGCCGGAATGCCCGATCGATGCTATCAAGCCTGACACAGAAGAAAATTTGCAGCATTGGTTGCAAATCAATGCCCGGTATTCAAAGCCGTGGCCAAACATAACCACCAAGAAAGCTCCGCTTCCCGACGCCCAGAATTGGGAGAATGCTCCGATGAAGAACGAGCATTTCTCGTCAAATCCCGGAATTGACAATTGAAATAAAAATCATAGAGCGACGTGACGGTCGGAAAGCTGTGGTTTTCAGGACGCTACCTACTGCGTTCTGTCGACAGCCCGCCGCCAAAAACAACATTGATGGCAGAAGACCTTAAGGAGATCTTTATGAGCAAGAAACCGCCCTTCCATGCCGACCATGTCGGTAGTCTTTTGCGTCCTGCCTGTAATGCGGGTTTGCGACAAATCTAACTGTTGGCCCCCTGACTGAAGCGGACGAGCGGGCAAAACTTAAGCTTGTGGTTGATATTGCATATGAGGTGTGGAAGCAATAATTGAGTCGACAGTGATTTGCTGTGGCCGGGAGCCAGAAAGGCGCGGATGAACTTCGCACGTAGCAATATTGATCTTAGCTCACCTCTTGATGACTTTGAGACCCGAGCTACTTTGACGGACCATCAGGATTTGCGCCTTTGGCTTCGCATGATGGCCATCCATAAGCTAATTAACAATGAGGCTCGTCGTAGGTTACGCGAGTCGTTTAATATGAGCCTCTCTCGCTTTGACCTTTTGGCTCAGCTCGACGCGCACAAGGTCGGCCTAAGAATGGGAGAGCTGTCAAACCGCCTCATGGTTACGACAGGCAACATCACGGGATTAACGGACGAGCTGGAGGCCGATGGGATGGTCGAGCGAACGGCCGACCCGCGCAGTCGCAGAGCACTTTTAGTTCGACTCACTCCCAAGGGTCGGAAGATATTCCGGGCTGCCGCAAAGGCAAACGAACTTTGGATCGCTGAATCCTTTTCAGTCCTGTCTGCAAAGGACAAAAAATTCATGTTCGAACTCTTCGGAACTCAAAAAACTTTCTTACTGACGCGAATGCAAGCACGGCATTGAAGCTTACGCCGATTGATCCAGGGCGTGAACGTCTCCCATTGCGACACGTAATCCTTCGTGTGTCGGACCCGCGCCTCAAGTTTCAGGACTGAAAATCATCGCCTGGTCCTTGCCGTCCAGCAGCAGACAAAAGCCTCGCAGGTTGTTCGGGGCGTCATTGGCGCCAGGAGCACCAGCATGTTCACAACCATTAAACTGCTTCACAGATTAATATGTTAGTCCTAAGGGCCGATCCGGAAACTTCTTGAGTGGGATGAATCGGATGTGATCCCTTGTTGGGCGCTTGATTCGCGAAGGAGCGCCCGATGTGTCCTGGCGCTGCTCGCGGCGTTGGCGTTCGGCCTGCTGCTCGAGTTCTTTGTCTTCCGTCATCTTTACGAACGCGATCCTCTCGACCAAGTCATCGCGACGTTCGGCATCATCCTGTTCCTCAATCACGCCGTGCGGATGATCTGGGGGGCGGTGCCGCTGCGCTGATCAATTCGGCACCACCGCCGTGGTTTCGATCTCAAGTCGCGCCTCCGGCTCGACCAGACACGTGACGGCGACGAGCGCCATAGCAGGATAATGGTCGCCCATGACCTCGCGATAGACTTTGCCGAGCATCGTCCGGGCTTTGAGATATTCGTCGATGTCGCGCACATACCACGTCATACGCACGATATGACGCGGAGCGGCGCCGCCCGCCGCCAAGACGGCGACGATGTTGTTCAGGAGCTGGCGCGTCTGGCCAACGAAATCCGGCGGAAAGCGCTCGTGCTGGTCCCAGCCCACCATGCCGCCGACAAAGACCATCTCGCCGCGAGCTTTGATGCCGTTGGCATAACCTTTCGGCTGTGGCCAGCCGGCGGGCTGCAGCACAACATTCGACGCGCGCGACGAAAGGGTTTTGGTAGGACTTTCGGACATTTTCAGTTTCTCCTTAGGAGATAAGCTTGCTGCGGCCGATTCCGCAGCGCGCCGTCGCAATTCGAAGCGCTGCAATTTGCCGGTTTCGGTGCGCGGAAGGTTCGGGACGTATTCGATTGCACGCGGATATTTGTATGGCGCTACCGAAGCCTTGACGTAGTCCTGCAATGTGCGGGTCAAAGCTGCGTCGGGCGCAAAACCTTGATTGAGCACCACGTAGGCTTTGATGATCTGGCCGCGCTCGTCGTCCGGTTGGCCGACCACGCCGCATTCTGCGACCGCGGGGTGTATCAACAGGACCGTTTCAACTTCCGGACCTGCAATGTTGTAACCCGCGGAAATGATCATATCGTCGGAGCGCGCCTGATAGCGGTAGTAGCCGTCGGCATCTTTGATATAGGTGTCGCCGGTGACGTTCCAGCCGTTCTGCACGTATTCGCTCTGCCGCTTGTCGCCGAGATAACGACAGCCGGTCGGACCGCGCACCGCAAGCCGCCCCGGCGTTCCGGGCGCCACCTGCTGGCCGGACTCATCGATCACCCGCGCCTCATAGCCGGGAACCGGCTTTCCGGTCACACCCGGCCGCATATCTTCCTCACGGCTGCCGATGAAAATGTGCAGCATTTCCGTGGAGCCGAGGCCGTCGATGATACGGATACCAGTCGCTGCCTCCCAAGCCTCGAATGTGGCGGCAGGCAGAGTCTCGCCGGCGGAGACGCTTTTGCGCAACGAGGAAAGATCAAAACCGGCGACTTTGCCGAGCATGGCGCGAAAGGCGGTCGGCGCCGTGAAGCAAATGGTGGCGCGGAGATTGGCAATCGCCGGCAGCAGATCGTCGGGCGAGGCTTTCTCTAGCAAGATCGTGGCGGCGCCGACCCGCAGCGGGAACAGCACGAGGCCGCCAAGCCCGAACGTGAACGCGATCGGCGGCGTACCGATGAAGCGATCGTTGCGGTCGGCGCGCAGCACATATTTGCCGACCGAGTCGCAGATGGCGAGCATGTCGCGGTGGAAATGCATCGTGCCCTTGGGCACGCCGGTGGTACCCGAGGTAAAGGCGATCAGGCAGACATCGTCGCTTGCGGTATTGCAGGCATCGAAGCGCTCGTAGCCTTCCTTCCTCATCATGACTTCGAGACTGTCGGTCGACCCGGCCCCCCAATAGAGGATCCAATTCAGTGCAGGCGCGAGCGGCCGCGCCTTCTCCATTTCATCAGCCAGCCGGATGTCGCACAGCGCGAGCCGGATTTCGGCTTTTGTCAGCGGGAATGCGATTTCCCTCGCGCGCAGAAGCGGCATGGTCGCGACCACGACGGCGCCGGCCTTGATCACGGCAAAATAGGCGGCCACCATCATCGGGCTGTTCGGCCCGCGCAGCAGCACGCGGTTGCCAGGCACGACGCCGAGATCGCGCGTGAGCACATTGGCGATGCGGTTCACCCGCTCCGCCAGATCGGCATAGGTCCACCGCTCGGTGGGCGAGAGCAGGCAATCGCGGCCGCCCTGCCCCGCGGCAACCCAATAATCGACAAAGGCGGTGACGCAGTTCAGCCGGTCCGGATAGTGCAGCTCCGGCAGCTTGAACAAAAATTCGGGCCATTGCTCCGGCGCGGGCAGATTGTCCCGCGCGAATGTGTCGACATGCGCCGAGCGTATCATCCTGTATCATTCCTTCTGGGGCTTGGCGCGAATGAGTGACTGTTTTTTCACTTGCATCTTCGGCCGCATGCCGCACGTGCGGCGCCGCGATTGCGTAGCGGCCGCAGCTCGCTCTCGTGGTCTGTGGTCCGCTCGGCAACGTTGGTTTCTGTCGTCCAGCGGTAAGCCGGTCGTTCCCTGTAAGAAATGCCTCATAGCGCGGGCGCAACGCCACCACCCGGCGCCCCGTTATCACTCTGCAGTAAACATTTTATGGTTCAAATTTATAGGCTTCAAAGGTAAAGCTATTGACATATTGTCGCGCCACTGCATAGTTGCAAAAAAGATATCTACCTGCTGACTTTTGAATGGGGTGGCGACCTACGTCTCTGCGCCGAAGCGGCGTGGGCGTTTTCAGACGGACAGCAACTTCATCCTAGGTGTCACAAGCGCGCGCCGCTTGGTCTGGTCTTGGTGCCCTACCGCTGGGTGTGGTGAGAGTGCGGGCTTCCGCCCGCGGAAAAACTGAGGGACGTCCGTATCTTCGAAACCGGCGTTTCCTGCAAGCAGGAGTGAGATCATGAAGAAATGGAACATCGTGGGCATGGCGACGGTCGTTGCGATTGCCGGCGTGACATTGCACGCCTATGCAGCGGACAAGTTGAAAGTCGGATTCATCTATCTTGGTGTCCCCGGCGACTTCGGCTGGACCTACCAGCACGAGCTCGGCCGCCAGGAAATGGTGAAGGCGCTTGGCGACAAGGTCGAAACGACTGTTCTAGAGAATGTTCCAGAAAGCGCCGACGCCGAACGAGCCCTCGAGCAACTGGCGCGGCAAGGCTACAAGCTGATCTTCGCCACCTCGTTCGGCTACATGGATCCGACCCAGAAAGTCGCGAGCAAATATCCGGACGTCTTCTTCGAGGAGGCCGTCGGCTACAAGCGCGCCAAGAACGTGAGCACCTACTTCGTCCGGAGCTATGAAGCGGACTACATCGAGGGCCAGATAGCCGCCAAGGTGTCGAAGACCGGGACCCTCGGCTTCATCGCCACGTTCCCGATCCCGATCGTCGACAGCGGCATCAACGCGTTTATGCTGGGCGCCCAATCGGTCAACCCGAATATAAAGTTGAAGACCGTCTGGACGAGCTCCTGGTTTGATCCGGGCAAGGAAGCTGACTCCGCTAAGGTGCTGATCGACCAGGGCGCCGACGTGCTGACACAGTACACCGACTCGCCCACCGCCATCACAATCGCGGAGCAGCGCGGCGTCCACGGCTTCGCCCTCGCGTCCGACATGATCAAGTTCGGACCGCACGCCCAGCTTACCTCGGACGTTTACCATTGGGGCGGCTACTACATCCAGCGCGCGAAGGATGTACTCGAAGGTAAGTGGACCTCTATGGACACCTGGGGCGGTCTCGGTTCTGGGATGTTGGCCATGGCACCCTACACCAACATGCCTGACGACGTGAAGAAGATGGCGATGGAAACCGAAGCCGCGATGCAATCCGGCAAGTTGCATCCATTCAAGTGTCCGATCACGAATCAGGAAGGCAAAACGGTGGAATGCAAAGGCGGCGACCACCTCGACGACGGTCAGATCCGGAGCATGAACTGGTTCGTCAAAGGCGTGGACGCGACGCTGCCAAAGTAATTCCCGCACGGGCGCTCGAAACGCCATGACCAGGCGCGTCAGGAGTCCGGTTATATTGGCCTTGCCACCGTGCTTCCGGTGGCAAGGTTCTTCAGGCCTCGAGCTTGGCCTCACTTATCCGCGCTGTCGGCGAAGTCTGTTGGCTATCCACACAGCAGGAATCGAGTGACCACGGCGCGAGCCCACCAAAAACCGCCGACCTTGCCTGCTCGTGCGGGAATGCCGTCAAGCTATTCCCAATCGGTCTCAGCGAGGTTGTCGAGCTATCTTGCGCTTCAGGCCGCGCTACATGGAAGATTGCGATTGCTCATCACCGGCGGCTTTTTCCTTGCCAATTGGGCCACCGCCGATTGTCTCGCAAATCCCTCCAGTATGAAATTAGCCTCTGGGCGATGAGGAGTTAAGTCATGGGTTACGAAATCGGCATCGATGTCGGTGGTACGTTCACAGATTTCGTCATTCGCCAGGACAACGATATCTACAGCGGTAAGACGTTCACCACGCCGTCCGACGAGGCAACCGGCATCCTCAATGCGCTGAGCATGATGGCGGAGCATTACAATGCGGACGTACGTCAATTACTGGAGGGCACTGACACGGTCGTGCTCGGCACGACAGTTGTTACTAATACGATGCTTGAATACTCGGGGGCCAAGGTCGGCATGATTACGACCAAGGGATTCCGCGACGTCATCGATTTGCGGTCAGGCTACAAAGAGGATCATTTTGATATCCGTTTGCCGGCTCCATATCCGATTGTGCCACGGCAATTTCGTAAGGGCGTCGCGGAAAGGATCGATAGTCTCGGCGTACCTGTAATCCCGCTGGATGAGGATGGTGTCCGCGAAGCAGCGCGTGAGCTGAGGGCGTTGGGTGTTGAGGCTGTCGCGATCTGCTTCCTTTTTTCCTTTCGGAACGACGTGCACGAGCGCCGCGCCCGGGAAATCGTAGCCTATGAGTTACCAGACGCCCACATTTCGATTTCCTCGGAGGTGCTGCCGCAGGTCCGCGAGTTCGCGCGCTTCAGCACCACCATACTCAACGCCTATCTCAGCCCGAAGCTCGGGAAATATTTGGGTCGCTTGCAGTCGCGCCTCGCGGAGAGCGGTTATCGGGGGCAATTGTTCATAATGCTTTCGAACGGCGGCGTTATGGACGTCGAATATTGCGGCGCCAGGGGAGTCGAACTAATTCAATCAGGCCCATCGGGTGGCGTGACCGCCGCCGTCGCTGTCGGCGAATGGTCGGGCCTCAGCAACATCATCGCGGTCGATATGGGTGGCACTAGTTATGATGTCTGTCTGATCAAGGATGGTGTGCCGGATATTGGAGTCGACTCCTGGGTCAGCCGCTATCGCGTAGCGACCCCGATGCTTGACATCCATTCGATCGGCACCGGCGGCGGGTCGATCGCCTGGATTGACGAGGGTGGAGCGCTCAGCGTCGGACCGAAAAGCGCCGGCTCAAATCCCGGTCCCGCCTGCTACGGCCGCGGAGGCAAACTTCCGACTGTCACTGATGCCAACCTCGTTCTAGGTTATCTCAGCCCGGAGACGATCGGCAGCGGCAAGATGAGGCTCGATCTCGACGCCGCCCGCGGCGCAATCCGCAGCCACATCGCCGAACCGCTCGGCATGTCGGTGGAAGAGGCCGCAAGCGGCATCTTCCGAATCTCGAACGGCGCCATGACTAATGCCATCCGCTACGTCTCGGTGGCGAGGGGTCGCGATCCGCGCGATTTCGCTCTGATGGCGTTCGGCGGCGCCGGTCCGATCCATATGGGTGTACAAGCGCGCGAGCTCGGCATTAAGACTATTCTTGTGCCAAAAAATGCCGGTGTGTTCTGCGCCCTCGGATGCCTGATATCCAACTTCAAGATATCGCGGGTTCGCAGTTACATCGCGCGCAGCGGCAAAATCTTGTTAGATGAGATAAACGGCATTTTCGACCAGCTCGAGACCGGTGCAGAAGACCTTTTGGGAAAGGCGTCGGGCGTGACCGAGGTCGTAACCCACCGGGCGGTCGACATGCGCTATGTCGGCCAGACGCACGAGGTGAGCGTGCCAATACGGTCGCGCACGAAGCGCGTCTCCGATCTGAATCTCAAGAAAACTCTTGAGGATTTTCATGAGCTCCACGCCCAGCTCTATTCATTCAAGCGGCCCGATCAGCCAATTGAAATACTCAATGTCCGGTCGGACATCATCGGGATTCGGAACACGATAAAGTATCGCAGTCAGCCCTTCGGGGACGAGGATCCGGCGTCAGCACTGAAAGGAATGCGCTCAGCGCACTTTGAGGGACTCGGGTTTGTCGACACAAAGGTTTATTCCGGCCCTGCGATCAAACCGGGTAACCTGATCTCCGGGCCGGCGATTATCGAGGAGCCTGCGACCACGATCGTGGTTTATCCGAACCAGGAGGCGATGCTCGACCATTATCAGACCTATGTCATCGAGAGTCTCGATTGATGCAGACGAATGATCAGATAGCGACGGAGATCCTCCGGAGCAAGTTCGAAGCCATCGTCGCCGAGATGCAGGCGACGCTGGTGAGCACCGCCTATTCGGCGCCGATCAGCTCGGCAATGGAGTGCGCCAGTGCGCTTTTCACTGAGGCTGGGCGCCTCGTCGCGGTCGATAATCCGCTCTACATGTATTCGATGGCGATGACTGCAGCGAAGGTCATCGATCGTTTCCAGTACGAAATGTCTGGAGAAGACATCCTTGTTACGAATGATCCGTTTGGTGGCGCAACGCGGCTGCAAAATTTTACGATCATCGTGCCGGTCGTGCACGGCGATTCGATCGTCCTCTATCTCGGCATATCCGGCCATACTGAGGACATCGGCGGCGACATGCGCGGTAATTTCAACCCGCGGGCCACGGAGCTTTGGGCCGAAGGCGTTCGCTGTCCACCAGTTAAGCTCTACCGTGACGGTAAGCTACGAAAGGATATGCTGGAAACGCTTTGCCTCAACAGCCGCAATCCTAACGCCTTTCGGCTTGATCTTGAGGCGATGATCGCGGCGGCGAATATCGGACGGCGCCGGCTCGCGGACCTATTTGGCCAGTACGGCTTGGCGGCCGTGCTTTCGGCGGCGGAATGGGTGCTGGAATATTCAAACCGGCGAAGCCGGGCGCTCATCGGCCGCTTGCCGGTGGGCCGGTATGAGGGCCAGAGTATGCTCGCCCATGATTGCCAGGGCCACGTCAATCTTTCGATAAAGGTAGCGGTGACCATCGACGATCAGAGACTAGTTATTGATTTCACCGGTACGGATCCGCAGACGACCAGCTTCGTCAATAGCCCGCTCGCAGCGACTTACGCTTTCGCTGTGCTGGGGGTTCTAGTTGCGCTCGGATCGAACGTTCCGCGGAACGCGGGCTTCATGGACGCCATCGAGATCGTCGCGCCGGAAGGTACTCTAGTAAATCCGCGCTATCCGGCACCTATTGGTTGGGCGATGCAGCATCTGGGGCATGAGATTGCGTCGGCTGTGCTCGAAGCGCTGCAGCGTGCCGTACCTGATTCTGTCGCGAACATGACCGCGAACGCACCGCTGCTCTTCGCAATCAGCCACCAAATCCGACACGGCTGTACTGTCGAGCAGACGGAGTTTATCGAGCTGTCGCATTTTACTCAGGGTGGCTGCGATGGTGCCAACGGACGGGATGGATGGGGTATGCCGGGCGTCGCCGCTCACGTTCCGCTGCCCTCGATCGAGCTTTATGAAGCGGGAGGGCGAGGGCGGGTCGAGAAGTTTGAGTACCTCATCGACACGTCGGAAGCTGGTGCATTCCGAGGCGGTCCGGCTACAGAAGCCGTGATCGTCCTGCCAAAACCCGCTGTCGGAGAACTGCATCTGACTGCGTGCCTCATTGCGAGCGATAGCGCGAATGAAGAGGGTGACCGATCCGTCGGCAACGCGATCGAAATCACAATCGGGAACGAAAAAACGGCAATCAAGGACGTGATGATCGACCGCCGGCTCGACGCCGATGCCCGTATTGCGATCACAATGGGCGGCGGCAAGGGTTGGGGAAATCCGTGCGACCGACCGGCCGAGCTTGTCCGGGCCGACGTCCTGAACGGTCTAGTATCATTCGAGGCCGCACTGCGCGATTACGGCGTGGTCCTTGACCGCGCGTCGCTCTCTATCATGGAAGCCGAAACCCAACGCCAGCGCGCCGAAATGGCGCGCGCATAGGAAGTATTGCACCTCTCGGAGCCTTGGCCATGATCGACAACATCACCGCAGAAATCGTGCGACGGTACCTTGAGACCGTATCCGAAGAGATCAGTAAGACAATGGAGCGTGCAGCCGTTTCGCAGGTATTCAGCGAGGCTCACGACTACTCGACCGGCGTATTCTACTATGATGGCAAACAGGTAAATTTGCTTGCCCGAGCAAACTCCCAGCCGGTCCATATCTACGCGTCGATTACCTCCGTAGAGTCGATCCTGTCTGCATTTAAATACAACCTGAATGAAGGCGATATGGCGCTGGCAACCGACCCATATTGCGGCGGTAGCCATCTTCCAGACTGGACTCTCGTAAAACCCGTCTTCTATCGCAATAAACCGGTTTTCTTTCCCGCCGTCCGCGCCCATTTTGTCGAGATCGGTGGACCTGTCCCCGGTGGCTACAACTCTGCGGCCAACGAGGTCTGGCAGGAAGGATTCCGCATCGCCCCTATCAAGATTTGCGAGAAGGGCGAGATGCGACGCGATATCATCGACCTACTGGCGGCAAACAACCGCTTGCCGGACACCATGCTCGGCGATTTGAATGCAATGATAGGCGCGTGCAAAGTTGGTGAAGATCGGATCATTCGTCTCGTCGAAAAATACGGCCTCGATACCATCTACGAAACTCTCGATTATCTGCTGGGATATAGCGAGAAACAGGTTCGAGCCCAGATCAGCCGCTGGCCCGATGGCGTGTACCATGGGCGCAGCGTTCTCGAACACGACTTTGCCGGCGACGAGAACATCAATGTGGATGTGACGATCAAGGTGCACGGCGACTCATGCACTGTCGATCTCGCTGGATCGCATCCACAGACGCGAGGCTACGTGAATAGTCCGCGCGGCAATTCCCTTTCATGGGTCTATACTGAGTTTTCGGTCGTGATGGCGGGCATACCGGTCAATTCGGGCTTCTTCCGTCCGATTGAGGTTATTGTGCCAGAGGGCTCCGTTGTGAATCCTTATCCTCCCGCGCCCGTAGGTAACTGTACCCTGTGTATCGGCAACGACATCGGACAGGCGACGATGAAGGCGCTCGAGAAAATCGTGCCGGAAAAGACCGGATCCGCCTTCATCGATCTCACAATCAACACCATCATCGGCCGCAACTCGCGCTACGATAACGAGCTCTATGTTAGTTTTGACTACTCGGCCAGTCCAATTTCCAGCGGCGGCGCTTATGGTACGGACGGATGGGGCGGCTATGCGGCCCCGCACGCGTCGCTCTTAACTCCATCTTTCGAGTTGATGGAGGTGCTGTTCCCGTTTCTTTATTTTCAAAACGAATTCGGCATAGACACAGCGGCACCTGGCAAATGGCGCGGTTGCCCCGCACATCTAATGGTCCGCAAAGCGACCACTGATCCGGTCGTCAATTTTATTCAACTTCAACATTCCCGAATCCCGCTTATGGGCTTTGCAGGCGGTGGGGAGGCCGCTGGCAACCTGTACATCGTGGATTATGGTGGCCCGAACCAGGAAAAGATCTATGTGGCCAAAGATAACTATCTTCAGAAGGCTGGAGAAGTCGTATTCGCGCGCAAGCAAGGTGGCGGCGGTTGGGGCAACCCGCTGGAGCGTGATCCTGAAGCAGTCCGACTGGACGTGTTGAATGAGATTGTGTCAGTGGAGCGAGCTGCCGCCGATTACGGCGTGGTGATTGACAAACATACCCTTGAGGTCGATCTCGAGACAACCAGAGCGCGACGAGCCGCGCGACCAGCTCGGTTGAGCCAAAGCGAGGAAGCCTGAGATGGCGCATATCACGCAACTTGAACCGAAGTTCTCTTGGGATGACAACACGCCTTTGACGCAGGGAGTGAAGGTCGGAAACCTAATCTATCTCTCGGGTCAAGTGGCCTTGGATAGAGATGGCAATGTTGTTGGCAAAGACGACCTTGTGGCGCAAACGCGGAAGTGTTTCGAGAACATCAGAGACGTGCTTCAACTAGCCGGCGCCTCGCTCAGCGATCTCGTAAAGCTCACGACCTATTTCACAGTAGACATCGCTGACCCGGCTGTCACCAGGACTTACTGGAACGTGCGCGAAGAGTTTCTCGGTTCGCACAAGCCAGCAAGTACCGGCTTACGCGTTCAATCGCTCATCTATCGCGAGCTGCTTCTGGAGATCGACGCAGTCGCGATATTGCCGGGAAGCTAGCTTGTCAACGATCGTCAGCACAGCCCTGCTGGCCGGTGAAGCGCTAAAATATGCCGGTTTGTGACTTCAGATGTGGTTTCAGAGATGAACATCGAGGAACATTTCACTATTCCCGCGCCGATCGAGCGTGTCTGGGCCTTCATCAGGGATCCGGATCGGGTCGCTCCGTGCATCCCCGGTTGCGAGAGCGTCGAAACCATTTCTGCTACCTCGTACCGCAGCACGATTGCGGTGGCTCTGGGTCCGATCAAAGCGCGCTTCGTTGTCGTGGTTGAGATCACAGATGAAAAGCCTCCGACGCGGCTCACCTGCGTGACCAAAGGCGAAGAAGGCGGCCGCGCCAGCATGATCAGCGCGACGAGCGAGCTTCGCCTCGTCGAGACCAGCGAGGGAAAGACGGAAGTGCATTGCACTTCCGAGGTATCAATCGTCGGCCGCCTGGGCAAGTTCGGACTCGGCATTATGAAGAAGCGCGCGGCGCATCTCGCGGGCGAATTTGCCGGTGCCGTTCAGCAAAGGATGCAAGTCGCAAATGCCTAGCATCGAATTTCAGCGACCAAAGACGGTAGAGGAGGCGGTTGCGCTCCTAGCAGGCCACGAGGACAGCCGCTGCATAGCCGGCGGGCAGACGCTTGTTGCCATGATCAATGCTGGCCTCGTTGCCCCGAAATTTCTGATCTCGATCGAGGAGATTAGCGAACTGCGTAGCATCGAAAACAAAGATGACTCGATCCGGATCGGCGCTGCTGTGACCCATCGCGAAGTCGCCAGCTACGTGGGATTGTTAGGGTCAAATCAGATTATTCGTGAAGCGGCGGCAGTCATTGCACATCCCGCGATTCGAAATTTCGGCACCATGGGCGGTGCGCTCGCCCACGGAGATCCCGCCAGCGACTATCCGACGGCCGCAGTTGCGGCGGATGGCACGGTCGAAATTGCGGGCGCCGGGGTGCGGCGAACCGTTGCGGCATCGGATTTTTTTCTGGACTATCTCACAACCGCGTTGGAACCGGGCGAGATGGTTACGGCATTGATCCTGCCGCGCGCGTCGGTGGGATCGGCCGGGCATTACCTTAAGTTCTCGCGGGTCGATGGCGACTACGCCATCGTTTCGATCGGCGTCACCTTGACCCTCAGCAACGGAGTTTGCACACGGGCCTGCCTGGCTGCTGGCGGTCTGGGCTCAAGGCCTCTCTGGTGCGCGGAAGCTGATGCGGCACTTTGCGACACGCGGTGTGATGACCCGGCGATAAGCCGGGCTGCGCGGCACCTTCTCGATATCGCCGATCCTGTCGACGACGTCCGCGCGTCAGCCGACTATCGCCGGGCACTGCTTCCGAAATTGCTGCGTCGGGCCGTTCGCAACATTGTCAGCCGTCAAGACGCGGAGCGGGCAGATGGATAGCGCCGTCCTCATCGTAAATGGCAGGCAGTCCCGTGTGAGTATCGACGGACACGAGACGCTGCTCGAAGTTTTGCGAACGCAACTTGGTCTTACGGGGGCAAAGCGCGGCTGCAATCAGGGAGTTTGCGGGAGCTGCACCGTCCTGATCAACGGGCTCGCGGCGCGCGCCTGCCTTTGTCTGGCAGCGCTTGCTGTTGGCAAGGAAGTTGTAACCGTCGAGGGGCTCGAACGCGACGGCAAGCTGTCGCCGGTGCAGCAAGCTTTCGTCGAGGCCGGCGCGGTGCAATGCGGCTTCTGCATGCCCGGAATGGTGGTGGCCGCGACCGCACTGCTGTCGGAAAATTCCGCGCCGGATGACGAGGCTATCCGGGTTGCGCTTGCAGGTAATCTATGCCGGTGCTCTGGCTATGTGAAGGTGATCGACGCGGTCCGGCGCGCGACAACGCTGGGGCAAAGCCAATGAGTGCTCGATCCGCGAACGTGGGCGCCAGCCTGCCGCGGCTTGAAGCCGCCGGTAAGATAAACGGCGCCGCCAAATACACCGACGATCTCGCACGGCCGTTTATGCTTCATGGAGCTATTCTCGGTAGTCCGCTGCCGCATGCGCGTATAGTGTCGTATGAGGTACGCAGGGCACGCGCGCTGCCTGGTGTCGAGGCGGTGATCACCGCGCAGGATTTTCCCTATTTGCCGTTGGGCGCGATCGTCAAGGACGAGACCATTCTCGCTCGCGAGAAGGTTCGATATGTCGGAGAGCCGGTCGCGGCCGTGGCTGCCGTTGACCGTACGGTTGCGCTTGAGGCGCTTAAGCTCATTGAGATCGAATACGAGGAACTGCCGGCAGTGCTTGATTTTGACGCGGCATTATCGGCGGATGCTCCGATCATTCACGAGCAGCTACGCGATTATTTCAAGATATTCGACTGCCGGTTCAACGGTAACGTGCTCTCTGAGCAGTTGGTCGCCGAAGGAGATGTCGATAAAGCGTTTGTTGGTTGCGACGTCATCGTCGAAGGCGAATTTGTCACGCAGGCGCAGGCGCACGCCTATCTTGAGCCCTGCGCCGCGCTTGCTGAAGTGGACGACCGCAACAAAATCACGATCTGGTCGTCGCACCAGTCGATCAACCGAGTGCAGGCGAATGTGTGCGAGGCTCTCGGCATTTCGATGTCGCAAGTACGCGTGATAACCCCACGCGTTGGCGGCGGATTTGGCGGTAAAATGGAGGCGACAGTGCAGCCGATTGCCGCCGCCTTGGCGTTGAGGACCAAGAAGCCTGTAAAGGTGGTCCTGTCGCGCGAAGACGATTTTGCCATGATGCGCAGCCGACATCCGGCGCGGATCTGGATGCGGACCGGGGCCACGCGCGACGGTGTTCTTGTCGCGCGGGAGGTGAAGCTTCTGTATGATGCCGGTGCCTACTGTGATGACAGTCCCGGGGTACTCGCATTCGGCCTGTATATGGCGCGCGGGCCGTACCGGATCGCGAATTACCGCGCCAGCGGCAAACTTGTTTATACCAATAAGCTACGCGCTTCGGGTTTTCGCGGATTTGGCAATCCGCAAGTTACGTTCGCCGGAGAGATCCAGATCGATGAGATTGCCGAAAAGGTCGGGTTAGATCCGTTCGACTTTCGCATGCGCAATGCGATCCGTACGGGCGACAAATGGGTCGGCGGACAAACGGTCACGTCCTCCGGCTTTGCCGAATGTCTGAAACAGGCGCGAAGCCGATCTGATTGGGATCGGCGGCGCGCCAGCCCGTCGGGTGCTCCCAATGGTCGGCCAAGAGGAATGGGCGTTGCAGCGCTCGCCCATATTTGCGGGGTACTCGGCACGAGCGCCATCATCCGGCTTGCCGAAGATGGAAGCATCATTCTTAATACCGGTGCGGTCGATATCGGGCAGGGCGCAGACACCGTATTGGCCCAGATCTGCGCGGAATCGCTCCGGGTCGATGTTAGTCGTGTCAATGTGGTGGCGCCGGATACCGACGCCACCCCTTACAACTGGGGCACAGGTGCCAGCCGCGTCACCTATATGGGGGGGCGCGCTGTGGTCGGCGCCGCAGCCGCGGTCAAGGATAAAATATTCATGCACGCGGCTGCGATGCTGGAGTGCGGCGTCCAAGACCTGGAACTCAGCGATGGCGGGGTGGTCCGGGTCAAGGGAACCGACAAGAAGGTGTCGTTCTTTGAAATCTCTCTGCGTGCCCATTACGGGCTCGGCGGTCCCATAATTGGCGAGCACGCCTTCGTCTATGACGGTGAGCCGTTTGATCCCAAGCGTTGCACGATGATCGGCTTTCCGTTCTCGAATCTCGGCGTTTACATGTTCGGTGTGCAAGTGGTCGAGGTCGAAGTGGACGAGGACACCGGCCAAGTCGTGCCTGTTGCGGCATGGCTCGCGCACGACGTTGGCCGCGCAATTAACCCTTTGGCGGTGGAGGGCCAGATTCAGGGCGGTTTCGTGCAGGGCCTCGGTTACGCTTTGTGGGAAGAACTGATCTGGGACAATGGGCGGCTGAGCAATCCAACAATGATGGACTACAAGATTCCCGGCACACTCGATGTTCCACTGGCCATCGAGCCGATTATCGTCGAAGAGCATGAGGCCAGCGGTCCGTTTGGCGCCAAGGGGGTTGGAGAGCCCGGCATCATCGCCGCGGCTCCGGCGGTCGCGAATGCTGTAGCGGCGGCAACCGGCGTCCGCTTTCGGCAACTTCCGCTGACACCCGAACGTGTCTTCAGAGGGTTGATACGAAGCTAACAGACGTGATCGGTGACCAGACGACGAGATCGCCCTAGTTTCGACGCGGCAAGTGAGTCATTCAGCGCCTGGATTAATCACTGGCGTCATTTATGCCCGAGTTTCTCTGCTCATCTGGAAGCGGGCGCGAGCGGCCAAGCCCCTTAGGGAGTCGGCCCAGTATCGAAAGCTTAATTTCCCCCAGGGCGACGGGTTGCGAGCTTTGGTTGCAGTGTTGGATCGTTCCCCCGGCCGCGCCGTTCGGTGCTTCGCCAGATGACTCGAGGGGGCCCCCTTGGGGGGATCCGAAATGACTCCTCTACATGCAATCGCCGGTCACCGATTTACGCCGTGCTGTTGTATGGCGGATGAGCAAGCGCCACCGACGTATCGACCTGCCGCTGCGGAATATTCCAGTAGTCGGTCAGGAGTGCCGTTTTGTGCGCCGGCGAAACCAGGGCAAAGTCGTGACGCTCATAAAACCGGATTGCCCATTCGGCGGCCGCCCACGTGCCGACCAGCATTTGCTTTGTGCTCATGTGTCGGAGCGCCTGCAAAAGCTTGCTGCCAATACCTCGCCGCTGCTTTTCCGGCAGCACATAAGCATGGCGTATGAGATCGACGTCGCGCACCGGCTGTAGGCCCATGACGCCCTGCAGCGTACCATGTTCGTCATAGCCCCAGAATGCCACGCCAGCCGCAATCTCCCGATCGAGTTCATCACTCGACATGTAGGGCTCGTGCCACTGGTCGGCGGGGATGATGCCGCGATAGGCTTCAGCCGCCGCATTGATGATCGCAATGATTGCTGCGCGCTCGTCGTCCTGGCAGGGACGAATGAGGGGCATCTGTCGGTTTTCTTCCAAATACATGTTCCCGCTCCGATTGGTTCCCGCTCCGATTGGCTGGCATCATTTCAATTGCTATAACGATATACTTCTACTTGACACAGGCGCCGCGAGGCCATTCTATCGTGCGGCCCGTTCGGAGTGGTATTTTGGCTCGATTGACCAGCGATTTCCGCCGCGAACATTTGCGTTCTTTGGGACGCCGGCTGCGCACGTTGCGCGAGGCCCGCAGCTGGTCGCTCAAGCGACTATCGGTCGAAAGCGGGGTGAGCGTCGCCGCCATTCAGAAGATCGAAAGCGGCGAGACTAACCCAAGCCTTTTAACCGTGATGGCGATTGCCGATGTGCTGGGGGAATCGGTCGACCGCCTGGTTGCTGCTTCGCGCAAAGCAAGCGAGATCAACCACGTCGTGCGCGGTACTTTGCCGGTGCGTACCACCGGCGCTGCGCTGTTGCCCGCTATCGATCAAGCGCGAATCAAGAGCCGGCTGATCGCGCTTCCTGCACGCGCCTCGCTTGATCACGCCGACCTTCCGAAAGAAGGAGCGGTGTTCGCTTACGTGATGGACGGTTCGCTGCAGTTGCGGTTTGCCGACGGAACTTCGGAGCAACTCGGCACCGGCGATTCCATCCACGTAACGGGAGAGCTGCCGGTCGAATGGATTAACCCGCTCGCGCGTCGCAGCGTGACGCTATGTGTCGCCGACCGGCGCCCAGATTTATCGGGATTTTAGGGTCGAGGAACGATGACCGAACGCAAGAGTAAATATTTGGTAGCCACGGACGTCGGTGGCACGTGTACGGATACCATCGTATTTGCCGCCGGCGAGCCCGTCCAAGTCGGCAAGACGCTATCGACCCCGCCGGATTTTTCGATCGGGGTGATGGATTCCATTGGTTCTGCGGCCAAGACCATGGGAATTTCATTGAGTGACCTGATGGCGCAGACGTCTTTGTTCATGCACGGCTCTACAGTCGTCGACAACACCATCCTCACCCGTAATGGCGCACGCACTGGCCTGATCACGACCCGCGGCTTCGAGGATACAGTCCTCGTCACGCGCGGCGCCTATGGTCGCTGGGGTGGCTTGTCGGAGGATCGTGTCAAACACCCGGTTAAGACCGAACGGGCGCCGCCGCTGGTCGATCCCGACTGCATACTCGGGGTGGCCGAGCGGTCGGATTATAAGGGCGCCATCCTGCAGGAACTCGACGAAGCTGCGGCCGAAGCGGCCATTCGCTTTTTGATCGGCGAAAAAGGCGTGGAGGCGGTGGCTGTATCGTTTCTCTGGTCATTCTACAATCCGGAGAACGAACGCAAGGTCCGCAAGCTGATTGAGCGCATTACCCCCGACGTCTTTTGCACGCTGTCGAGCGAGATCGCGCCCATTCCGGGCGAATACGAGCGCTCTTCGACAACAGTGATCAATGCCTATGCCGGCCGGATTGCCAAAAATTATCTGCACAGCTTGCAAAGCCTGCTGCAAAAGGCTGGTTATGGCGGCCCTGTCATGGTGATGCAGGGCTATGGAGGGCTCCTGCCGGCACAGGAGGCGGCCGATCGCTCGATCGGCATGCTGGAATGTGGTCCGGCCGCCGGCGTGATCGGCAGCCGCGTGCTTGGACAGTTGCTTGGCCAACCCGACGTGATCGCCACCGACATGGGCGGCACGACCTTCAAGGTGAGCGTCATCCAGAACGGCGAGATCGAATACGCGCGCGAACCCATGGTCGACCGCTTTCACTATACGCAGCCGAAGATCGAAGTGGTTTCGATCGGCTCGGGTGGCGGCTCGATCGTCTGGCTTGAGGAGGGCACCAAGGTGCCACGCGTCGGCCCACGCTCGGCGGGTGCGCGGCCAGGTCCGGTCTGCTATGGGCTCGGCGGCGCAGACCCGACCCTGACCGACGTTTTCATGCTGATCGGCTACATGGATCCGAATATCTTTCTCGGTGGCACTATGCGCCTTGATCCGGCCGGTGCGCGGCGGGTGTTCGAGGAAAAGATCGCGCGGCCACTCGGCATGAGCGTCGAGGAAGCAGCCTTCGGTATTTATCGCGTGGCCACTGCCCAGATCGGCGACCTCATTCATGAAATCACGGTCGAGCGCGGGCTCGATCCGCGCGACTTCGTGCTGCACGCATTCGGGGGATCGTGCGGGATGGTGGCCGGCATGTTCGGCGCCGAGCTCAACGTGAAGAGGATGGTCATTCCATATACCGCCTCGGTCAATTGCGCGTTTGGGCTGGTATCGGCCGATATCGTGCATGAATACTCGGTGACGAAAGTTCTGCCGGTGCCGTCGCCCGCGGAAGAAATCAACAAAATCTATGCGCCCATGATCGAGCAAGCGCGCAGACAGCTCAAAGAGGAAGGCTTCACGGGTGACAGGGTGAGGTTCGAATGGTCGATCGATTTTAGGTACTCGCGGCAGGTCCATGAAGTAACCACAATGGTGCGCCGCCGCACGCCGCTCGACGAGGCGGCGCTGACGCTACTCGTTTCCGATTTCGAGGCGCAATACGAACGCAAATACGGAAAGGGTTCCGCCTTCCGCGAGGCTGGCATCGAGATGACCATGTTCCGCCTGACGGCGCGCGGCCTGATCGACCGGCCGCGGCTCGAACCGCTGCCACTCGCCGGCACTGACTCTACCTACGCCAAGATCGGACGCCGCCCGATCTTCGTCGATGCCAGAAACGGCATGGCGGACGCGGATATCTACGATTTCAGCAAGCTTTCGCCCGGCAACGTGGTTACAGGGCCGGCGGTTATTCACACCCCGATCACCACCATCGTGCTGCAGGACAAACAAAGCGGTACCGTGGACGGTTATCGCAACGTACTAGTCGATTTCGACTTATAGGGCGCGAAAAAGATGAAAGGCCAGACAATGGATCCGGTCACCTTCTCGATCATCCGGCATCGCCTGTTTCGGGTCGTCGAAGAGGCGGTGATCACGCTCAAGCATGTGTCGGGGAGCGCCATCACCAACGAAGGCCACGACCTCATGGTCTCGCTCTATGAGGCTGACGGCTCGCTGTTGATGGGCGGGGTCGGCTTCCTGCATCACCTCACCAGCGCAGCTGAGGCTTGCAAGGCGATCATCCGCAAATTCGAGGGCCGGATCGGCGAGGGCGATCTGTTCCTGCTCAACGATCCCTACACCGCCGCCCTGCACACCTCGGACATTTATCTTGTTTCTCCGATACACCACGGCGGCAAGCTGGTTGCCTGGAGCGCGTGCTTCGTGCATGTGTCCGATATTGGCGCCATGAATCCGGGAGGTTTTGCCCCCGACGCGCAGGATATTTTCACCGAAGGCTTCTCCTCGCCCGGCATCAAGCTGATCGAAGGTGGCGAGTTGCGGCAGGACGTATGGGACACGATTCTCAACATGGTGCGCAGCCCGGAAATGGTCGCGCTTGATCTGCGCTCGATGATCGCCTGCAACAATGTTGCGCGCGAGCGTATGCTGGCGCTGATCGAAAAATACAGCGCGCAAACGGTTGACGCGGCGTGCAAGATGCTTGTCGAACAGTCCGAGGCGCGGCTGCGTGAGCGGTTGCGCGAACTGCCTGACGGGCAATGGCAGTCGCGCCAATATCTGGAGGTCAACGACGAGATCTACAAGGTTCTGCTCAATATGAGAAAGAGCGGCGACACGCTCACTTTCGACTTCACCGGCTCCTCGCCGCAATCGAAATACGGCGTGAACTGTTCCCGGTGGGCGTCGCTTGGCGGTCTGTTCGCGCCGCTCTTTCCGCTCCTTTGCTACGACATCGTCTGGAACGAGGGCGTGATCAAGCCGATCAAGATGATCGCGCCGGAGGGTACAATCGTCAACTGCACACGTCCGGCGCCGGTATCGGTTGCAACCGTCGGCGCGATTCAGTCCGTGAATAATGCTGCCTGCTCGGTAATCGGAAAAATGCTGGCCGCGAGCGAGAAATATGCTGACGAGGCGACCGCGGTGTGGCACGCCAACCATTTCGCGATCTTTATGTTCGGCAACAATCAGCGCGGCCGCCTCGCCATTGGCATTTTGACCGAATGCTTTGCCGGCGCGGGTGGTGCGCGGACTTTTGCCGATGGAGTCGATCTTGGCGGAGAGATGCCGAATCCGATTTCGCGCATGGCCAATGTGGAGACGATTGAAGCGCAGTTTCCAATCCGCTATCTGTTCCGGCGGAGGCTGAAGGATTCGGGCGGGCCCGGTGAGTACCGTGGCGGCGCTGGCGGCGAAATGGCGATTGTTGCGCACGATGCTCCCGACGGCGGCATTCACTACGTAATGTCTGGTAAGGGCACGAAGTTTCCACAGAGCGAAGGTCTCGGCGGCGGCTATCCGGGCGGCGTGAATGATTACATGTGGGTCCATGCGCCGGGGGAAATGCACAACGCCGATCGCTTCGCGCAAAGTCTGGCTACAATACCGGGCGAGGGCGAGCCGATTTCGTGGGGTGTGTTTCCGCTGATGGGCGACGACGCGCTCTATGTGCGCTGGAATGGGGGCGGCGGAATCGGCGATCCGCTCGATCGGCCGGTGGCAAAAGTGCTGGCGGACATCGAAACCGGGCTGATTTCGGAACAAGCCGCGAGTGACGTTTATGGCGTTGTTCGCAAGGCAACCGTGCTGGACGAAGTCGCCACAAGAGCAAAACGGGCAGCCCTTCGGCAGTCCCGCTTGATCGCCGGAGTGGCACAGTGAAACAACGCATTTCCACCACTCTTTTCGCCGAGAATGGGCAGATATGCTGTGTGTCCTGTTCGGCGCCATTGGCGTCAACGAACGAGAGGTGGAAGGAAAAAGTTGCGCTGTCGACAATCCCTGTGGCCGCGCTTCCCGGTGCTGGGAGCAATATCGAATCGCGAGTCGTGCTGCGGCGCTTCTCCTGTCCGCACTGCGGGCACTTGCTCGATACCGAAACGGCGTTGCCGGAAGATCCTTTTCTTGAGGACGTGGTCGAGGTCTAGGGATGCCGATCAGGTCCTCGCCCGAAAAGATAGCCCATACCCGATTACGCTACGAAACTAAGCGTATCAGTGAACGGCTGCGCGAATTGCGGCTTGGCCGCAAGTTGACGATCAGTCGGCTGGCGGAATTGTCCAAGGTGCCGGGCAGCACCATTAGCAAGATCGAGAACGGCCAATTGCGGCCAAGCCTCGTCCACGCCATTAATCTCGCCTCGGCACTGCGGGAGAATCTCGGATTCCTGGTTGCGCGGTTTCGCGAACGGCCGCAGCCTCGCGCCGTTGTGCGTCGTGATCAACGGGACACGATTGAATATCCGGAAATGGGCCTGACGCTGCAGGATCTCTCTGGCCATTTTCTGCCAGGCGTACTGGAAGCCCGGCTCGGTATTCTTGCCCGAGGCGCGCATTCAGGGGTCGGCTCGATGAGCCACCCGGGCGAGGAGTTTTGCTTCGTGCTATCGGGGGCGATGAGCTACCGCATTGACGAAGCGACCTACGATCTCTGTGCCAACGAATATCTGCACTTCAGATCGAGCATTCCGCATTCCTGGGAAAACGCCGTTGCCGACGAGACCAGGGCCGTGTGGATCTTCTCCGACGGACTTTCCTTCTGATCGAGGACACAATGCACAAGGTTACAATACGCCAAGAAATTATCGATCGCGTGCTCGCAAGGCGTGGACGTTATCACTGGTTCGAGGAGCTCGATCCGCGCCGCACGGCTTTAGTTGTTATTGACATGCAGGATCTGTTCTGCGCGCCTGGCGCACCTGCCGAAGTTGCCGGCTCGCGCGAGATCGTCTCGCCGATCAATAAGCTTACCGATGAGCTGCGGAAGCTCGGGGTGCCGGTGATCTGGGTGCTGCATGCCAACGCGCAGTCGTCTGGGCGTAGTGATTGGGAGCTGTTCTTCAATTACGTTGTTGCCGATAAAGTACGGCAAAAGACGATCGAAAGCCTCGCCCCCGGCCGTCAAAAAGTGTGGTCCGGCCTGACGGTAGCTCCGAACGACATTACGATTATCAAGAACCGCTATAGCGCTTTGATCTCGGGCTCTTCCGGCCTGGAACGACTGTTGCGCGGCCTCGGGATCGACACCGTGCTGATTGCTGGCACCAAGACAAACATCTGCTGCGAAGCGACCGCCCGCGACGCCATGATGCTGGATATTAAGGTGGTGATGGTTTCCGATTGCTGCGCGGCCTTGTCCGACGATGAACATCGCGCTGCACTTGAAAACATAATCCAGCAATTCGGCGACGTGATGACGGGCGACGAGGTGCTGGAACGGCTTCGGCGGCAGAGTAACCGTTAACCTGTGCACCGCAGGTGAGCTAAAGTGCTCGACTAGTGCATCCCCACCGCGCGCTCCTTCGGAGCGCGACCCTCCCAACCGCCCCGCGGGGAAGCGCAAGAAGCACGGTAGCGGAACTCATAAGGGGAGCACGCCATGGCGCAGCCTGCGGAAAAGCTGTGTGTACTGAAAACCCTATCCGGGATAGTTGAGCGATAGAATCGGTTAAATTGGCGCGATGATCCTGCTGATCTGCTTCGTTCTGGCCGTGCTGGCCTCACCGTTCAAGTCGAAAAGCCGGCTTGAGGCGGAGAATGCGGTGCTCCGGCATCAACTGATCGTCTTGCGA
>Ga0187864_10000908_pt1 | contig 30955 bp, 27 predicted proteins | sample June2016WEW_11_4_FD_132985 | JGI IMG/M metagenome (GOLD analysis project Ga0187864, IMG submission 132985) | Peatland microbial communities from SPRUCE experiment site at the Marcell Experimental Forest, Minnesota, USA - June2016WEW_11_40 | ecosystem: Environmental > Terrestrial > Soil >...
CGCCGACCTTTCCACGCCGATCGAGGAAGCGGATAAATTGCTCTCGGTTCTTCAACGCGACGGCGCCGATGTCGCCATCGGTTCGCGGGCCCTGCAGCGCGAATTGATTGGAGTCCATCAGCCCTGGCTCCGGGAAATGGGCGGGCGGTTTTTCAACCTGCTCGTTAGGGGGTTCACGGGCCTCAGACTGCACGACACACAATGCGGATTTAAACTATTCAACCGCGATTCCACTCGCAGGGCGTTTGAAAAGCTACGCATCGAGGGTTTTGGATTTGACCCCGAACTCCTCTTCCTCATCGAAAGAGGTGGAGGGAGGATAGTCGAGGTGCCGGTAAGATGGAATGACAACCCCGCCACCAAGGTGCGGTTTTTGCGCGACTCCGCGGAGATGTTCCTCGATTTAATCGCCATTCGCTGGCGCGCCATCACCGGAAGGTATGAGTGAACATCATTGAATTCAGCCTGCTGGTCTGGGTAGCGTCGCTTCTGGCAGGATTTGTTGGTTCTCTGACGGGCTTGGGCGGAGGGATCATCATCACCCCTGTGCTCAGCTTGGCCCTCGGCGTTGACATCCGATACGCCATCGGAGCCTCGCTCGTTTCCGTAATTGCCACCTCCTCCGGCGCCGCCGCTGCTTACGTTCGGGAGGGTTTCGATTGCCGATTGGTAGAGAAGAAAAGCGCCGACTGGGTCTATCCATCGACTATCGACAATCGTCAATCGGCAGTCGCAAATCCGGGCAACCGCTTCAATTCTTTGGGAATCGAATTAGACGGCATTTGCATCAAAGGGAGTGGTATACTGTCCCGTGGCGTCCCGAAAGGGTCTTTGGGTGTCTTGTGGCTCTGCCAGCGGAACGAGAGGTCAAGGATAAGGAGCAGGTTATGCGAAGCCGGACTGTGAGGGTATTAGGCGTCCTTGCGGCTATGGTGTTTGTCTTTACATGGGCTTTTGGTGAAGACACGAAAGCTCCTCCTCCGAGCAAGCCGGGGGATAATACAATCCCGGCGGGCAGCATACTCCACATGAAGCTCACCACCACGCTCACTTCCAAAACCAACAAGTCTGGCGATCCCTTCACCGGCGAGGTTTCGCAACCCGTCCTGGTGGACGGAAAAGAGATAGTGCCCAAGTTCAGCCAGGTTATTGGGCACGTTTCCTTTGTGAAACCCTCGGAACGGGTCAAGGGAAAGGCCTTGATGCGCTTGGTCATCGACAAAGTGGTGACACCTGACGAGGACAAGGCGTTCCTGCTTCCCAGCACCTTGAACGATTCGAACAACGCGCCCTGCGCGCATACCAAGGACGACGAAGGCACGCTCGAGGGATGCGGCAAGAGCAAGAAAGCTGCCCTCGAGGGCGCCGGCATAGCCGGGGCCATGGGCGCCGGTGCGGGCGCGCAAGTAGGTCTGGGTCACGAAATAGAGTGCGAGTACTACGGCATGTGCGGCGGCCATGGCATGGGAGCCGACATAGGCTATGGCGCGGCCGTCGGCGCCGGAACGGCATTGCTCTACAGCTTGCTCAAGCATGAAAAGGACATCATCCTCGTGCAGGGAACGGAACTGACGTTTATCGTTAACCACACGACAGCGGGTAAGGACGTACCGCCTCCACCACCTCTCGATCAGCCTGACCAAAGCCAGATCACGCAGTGAGGTAGTCGAGAAGTCGAGGAGTTCAAAAGTTCTTGACTCCTCGACTCCTGGACTCCTCAACTGCTCTTTAAGACCTCCAGCCGGCAAATCATGTTCCGCGCCGGGAAAATCCACGCCAAGTGCTTTTCGTAGAAGTCGACTGAGATCGCCGCAAGCATTCTTCCCAAGTTATCGAGCAGCAAGTTCCCGCCGAAGGTCAAGCGGCGCTCCAGGATTCGAAACCCGCCCGCAGCATAGGTGAAATCCTCAAAGCTGGCCCGCTCGAAGTAGTCGAAGCTGTGCATCCCCAGGTGGAACAGATGAGTGGGATCGGTGTAAGAGTCAGGCGAGCTGTAGTGCGGGGTTACGATGATGACTTCGGCGCCGGGTTGCGCAATCCGATGCACCTCCGCCATGGCCCCCAGAATGTCGGGATGATGTTCAAGAAAGTGGGAGAGGTAAATCTTGCCCGCGCAATTGTCCTTGATTGGCCAGGGGAAATGCCGCAAGTCGCAGAGCACGTCGGCCGAGGAGCCGCGTTGCCGATCGAGTCCGACAGCGGCAGGATCTTGTTTTTTCTTTCCGCATCCCAAGTCGAGAATCAGCATCTTCGAATCCCGCGTTTCAATAGACGACATCAAGAGAGAGATCAATGAAGCGGTGCAGGAAACCGGCGAATTGGCGGAAATAGAGGGAATCTACGTTGTTGTGGACGTCGCGATAGTTGCCGTAGTCGGTGATATTGAAGATCCGGATCGCCCCGCGAAACTTATGATTCTTCGCCCAGGGAATCAGGCGCATGCGAAAGTCCTTGGCAAGCTGCAAGTCGAGGGAGAAATAGGTTGGGAAGCGGAGACTGTTGGGAGTGCCGACGTAGTTTTGGAGCTCATCGACGGCGGAATAGGGAAAACCGGAATGGAGGTCAAGCACAGGCCCGGCGGTGATTTCCCAGGGGACTTTGATCCGCCCCCAGGTGACTAACCGGTTGGGAACGTTGCTGGGCAACGTGGAGAAGAAATTCGGCCGGATGACCGGTTGCTCGAAAGGCACGAAGACGTAGGAGAGCGTGTTCAGGTCTCCACGTGCCAGGCTGTTGACGTAGGAAACGTTGATGTCGGCATTTTCGCGGACCTTAAAGCGCAACGTAGCTTCCAGTTCGTGATAGCGCGACGAGCCGGTGTTGCTGAGGAGCATGAGAGGCCCGGGGGAGGTCTCGTAAAGCGGATTGATGATGAATTCCTGGTAGGAGCGGCTGCTGAGATAATTCACGCGAGCGATCACGTTAGGCCGAATCTCCCGGTCCAATTCCACGTTCCAGGTCAAGTTGAAAGGCGTGCTGCCCAGGCGGTTGTGCGAGGGCACGACGATTCCGTGCTCCTTCTTCTCCTGATAATAGTTCTGGAGAACAATAGGAGGGCCGGTGGGCACGCCCTGGGCATTGTAATAGGTCACCACGCGCGTCAGGTTCTGGGTGAAATCGCCGGCGAGCAGAGGCAGGCGGTCGTAGAAAAGTCCGACGCCCGAGCGAATAATCGTTTTGGCGCTCTGCCCGGGAGAATAAACCAGGCCGAGGCGCGGGGCGAACGCCGCGTACGATCCCAGAGTCTGGGCGGAATAGCGCAGACCATAGTCGAGCGCCAGGTGGTCGTTGAAGGCCCAGTGGTCCTGGGCGAAAACGGACACTTCCGTGTCTTCGGCGCTTAGGACACCGGCGCCTTGGAAGGTGATGAGTTCGGCCAGCGACCCATCCGGGCGTACGAGTTGAACGGGGTGAGACTTGCTGTTGTCGTTATAAGAACGATGAATAAAATCCCCGCCTGCCTTGAACGTATGGCGGCCGGCCCAATTCCACCTCGCAGACTGATAATTCTGAAGCAACTCTTGCTGCCGTCCAGCCCGCGTCCAGGAATTGAACCAGTTTCCATCCCAGTTGTCCACGGTCAGGACCATGTCCTGTGAACCCTGTCCGTGTGCGTAGCTGTCGAAGTCGGTGTACTGGAAAAGGGTGGTGAGCACACCGCCGTTAGTGAACATGTACCGGTCTGTGGCGCCCACAGAGAACCCGCTCTGGGCATAGTCCGAGGAAGCGGACTGAGCGATGAAGGAGTTGATATTCTGGTATTGCTCGCGCAACGGAAACACCTTGAGGTTGCCGGTCAGTAGGTTTTGCGGAGAGGCTGCATAGTAAACATCCGTGAACGAGTCAAAGCCTTGCTTCTTCATCTCGTTATGTGGCCAAGCCAGTCCGCGCACGGGTTGCTTGTTGATATCGTATCGAGTGTATTCTGAAAAAGTCAGCTTGTCTTTATAGATGGGGCCGGTGAAGCTAAGCCGAGGCGAGTCGTCCTCGACGCCCACCATGTGGCCGCTGCGGAAGCGCATGCTGGGGAGAAAGTCGTTCAGCTCCCATTTCCATTTGTCCTGCGGGGCCTTGGTCTGGACGCTCGTCAGCCCGCCGCTGAAGCGGCCAAATTCGGCTTGATAGGCCGTCTTCTGAACCTCCACAGATTCCACTGCATCGATGGGAACTTGAATCGAGAAACTTCCGGTGACCGGATCGACGGTTTCCGCGGAGTCAATGAGCAGCATGCCCTGGTTTTCCGTCTCGCCTTTGATATTTATTCTTCCATCCGGCGTCCGAATGACGCCAGGCACCAGAGGCAAAGCGGCCAGGAATTTCTGTTCCACCAGCGGCAAAGCCCGGATCTCTCCGCCGCTGATGGTGGCGGGTGGAGCGGTGGTGGGTTCGAGAGCGACCGCGGGCGCTTTTTCCTTTACCTCAACGTTCTGCCGAAGAATTTCCTCGCGCGGCAGGACAAACTGGAGGATGGGCGATTCTCCTTCCGTAACCTCGATGTCCTTCTTGATGATCGGCTCGTAGCCGAGCGCGGCGCAGGTCAGATCGTAGTGGCCGGGCGTGAGACCGGTGAACTCAAAGCCGCCTCGGTCTCCCGTGGTTCGCGGCCGGCCTCCGGGCGGTAAGCCGGGACCGGTAAGCGTGCAGGATGCCCCGGCTAGGGGAGCATTGTCGTCTCCCGTTACCTCACCCTTCAGGGTATAAGTTTGAGGCATGGCAGCACAAGGACTAACCGCAAGCTCCAAAAGGAATGCCAGGGTGAGGACTTGAATTGCGAGCCGGTAATCACTGATCTGCTGCATTAGTTAGTTTGTTCGAGAATCTTAAGTTCACTTTGGAACGGCTTTCTTGGCCCATTGCCAGAACACCGTGCACTCGCCGTAATCGGCCTTCTGCGCGTAGACGTTCCACCCTGCCACTTCGCTCGTCCGGTCGTCGTCGCAGGACACCATGGTGGGGTAATCGCCCGCCTTGATCTGCCGATCCACCTCCGCGCTGGGCACGATGTGCAGCCTCGCACTTTCGGCGGGACCGAGTTGGAGCTTGTGCGCGTCGTCGTGTTCCATGCCGGGAGGTACGGGCCGCTGCGCCAGAAGGTAGAGTTGTTCGGGCGCCAACAGGGCGGCGCCTTTCGGGGTCACTTGCTTGACCTTCGCGGCCACGCGCTCGAGATCGCGCCACGTGTAGGTGTCCCGATCATCGTAGATGCTGTTGCCCAGGCAGAGGGCCGCAATGCCGACCACCAGGATCACCGGGATCCGGGGGCGGTCGTGATCCATCAGACGCAATGACAAGACATAGAATCCGATGGTCCCCAGCACGGTCAGAAACGGTAGCAAGAATATATAGTACTGGGGGAAGGTCGGATGGGCAAAAAGGTTTTGCGCACCGACCGCCAGCACCAGCCAAAGGCAGAGACGAAACTCCGCTTGCCGGGGAGGGCTGAATCCGGCCTTCCGGCTGAAAGCCAGGCCTGCCCCTGCCAGCAGCACCAGCAGCAGGCTTTGCGATCCGTTGACCCAGTCCGTCACGATGCCGATATCGTGTTCGGTCGCTCCGGGCCACTCGACGCGGCGGTAGATGGAGTGGTATTTGAGGATGTCGAAGACCACGTTATGCGGTCCCTGGGAGAATAGAACCAGCACGGGCAGGCAGGGAAGCACGACGCCGGCCACGAAGGCGGCGGCCTTGAGCCAGCGGCTACCGGCCCGATTGTTGAGCCACATCCAGACCAGGAAGACAGGGGAGGTCGCCGCCGTCAATAAGCTCGAACTTGCGGCCGCGCCCGCCAATATGCCTGCCAGGGCGCTCATCCCGGCGTTCGGCCGGCCCGTTGCCGCCACTGCCGCCCGAAAAGCCGCGGCTACCAGGAACAGGCAAAGCGCATATGCCTGCGAGATCGTCCCGTATTCCCATACCAGCGAATGCAGCCCCAAAAGCGCCACGGCGGCCAAGGCGGCAGCCGGCTTCCAACGGCGGTCGGGAAAGAGGGTATACAAATACTGTGCGATCAACACCACGGACGCGACGGTTGTCAGGGCCGCCACAGCATGAACAGCCCTCCAACTGTGGCCGAAGATCCCCAGCCAGACCGCATTCCAATAAGCGTTCAAGGGCGTCTGCGGGAAGAAGAAGTCGAGATAGGGGCGTTTGCCGAGATGGATGAGATACGCGCCGAGGATGTGAAAGCCTTCATCCCAATGAAACGCCAAGGTCTGTGAGTAGACCACGGCCCCTGCCGCCAGGATCGCAAATGCGGCGTACAAGGCAGGCACCATCAGGCTATGGCTCTGCTCTTCGGACGTGGTTTCCACTGCGGTTTGCATAGCTTGCAAAACCCAGCCCCTTACGACAGCCTAACGCGATAGCCTCTGGGGAGGCTAACTCGCGGGGCGCGGCGAACCGGGTGATGAGACAGGGCCGCGCGCGGTCATGAAATTTTGTCCTGATGCTGGAACCGATGTCGGCATGACATCATTGTACCGGGCTCGTCCCATTTTTAACAAGCCCGTCAGCGGGCGCTGTCCTGATTCGAACCTGGCGCCGACCTTTAAGCCGGCAGTTGGCCCGACGCGCCGGAGCGCTACCCCGAAACCAGGGTACTCCCCGTCCGCCTGTGGAGCTGGGCTTCATGCAAGCGTGAATCTCGTGTAGCCGACTATTTGCGGAATTATTCCCTTGACAGACCCAATTCCACATGATACGATTTAGGTGCATTCAGGAGATGCGCCATGAACCTCACGGACCTCGCAAAGAATTTTAGCACCGAAGACGCCGCAATCAAGTTCCTCGAAAGCAAGCTCTGGCCTGATGGTCCCGTGTGCCCGAAGTGTGGGCTAGTCAAAGAGGCGTACGAGATGCACTCCAAAGAGGACAGCAAAAACAAGATGCGGCCTGGACTTTGGAAGTGCTCTAGCTGCCGCAAGACTTTCAGGGTCACCGTGAATACGATTTTCGAGGATTCCCACATTCCGCTTCACAAGTGGATGATGGCAATTCACCTGATGTGCGCCAGCAAGAAAGGAATGAGCGCGCACCAGATGCATCGAATGCTTGGCCTCGGATACAGGGCCGCATGGTTCATGTGCCATCGCATTCGTTACGCAATGAATGCGGGTGGAACAATTGCGCCGAAAATGAGCGGCACGATTGAAGCCGACGAAACTTATGTGGGCGGGAAAACGAAAGGGCTCGGATGTTATGTGGCCCGGAAGAGAAAGGCTCCAGTGGTAACGCTGGTAGAGCGCGGCGGCCGGGCGCGCTCTTTCTACGTTCCAGAAGTTTCTGGAAAAAACCTCAAACCAATCGTGAAGGAATTCATCGAGCAAGGCGCGAGCCTGATGACTGATGACACTAGTCTGTACTCTCAGATGCGGGATCACTTCGGAAGCCATGACGTTGTGAAGCACTCTTTGGGCGAGTACAGCCGCAGAGAAGGCGCGAAGATCGTTCACACCAACACAGTCGAGGGTTACTTCTCCATTCTGAAGCGCGGTGTCATGGGCACATTCCACCACGTTTCCAAGCAGCACCTTGGGCGCTACTTAGATGAGTTTGACTTTCGATACAATGCGAGGGATACTACCGACGGCGAAAGGGCGGAACTCGCCATCGCAGGAGTAAAAGGGAAGCGATTGATGTACCGGGACTCATTAGTAAAGGCGTGAGGGCCGAAAAAAGAAAGGGCCGTGTTGCATCACGGCCACAACAATCAATACTTCGATTTGCGGGGAAGCCAATTTGGGTTCGGTGATATCAGCACCGAAATCTATAGGCACGCACTGCCCCGTTGAAGTGTATCTAGATTACAGTCCACCCCAACATTTCAGTATACCACGGGGAGGACAGTAATGGCCCTCGATAATCTCACAATCGCCCTCGACGGCGAAGTCCACCTTGAGCAGTTTTCCAGAACTATTCGGAGTTTCTATCATCTAGTTAAGGCCCTCTCCGAAGAAATCGGCAAGCCGGATCTGGACTGGATTATAGATGATCTTCAAGTGAGCAGTGCGATAGCGACGGCGCGAGCCCCATCTGATCCACAAGCAGCAGAGCAAGTCGTCAATGCGTACGCTGATATTGGCTCTGCTTTTCAATCGAACACGGCCCCTAGGCAAGTTTATTCTCCACGAGTTCGCACTGCCTCTGCCCGCGTGGTTTCGATCCGCGACGAACGAATAACGGCAATAAGATTTGAAACGCCTGTGCGGGAGTCGATAGTTAGAATTTCCCCTGGGCAGGTCATTGCGTTTCCAACATCTACTTTTAGGGCAGTGATTCCTGCGCTCGAATCTGCACATCCTGAGCCGCTTATATTTGTTCCCGCTCCCTCTTTGGGAGCAATTCAAGGAAGAGTGCAGGTATTGAGTAATCGTGGCGGGCTGAGGTTTACGCTATATGACCTCCTTTATGATAAGGCCATTGGATGTTATGTGTCAGAAGGACAACAGGAATTGCTAAGAGATATATGGGGGAAGATCGCGATCATTGAGGGCATGATTACACGCGATCCAGTTAACGGGCGCCCTCTCTCAATTCGTCAGATAAGCAACATAACTCCCTTGCCGGAACCGTACACGCGGCGTGAGTACCAGGAAGCCCGTGGTGCGGCTCCATCGCTTACGGGGCTGTCCCCCGAAGAGGCGGTAAGAAGGGTCAGAGATGCCCAGTGAACCACCAAAAATATATTGGGATGCTTGCGTTCCGCTTTCTTACATCAATGGAATGCCGGATAGAGTTCAGCATATTGAGCCAATGATGGAAAAAAGTGGGACTGATTTCCAGATCATTACATCCGTTCTAAGCATCACAGAAGTCGCTTTTGCGAAGATGGAGCAGGATAAGAAGGTGCTAGAGCCTGAAATTGAACGTCGAATAAAGCTGTTGTGGGAGGCAGGATCACCGATAAAAATCGTGGAGTTCTACGAACTAATTGCCTTTCGAGCACAGAGATTAATCAGGGCTGCCCTTGAAAAAAGCTGGCAGTTAAAACCGGCGGACGCGATACATCTTGCGACCGCAGACCAGCTAGCGGTAAAGGAGTTTAACACCTATGACGATGGCCTGGAAAAATTCGCGGAGTTAACGGATACGAAATTCAAGGTATGCCCACCAACGTCTGTGGCACCACATTTGCCACTAGTCGCTTCCGTAGCGTCTGTGCCACCCAATGAAAAAGAGACGAAACTGGAACTTTCTAACTCAGAGCAAAAACCAAAGGAGGTTGCGGTCGAATCCGCCGAGACCAAAGAGGGCGAACCGAAAAAGGCTGAAGAACCAGTTACGGCAGAAATCAAAAAGGAGAGCGACAACAACAATCAGGTAGTTAAACCATCGAATTCAGAAGCAGAAGGGCCGCTACCCTCAAAGAGTGTTTAAGGCTCTCCGAGTTGACGGCCCTTTGCCTGAAGTTAGGAATCTTATCCCTATACCTCAGCTAGAAACAAACGCACTTCTCGTAGTCCAAAGGATATGTTACAGGGGCTCTCATGTCAAGAGCCTAAGCTGAGAAACCCCCGGTGGGACTCGAACCCACGACCTCAACTTTACGAGAAGTGCGCTCTATCCAGCTGAGCTACGGGGGCACATTGCTACCGAGTGTATTATAGCTGACCCGAGGTATTTATGAGCAGGAAAACCAATGACCGCTTGGACGTCGCAAAGGTGATGGAAGATTTTCAAAAATCCGAAAAGGCATCATCACGCCGTAACGGGACCTTCAAAATCGACAGGCCCTTTGAGGATGCGCTCAATGTCATCGTGAAAGCGAAGCCAGAGACGACAAAAAGAAAGGAAAAGGGGCGGTAGCAAACTCGCTTGGTGGACCCGGTCGGATTCGAACCGACATCTCGCGGCTTTCTTGGCCCGCCCCTTTTCGCAATGGAGGCCGGCGCGCTACCATTGCACCACAGGCCCACAATTCTAACTTACCACCGATTCTCATATTTGTCAAGCTGGGTCTGTGAAAGGCATAATCCCGACTATTTGTCACTGTCCCGGCCTCGCTTAGCGACTCCCGAGCCTTGACTTCGATTTCGCAAAAGGCGGCGTCTTTTGCTCCTTTTGGGGTCAGATTGCTGTTAATTTGCACGCAAAACGCGCATAATTTGCATCACTCAAAAAAGTGATGTCCTTTGTTTTCAAGTACTTCTTAGCTTCGTTCCCACTGTTTTTCATTTTTCGCAGCGTCCTGCTTTTCCCGGGCGCCGGAGCTATTCCGCTTTCCCTCGCGCCTCGAGGCGCCGCGCCGCAGCCTGGCGCTCCACTACGACAAAGTGTCCACAAAATGACCACAACTATAGGCTATCATCGGCCCGCGCAGTTGTCAAGCGGAAAATGCAAATATCCTACAACCCCAGTTCGTTCATTAAGTCAGCCCGCCAAGCGGCGCTCGCCACCTGTTAATTTCTTCGCGGCTCTGTTAAGCTATAGGCATTCGGGCAAAGCCAGGACGACAATCATGTTAGGCCAGATCGTTTCTCACTACCGGATTATCGAGAAACTGGGCGGCGGCGGCATGGGCGTAGTCTACAAAGCCGAGGACACCCGCTTGCATCGCCTTGTCGCCCTCAAGTTCCTGCCGGAGGCCGTCTCCCAGGACCCGCAAACCCTGGCTCGCTTCCAGCGCGAAGCACAGGCCGCCTCCGCCTTGAATCATCCCAACATCTGTACGATCTACGACATCGGCGAGCACGAAGGCCAGGCGTTCATTGCCATGGAGTTTCTGGACGGCATGACGCTGAAGCACCGCATCCAGGGCCGTCCGATCGAGTTGGAGCAACTGCTCGAGATCGCCATCGAGGTCACGGATGCTCTCGATGCCGCTCACAGTCAGGGGATTGTCCATCGCGACATCAAGCCGGCGAATATCTTTGTCACCAAGCGCGGGCACGCCAAGGTGCTGGACTTCGGTCTTGCCAAGGTCACGCATTTCTCCCACCCCTCGCTCCCTTCTCCATCGGGGGAAGGGATTCAGGGGTTGGGTACCGGCGGTGCCGACACGCCGACGCGTTCGATTGAACCCGAGCATTTGACCAGCCCGGGGACCACGCTCGGCACCGTGGCTTATATGTCGCCGGAGCAAGTGCGGGGCAAGGAAGTGGATGCAAGAAGTGACCTGTTTTCGTTTGGCGTCGTGCTCTATGAAATGGCGACCGGGATGCTGCCTTTTCGCGGCGACACCTCGGGCATGATTTTCGACTCAATCCTGAACCGCGCGCCGACGCCTCCGCTTCGGCTGAATCCCGAGTTGCCACCGGAGTTGGAGCGGATCATCGGCAAAGCGCTCGAGAAGGACCGCGACTTGCGTTGCCAGACTGCCGCCGAGCTGCGCGCAGACCTGAAGCGCTTGAAACGCGACACGGATTCAGGACGCTCTGCGGCCGGCGTCACTACTGCGCAAGAAGCCGAAGTGCAGGTTGTTGGCAAGCGCCCACGATGGCGAACGCTGGGAGTGGCTCTAGCCGGAATAGCAGTCCTCTTGGTCTCGGCTCTCGCCTACCTTCTATGGCGTTCGTCTGCTCCGCCCAAAGTCCTGGGCTCTGTCCAAATTACTCACGACGGCCGGGCCAAATACCCACCGGTCTTCAGCGATGGATCCCGGCTCTTTTTCATGGCGACGGAGGCAAATGGCACCGCACTTTATCAAGTTTCTGTGGCGGGCGGTGAGCCCGTCGCGCTGTCGGAAGCATTCTTTATTTCTGAGCTAGCGGGTATCGCACCCGATGGTTCAGAACTTCTGGTCCAGACCTATGAAGGCACACTGCCGGAAGGTCCCCTGTGGGTTTATCCCACGGTGTCGGGATCGCGTCACCGGTTGGGCGGGGTTACCTCGTCGGGGGCCGCCTGGTCTCCTGACGGACACAGGATTGCTTACGCGAAGGGTCGGGCCTTTTTTGTTGCCAACACCGATGGTACGGAAGCCCGGCAAACCGTCACTTCGCCCGGCCGCGTCAGTTGGATCCAATGGTCACCCAATGGGAAGAAATTGCGATTCACTGCTGCTGATCCCAAAACCAACGCGACATCGATTTGGGAAGTGAAGGCGGACGGGGGCGATCTTCATCCCTTGCTTCCCGGCTGGAACAGTCCACCGTCGGAATGCTGTGGCAGTTGGACACCCGATGGAAAGTATTTTGTTTTCCAGTCAACCCACGGGGGGCGCTCCGACATCTGGGCTCTTCGTGAGGTCGGCGGCTTCCTGAGGTCAGGAAATTCAGAGCCTGTACAGTTAACTTCCGGTCCTGTGGACTTTCTTGGCCCGATGCCGAGTAAGGACGGCAAAAGGCTGTACGTCATAGGGTCCCAACCGCGGGGCGAACTGGCTCGCTATGACGCCAAAGCGCAGCAATTTGTGCCCTACCTATCTGGCCTGTCAGGGGATAGTGTCAGCTTTTCCGGGGATGGCCAATGGATGGCTTACGTCGCCTACCCCGAGGGCACACTATGGCGAGCTCGAGCGAATGGCAGCGAGCGGCTTCAGCTTACCTTTAGTCCCCTTACAGCGTATTTGCCCCGCTGGTCGCGGGATGGGAAACAGATTGCCTTCCAGGCAACAACGCCCGGCAAACCGTGGGCAATGTATGTCACGTCCGCGGAAGGCGGCAACCTCCAAGAGGTAGCACCGGGGTTCGGAGACGTGGGGTGGTCCGCAGACGGGAAATCGCTGATCTTTTCGGATACGCCACCCTTCTTCGACCCCAGTGGCTCCGGCAAGTTGGCCATTCATCTCATGGACCTGAAGACGCGAGAAATCACGACAATAGCAGGGTCAGAAGGGCTTTACTCGCCCCGCTGGTCGCCGGATGGCCGCTATATCGCAGCGCTGCGTGCAGGACCGGAAACGCTGATGCTTCTCGATTTCTCTACGCAAAAATGGGTTCAGCTTGAGCAGCTTGTCGTAGGATATCCGAGCTGGTCCCGCGACTCGAAGTACATCTACTTTGACTCACAGGGTGAGGATCGCGCCTTCTTTCGCGTGCAGATTAGCGACCACAAACTGGAGAGGCTGGTAAGCCTCAAGGACCTGCGGCTAACCGGTGCTTTCGGATGGACAGGCCTCGCCCCGGATGATTCGCCCCTTGTGCTGCGCGACGTTGGCACACAGGAGATTTATGCCTTTGACTGGAACGCGCCGTAAGTCGAAGCTTGCGCCCGACCGAGAGTTTCCGCACTCGGGTGCGCCGCATGAACTTCCCACAGTAAGGACCTCTTCCACCGATCGCCAGACATCGCGACAATGGGATTATGAAGCGACGCGGGAGCGGTTCTTGCCATTGTGGTGCGGGCGTCCCGCCCGCTGTGGCGGGAGCGTCTCGCTCCTGCACGGTAGCACAGCACGGGCGGGACGCCCGTGCCACAGCGGGCGAGACGCCCGCACCACAGAAGAGCGCTCGGTTGCACAAACCGCGCAGCCCGATTACCCTAGAAGACGATTGGTGATAGGCTCGCGGGGGACGGATGAGAGTCGGCCTGGAACAACACAATGTTGAGATTCAGGAGAATCGCCGGCATTGGGATAGAAAGCCGCTTCTCCGCAAGATTTATTCACAATTCGGCCGTGAAATCGCCAAACGGGTTGACCGCACAATGCCGGGCCTGGTGGTTGAGCTGGGCTCGGGAATGGGACACATCAAGGAGCACTTGCCGGAGTGCATCACCACCGATCTGTTTCCGAACGAGTGGCTGGACCGCGTGGAAGATGCCTACCGTCTTACGTTTGATACGGGCGCCGTCAGCCATCTGATTCTCTTTGACGTGTGGCACCATTTGGAATACCCTGGCACGGCGTTGCGCGAGTTCTACCGGGTCCTGACCGAGCGCGGGAAGGTGATCATCTTCGATCCGGCCATGGGCGTTCTCGGGCGGTTTGTTTTCGGAAACTTTCACCACGAGCCGCTGGGTCTCGGAGAGGAGATCTGCTGGGAAGCGCCGGCCGGCTCGATTTCGGCGGACTTTGGTTACTATGCCGCGCAGGGCAACGCCAGCCGCGTTTTCGGATCGAGCGCTTTCCGCGAGCAGCTCCGCTCCTGGCGCGTGGCGGAGGTCTCGTACTTTTCCGGGCTGGCTTATCTTGGAAGCGGCGGATTTCGAGGTCCGCAGCTATATCCGATGGCCGCGCTGCCTTTGCTGAATCGAGTGGACACTTTCCTCTCCCGGTTCCCCAGCCTTGCGTCGCGGATGCTGGTGGTGCTGGAAAAGCAGCGCGATCTTGGCTAGGAAAGATGCACCACGGAGCGCGCGGAGATCATGGCGCGGCAGAGCCGCAATTCGAGATTTCAGATTTGAGATTCCAGAACGATATCCAGAAACGATTGCGAAGAAAGCACATCACGATCTGGTTCAGCAGGGTAATGCTCCGTAGCTTTCCTCTGTGAACTCTGTGGTCTCCGTGGTGAGTCTTTTTGTGGTTTTAGAGCCGGATCTTAGGTCAATGCAAAGCCCAGCCAGCCCCATCAAAACGCCCCCCGCGTCCGGTTTGGACTCTGCCCCTGCCTGGGGTCCAAGGGCCCTCGAGCTGCAAAATGAGCGCAACCGGCAGCATCAATCCGTTTGGGCTGGGACCAGGGCCAAGTGGATTCGGCGGAACCGGTATTACTACGAATGTCTCAAACGCTTGCTCCGTCATCTGGTCGAGCCCGGCAAGCGCATCCTGAACATTCGCTGCCAGACGGGGTTTCTTCTCGACGCACTCCAACCCAGTTACGGCGTGGGATTGGACATCAGCCCGGAGATGATTGCGGTGGCGCGGGAGGCGCATCCGCGGTTTACTTACGTTGAGGCGTTTCCCGAAGATCAGGCCTGGCAGGAGAAGTTCGACTACATTCTGCTCTGCGACGTGGGGGATATCGCCGATGTGCAGAAGACCCTGCTGCGGCTCCAGACCGCCTGCGAACGCCACACGCGCCTGCTGATTTATACTTACAATCATCTTTGGGAGCCGCTGATCGCGCTGGCCCAGCGGCTGCACCTCAAGATTCCCCAAACCGAACAGAATTGGCTTTCCGAGCACGATTTGATCGGCCTGCTGACCTTGAGCGGATTCGAGTGGCTCAAGACCTATCGCAGCGCCTTGTTCCCGAAGTACATTCCGCTGTTCTCGGCGTTCATGAACCGGGTTGTGGCGAAACTGCCTTGGATTGGGCGCCTGTGCATGATTGAAGTGCTGGTGGCACGGGCGGCGCCCAAGCCGGTCAACCCTGCGGACGTTTCCGTTTCGGTGATTGTGCCCTGCAAAGACGAGCGTGGAAACGTTGAAAGCGCCGTCACGCGCACGCCGGAACTGGGGCGCTCGACGGAGATGATCTTCTGCGACGATGAATCGACGGACGGGACCGCGGACGAAGTGCGCCGCGTGCAGCAGCTATATCCCCATCGGAACATCAGGCTGGTGAACGGGCCCGGGATCTGCAAGTCGAAGAATGTCTGGAAGGGGTTTGAGGCTGCACAGGGAGACATCTTGCTGATTCTTGACGCCGACCTTACCGTCATGCCGGAAGAACTTCCGTATTTCATCGCTGCGATTACGCGCGGCGGCGCTGAATTCGTGAATGGATCACGATTGGTGTATCCCATTCCCAAAGCGGCGATGAAAGGCGCCAACGTGTTCGGGAACAAGTTCTTCAGCCTCGTGTTCTCCTACCTGCTCGGACAGAGGATCAAAGATACGCTTTGCGGCACCAAGGTTCTTTGGCGCAGCGACTGGGAGAGGATTCGCCCCATGATCGGAACCTGGGGCACCGTGGACCGCTGGGGCGATTACGAGCTCCTTTTTGGAGCCGCAAAGCTGAATCTTCGCATCCTCGACCAGCCCGTCCATTACCAGGAGAGAATCTTCGGCGCGACCAAGATGACCAAGGTGTTCAAGCATGGCCTGACCATGCTGCGGATGTGTTACCACGGATTTCTGAAATTAAAGGTCGATTATTGATCGGTGTCATTCTGAGCGAAGCGAAGAATCTCGGCAGTTCCAGGGAGAAAGCCACTGCAGAGATTCTTCGCTTCGCTCAGAATGACAGAAATATAAAGTGAGAAATGACAGCAATTTGGACTGAGAGAAGACCATGCCTACTCCTCTTGCCTTCATCACCGGCTCCTGCGGACTCATCGGGTCGGAAGTGAGCCTGTACTTCAGCCGCTCGGGCTTCCGCATCGCCGGCTTGGACAACAACCAACGCGCGGTTTTTTTCGGTCCGGCGGGAGACACAAGCTGGGTCCTGGAGCGGTTGCGGACTACGATTCCCGGCTATCAACACTATGCCGTGGACATTCGCGACCGCGAAGCGATCCTGCGGTTGATCGCGGAGCTCAAACCCGGAATCATCATCCATACGGCGGCCCAACCCTCCCACGACCGGGCGGCGGCTATCCCCTTCGACGATTTCGACGTCAATGCGGTCGGCACCCTGAACCTGCTGGAAGCGGCGCGACGAGCCTGCCCGGAATCGCCGTTCGTTCATATGTCCACCAATAAGGTCTACGGCGATCTTCCCAACACCATTCCGCTACGCGAACTCGAGACTCGCTGGGAATACGATGATCCCGCCTACCTCAATGGCATCCCCGAGTCGTTCTCGATTGACCAGTCGAAGCACTCGCTTTTTGGTGCTTCGAAAGTGGCCGCCGATGTTATGACGCAGGAATACGGCAGGTATTTCGGCATGCCCACCTGCTGCCTGCGCGGAGGCTGCCTGACCGGTCCAAATCACTCCGGGGTGGAGTTGCACGGTTTTCTCAGCTACTTGGTGCGCTGCAATGTGGAGCAGAAGGAGTACAAGGTTTTCGGCTACAAAGGCAAGCAGGTTCGCGACAACATTCATTCCGAGGACGTGGCCAGGATGATGCACGAGTTTTATCAGCATCCCCGTTGCGGCGAGGTGTACAACCTCGGAGGGGGCAAGGGCAACTCCTGTTCGATTCTGGAGAGCTTCCGAATGATCGAGCAGATTACCGGCAAGCCGCAGAAATACAGCTACAATGACCAAAACCGCGCCGGCGACCACATCTGCTACTATAGCGACCTCAGGAAACTGAAGTCGCATTTCCCGAACTGGGGGATCACTAAGTCGCTGCCGACTATTCTCCAGGAGATCGCTGATTCCTGGAGGGTTCGTCTTGGCAGGTCGGGTAGGGCTTGACTGGGCGTGTCCAGATTGTGCTTGAGCCGACATGAAGGAAAATGAAAGGCGCGCAATCGCCGGGAAAGGCGAAGCCCTTCCCCACAACGGGGAGGCGGAGCCGCCCGCAGCGCTCTTTGCTCCATTTGGTGCGCGAGCCATACCGGATGGTGCACGACAACTGTGGGTGAAACCCGCCGGCAGTGCCCGCCATTTTGTCTGTTACAGAAATAAATTGTTTACTTTCAATAACGTATAAGCAAATTACGTAATGGTGGAACTCTGGCACCCAGCTTGCTCATACGGTAAGAGGAAGTAATCCTTAAGGAGGTCTAGACCTAGTATGAAGAAACTTCTCACACTGCTTTTCACGGGCATGATCGTGTTCTCGCTGGCGATGCCGGTGTTCGCGCAGGACACCCCGCAGGAAACCACGAAGGCCACGAAGACGAAGAAGACGAAGGCTGCAAAGACGAAGAAGACGAAGGCTGCGAAGACGACTGCTTCCGCTCCCACCCAGTAGGCGGGTCGGATAGGAAATTAAGCTGTAACTCAAGAGCCCCCGTCAGGAATGGCGGGGGCTTTGCTTTTTTGTGGGCCATGAAGGAAACTTCAAAACTCTACGAACGAACCGGGAATGTCGTTGAAAACAAAGGGACGCTTGACAGTTGTTCTCCCGAGGGCGAAACTATCTTATTGGCGGTCAAGGCCATCAGAGGCGGTGGCATCTCATGTCGGTTGAATCGAAGGATGCTCGGCAGGAAACATCATCGCTACCTATAAGATCAGGAATGCAGACTGTTTCTCTCGAGCAGGAGTTGGTCTCACGCGGCTTGCGGATGACACACCAGCGGCGGCTCCTGATCCAGATCATCCAGGGCGCTGAGAGCCATTTGGATGCCGTGGCTCTTTGGGAGCGTGCCCGGGGCCAGGATCCCACGCTGAATAAGGTGACGGTCTACCGAACCTTGGCCATGTTGAAGAAATACGGCTTGGTGGATGAGCTTGACCTGATGCATTTGAAGGGCGGAAAGCACTATTACGAGGCTAGGGCAAGCCGGGATCATGTTCACCTGGCTTGCCTTAAGTGCGGCCGCATTCAGGAGTTCGAAAGCTCGCTTTTCGAAAAGCTCAAAGGGCAGATCGAACGCCAGCGCCGATTCAACATCAAGGTCGTACGCGTGGAAGCCGGCGGGTACTGTGAGAATTGTCGAGATCGTTGACGAAAGAGCGGTTGTGGAGTCTGGTGGTTCGGCCTTCCGAGCCAAGCGAGGCACCTCGCCCGAGATGAGCCGCACAGCGAGATTCCCCGCTTCACGCGGAATGAAGCCGGCAGTCAACAGCGGAGACGAGGCTGGCTCTTCTCGGACATAAGGTCAGATGGAGAGCCCGAGAATATTTCCAGGGCAGCTAACCCGTTTCAACTCCTCGTGCGTCTAACTTCCCGATAGTGTGCAGGCAATGGCCACACTATCGGTAGTGGCTCAGTTAACGGTGACACGGGCATTCCTTCGCTCCGCTCAGGACAGGCTCTGCCCGGGCACGGTCACGGACAAAATGATCGTGCCAATTTAAAGTCAGGCGCTACGACACTACCCGCACGCTTGTTTTATTGTGTGCCGTCATTCATAATGTCGATTGTTCTTGAGTGATCGTGGGCTCTAGGAGCGGGAATGATGACTAAGACGCTACGCATCGTCGCTTCTGGTTTCGTCTTGATGTGGCTGATGGGGTGCACGGCCGGCAATGTGGAGTTCCGGGAAGCACAGAAAGCGGAGCTTCGCAAAGACTGGGATACCGCTCTGGTTGATTACGAGAAAGCGGGCCGGGAGCAACCGGAGAATGCCAAGATTATCATTCACACAAAGTTGGTTCGTGCTCAAGCTACGTCACTGCACTATAAACAGGGGGAGAGGCTGTTGAAGGAGGGGCGGACGGACGAAGCGGCGGCCGAACTCCAGAAGGCTGTGAGCATTGATCCCTCCAATGAAGCTGCGGCCATGGAGCTGGCCAGGGTGGTGGCCGCCCAGGCGGCTGCCAGGAAGGCTCGCGAGTCGGCGCTCAAGGAAGCGCTGAAGTCCACGGCGGAGGCGGCAAACACGCCAGAGATCAAGCTGAAACCGTTTCCTAAAGAGCCCTTGGCCCACTTCCGCATTGCTGCTGACAGCAAGAAGGTCTTTGATGCGCTGGGAAAGCTTGCCGGCCTGAACGTTGCCTTCACGTCTACCTTTCGCCCTACTCCCCAATTCTCTGTAGATCTTACCGATGTGACCATCGAAGAGGCGCTGAACATTGTGGCCCTGCAAACCCACACGTTCTGGAGGCCGATTACTTCCAACACCATCCTGGTGGTTCCGAACGACGCGACGAACCGACGCGACTACGACGTGGAACAGCTTAAGACGATCTATCTCACCAACCCTTTGGCGGCCGCGGACCGCACGGCCATCGCCACCGCTTTAAAACAAGTTCTGGGGCTGCGAAACATTATCGATAATCCCGACTCAAATGCCATCATCATTCGCGATAACCCCGAGAACATTGCGGCTGCCGAGCAGCTCGTGCACGAACTGGACCGGAGTAAAGCCGAGATTGTGATGGAGGTGGCGGTGGTGGAAGCGGACGCCGATCGGGCACGGGACTTGGGCTTGTATCCTGCCACAGTTTCGGCCTCAGGCTCGATAACACCTGGGGCGCAAGGGGGGCTGGTGTTCGCTCCTCCTTCAGTGACCTCAGGCTCGACTACGACTCCTGGAACCGGCATTGTGCCGACCCACCTTGGCATAGGCGACTACGCCCTGGTCGTACCCAGCTATGGGGCGAACGCGATCATGAACGATACCCGCACTCATATTCTTCAGAACCCGCAGATCCGGGCGACGGACGGCCAGGTTGCCAAGCTTAAGATTGGCGAGAGAGTGCCCTACGCGACGGGCAGTTTCCTGCCCTCGCTGGGCGCCAGTTCGACGACTTCCGGGGTTGGACTGCTGGCCAGCACGCAGTTTCAATTCCAGGACGTGGGCGTGATCCTGGAGCTTACGCCGCATCTCCTTGCGGATGGCGAGGTGGCGATCCATGCCTCGATCGAAATCTCTTCCGTGGGGGCGAACGTCACGGTCGGGGGAGTGAGCGAGCCCACCTTCGGTGAGCGAAAGATTGAACACGATATTCGCCTGAAGGAGGGTGAAACGAGCGTGCTCGGCGGCTTGATCCAAACCACGCTGACCCACACTGTGGCCGGGTTGCCGTTCCTGGGAGACGTTCCGGTTTTGCGTTACTTGTTCTCAACGGAGCACGCCGAACGGCAGGAGCAGGAAGTCCTGGTAATGTTGACTCCGCGGGTTGTGCGCTTGCCGGAGCCTTACCTGGCGGACCAAGGCAAAACGACCTTGACGGGCTCACCGATGCCGGCGGGTGCACGACCACTTCCCGGAGTCGAGATCCCCGGGCAACCACTACCGGGTGAACCGCAATGAGGGCGCAAGAGCCTACCGCCGATCGCCAGCGACTGAGGAACGCGGACTGCCATCCTGAGCGAAGCCCAGGCTGTCATTCTGAGCGCAGCGAAGAATCTCCGCAGTTGATTTTAGGCTCGACGATTTACGAGCAACTACAGAGATCCTTCGCTTCGCTCAGGATGACACGATTCAGGCTAGGGACGACAGGCTTTACGTTCGTCGAGCTGATGGCGTCGATTACCATCCTCATACTGTTGACGACGGTTGCTCTTCCTTTGGCTCGCATACAGATCCAACGCACCAAGGAAGTCGAACTGAAGAGAGACTTGCGGGAAATGCGCGAGGCGATCGATCACTACAAGGACTTCGCCGACCGCGGCATGATTCCGGTTAAAGCCGACACCTTTGGATATCCTCCCGACCTCAAGACCCTGGTCGAAGGGGTCGAGCTGAAAGGCTCGATCACCGCCAAGTACAAGTTTCTTCGCAAGTTACCTGTCGATCCCATGACGGAGTCCGACGATTGGGGAATGCGCTCCATGCAAGATGATACCGACTCCCGGAGCTGGGGCGGCCAGAACGTCTTTGATGTTTATTCCAAGAGCGATGGGGTCGGTTTGGATGGGACGAAATACAGTGACTGGTAGATGCGGGAGTGAGCGTGCGTAGTGATTGCTAGGGGGGCGGATCACCGTGATGGGGAGACGAATTTCGAAACTGAAATTTCAAATTCCAAATCTGAGATTTCAAATCTCAAATTGCCAACGCTCAAATGCGGGACATCAAGCTTCCGGTCGTGAGCTCGCAAATCTGAGATCCCCGATTCCACACGGCGAGCCCGGGCAGGGCTTCACACTAATCGAATTGATGGTGGTCCTGACTATTCTCCTGATTCTCGCGACCATGTCCATGCCCCTCTTTACCGCGGCCCTCGTGCACGCGCGAGAAGCAGTCTTAAAGGACGATCTGTACACGCTCCGGAAACTTATCGACGAATACACCCTGGACAAGCAAAAGCCACCCACCTCTTTGAATGATCTGGTGGATGCCGGTTACCTGCGGGCTGGGGTTCCCGTGGATCCTTTTACCGGCTCGAGCGACACTTGGCAGACGGATACCGAGGAGGTTCCGACGAGTCCCAGCCAGGCGGCTTCCGGAATCGTAAATGTGCATAGTGGGTCGGATGGGACTGCGCTGGATGGGACGGCGTATAGCAGTTGGTAAATCAGTCGAAAGTCGAGAGTCGAAAGTCCAAAGTCGGACTTGCTCTCGACTCTCAGTAGCTGTTCTTACTCTCAACTCTCGACTTTCGACTCTCGACTAAGATGGAATTCGTCTGCAAACTCGGAACGGAATCGGGCAAGGTCCTGGTCCAGACGGAGCAAGCCGCTTCGGAAGTGGATCTTCGTCATCGGCTGAAGAACGAAGGCTTCTACGTTTTCTCAGTTCGGTCGAAAGACATCTTTGCCGGCCACTGGGCTCCGCGACGCAAGGGCCGCATCAAGCCTGACGATTTCCTGGTGTTCAATCAGCAATTCCTGACCCTCTCAAAATCCGGCTTGCCGTTGCAAAAATCCTTGGAATTGCTGGCTGGTCAAGTCCAGAGCGAAGCATTGCGGGCAGCCATAATCAAAGTCCAGGAGAAAGTGCGGGCGGGGGCACTGCTTTCCGAGGCCTTCGAGTCGGCGGGCCAGTTTCCCAAGATGTATAGTGCAACGTTACGCGCCGGGGAGCGCAGCGGCAGCCTGGACCGCGTGCTCGCTCAATACCTCGCATACCAGAAGACTTCGCGCTCTTTCCGCAAGAAGTTCCTGTCAGCTCTGATTTACCCTGCCTTTCTGATGACTTTCCTGGTGGGGCTGATTTCTTTTGTGGTCACTTTCGTGGTTCCGCGGTTTGCCCAACTGTATGCCGAACTGGAAGTGCAATTGCCGCCCTTGACGCTTTTCTTCATCTCCTTTTCGTTGGCGGTGAAGCGATACGCGCTGCTCATCTTAGTGGGCATCGTGGTGACGGTGATGTCGACGCGCGGAGTGCTGCGTACCCGGCGGGTACGCCTGGCGTGGGAACGGACGAAGTTTGCGTTGCCCAGGCTGGGCAAACTGCTGCTGAAGTTCTCCGTGGCGGAATTTGCACGCACCCTTTCAACCTTGCTTCAGGGCGGAATGCCTATCGTTATTTCCCTCGAGAACGCGAGAGAGTCGGTGACCAGCCCTTTGATGGCAGATGCGATCGGGTCGGCCGTCAAGGCGGTTACGGCTGGACGCTCCTTGAGTTCCAGCCTGCGGCCTTGCGGTTTGTTCCCACCTCTGGCCCTGGACATGATTGAAGTGGGGGAGGCCACCGGCGCCATGCCGAACATGCTCGAGGCCTTGGCGGAGTTCTTCGAGGAGGATGTCAGCGTCGATCTGGCCTCGCTCGTGGCTTTGGTCGACCCGATCATGATCGCAGCCATGGCGGTGGTGGTGGCGTTGGTGCTGATTGCATTCTACCTGCCCCTGTTTTCCATGGCCGCGCAGATCCATTGAACGGTGGCACAGCGACTCTTGGCTGTGCAGAGTGTATGTTTCTCGGAGGCACAGGCAAGAGTGCCTGTGCTGCGCCAGGATGAACGGAGATTGTAGTTGGATCAACCGACTCCGGAACTAAACGCCGAATTCGACCAAGTACGCCAACTGGCGGCCCGCTATCATTTTGATTTTGTGGACTTGCGGGACTGCCGTCCGGACGCGGACCTGCTCCGCACCATCCCGCTGGACATGATGCTCCATTACCAGTTTTTGCCGCTCGAAGCCCACGACCACCAGTTGGTGATTGTGGTGGGCGACCCCACAGATTTATCGCGGCTGGATGAGCTGGAAATGAAGCTCGACCGGCAACTGGTCATTCGCGTCGCCCCGCCCAGCCAGGTGCGGGATTTCCTGAAGAAAACAGAGCCTTCGCAACGGGTATTGGACGAAGCGACGGAGGAATTCCGGCTGGACGTCATCAGCGAGGAGGACGCGGCCGACGAGGGGCTTTCGCTCGAGAACTTGGTCGAGGAGCGAGAGGCCAGCCCCATGATCCGGCTGGTGGATTCCATCATTTTCGCCGGGCTCGAGCGGCGTGCGAGCGATGTCCACATCGAAAGCCGGGACAATTCCCTGGTGGTCAAGTTCAGGGTGGACGGCGTCCTCCAGCAGGCAATGGCTCCCCTGGCCCACGAATTCCAATCCAACCTCATTTCGCGTATCAAGGTGATGTCGGAACTGGATATTGCCGAACGCCGTGTTCCTCAAGACGGGCGCTTCCGGGTTCGATACCGCGGCCGCGCGATTGATTTCCGTGTTTCCATCATGCCCTCCATCCATGGCGAGGACGCCGTGCTCCGCATTCTGGATAAGGAATCGCTGAACGAGAAGTTCAAGGAGTTACGGCTGGAAGTCCTGGGGTTGGCGGACCGCGAGATCAGGCGGCTGCGAAAATTCATCCGCGAGCCTTACGGCATGGTTCTGGTGACGGGACCGACGGGAAGCGGCAAGACCACAACCCTTTATGCCGCCCTCTCGGAGATCAAGAGCGACGAAGACAAGATCATCACGATTGAGGACCCGGTCGAGTATCAGCTTCACGGAGTGACGCAGATACCCGTGAACGAAAAGCGCGGCCTGACCTTCGCTCGCGGCCTCAGGTCGATCCTGCGCCATGATCCGGACAAGATCATGGTGGGCGAGATACGTGATAACGAGACAGCTCAGATTGCCATCCAATCGGCCTTGACCGGCCACTTGGTTTTCACCACCGTCCATGCGAACAACGTGGTGGACGTGCTGGGCCGCTTCCTGAATATGGGGGTCGAGCCCTATAACTTCGTGTCGGCGCTCAATTGCATCCTGGCTCAGCGGCTGGTGCGTACGCTCTGCGAAGAGTGCAAGCGTCCCACGGAAATATCGCGGGCACTTTTCGAGGAATCCGGCCAGACTCCGGAAGCTTGGCGCGGCACGAGCATGTACGAGAGCGTGGGTTGTCAGGCGTGCAACCAGACCGGGTTCCACGGACGGACGGCCATCGGAGAGCTACTGTCCCTCTCGGACCGCGTACGCGAGCTTATTCTGGAGAAGAAGCCCAGTTCGGAGATTCGGCGGGCGGCGCACGAAGAAGGCATGGTGTCACTGCGGGAGTCGGCGCTCGAGAAGGTCCGGGCGGGAATCACGACGTTTAAGGAGATTAACAAGGTCACCTTCGTGGAGTAAATTGTGGGCGCGAGATGAACTGGGACACGATAAAATCCAGGATGTTGCCCAAGCAGGGGGCGAGAACCGGCTCGTTCCTGTTGCCCTCTGTGGTTCTCGATTTGCAGCCGGGTTTCATTGCGGGTGCGAGATTAGACAGAAAATCGCGCCAAGTTCGCCGGGTTGCCGTCCGGCAGATTGAGGACGGAGCATTGGAGCCGCTGGCCGCCCGGCCTAACCTGGTTAAGCAGGAAGTGGTGCGTCGGGCCATCCGTGAAGTCCTGGAAACAGTTGGAGACCGCAACGACCGGTTGGGCGTTCTCTTGCCGGATCCTTCGGTGCGCGTTGCGGTCCTGCGTTTTGAAACGCTGTCCAGCCGCCGAGAGGAAGCGGATGCTTTGGTTCGTTGGAAGATCGGAAGTATCCTGCCGTTTCCACCTGAAGAGGCCAGGGTCAGCTACCAATTGCTCGCCAAGAGCGAACAATCGGTTGAGGTGCTGGCGATGGCGGTGCGCAATTCCGTCGTCATGGAATACGAAGCGGCGTTGGAGGATGTGGGCGCCGGGCCCGCGTTGGTTCTCCCCGCCACAGCGGCCCTTCTCCCCTTGCTTCCGGCGGGGCACCCAGGAAGCCAGGTTCTCGTGCATGTTTGTTCGGGTTCGGTGACCTCGGTCGTGGTGGTGGGAGACGGTATCAGTTTCTGGCGCAATCGCCAGTCGGAGCGGGTCACGGCGGCCGGAGATGAGGAAGTGATCAGCGAATTCGCGCGCGTGGTTGCCGCTTGCCGGGACCACCTTAGGAGCGAGATCGAGGACGTCTACATTTACGTCCGGCCGCCGGCAAGTTCGTCGCTGGACAACGAAATCGGGAAAGTGACGGGCCGCCGCGTTCAACTCCTGAGCAGTCCGGCATCACGCGCGGGAGGACTTCCTCCGGCCGAGAAGAAGATCTTGGAGAGTTTCGGCATGACGTTTGCCGGACTTTTGGAGAACCAAAACTAAGGCAGGGGCGGTTCGCGAACCGCCCCGACTTCCGTCAGGTTTATGAGAGTTACCCTGAATCTAGCCATCCCGCCCAGCGCTCGCGAACGCTATGCGCTGCTGTGGGCGATCCCGGCTACGCTGCTGGGCATCGCAGGTTTAGTTCTCATCATTTTGTTCTCCGATCGCACCTATCGCGAATACAGGGTAGTGCACGCGTCGGTCGCCCGGTACCAGGACCGGGACAATGCCTTACGCGCCCAGGAAATGGCACTGCGCAGAGTCCTGGAAGAACCCGCTTCCCGCCGGCTGCTGAACGACGTGCAATTCATTAACGCACTCATTGAAGCAAAACAGGTATCACTAACCAGCTTGGCCGCCGACATTACCGAGCTCATTCCGGATGATGTGCGCCTCAGTGCTTTGGCTATGCAGCCGGATGGCCACGAACTGGCCGTGCGCTTCGTCATAACCGGCAAAAACGCCGAAGCCATCGAACGTTTTCTAAGCGATCTTGAGGACTCGCCGCACTTTAAGGACGTGGCGATAATCAACGAAGGGCTCGAGGAGACAGGCGCCAATGCCGAACTCGAGAATATCGCCTGCACCGCGCACTATGTGGCGGGTGAGGGCGAATCGTCGGGAGAATAATTGCGCAGGAATCGTCGCCAGATTGTAACTCGCGTTTTCCAGATCCTCGGCATTTCTCTGGTGCTGCTCGACGTGCCGCTCTATTTCTTCGTCTACCGGCAAACCCAGTCGCAGCTTTCCTCGGAGCTGGAACAGTTTGCATCCTTGCGCCAGCAAATCTTTGATGGAGAGGCGCGGATCGGGCGCCTCACGAAGTATAAAGAAGGTTTACCGGAGACTGGTAAAAAGCTGGCGGCGGTTATCGAGGATCATACTCTCCACCGGCGCCAGGCCTACTCGCAGGCCTTCAAGCTCCTGCGGCAAGTGTCGGAACAGTCAGGAGCGGAGCTTGGCAAGGTGGCTTTCAAGCGCAATGACAAGGCTACAGGGCCCGTGCTGCCGCTCGGAGCCGCGATCAACGTTGAGGGGTCTTTCCCGGCGCTGCTCAAGTTTGCGCATGGGCTTGAAACCGCCAACGATTTGCTGGTGATTCGGAGCTTCAGTATGATGGAGGGTGAGGATACGCCCCAGCAATTGCAACTGCTGGTTGATATCTACTTTACACCCTGAAGCGGCGGCCGAGTTTGATTTGTAGCGCCCCGACCTGCCGGGCTGAAGGTCGGCGCTACGCCCGAATTGGGACGGCATGAAACTAAGTGGACAAATGGAGAAGTGGGGCATTGCCATTCTGGGCGTCGTCTCGCTTGTGCTGGTTGTGATTCTCGTCAACCAGTATAACCAGATGCGGGCGATCGTGAAGCTTCCCGCGGCCAAGGCTCGCCCGCCGGCAAGAGTTGGCGTCCGGGCGGCGGCCAAAGTGCCGGTTGTGAAGCAAGCCGTGAGGCCGAGAGCGCCGGATGACTTGTCCGTTTACAATTCAATCGTCGATGTGGAGCTGCTAAAGAAGTACGAAGACCGTCCGCTGCCGGAGTTGCATCGAGACCCCTTCACGTTTGTGGCCGTCGCAGCTCCGGCGCGGGTGCAAGCCCCTGGCGTGGCGGCCCCTCCGCCGCCCGTGCCTCCTCCTCCGCTGAATTTGAAGGTCATGGGCTACACCGAGGGCAAAGGGGCGCCCGATGAAGCCATGGTGGAGCTCTGTTCTGCCAGTTGCGAGACTTCGTCCCCTGATGACCAGGTTCTGGTGGTCCACGCGGGCGAGGCCGTCGGGACCCGATACAAGGTGGTCAAGATAAATTCTACGGTGGTTACCGTTGAAGATGCTGCGATCCATCAAACCGTTGATTTGCCCGTCCCGCAGTAGCTCGACCGGGTTCGCGCTGCTCATTGTGATGGTGGCGGCCGCAGTCCTTTTGATCGGCCTGACGGCGGTGCTGCCGAGCATTTATCAGGAAGGCCAGCGCGAACGCGAAGCGGAACTTATCTTCCGCGGCTACCAGTACGCGCGCGCCATTGCGGGCTACCACCAGAAGTTCCAACGATACCCAAACAGTATCGAGGATTTGACAAAACTGACGAATGGCTTCCGCTTCCTGCGCAAGGAATACGCCGACCCGATGACTCCGGGTGGCAAGTGGCGGTTTATTCACGCCAACGCGCAAGGCGTTCTGCTGGACTCGAAGACGCAAGGCCCCCCACCTGGGGCGATGGGTCAGTCGGGCGCAAATCCAGGTGCGGCTGGGTTCGGGACGTCAGCCGCTTCGGGCACGGGTGGATTTGGCCAGCAAGGTGTGGGAAGCAGCGGATTCGGCCAACAGGGCAGCTCATTCGGCCAGCAAGGCACGGGGGGAAGTTCGTTTGGCCAAACGGATTCCGGGAATAGCGGCTTTGGCGCGCAGGGCACGGGCGGTGGCAGCTTCGGCCCGCAGAGCGCCGGCAGCAGCGGATTTGGCACGTCAACCGGTGGCTTCTCTTCCAATTCGAATCTCGGCGGAAGCACTCCCGGCACTCAGCAAAGCTCCGGTTTCTCGATGGGAAGCAGCCAAGGTGGCGGAACCTTCATCGTCGGGGTCGCCAGCACAAGCCATAAGCCATCCATCCGTACTTGGAATCAGAAGACGCACTACGACGAGTGGGAGTTTATTGGGATCGATTTGGGCGCGCTCGGCATTGCGACCTCGATCCCCGGACTCCCTCAGGGTTTCCAGTCCGGCCAGGGAAACCAGTCCGGCGGTTTCGGCCAGGGAAATCAGTCCGGCGGTTTCGGCCAGGGAAATCAGTCCGGCGGCTTTGGGCAGGGAAATCAACCCGGCGGCTTTGGGCAGCCGAATTCTCCGCCGGGGCAGAATCAAAGTGGCAATTCGTCCTCAGGCGGATCCACCCCCAGTGGATCCGGCTTCTCGCCGCAATGATCCAATGATAGACTTACAACGGACGAGATTATTTTGGTTTTCAACTTACAACCAAGAGTCGAAAACTGACGACTAACTACTGAGAAGTGAAGGTCGAAGCGTAGCAGCAATCTGGTAAAGGAATCATGAGCGGAATTTGGCGGATAAATCGAGCCAATCTTGTGGTGAGAATAGCTCTGGGCCTTGTCGTTGGGCTATCGCTGATGGCCGCCGCGTGCTCCTCGACGCCCTCGTCGGCAGGGATTGTACTTACTGTGACCCCAGCGACGGCTTATATCCCCGTGTCGTCTTCATTCCAATTTGGCGTGACCGTTTCCGGGACACCAAATTCTCTGGTGGTGTGGAGTGCGGGTGGCGTGGTGGGCGGAAACGCCACCGTCGGTTTCATCTCCTCTACAGGGTTCTACCGGGCGCCGGCCAGCGTGCCTTCGCCGGCCCAGGTCACCATCACAGCGACAAGCCAATACGATGCCATCAGTTCGTCTTCCGCCACGGCGACGATCGTAAGTCAGACCTCCGGCGCTCATGCGGTGCAGGTGGCTTCCGGCCAAACCATCACGAACATCAACGTGCAAGTCCCGCAATTAACTCCCACGCTGACGATTTACGGAGCGGGGACCTGCGTCGGCAGCACCTGTTCCACCTCGGCCACCGGGGCACAAGTGACCCAGGGCGGTTCGGCGACCATCTTTCTGGTCGGCAACGGGGTGGTCGCGGGAACGGTTTATTCGATCAGTGGAAATGCCACCGATGTGACGGTGACGCAGCCCTCCGGTTCGCAATTCGGTCAAACAAGCAACGGTACGCCGTCGGTTACTTTTGGTATTTCAGTCAGCGCCAACGCCGTGCCGGGGTTAAGAAATATCATGGTTTCGAATCCCGCCACGGGCGAACTCTCCGCCTTCGTGGGTGGATTACTCATTACCTCTTCGGGGCAATAAACTGATGAAAATAGGGTCTCAAATCGTAGCCTTGCCATTTCGCGATGTGGCGCGGGCGTCCCGCCCGCGGTCGCGGGAGCGTCCCGCTCCCGCGAGGGTGCCGGCAGGGCCTCTCCTGAGCGAAACGAAGGAATGCCCGCGCGACGGCGGGCGGGACGCCCGCGCCACAGCCGATCAGGCGAAGCGCGGGATCCTGTCGAGCCCACTACTCGTGGTGCTCGCCGCTCTTTTCATGGCGGCCCCGGCGTCTGCCACAACACTGGTGAGGATGAGCCTGGACCAGCTTGCCGAGGCTTCGACGGAGATCGTCCGCGCCCACGTGGTCAGCCAGCAGACAGCCTGGAATCCGCAGCACACTCGCATTTACACTTACACCACACTCGCCCTGGACCAGACGTACAAGGGTGATCCGCCTTCCTTCCCCGTCGTCCAGCAACCCGGCGGCACGGTCGGCAAGACGCGGGTTTTTGTCGCCGGAACCGTTCAATTCCACACTCAGACGGGATACCTGTTGTTTCTGGAACGGTCATCGGCGGACCCGTCGAAATTCCTCCTGGTCGGAATGGTGCAAGGCGCCTACAGGATCTACCCCGACGAGAAGACGCAAGAGGAGAAGCTCGTCCTCCCACTTGGCTCTTTGACGCGCGGAAGTCCGGCTTCAGGCCCCGGATCGGTCTTGGCCGGCCCGGCGGTTCCGGTCCATCAATTCCAAAGGGACATTTCAGCTTCGCTGAGCAGTCCTTTGAGTATTCCGCGAGGCACGGCAATACCCGTGGCCATCAAGTCCACGCAGTCTGCGGGCGTCCGGCGGATGGACGTAAGAGGACGAACAACCACCGACCTTTTTCCAAACTCGGGCCTGGTAATTCCCGCCGGCAGCGCGATCTCGGGAATGGCGGAGCGAGTCGGAGACTCCTGGATGATCTCCTGGACGGAGGTTTCGATTCGCGGCAAGCAGGTCCTTCTTTCGGCTCGAAACACCGCGCCTGCTGCGAGGACGTTGCAAGGCCGTACACTTGTGGTCAACGTGAGGTGAGGATGCAGGAAAGCAACAGAGTGTCGCGAGTTCGCCGCCCGGTGTTATTTGCGATGGCAGGAAGTTTGAGCCTGCTGGGTGCGATCCTGGCGTTTGCCTACACGACCTATCAGAATGACGTTGGCGAGGTCCCGCCAGTCGGGACCTCTCCGGAAATCCCCGGTACCCCGGTTCCCTCACGCTGGCCCAATGCCTCCTTCACCTGGGTCTTGGACAACCCCGGTACACCGCCCGGTAACGTCGACACGACCGATGGCACCAATCCCCTGCCTCTCAAGA
>Ga0187864_10000910_pt1 | contig 30906 bp, 29 predicted proteins | sample June2016WEW_11_4_FD_132985 | JGI IMG/M metagenome (GOLD analysis project Ga0187864, IMG submission 132985) | Peatland microbial communities from SPRUCE experiment site at the Marcell Experimental Forest, Minnesota, USA - June2016WEW_11_40 | ecosystem: Environmental > Terrestrial > Soil >...
AATGCGGATAGCCGGAAAGAATAAATGTATCGATACCCAGTTCCTCATATTCCCTCAGGCGCAGCGCGACGGCCGCGGGATCACCGACCAACGCCGTCCCCGCGCCGCCGCGCACGAGTCCAACCCCAGCCCACAGGTTGGGGCTTATCTCGAGTTCGGAACGATCGCCGTTATGCAGTTCCATCATGCGTTTCTGACCGACCGAATCGTAACGATTGAAGAACCGTTTGGAGTCCAGCTCGAAGCGTGGATCCGCGATACGGACGTCGATGGGTTCAACCTGGCCTACGCCGTGACTCCGGAAAGTTTCTCGATATCGAAACTCAGCCGCCGAAGTTGATGCACGCGTATGCAACGGTCTGCGGACTGACGCTGGTACGGGCCCACGACAAAGCGGGTGATGCCGCAATGATCGCCGGGTACCTGGGCAGCAGCGATCAGTTTGACGAGGCGATTGGCGACTACGCCGTCGCCTATGCCGATCAGGTAGAGGTCGATTACAAAGCCTTCGTCAAGGCGGTCCGCAGCGGACGGCTAAAAGCTGATGTAAGCCCGAGCCGTTTGGCGACCGCACTCCGATGAGTTCAGGGTGGTCCAATTCGAAATCGTTTTTCAAGCAAAAAGCGCGTCATTCACGGGCAGTTCGGGATCGACACGGGTGATAGCAGTATTCATGGTCCACCATGCTTGGTTCCGAGGAAGTAAGAATGACCGTGCACCTTCGGTCAGTGTGAGTGACGCAGAATCGATTAGGGTCGGTATGCCTTCGTCTCTTCCACCGAATTGTTGTGCGTACGCGTACGAGCGTTCCATGGCCTATTTCTGCGAAACTTGATGCCTGTACGACCCGTCCCACATGCCGTTCTGGCAGGAGTGGTCCGGCGCCAAAGAGCTTTTCCCGGAAGGTGCCGGGCCGATACTCGCGTTGCATCAAGCCGCGCCTCTGCAGTTCCGGCGCAAGGTACTCAATGAAGTCCTCAAAGGTCCCCGGCGTCGTGGTGTACATTACGTTGATCCCGTCCACGCCGGCTGCCGCCCATGCTTCCAGGCGATCCGCGATCTGCTCGGGCGTCCCGGTGACGCGCGTGCCCTCGCCGAGGGAGCGTGCAACGTCACCAACGGTTGCCGCCCGTTTGTCCCCAACACCGGCGACGACACCCTGCAGGATGCTTCTGACGCCCTCAACCGCGACCTGCCCGATCGGTTGATCCCAAGCCATGTCACCGAAATCCACCCCGGTGGCACCGCTCAAATGTGCGAGCATTCCGTCGACACTGAGATATTCGTCGATCTCCGCCTCCTTGCGGCGGGCCTCCGCTTCCGTACTCCCAATGACGAAAGTGAGACCTTGAAGGAACATGATGTCCGCGGGACGGCGTCCACAAGCCGTCACACGCGCACGGATTTCCTGGATGTACGATTTGGCGATTTCGGGACGCGGCGCAACAATAAATTGAGCTTCGGCGTGGAGCGAGGCGAATTCGCGGCCCGCGCTCGACGAGCCCGCCTGCGCCAGCACGGGTGTTCGCTGTGGCGATGGCTCTGACAGATGCGGTCCTTCGACCCGATACCGTTGTCCGCGATGATTGATTTTGTGAATTTTGGCGGGATCGGCATAGATGCTGTTTCGAACGTCGCGCAGCAGCGCATCGTCTTCCCACGAGCCCTCCCAGAGCTTGTACAGCACCTCGAGATATTCCTGCGCCCAGCGATACCGCTCGTCATGTTCGGTCAAATCATCAAGGCCAAAATTCCGCGCGCCGTTGACCAGTGCATTCGTAACGATATTCCACGCAATTCGTCCCTTCGTCAGATGGTCGAGGGTTGAAATCTTGCGCGCGAAGTTGAACGGATGCTCCTGAATGACCGAACTGGTGAAGACCATTCCGAGATGTTCCGTCACGCTGGCCAACGCCGAAATGAGCACCGATGGATCGTTACTCGGAATTTGCAAGCCTTCGCGGACATAGGTGTCCCAGCCGCCGCGATAGTCGCCATATAAGCCAATCACGTCAGCCAGAAAGATCGCGTCAAATTTGCCGCGTTCGAGGAGCTTGGCCAATTCGGTCCAGGTAGTAAGATCGGTGTACGCGAGTTGCCGCGTCCGGGGATGGCGCCAGAGCCCATGATAGATATGGGACACCGTGTTCATCGTGAAGGCGCAGAAAACCAATCGCTTTGTCATAACGCGTTGCCCTCGATTATTCTTCACAAAATTCGGAGCTTCCGTTGATGGAGTGCTTCCGCGGCCGACCGTCGAGATTCACTACCTGCAATTCGTCACCTAATGCTCTTTGGGAAAGAGGAATGTTACACTCGCGCGGAGTATCCATTGCGGTGCACCCTCCGGACGCTTCAGGAGGTCGTAGGCGCCGACCTGTAGACCCAAATCCCGGGAGCCCAGCTTGAACGCTTTGCCGATATCCGCGCCGATCGGAATGGTCCACGCGCTGGCGGTGTCGGCTGTCCAGTCGTATGTAATGGCGGGATCGCAGTCGACAGACCAACCGCTCTCGAAGCTGTAGCTGATTTCAGGCTCGAGGTAGGTCTGATTCACGCTGCCGCGGTCGCGATCTCCGGCAAACGACATCAGTTGGTAGGCGAGCACGTAATTGGACCACGGACCCTCTGAATAGACCAGCGCCGCGGTCGGTCCGGCCGACCAGCGGCCGGTCCCCAATTCTTTGCTGGTAGCGGTCGGAAACTGAAAGATCGGCCCGACGCCCCAGATCCAGGCGGTCGCCTTGGCCGGCGCCAGAAGAAAGGAGGCTTGCAAGTCTTCCAACCCGAACTGCTCATGGGGACTGGGCAGGTAAGTGACGGACAAGCTCGGCCGTGCGAACAGGTCCCAATCCGCATTCAGCGAGATCGGCACCAGCGGCTCGATGTTCAAGCTATCGCCGGCGTTATGATTGTGACCGACCTGAAATCCCGTTGTGGATTCAATTGGGATCTTGACGAAATCTTCGAACGGATTATGGACGCTTATTGCCAGCTCCTGATCGGTAAGGCCGCCCGCGGGCGAGGGTGCGGGCGGTGGCGCTTCTTGCGCGTGAGCCGATGCCGCCAGAAAGGCAGTCAGCAGCGCGCTCAAGAACGTGACTTTGATCTTCAAGCTGGCACTTCCTAAGGGGTGCCGCCGAACCACTTGTCGTAGATCCGCTGATAGGTGCCGTTCTCACGCAGCGCGATCAACGCAAGATTGATCTTTCTGCGCAGCGGGCTGTCCAACTGCACCATGATGGCGGCCGGCGCAGTGTTAAATTCGGGACCGACCGTCTTCACCAGTCCCTTTCCCTCATGCGCCGCATAGTAAAGGAGCAGCGGGGCGGCCGACACCACGGCATCCACCTTCTTGTCACGGAGAGCTTTAAACACTTGGTCAGGCGTGGGGAACTCCTGGACCTGTGCGTTATTCTCCCGAAGATAATCGGCGGCGGTGCTGCGCGCTATCGTGGCGACCTGCTTACCGGGCAAATCGCCCGGCCCCTCGATTGCGCCGCGAATCTGCTCGACGGTCAAAGTGGTCGTTAGCTGGGCGGTATAGAACGCAACGAAAACCACACCGACAAATATCCAGAAGATTGAGAATGTGCGCGCCACCCAGTGATGCGGCATCCCCTCCGGGGATCCCGTCAGCGTCGAAATCGCCCAAAAAATTGCCTCGAAGATGCCGGGGAAGTACTTCCGGCTAATCATGCCGTCTTGGTGGCGCCGTTCGGACAGCCAGACCAGATGGGCCGGGATTAGGACGAGCACCAGGGCCATGCCGAGCCACAGTAAGGTCGTTTGCGAAAATATCAGACGGAGCATGTCCCAAAGCGGGTTTACAGTCTGTGCCTTTTCGCCCGTATCGCGCACCATAATTTGCAGGCCGGCTTGCAATGTCGGGACCGAAAAATCGAATTCCTCGTCACGCGCCGAAGTTATAAAGAGGCCGACAGTGAGGTCGGCGCTTTTGGACCGCAACGCTTCTTCCAAATGGCTCACGTCGGGCACGACCTGATAGCTCGTTTTTACCTTCAGCCGCGCGGCAATCGCGTTCCAAAGATCGACGCTGAATCCGGTCAGGGTGCCGTTCTGTTCCATAACGCCCGGTGGAGCAATGAACGCGGCCACACGAAGCTCCGGGGTTTCGCCCTGTGCCGACGCGGCCGAAGCACCGGCGGTTTGCGAATAGCCGGGAGCCGCGATGGCGGCGCCAAGCATCGCGACAACGAGCATCCAAAGACATTTCCTCACCGAGTGCTCCTCTTCGGTCCCTGCTAGTGCCTTAGACTCGGCGCACGGGACGCGAATGTGACCAAACCGTATATGAAATGGTCCATTGGCCCATAGTTTTCATGCGTTCTTTTCGGCCAGCGCTATTCACGAAAAATCATCGCGAAGAGCGCAAAGATGCCGAGAATCGAGATCAGCACGGCGACCAGCACGGACAGTGAGCGCCGTTTACCGGCGTATTGCGCTCCGAGTGCGCGGATGTTCCGGCGGTTTTCAATGGTAGCCAGCACCAGCGAGAAGAGTCCAATACAGACCAGCGCGAGAGCGAACTCGCGCGGGCCGATGAGGTAATTCTGTTGCTTCTCGCTTGGTGCTTCGATCTGAAAGAATTTGTATATGCTGAAACCGAAGGTGATTAACGAAGTCGCGGTTCTGATCCACGACATCATGGTGTTTTCGTACGAATTGCGCGTGCGCTCGAAGGCCAGTCTGGTCGAGTCGTCGAGCGCCGTTGCGCTGTGCGGAGTCTGCTCTGCCATTTGCGTCATTCCCTCAGCGCCCCAGTGTTGTCCTTAAGCCTGATGGTCTCCGGCGCCGGCTGCCTTGACATGACGAGATTGAAACTCCGTCAATAAAATCTGCGCGCTAATCAACAGCATCCAGATCGGGAAGACCAGCGTGATCCATCTCCAGTTGGCGATCACCACCAGCAGCACCAAGGCACACGCATAGCCCGAGAACGCCACCCAACGCGGGAAAATGGCGGTACGCAACCCGATGGTGCAGGCTGAGATCATGAAGACTCCCGCCATCTTCATGGCAAACAGATTCACTAGCGCGTCGCTTACACGGCGGCCGAAATAGTAGGTTTCGCTATCGATATTGCCGGCCGCCACTGACTCAATCAGCGCTCCCATCACCGCCGCTGCGACGAACAGACAAGCCACAAACAGCAACCCGCTTGCCAGAAACACGGTCGCGAAGAACTGATCTTCAAGCTCTCCCAAGCGGTTGCGGAGCACACCGATGAACCACAGGAATGCGATCCCGGCAAACGGCACCAGGTCAAGGGCAAATCGCACTGCGTTTCGGCGATCTGGGTCGGTCATCCAAACGCCCGGCAAGTTCGGATCCGCCGGGACAGCGTAGCGAGCAAGCCCCACACCAACGATCAACAAGATCGAAAAAATTACGCCGGCGATGGCTGCTCCTCGCGGTGGCGCAATGGTCTGCTGGCGAGGAGCATTTGCTGTGCTGGTCATTGTGATTCTCACGCCTCGACACTATGTCGAGGCGTGGGAATTAGCATCAAACGCCGGTTCGCGCGATGTGCGGACTTCGGCTGAAGGCTCAAAATGATTTCGAATGCCAAGCCTATGTGCGATATAGAAAACTCCAAGTGACTGGATCAAACGTCCACTGATCGATTTCGCAATAGCGCCAGCGTCATTGATTTCGGGCTTTCGTATTTGATCAGTGAACAAGGTGTTTCTGCGATCTCTGCGGCCACCGCGATCAGATCTATCCGCGACCGCCGGTCGATGGAATCGCGCGAAAGAAAGCTGAGTTCATTCAACGAACCCAGCACTCTGCGGCTCGAAGTAGCGCCGATCCGGACCTGCGACATCTCCTTCAATTCGCCTTCGATGAGACCTCCTGTTACGCGGATGCCCTCCATGACCGAACGCACGGCCTCAAGGATGGAACCTGGTCTGGACTCTCCGTTCGATAATGCGCAAACTCTAAAATCTACACTTTAACGAGTAGCAGGTTGCAAACAACCCTGGGGAAAGTCATGTCAACAGAAACAAAGTGCCCAGTCTCGGGCGGTGCTAGCAAACACGCAATGGCTGGGGCCACAACCAACGTAAACTGGTGGCCCAATCAACTGAACCTGAAGATCTTGCACCAGCACTCCCGAAGCTCCAATCCCATGGACAAGGCGTTCAACTACGCCGAGGAGTTCAAGAGCCTCGACCTGGATGCCGTGATCAATGATCTTCGTGCCTTAATGACGGATTCGCAGGACTGGTGGCCGGCGGACTTCGGTCACTACGGACCTTTGTTCATTCGCATGGCATGGCATAGCGCGGGCACTTACCGCATCGCTGATGGCAGAGGTGGGGCGGCCAGGGGCGCACAACGGTTTGCGCCCCTCAACAGCTGGCCGGACAACGCGAACCTCGATAAAGCGCGCCGGCTTCTCTGGCCGATCAAGCAGAAGTACGGCCGGAAACTATCTTGGGCCGACCTTATGATTCTCGCCGGCAACGTCGCCTTGGAGTCGATGGGGTTCAAGACGTTCGGGTTCGGCGGTGGGCGCGAAGACATCTGGGAGCCAGAGGAAGACATTTACTGGGGGCCTGAGGGCAAATGGCTGGCAGACGAGCGCTACAGTGGTGACCGTCAGCTCGAAAATCCTCTCGCCGCCGTTCAGATGGGTCTGATTTACGTGAATCCGGAAGGCCCGAACGGCAACCCTGATCCGATAGCTGCGGCGCGGGATATTCGGGAGACGTTTGCGCGCATGGCGATGAACGACGAAGAGACGGTTGCGCTCATCGCGGGCGGTCACACCTTCGGCAAAACCCATGGTGCCGGTGATGCAGCACTGGTGGGCCCTGAACCGGAAGCTGCCGGCATAGAGGAGCAAGGCCTTGGCTGGAAGACCCGCTTTGGCACAGGCAAAGGCGGCGACACGATCACCAGCGGGCTGGAAGTCATCTGGAGCACGACGCCAACGAAGTGGAGCAGCAACTTCTTCTGGAACCTGTTCGGCTACGAATGGGAACTGACCAAGAGCCCGGCCGGGGCGCATCAGTGGAAACCGAAGCATGGCGCAGGCGCCGGTACGGTGCCGGATGCGCACGACCCATCGAAGCGTCTCGCTCCATCCATGCTGACCACTGACCTCGCCTTGCGGTTCGACCCTGTTTACGAAAAGATTTCAAGGCGCTTCTACGAGAATCCGGATCAGTTCGCGGACGCCTTCGCCCGTGCGTGGTTCAAGCTGACGCACCGCGATATGGGCCCCCTGTCGCGTTATCTCGGCCCCCTCGTGCCTGAGGAGCGGTTGCTGTGGCAGGACCCCATTCCCGCGGTCAATCATAAATTGGTCGATGAGCAGGATATCAATGCACTGAAGGCCAATATCCTCGCATCCGGACTTTCCATCTCCCAACTGGTCACGACGGCCTGGGCGTCGGCGGCAACGTTCCGCGGCAGCGACAAGCGCGGCGGGGCGAACGGGGCGCGAATTCGCCTTGCGCCGCAGAAGGATTGGGAAGTCAACCAGCCCGCCGAACTGACGAAGGTGCTGCAGAAGCTGGAAGCAATCCAGAAGGATTTCAACAGCGCGCAGTCTAGTGGCAAGAAGGTCTCGCTGGCTGATCTTATCGTTCTCGGCGGCTGTGCAGCCGTCGAGGCATCTGCGAAGAAAGCCGGCCACGATGTCAAGGTTCCCTTCTCGCCGGGGCGCATGGACGCGTCGCAGGAGCAAACCGATGTGAACTCGTTCGCTGTACTGGAGCCGACGGCAGACGGGTTCCGCAACTACCTCGGGAAGGGACATGAGGGATCGGCGGCTGAGCTGCTGGTGGATCGAGCGAACCTGCTGACGCTGACCGCTCCCGAGATGACAGTTCTGGTCGGTGGCATGCGCGCCCTGAATGCAAACTTCGGGCATTCCGAACACGGTGTTTTCACCAAGCGGCCCGAAACATTGACCAATGACTTCTTCGTGAATCTCCTCGACATGAACACGAAGTGGCAGAAGTCGGCCACATCTGAAGGAGTTCTGGAGGGACGCGATCTGGCGACGGGCGATCTCAAGTGGACGGGCACGATTGTCGATCTCGTCTTCGGTTCGAACTCCCAACTCCGAGCCCTTGCAGAAGTCTATGCGTGCAAAGACTCGCAGCAAGCCTTCCTGCGTGACTTTGTGGCAGCTTGGAACAAGGTGATGAACCTTGACCGCTATGACCTTGCGTGAGGTGAAAGTTACACACAAACTTACACATTTTCACATTCTTTCAAGAAAAGGCCAATATTTACAAAGGATTGTTGGCATATCAAAGCAACCTAAAATCCTCTGGAGCGCAAGCTCCGTGCGGGCTCGAGTCCCGCCCCCGGCATTGCACACTTTTTCTCCCGGTCTCTAGAGCCGGGAGCCAACGGGACACCATGCTCCCGCCCCGGCGCCATTTGTCGCTCGGCGATTTCAGCCCGGTCGAATTTGAGCGACGCAACTATCGGCGGGTGGCAGCTTAATCTGGGTGTCCGCCGACTCGGGGCAAGTTCACAGAACGCCATCGCCTCCCCCAAAGGAGATCGCGCCAAAGAGGACGCGGCTCGCGCTCGCGACGGCACCCGTCAGGAGCGCGGCGCTGTCCGCGATGAGTGTGCTCCGTTTGGCCGCAATGGGCGCGCATTGCGGTGACTCTGGATCGGCAAGGATATGAGTCACGAAAGGAAAATCAAGGATACATAATCAGGTAACAGACCGGTTGTATCGTTCCGGCGCCGACAAACCGCCGCTGGTTTCTCCGCCGACCGGGGGTTTACTCGTCGAGTCATAGAGCAGGGAGCAATCGATTCATGAAGAAATTCATTATGGCGTCCATCGTGGTGGCGCTCCTCGCGGCCGGCAACGCCGGCGCTGGCGAGGGTCCGGTGCCCGAGGGCATCCCGCAACTAGACCACGTGTTCGTGATCATGATGGAGAACCACGCGTATGGGCAGATCGCCGGGAACCCGCAAGCGCCGTTCCTCAATGGGCTGATGGGCTCAGCGAACCTGGCGACCAACTACTTCGCCATCGCTCATCCCAGCTCGACCAACTATCTCGAAGTGACGGGCGGGTCTAACTTCAACAACCTGTCCGACCAGTATCCCAACTGGCACAATACGTCCTGCACGCCGAACATGTTATCCGGCATCACCAATGTCGACGTGCATCAGGCCAGCTTCCCCTCCGTCGTCGGTACGGTCTGCCCGATCGCCGGTAGTGGCGGCACCGATGCCAACATCCCGGTAAGTGACACGACGAATAACGAAACCAGTTCTCCGCCCTTGACCAATCTCAACGGCACGGTTGGGATCCCACCGGACACGGACATCATCGGTGAGTCCATCGCCGATCAGCTGGTCGCGGCGCGCAAAAGCTGGAAGAGCTACCAGGACGGACTGCCGATCATCGGCCCCGACGGCGTTAATGTCAGCGACGGATACTACATCACAGGTGGCAAGAACGCCGCAGGCGTTAATGTCAGCACCAACTTCACCCCGCTGTCCACCGCCGGAAATCCGAACAGTGCTTCCAATATCGTCTACCTGTATGCGATTAAGCACGACCCCTTCGCCTATTTCGCCTCCGTTCAGCAGGGCAGCAATCCGGCGCTGAGCCTGAACCAAATAGTCCCATTCGAAGGCCAGCAAGGGCTCTACGCCGATCTCAGGGCGGGCAAGGTGCCAAACTTCGCGTTCATCGCGCCCAATCAGTGCGACGACATGCACGGGCGCGGCAACGGGACATCCTTCTGCCAGTATGACTCCGACGACAACGGCACGCAGACCGGCCTCAATCCCGCACTCATCATGCAGGGCGATCTCGCGGTCCAGCGCATCGTCACCGCGATCAAGGCATCGCCGGTGTGGTCGAAGAGCAAGAGTGCCATCGTCATCCTGTGGGACGAAAACGATTACAGCACGACGACGGCCAACCAAGTGGTGGTCATCGTCGACACCAACTACGGCCCGCACAAGATACAGAGCTCCCAGTTCTACGACCACTACTCGCTGACCAAGACGCTCGACGGCGCGTTCGGGCTGCCCTGCCTCAACCACGCCTGCGACACCGGTGTGAATGTCATGGACGACCTGTTCGTTGACTCCGGTCATCATCATCCCTGAGGCTTCTAATACCCGGTCGCTACGCCCGGAGGGAGGACCTTCTCCCTCCGGGATACACTCGTCGATGACCCGTCCGTCCAAGGCCTCGGTGGTCGCCCTCGCCGCTCTACTCGCGTCCGGCACTGCGGCGGCCGGCACAGAGCCCGCGTTCGATCCGCGTAGCACCCAAGCCGCGCCGTGCGGCGTCGGGGTCCCGCCACCCGGCCATGTCGTGCCCGAGTTGCATACGTCGCCAAACGGACTCACGCTGACGGTGCGGCAGGACGGCAGCCGCCTCTGCTATGTCGCGGACGGCAGCGCCGACGCGCCCGTCATCCGGGTGCGCCAGGGCGGCGACCTGACCATCACGCTGCGGAACGAGATCACCGATCCCGCGGCGATCGATGCCGTCACCACCCCCGGCCGACTCAAAACGCCGAATGGTCCCGTGCCGCAGCTGGCGGGCTTTTATAAGGTGATCCCTGGCACGCGGCACCATGCAACCGGCGCGACCAACCTCCATGTCCACGGCTTCGCGGTGCCGCCGGTGGCACCGCAGGATGAAGTGTTGATGACTTGCACCGACCCGGCGGTCGGGCCTGCCACCTGCGGGCGGCGCGAGTTCACCTATCGCTACCATGTACCGCCTGACATGCCGGCAGGGCTCTACTGGTATCATCCGCACGTGCATGGCGAGGTCCAGCCCCAGATGCTGATGGGGCTCAGCGGGGCCATCGTCGTCGAAGGGCCGGAAGATGATGCGCGACGCGCCGCCGGCATCGCGGAGCGCGTGTTGATCGTGCGCCAGACGCAAGATCTTGACGCCGGCAAGACCCAGGGCGCTGTCATGATTGCCGCCCCTGCGACACCGCCGGGTGTCAAGTCGCTCAAGGGGAAAGCGGCGACTGCGATCGACACCGCCCACGAGCTTCTCTGCGCGCCCAACTCCGGGATCGACCAGATCAGCCTCAACGGTACGCCGGTACCGGTCGGCGACGCGCCCGATTCCGCCCTTGCCCGACTCGAGATCGCGGCCGGCAGGAAGCAGCTTTGGCGGATACTAAACGCGACAACCGACGCCTTCCTCAACCTGGCGATCGTCGATCAAGCCGGCCTTCCGCTGCCGCTTGAGGTCGTTGCCCGCGACGGCGCGCCGCTGACCGACGATGCCGGGCGACCGTGCCGCCCGGTGCAAGCTACTGAGCCGCAAATGGTGCCGCCGTCGGGCCGGATCGAAATCCTGGCCGCGGCGCCGCCGCCCGGAGTGAAGGCCTATCTCGTCACCCGTGCCGTCGATACCGGCTGCGCCGGTGACCGGCTCCCCGAGCGACGCCTGGCCGTGATCTCGGCGTCACCGGCCACGACCGCGGCCTCCTTCGCTGCGTGGCCGCCGACGACCTCCCGGCCGGACCTGTTCGCGGGGTTGATGTCGCGCAAGACCGACCGCCAGCGGGTGATCGCGCTGGCCGAGTACCCGCGTCCCGGCGCCGACGACCGGACCGATTTCTACATCGTCGAGCGACGGCCCGGCGCGGTCCTGAAGCCGTTCGAAATGGGCGACCCACCGGCGATCACGGTGGAGGCGGGAACGACGGAAGAGTGGGTCGTCGAGAACTGGACCAACGAGCTCCACGCCTTCCACATTCACCAGGTCCATTTCCGGTTGCTCGAAATCGACGGCGAGAAGGTCGCCGAGGCTCCGCTACTCGACGTGGTCACCGTCCCCTACGCGACCGCGACCGGCTATCACAGTAAGGAAGGGCCGGTTCGGCCGGGCCGAGTGCGAATCAAGCTGACCTTCCCAGAGGCGCTAGCTGGCGATATTCCGTTTCACTGTCACCTGGTCGACCATGAGGACAACGGTATGATGGCCGTGCTGCGCGTCGTGCCACCGAGACGCCCCCGGAGGGCGTCGCTTGCCGAAACCTCGCTGGAAAATCCTCTGATCTGTGGGCGAGCGGCAGTCCTGGGTGTCGCTACCAAAAACCTCGTCCGAGGTGACGGAATGTGAACAAGCGCCGGTTCGGCTCAATGGATTCAATGGCCGCGATTCGGCGCAGCGCTTTATTCATGGTTCTTCAGGTGTTCTCGATCGCCAAGCCCATACACCATTGCGGTCTTGGTCGTGCCAAGCTTGATCCATTCCGCGCAGTCGAGCTGCACTTTTTTGTAGAATTCTTCCGAGAGCTCGAGCGATTCCTTGTTCACCTCGTCAATCCGATCGAACTTGCATTGAAAGGCGAACTCGCCCGATAGCGATTTTTCCAGCGCCCGGCTCCGCCAAATCGCGATAGTAGTCTTACCCTTGAAGTGGTGTCCGAAATGGATCACGCCCATTGTATTTTGTACTTCTTCGACTGCGACATTGTTGACCAGTTCCATTTTGGTTCGGGGCCGAATGTCGATTCGCTTGAGGGTCGGAAAAGCGCGGGTTATATCCTCGACACCCCGATCGAGCTCGATGTTGGGCGACGTAAGTACGCATCCGTGGGAGTAGACACTGCGCACCCCGCCGAGGCGATCGCGCTCGAGCAATAATTCCTCTTTGAACTTTATCTCGTCGTGGCCGCCCAATTGCGGACGCACGTCAACGGCCGCAGCGGCCTTGAGCTCCGGATCGCGATATTTGAAGGTCAACTCGTGGCCGGGGCGGGGCCATCCCTGGTCGTAGAAAGTGCGCTTGCGCAAGATAAAATGATGGTTGTAGAGGTCGAACTGCGGAGTGTCATAAAAGAGCACTTCCCGAACCTGGCTGTCGAAAGCGTGGGGATCGATCTCCACCTTGAGTCCGAGTTTCTTCAGCGTCTTCGACGCAGCCTCCCAGAATTCGAGAAAGCCATGCTTGCTCGTAAAGCGATCGGGCTGCAGCAGAATTTTATATTCGCGGTAATGGACTGTGTCACCGGCGAGATGCTGGGTCTCGGAATGTTTGCTGATGTGCTTATCCATGAGCCAAATTGCACCATATTCGGGCGACTTTGGCAAAATCGCTCCATGCTCATTTTCCACCGGCAAACCTGGCAACCTTGCCGGCGCGGCCGCCTTGGCATATTTCAGTTCTTTGGATAACAAATCCTGCTCTTCGCGCATGCCACTGCTGACGTAAGCCGACCTCCGATCATGTAAAAGATTTGTATCCTCCGTCGTTGGAGGGCGGTTCTCGTCATGCCAGGTTTGTAGGAATTTGCGTCAAATAGGCATTGGACGGCAAGGACCGAGGCTGGTCGGGAAGAACCGGACCTTTCGAGCACGGTTCGGATCGACAAAGAGGAGGGGACTGAACGACATGGAATGGGAAAGTGCGGAACTGGGTTCATTGTTCGCGCCGTCGATTCTGACGCCCGAGCAATATTACGACGAGCGACGCGACGACAGCGCGCTGCGCCCGATCAAGCGGCTGATGCTCGCAATTCTGGAGGACGCGCTGCGCTGCATGCACAAGCATGCGCGGGCGAAAAATGGCGGCCGCCGGCGCATGTATCGGGAAGCGGAACAATGGCTTTGCGGCGAAAGCGGCAATGCGATCTTTTCTTTCACAGTGGTCTGTGAAACCTTGGGCATCGAACCCGAATACTTGCGTTCGGGACTGCGCCAATGGCGAGAGACAGAATTACGCGGCGAGAGCGGACAACGCGTCGGGCGACGCTCCCCCGTGATGCGCAATGGCTCAATATTTACCGGGAGCTCGGCGCGCGTTCGCCGGAATCGCGCTCGCCGCATCCCGGCTCATTGACGATGATCGCACCGCGCCCGATCGTTTTTGCCCCGCTGCCGAAGGTTCATCCCTATCGGCGGTTCCGACTCGGGAGCCTCCAAATCACCAATTAGAGACACGCTTGATGAACGTGTGTCTCCCCCATCAATCGGAGAGTCGAAAATGAGCGAATTCGTGACCGACCTGAAGAAAATCAAGGAACGCGCCCGCAGTCACATGGAAAAGGGCGCCGTGACCGAAAACTACAAGGCCGATATCAAGGCCGTGATCAAAGTGCTCAACGATGTGCTCGCGACCGAAATCGTCTGCGTCTTGCGCTACAAACGTCATTATTTCATGGCGGCCGGGATCAACTCCGACGGCGCCAAAGCCGAATTCCTGGCGCATGCGAACGAGGAGCAGATGCACGCCGACTGGATCGCGACACGCATTACACAGCTCAACGGCGAGCCCAACTTCAATCCGGAAGGGTTGGCGTCCCGCAGCCATTCCGAATATGCCGAAGGCACCGACCTCATCTCGATGCTCAAAGAGGATCTATACGCCGAGCGGATCGCGATCGAATCCTATTCGGAAATCACAAGATGGCTCGGCAACGATGACCCGACCACGAGAAAAATGATCGAGGACATTCTCAAGATGGAAGAAGAGCACGCCGAGGATTTGAAGTCGTTGCTCGAAAAGATGTCCTAGCAGGGATCTCGCTTCGGCGAGGCGTCGGGAAACGCGAAAGTACCACTAATATCATAGTCGGTCGCTTCTCGTCGCCCCGTGAAAATCCTGCGTTCGGGGAGATCGCCTGCCGGTTCCCCGACGGGGCCAGCGTCCCGCCCTAGCCGACCGCTCTGATCAAGCCGCCTGCGCGGCCAGAGATCGCGAAAGCTCTCCCGCGCTCACGATGAATTGCCGTCCCTGCCGAACCAGCAGGTGGTCGCGCTCCATCTGGCCCAGGTGTTCGGTGACTCGGGGCCGCGAGGCGCCGACAATGCTGGCGATGTCCTTGTGGCTGAACGAGACCGTCAGCAGCGTGCCCCGCGAATCCTCGATACCGAAGTCGTCGCACAGATCGAGCATCGTGATCGCGACGCGTTCGTGGAGATCGAGGTTGAGCAAACCGGAGGTGCGGCGCAGTAACCGATACCAATGCTTGAGATCGTTCTGATGGAATTTCCTGAACGCGGATTCGCGGCCGTTCGAGGTGATGCTCTCGAAGCCCTGCCAATCCAAAGTGCCGACCCTGCAATTATTGTAGGCTTCGCAGCGAAAATCGAACCGGCTCATTAACAGCGAAGGCAACTCCGGAATCGGCCCCGGTGCGATCAGCGCAACGGTCACACGCTCATTGCTGGCGTTGAGGCAGGTGATGCGCGCAATTCCGGCCAGCAGCACGTGGGCCTCATTCGCGCCCGCGGATTCACGAAAAATTACTTCGCGCCGCTTGTAATTGAACATTGTGAGCGCGGCTCCCAGGACCTTAACCTCCGCCGGATTCAGCCACGAGAAAATCTTAAGCCGGCCGAGTTTTTCGAAATCGGTCTCACGAAGCGTTTTCAAATTAATCATAACTGCACCAGGAGGAGTCTCGACTCTACTCCTAATGCGCCACCGTGAGAAACGAAATGTTATCGAGATAACAAAAATAACAATGGCTTAACAACGTGAAAAAGTATCGCCGCGAGACAATTCCAGAGCCGCCGTCTGGTCGGAGACAGCCAGATACACCGTACGGAAGCTTAATTGATGGAAAAGTCGGGAACTTAATTGAAATTGCTGCTGGGATGAGCTTCGGCCAGGAAACTCTCCAGCCGCTCGCGCCGAATGATCAATTGGCGCTCGTCGCGGATTATGAAGTGATCATGCTCAAATTGGATGAGGAATTCAGTTACCCGCGGACGCGAAGCGCCCACCAGGTCCGCGAGATCCTTGTGTCGTGCGGCTACCGTCAGACGCGTTCCGCGCTTGTCTTTGACGCCGAAATTCTCGCTTAGCTCAAGCAGAATCAGCGCTAGACGCTCTTCCAGCGTGCAGCTCATGAAGTTTGCGCAGCGCAGTTGAACCAGGTCCCAGCGCCCCAGATAGCTGATGGCCATCCGTTTGAAGTCTTCCGAGGCTATGCCCAGCGAGATCTCGATAAACTTTTCCAGGTCAAGTGTTCCAACTTGACAGTGGGTGATCGCCTCGCAGCGAAAGTTATAGCTGATCCCGGGTACCGGCGGCGGAAAGCCCGGAATCATCCCGGGCGCAACCATAATTACCAGCGTGCGATCGCCCTTGCGATTGCGGCAGGTGATGCGCGCGACCCCGGACAGCAGGATGTAAGCGGCTTCTGGAGAATGTTTGTCATCGATAATTATTTCGCGCTTTTCGACCGCGCTGATCGAGAGCGCGGTGGCAAGCCGATTGAGCTGGCGCGACGAGAGCCAAGAAATATTCCTGAGCCCCCTTAAGTTACGAATTTCGGCAGCCCGTCCTTCGGTCATGACATAACGCTATCAGACTGACAGGGCCGGCATGAGTTTCGTTCGACCGTATTTGTTCTCTGTATAACCGACCTGAGCGAAGACCGAGTGGCGAATCACTCTACAGCGTAATAGCGTGACTGATCAGATTGTGAGTTTGGTCATGGCGGACATACCGATGCCAATTGAGGCAGCTCGCCTTAAGCTTCGGTCGAGTTGCCATGGCCACCCGTCCAGCAGTCGCGAGGCTTCGCCTCAAGGCACTGGTGAGCAGGAGGGCATCCTGGAGAATTCCCCCATCCTCCGTGGATGCCCTCTGAACTCTTCGCCGCGTCATCTCGCTGCGTCATCCTTTGCCCTCGTCGAACATGAGGACGACCTTTACTGGCCTGCTACTCGCTTACCACCATGCTCGGAAATCCCGCCACAGGAGGTGCCGCTATTAGCTGAAGACGAGACTGACGTTGGCAGATCAGAAGAACAACCATGTCAGCAAGCCGAACAGTGGTAACAGGATGCCTCCCGACCAAAGCAGATATCCGAAAAAACTCGGCATCTTGATGCCGCGCTCTTCGCAAACTGACTTCACCATGAAGTTGGGCGCATTGCCGATATAACTACTGGCGCCCATGAAGACAGCGCCCGCGGAGATCGCGACGAGCGTCAAACTTTTTTGACCCATCAGAGCGTGGGCATCGCCGCCCGCCAGATTGAAGAAGACCAGGTAGGTTGGAGCGTTATCGAGAAAGCTCGAGAGCCCGCCGGTCAGCCAGAAGTACGCGCTCTCAATCGGACGCCCGTCTGACCTCGTGACCAGGGCTAGCAGTGGTGACAGACTTCCTTCACGACCGGCGCGAAGGATTGCCAACGTAGGAATCATCGTTAGAAATATGCCGGCGAAGAGCATCGCCACTTCCTGAATCGGCGTCCACGTAAATGCGTTTTCAATCCGAATCCGCCGGCGCGTGGTTCTCCACGAAAGATAACTGAGAACCAGCAGGATGATGTCCCGAGCGAGATCCTCAACTGGTATCGCGATATCGAACCCGATCGGCAAAGCAACCCCGGAGTGCCACAGGCCGCTCACGAGTACCGCGCCGACCACGCTCGCGAGATAGAAGACATTATGCAGCCCCTCGATCCGCAGTTGATCTTGTTTCGTTGCGGAAGCTCGATGCCGCTCACGGCGCCAGGCATACGAATCGATCGCGTAGAAGACCGCGAGCAGCACCGCCGTCGCTACAACCATCGGCGCCAACATTCGTTTGACGGTCCACAGAAAATCTACGCCCTTCAGAAAGCCCAGAAACAGAGGCGGATCGCCCAGCGGCGTCAGGGAACCGCCAATATTTGAGACGAGAAAAATAAAAAAAACAAAAACGTGGATGTGGTGCCGCCGTTGATGATTCGCCTGGATCATCGGCCGGATCAGCAACATCGATGCGCCAGTGGTACCAACAAGGCTCGCGATCATCGTCCCGAATGCCAGCATCGCCGTGTTCATGCTCGGCGAAGTCGCCCGAGCGCCTACCAGGCGAATTCCCCCGGCAATCACGAACAACGCGAACAACAGAATAATAAAAGGCACGTATTCGACCGCCAGCGTATGTGCGGCCTCGGACGCAGCCGTGTAAGGGCCAATTACGATCGCGCACGGCAATAGAAACACGGCCGACCAGAGCGCCGCAACCTTGCCGAAGTTGTGCTCCCAGAACCGCGGCGCCAGCAGCGGTAATAGAGCAATCGACAACAACATTCCAACGTAGGGAATCGCCCACACGATGCCAAGCTGGCTGCCGACCAGGCGGTGCAGTTCCGGGTGCACAAGCGCACTACTGGCAGTCATTGTTGCCTAATGCGGCGCCCCGACGCGCTTAGCGCGATGAATCAGGCATGGACACTCGAGCTGAGAGGACTCAGCCCGCCCAGGTCGGTATTTCCCACGCTGCCCTGGGAAGCACCGACGTCGAGATTAAGCAACCGCCTATTGATCGTGGCGCTACTGCGCGAGGCTTCCGTCCTTTGCCGTCAGCCAATTCGATTGCGACCAAGTCAACGCGAGTGCGAGCTTAGACCGCGCTCAACTGTGCCATGGTTCGACGATGATCTTGGCGTGCGTTTCCGGCGACGCAAGATCCTCGAAGGCTTGCGCAACGCCCTCCAGGCCGACTTTGCCCGTGATCAGCGGATCGCCGTTGACCTTGCCCTGTGCCAGGTTATGCAGGGTGGTCGCGAACTCTTCGCCGTTGTAGCCAAGGACGAACTGGATATTGAGTTCTTTATTGATGCCGAACATCGGCTCGAAATGGTCTCGTTCCATGCAGACGCCGACGACCACAATGCGCGCGTTGCTCGGCGCGGCAGTCATAATTGAATCGATCACGCCCGGTACGCCGACGCATTCAAAGATGACGGCGGGCCGCAAGGCCGGACCAGGTAGCCACGGGGGCAATGGCGGGGCCTTTGCAGGGTCGCTGTAGGCGGCCATCGCGCGCCAGCTTTCGTGTGGCGATTTTTCCTTGGGATCGACGACGACATCGGCCCCCATCTGCTGCGCGAGTTGTCGCCGCCGCTCCGAGAAGTCCGCCGCGACAATCGGATGCACGCCCTTGAGTTTGAGCGCGGCGATCACCGCGAGTCCTACGGGCCCGCAACCAATCACCAGCGGGGCGTCGTCGGCGCCTAGATGGGCCTTGGCCACCGCGTGATAGCCGACCGCGAGCGGTTCGGTCAGCGCCGCGCGCTCGGTCGAGAGGCCGTTGGGCACCTCGATCAGCAACCCCTCGGTCAGCCGCATGAACTCGCCGTAGCCGCCGGGATTGTCGTTGGAATAGCCGACGGTCTCAATTCCGCTTTTGCGGATGAGCAGCGGCATCGCGCACACTCGCGTGCCCGGCTTAAGGCGCCGCTTTGATTCGGGGCCGTAATCCACGACCTCGGCACAAAATTCGTGTCCCATCACGATGTCGCGTTTCAGGTCCATTATGAAAGGACCACCAGAACGCCGTGCGAGTTCGACCAGCCGGTCCGCGTGCTTGAGCGCGTGCAGGTCGGAACCACAGATCCCGCACGCGAGCGTCTTTACCAGGACTTCGCCCGGACCGGGCTCCGGCCTTGCGATATCGGCGACGACCAGCTTTTTATCGCGCATCACGGTGGCACGCATGTTGGTTTCCTCCAGAATAGGGTGGCAAAATCAGCAGCCCCTGCGTCGCAGTTTATACACATCCGACAGCGCCTTCACCATCGGAATATGCCCTGAGTATTTTCCTTAGTGAGGCCTTGCCGCCGGGTGCCACCAACACGTCCAGCGGTTTTCCCCTCGGAATGGCGGAGTGCGGCTCAAAGGCTACTCGAAAACCTCTCAAACACGATCGCGCTTTCGCTTGACGGCGACGGGCTCGGAAGAGAACGATTGCTTCGGGCAAATACCGCGACCCGATATCGCGATGAAGCGCTAAAGGCCGGAGGGAAACATGATCCAGGTAACCGAGTTAAGCTACATGGGTGTCGGCGTTAAGAAAGTCGACGAATGGAAGAGCTTCGCTACCGAAATTCTCGGGATGGAACTCACCGATGAGGGCGAGCGCGACCGCTGCTACCTGCGAATGGACTACTGGCACCATCGCATCGTGCTCCATGCGGATGGCACAGACGATCTCGAATACTTGGGTTTGCGGGTGGCGGGCGCGGAGGAATTCGGCGCGATGCAGCATCAACTGACGGCGGCCGGAATCGCGTTTCGCGTTGGTTCCGAAGAGGAAGCGGCCGAGCGTCGCGTACTCGAAGTGATGAAGCTGACCGATCCCGGCGGCAATCCGATCGAAATTTTCCACGGCCCCGAAGTCCAGTACAGCCAGCCGTTCCATCCGGGCCGCGGGATGCACGGACGCTTCAAGACCGGTGCCGGCGGGATGGGCCACACCATCGTGCGCCAGGACGATCCGGCAGCCGCGCAACGCTTTTACACCGCGCTCGGGATGCGCGGGGGTGTCGAATACAAATTCCGCATGGGCAAGAATGTGGTCGCTCCCATCTTCATGCACTGCAACGATCGCGATCACACCATCGCCTTCGGCATCGGCCCCCAGAGCCGGCGTATCAACCATCTTATGATCGAGGTCGATAATTTCGACGACGTCGGCCTGACCTATGATCTCGTGCGCAAGCACAAATTGCCCGTCATGATCACGCCCGGCAAACATTCCAACGATCACATGTACTCATTCTATGTCGGCAATCCGTCTGGTTGGATGTTTGAATATGGCTATGGCGGCAGGCCGGCGACCCATCAATCGGAATACTACGTCGAAGATTTGTATGGCCATCGGCCCGAGGCCGGCGGCTTTGGAACGGAAAAGGAAAAGAAGTAATCGGTTCAATCGCCTGCGCGGTGATCGATTCACTGCAATTGCCGCGATCGGCGGTGCGCCTCTATCATTTGTCGGGCCGCCGGCGCCCAAGGACTGGCGCAAACCGCACCGTTATGGTCGCCGCGCCGGCGTGGTGATTTCCAGTTCCCGCGTTAGCATGCGGTGGAACAGCGCATAGAGCGTCGCCTTCAGTTCGTTGCGATCGACACTCTTCACCGCAGGACTCTCGTGCAGGGCTTCCTGCATATCCGCCAGCACTTCCTGCAGTTCGAGGTTGCGCGTTCCGAGCACTTCCGCCGAAGGGTATGGCTGGCCGGATTGGGTTGAGCGTTCCAGGACCTGGCGCGATTTCGTGTGGACCACCCGTATGCGTTCATTGCCTTCTTCAGCAGCCACGCGTTCCAGCACTGGAAGCATCCGTTCAAGTGTCTGCGCAATGTCTTCATTGTCGGCGTACAGGTATGGTCCGGTCTTGTCCCAGACCAGCGCCACTCGTCTGATAATTCCTATCGCCGCCTGAATTTGCCGCCGTGTCGTCCCGGCGGGTATCTCCGGCAGCACGCGTTCGCGCAAACTGGCAGCGACACCGCTCAGCAGTTCGCCGATGGTGGGCTTGATCACTTAGCGGTCCTCATACTCAGTTCCGGTAGCCAGTCGAGAAACTGAATCAGATAACTGGTTACAGTCGATGCTCGGTCAGCAATTACTATGTTTCGCGTTCTCCCATCGTGAAACGACTTCGCGCCCGTGAGCGAGATGATGGTGTGCTTCATTTCATTGAACAGGCGGTAGAAGAGCAGGTTGTCGGGGTGTACCGCGATTCCACTCAATTTCGAGTAGCGCTCGACGAATTCTTCCAGCGACATCACCGACGCCGGGCTCCACAACGCTCGATAGGCCCAGGTCAAGTCCTCGACCGGGTCGCCGAGGTGCACCATCTCCCAGTCGAGCAGTGCGTTGATGCGCTTGCCTTCGTAGAGCAAGTTGCCGTAGCGGAAATCGCCGTGCACGATCGTGATTCGATCCGCCACCGGCTGATGTTCCTTGAGCCAGATGAAAGCGCCGACGATCATCGGATGCGGCTCCAGCCGATGCTTGCGGAATAGCGCTTCCCAGTAGTCGACCTGCTGCGCGGCAGCCGTTTGCACGCTGGTCGCCGGCAGGAAATCCAGACCGCGCGCACGCCAATCGACCGTGTGCAGCCGGGCTGCAACCTCCACCAGGTGCTCCGCAACCCCGCGGCTAATCTCAGCCCCTTCCGGCCTCAGCAGTGCCGGAAAATCCGAAGTCCCCGCGACTCGCTCTAAAATAAAAGCAGGCCGCTCCACCCATTTGCCCTCAGGGTCGATCCACAGGGCGCGCGGAATCGGTACGCCCGTGCCCGCCAGCGCTCGTATCACTTCGAACTCGGGAATCAATGGCGTCTCGAGCTGTCCCGCCTCGGCCTTGCGCAACATCACGCACCCGACCATTTGTCTGGTTCCGCCCTCGTCCCAGCTCGCGTCAAACGACCACGCATTGCGCGTATTACCGGCGGTCAGCGGCGAGAGATTCCCTACCTCAATTCCCTGCGCCGCCGGCGTTTGCGCTCCGATCAGTTCGCGCAGCTGTTCACGGAGTATGCTGACGGCGTTACCTGCGGCCGCACTCATTCGAGAAACCTCCATCCCGGAAGGTTCTTTACGCACGCCTCGTACGCATCCGGTTCGAGCGGTTGAAGAATTCCGATCGTCGTTTCGCCGTCACAGGTAACTTCGCATTGATGCTCGTCGAGGCCGATAAGACGGCTTCGCACTTCCGCCCGAGTAACATCGAAGCGATCGCCTTCGACCACGTTATCGCCGACGTACACGCCATGATGAATGTTCTTGTCCGGCGTGCCTCCGTACATTCCGCAGCGCATGTATGCGGTCTGGTATCCCAGTCGCCGAAAGGTAACGTGCTTGATCGCGCCGTCGCCAAGTGTGTAATCGATAACTCCTTCTATGAAGATATGAGTATCGGGCTCGAACCTTAGCTGCCGCTCGGTCTTGACGACTTTGCCCATGCGCGGGCGCGGGTCGCCGAAGTTGTAAAGCACGGCATTACCCCAGATTGCGAAATCCTTAAAGGAGATCCAATTGCCGCCAATCCATCCCGCCGGCAAGGTCTGTCCCAATTGCAGGTTGGGTCCGCCGACGCCGCGCCCGATACCCCAATGGCGATCGCGAGTCCCGCCGCAGGTCGCCTTGGTCAATTCGAGGCGCCGATCGCCCACCTTGACCCAGCCTTCAACCGCGCCGAAGCCCTCGAAGCCCGCCGTGACGTCGCTCTGCCGCCCCCGCGGATAGCTGCTACCTGCCGGCAACGATGACGCGTGATAAATCTGCCGCTTGGTGTCGTGCCAATGAAAATCGTAGCTGATGCCCCATTCGTTCTCCTCGAGCACGTAGCGCCATAGCCGCATCCCCCGGATGATCGTGGGCTTGAGCGGGCCGACGTGCAGATTCATCCGGTCCGCGCCGAGCCGTCGAAACGCCCGCACTGACCGGTGATCGCCTCTGTAATTCACAATCGCATAGGCCTCCGCGGTGTCGAGGCTCGGATAAAAACTGCCGCCGGTAACCAAGAGCAGATCGCCGGCGTTGTCGTGGCAGATGACCCAGTAGCGCTCGTACGTGCGGGGGTCGCTCGACCACATCACCCGGATTGGGTCCGGCGTTTGATGGATCATATGGTCGTCGATGGGCGTCAGCGGAAACTGTTCGTCGAAATGATCGTCGCCGACGGTCAGGTCAGCGGTCGAATCGGGATCCTTCATACTGGTCTCTCTATACGTGCACCCGCCGGTCAGCTTCGTGCCGGCGGCGCGTTGCTTCCTCGATGCGAAAGCTATAGACGATATCACCGTTAGTCAGGAAGGGCTCAGCCTCAGCGTTATCCTCCGCCGATTCTTCGCTGCGCCCTTCGCGCCTAGCGGACGATCTCCGTTAACCACGAGGTCATAGCCCAGATTAGCTGCTCCAAATTCAAAATTTGAGCCGTTCGAGCGGTTTGGCGAATTCGCTCGACAGTAATCTGAGCGTAATCACAGCGTAACAATCGATCTCTATCCTGCGCGTGCCCATTCCCAAAATGTGTCCGGGCATTAGGAGGAAAGATGAGAAACGGTTACCGAATATTAGCGGTTTGTCTGGCAATAGCGCTCGTGCCGCTGGTTGCTGGAATCGCACGGAGCGCACTGCTCATCAACGGCGCCGGCGCAACTTTTCCGTATCCGATCTATTCCAAGTGGTTCGACGAATATACCAAGATCGATTCGTCGGTGCACTTCAATTACCAGTCGATCGGTTCCGGCGGCGGCATCACGATGCTGCGCAATCAGACAGTGGATTTCGGGGCCAGCGATGCCCCGATGAACGACGACCAGTTGAAGCAGAGCCCCGCGCCAGTGCTGCATTTTCCATCGGTCATGGGCGCCGTGGTGCTCGCGTACAACCTGCCCGACGTTAAACAGAAGATTCATCTCACCGGACCTGTCATCGCCGACATCTTCACGGGAGAGATCGTCAAATGGTCGGATCCCAAGATCGCGCAACTGAACCCGGGGGTGACCTTACCTGACGATCCGATCGTGACTTGCCACCGCTCCGATGGCAGTGGTACCTCCTACATCTTCACTGACTATCTATCAAAAGTAAGTCCGGGTTGGGCCAAAGTGGTCGGCAAGGGAACCTCGCTCAAATGGCCAGTGGGACTGGGCGCCAAAGGGAACGAGGGTGTTACCGGACTCGTTCAGCAGACGCCTGGAGCGCTGGGCTATGTGGAATTGATCTACGCACTCAAAAACAACATTCCATACGCAATCGTCAAAAACCGCGATGGTAACTGGATAAACGCCACCCTTGCTGGGGTTACGGCCGCTGCCGCGGGCGCGGCGAGCAACATGCCGGCCGATTTTCGCGTCTCGATAACCGACGCGCCGGGTGCGGATTCCTATCCAATCTCTTCCTTCACTTGGCTCCTGATTTACAAGAACGAGACCGACAAGGTGAAGGGCCAAGCCATCGTGAAGTTTCTTAAGTGGGCATTGACCGACGGGCAGAAGCTCGCGCCCGCGCTGGACTATGCCCCGCTGCCGCAAGCGGTTGTCGAGAAGGAACTTCAGCAGATTAATCAAATCAACATTCCCTGAAACGAATGTCGCTCAGGATAGCCAAAGCCTACTATTTTACCAGTCAATTTAGCGTGCCGATCTCGCACGCTAAAGGGTTCAACTACGCACCAGGTAGTGCGTTCAATAGTAGACTGCTGCCCACGAAGGGTTCGATCGCGAATACTGTTCCACTGGACATGCATGCGTTCTTCCTGAATATGGAATTCGCGTATTAATCAACGCACCACATAGATCGGCTATCGTGCGGCCTCCTGAAATGAGACGCGCCGCCTCGCAAGGGGCGGCGCGTTCGTTTTCGCGTACCACGGTGTTCTCGGCGATTCGACGCATCGCCATTGCGCACTCAATATGACTGGTTATGTATGCTCACCCGCTCGCGACGGCAGTTTCACGATGCCCTTGGCCCGCACCGACAACTCGCCATCCTGGTTTACCGCCGTCTGCGTGATCTCGACCAGGTTCATGCCCTCTTCCTTGAACGCACGCGTGACTTCGCCGCTGATGTAGAGCGTGTCGCCGACCGGATTATGCCGGCGTATCTCCACCGCGATATGCCGCAGAAAACCCGCATCGCCCATCCAGTTACTCAGATGATGCGTCATCCATGAGCAGCGTTCCGGCCCGTAATCGTAAGCCGCCGGCGTACCCACCAGCGTCGCCATGTCGTCCTCCCAATGCACCCGTTCGGGCACGTCAGGGATGCCGAACTTGTTCGCGATCCCGAGTCCCGGGTGCTTTTGCAATTGCTTCCATGCGAGCTTGTTGGCGCGGATGTAGAGCCCGCCCCAGCCTTGCGCAAACGCGATAAAGCCCGAGACTGTCATCGGTCCCTTCACCATCGTCTGCAGTTTCTCGCCCGCCTTCACGTCCTCGAAGTAGCGCGGCTCCGATCCGCGGACCTCTTCGGCTGCATAGAGCGCGAAGATCTTCGAGAGGTCCTCGCGCGTATAATACGCTGGCTTCTTAGCGTTGACCTCGGTGTATTTCGTCCCGCGCTCACGTGCCGTATCGCGTTCGGTGCGAAAACACCAACTGTCACCCTCGGCTACCATCTCACTTTTCTGGTTGAAGAATTCGCAGCGATAGATCTGCTGAATCGAACGTCCCGCGAATCGCGTCTGATGCTCGACCAGGTCCTTGAGCCAAACCCTGGTCGTGAATTCGTCGCCGAGCAGCATCGGCTTGTGCCAGGTGACATCCATCCCGGCGAACATCGCGTGCACACCCGGTAGTCCGCCGACATATCCGCTGAATACTCTGTTCAGCGGGTAGATGAACGACGGCGGTGCTACCAGGCGGCCATACTCCGACTTTGCTGCGTACGCCGGGTCGCACCAGAGCGGATTGTCATCGCCGATTCCGTGCGCCCAATGGCGCAGGTTGTCGCGCGTGGCCTCGTGGCACCATGGCTCAAGCGTATCCTCGATCGTCACACCGACCAGTTGGCGCAGGTCGTTGAGGCTTTTTTCCGTGATAAGCGAGAAGCGCTGCTGCTGTATCTCTTCCGACATTGATGAACCCATTTTGCTGTGAACGTTGAGCAAGGCGGAGATTCGTAGAGGATCCCGGAACGACCTCACCATGGCACTCAACCGCAGTGAATCAAAAGTACACTTCCGCGCTGCCGATATGTACTGAGAAAAAAGTTGAAAGTTTGAAATGGCAAGCGGTCAAAATATTCGCTTTCAACCGCCTGCCCTGTACTTCATGACTATTTATAGCGCTTGACGATTTCTTTGCCGAAGGTACGGACTTGCTGCTTTACGATCTCGAGCGGCAGCAATCCCTGATCACCCTGCCACACGAACCACTCGGGATGAACATTCTCGACCATCGCGTCGAAATCGCGCCGTACCTCGTCAACCGTCCCCGTGTACGAAAAACCCGAACGCTCGAAGCGCTCCATCGTGATCTCGGAAGCCGGCAACATCACTTTGCCGCTGGGATAACGTGCTTCATCCTCCGGTTCGCGCCACGCTTCCGAAAAGCCGAAATGATGGAAGAAAACCCTGAAAGCCGCGAGGACACCATCATTGGCGATTTGGCGCGCATGCTGTTTGCTATCGCCGAAATTGACCGTGTGGACCACGCCCGTGTTTTCGCCGAGCTTCAGATTGCGCCCCGCCTTGCGTGATTCTTCCTGATAGGCCTCGACGAACTTGCGCACCACCGGCGCCTGCGGCAGCAGGATCGTCGGAATGATTCCCTCGCGCGCGCACCATCTGACGGTTTCCTCGCTGACGGAGAACGCCTGGAACAGCGTCGGATGCGGCCGCTGAAACGGCTTCGGGACGATGTTCATCATTTGAATCCGACCCTGCTCATCGACTTCGCCGGGGAAACCATACTCACGCGTCCACTCATGCGCCGGCCATGGCGTTCCCGCCTGCGGGTACGGATATTCATAGTACTTGCCCTTGAAGCGAAAGGGTTCGTCGCCCCAGGCCAGCTTCAGGAAACGAAACACCTCTTCAAAGGCCTCGCGATTGACGCGGTCGCCTTCGCTCTTGTCGCTCGCGGTGGCGCCGACGTGAATTTTCTGCGCCATCTGGTTCAGCCACCGCGTCTGGTATCCACGGGCGAAGCCGACGAACGTGCGGCCCTTTGTCAGTTGATCGAGCCACGCGATTTCGAGCGCCAGGCGCAACGGATTCCATCCCGGCAGCACGTATCCGATGGGCCCCACTTTGATGTGCTTCGTATTATGAATCACATGCTGAGTCAGCACCGGCAGGCTGCCCATCTCGATGCCTTCGCTGTGCAGGTGATGTTCCGGGAAGCACACGGCGTCGAAGCCGACTTCCTCGCACAATTGCGAGATCTCCGTTACCTCGCTGATCATCCGCTGCCAGCGTTCGGGATGGTTTGCGATGGGCCTGAGTGTGCGCCGCTCCTCCATCGTCGCCGGCAATGAGGGCAAAAAGAAGTACATAAACTTCATAACTTTCTCCGTGTGCCGATCCGGGCAATTTTTTTCTGATTCCCTGCCTGCGATCCCCTTATCACCATTTGGCGTCCAAGGGCTAACCCTAATCCGGGGCTCGCGACGGCGGCGGCTTGGACTCAAAGGCACGATTCGCGCAAATTAAATATCAGGCCGTATAATCACGGCGCGGACCTCCCGACAAGGAGAATATTCTATGCAGATGGGAATGATCGGACTCGGCCGGATGGGCGCGAACATGGTGCGGCGCCTGTTGCGCAGCGGCCATCAGTGCGTCGTTTTCGACGTGAGCCCCAAGGCCGTCGCGGACCTCGCCAAAGAGGGCGCGGTCGGCGCCGCCTCGCTCGAGGACTTTGCCGCCAAACTCACCAAGCCGCGAGTCTCCTGGATGATGGTGCCGGCCGCCGTGGTCGAACAGACCGTCAACGATCTCGCGACCCGCTTCGAACCCGGCGACATTATCGTTGACGGCGGCAACTCCTACTATATCGACGATATCCGCCGCGCCGAGGCGTTGAAGGCCAAGGGCTTGCATTACGTTGACTCCGGCACCAGCGGCGGCGTCTGGGGACTCGAGCGCGGATTCTGCCAGATGATCGGCGGCGAACCCGATGTCGTTAAGCACCTCGATCCGATCTTCGCGACGCTGGCGCCGCCGATGGATTCCGCGCCGCGCACCCCCGGTCGCGAAAAGGTCACCGGCAGCACCGCCGAATACGGCTATCTGCACTGCGGTCCCAACGGCGCCGGACATTTCGTCAAGATGGTCCACAACGGCATCGAATACGGCCTGATGGCGGCGTATGCGGAGGGTATGAACATCCTGCGTCGTGCCAACGTTGGCAAGGAACATAATGCCGCCGATGCGGAAACTACGCCGCTGCGGCATCCGGAGCTCTATCAATACGATTTCAATCTTGCCGACATCGCGGAAGTGTGGCGTCGTGGCAGCGTCGTCGCATCGTGGTTGCTCGATCTCACCGCCGGCGCGCTGGTCAGCGACCCCGAGCTCAAAAACTTTGCCGGCCGCGTTTCCGATTCCGGCGAAGGCCGATGGACGGTCGATGCCGCGATTGACGAGGGCGTACCGGCCAACGTTCTGAGCGCGGCGCTGTTTGCGCGTTTCTCGTCTCGTGGGCAGGCCGACTTCGCTGATAAGGTGCTGTCCGCGATGCGCTTCGAATTCGGCGGTCACGTCGAAAAGAAGGGCTGATCCACTCGCCGCAGCCCGGCGCCGCGCATCTCGTTCGGGGCTCGATCGCTCGTGGCAGAAAGTCGTCTCTGCGTGGATGTGCGCCGCGGGATCCTGATTACGCAGTCACTATCACCCGGACCGATTCGGGATCGGCGAGACCGGTTTCACCTGCGACCGCTACGCCTACCGATTGAATGTACTCGGACTGCACGCCCTCCGCATTGGCGATCGCGTGGTCGCGGGATCGGCCCTTCACCGCGACTTCATACCAGACGACTACCTGCACCCGAATTGTAGTTCTTCAGAAAAGCAGACCTTCTAGCGCCGGCGAGCGGAAAGCGGAGTCGGACCAAGCGGCTTTCCTGCGCCCGGCGCAATCGTCCTCAGCCTGAGCAGGGCGTCGGCAAGTGCGCTCAAATCCGCGCTCGCGCTATCGACCAGATTCCCATCGACGAAATCGACCGACGAAAGATAAACTCCGGTCGGCGCTACGATTGCGCCGAACCAGGTCAGCACGTCGCGCAGATGCCATTCGACGCCGAGGAAATGATGCGCTGTCGCACCCATCGCGACGATTCCGCACGGCTTGCCCATCAAGGCCTCCACCGGCAAATGGTCGAGCAGATTCTTGAGCGCGCCGGTGAATGACGCACGGTACACCGGGCTTGCAAGCACGATAATATCGGCGGCGACAACGCGGTTGACCACCGCCGCGGTATCGTCACCGTAAACATCGGGCGCGCGGCCGTCGGCGAACGCAATGCGCACGTCGGCGAGGTTGACGATGTCCACTTCGAGCGCGGGATCGGCAGCGCGCGCCGCCGCGGTCATCGTGACGAGCGCCTTCAGCAGGCGTCCGGGGGGCGTGACACTGCCGAGCACGGCGGTCAATTTGCTCATGTGACTATTTTCTCGATTGCGGGCGCCGATGCAATCGATCGCAACCACGCGAAAGCCGTGCATGATCGCGCGGCGCCAACATCCAATGCCTCGGCTATTTAACTTCGATCAGGTTCGTGCCGATAGTCATATCCGGCGCCGCCGACTTGACCACCGATGCCGCTCGATCCTTGTCCGCGTCGCTGCCTACTTGGCCGCTGAGAAAAACGGTCTTGCCGATCACTTTTACGCTCACCAGCACCAAGCCGTTCTGCTGCAGCATCTGATTGATGTGGTTTTGCGTCAATAGCCATTTCAGAGATTCGGTCGTGAGCGCGTTGATGACGCGCTTGACGCCCTGAACCCCGGCCACCGTTTGTTCCGCAGCGCCCTTCGCGGCATCGTCGAAGACCTCGCCGTCGAGCACGATTACGCCCGGCTGCGTGATCGCCGCATGCACGTTCTTGAAGCGGGGATCCGCCTCCAGCGCCAACTGCGCCTTCGATTGAACTACCCAGTTGGGGGTTTTGCGCGGAGCCTTGCGCTTATGCGGACGGCGGGGCGGTGTTGGTCGCGCGGATTCGTCGGGCGCCTCGGTGATTGTCGGCGAGATCGTCGCCGGCAGTGCAATCGGTGTAGGCGCTCCGGTCCCAATGGAAGAGCCACCCAACGGCGCCGCGCCCGCTTGCGCGAATGCCGTCGCCGGAAAGGCGACGGCATTCGCGCAAGCGAACCAAAGCACACTCACCACGACCGCAGACGCAACACTCGCGCTCCTTGCGGACCGCCTCGCGCTGGCGCCCGTCATCCAGCAGTAATGGTACCGGGTGTCGCGCCGTCGACCCGTTTTGATCGCTGGCGCTTTCATAACAGGCTCCCGCCGCACCACCCCTCATTCTCGATTGAGCATGGCCGCAGTCCCGCCAAACGGGACTGCGGCCATGGTTGAGATTGCCTCGGCGGCCGCGGCGTCGGGCGACGCCGCGGCTGCCCGAGGGTGGTTTATTGGTCGACCGGCACCAACTCGACCCGGCGGTTCTCGGCCCGGCCCTCGGCGGTCTTGTTGGTCGCCACG
>Ga0187864_10000913_pt1 | contig 30847 bp, 29 predicted proteins | sample June2016WEW_11_4_FD_132985 | JGI IMG/M metagenome (GOLD analysis project Ga0187864, IMG submission 132985) | Peatland microbial communities from SPRUCE experiment site at the Marcell Experimental Forest, Minnesota, USA - June2016WEW_11_40 | ecosystem: Environmental > Terrestrial > Soil >...
GCATCGCAATGCGGGCAGCACGAATTGGGTGGAATTCCATCTGCTCTTTCCCAAAGACACATCTCTGGAATCTGCTCATGGGCTGGCCACCAAAATTGAAGAGCGGATCCAACAAGATTCGACGACGAGAACCGAAGTGATCAGCCATTTGGAAACACTGGAGGACCACCATGAGGTCCATCGACGTGGTCACTTTGAGAAGATTAACGAGTAAGGCCGCCGAAATCCAAACCTCCAACCGCACCCGCCCGTGTCCAAGTCGGCTTCCTGGAAAGGATCATGTCTGTCGCGCGGCCGCCTGACCGCCGGCGAAGCAGCCCAAATATCAAGGGCCGTTGCATCTGACCTCGCCCTCGAGTGCATTGGGGATTGAATACACTTCTTTGTAGAGGCCCTTCATCAGGAGCTATCGGCCGGGGAGGGTTGGCAAAGATGGGCCGTCGTGTGAGAATATTGGCGTGAAAACGTCCGGAAGCAAACTCTGTTTAGCAATACTCATTTCGGCCCTGTTCTCGATTTATGTCTCATGCAGACCGCTTTCTAAATACTGTGCGAAGCTGGAAATTAGCACTGACCTGCATTTAACGCCCTCCCATCCGCTTTCTGAGGAACCAAGCCTTGGTTCGTTTTATGTTTTCGATCACACCGGCACGGGATTGACGCTTGTCCATCATTTCCAAAAGACGCCCGATCGAGAGAGCCCGGTACGGTTGTTGTACCTGGAAACTGATCGTAACCAGGTCCTCGATAGGACAGTAAAGTCCTTTCAAATCTTGAAGGGCCGATTTGGGATCGTTTATGCGGAGAAGACTTGTTTTTATACCAGGCCTATCGAAAGTAGTTACAGTTTCGTATCAGTGCATTCTTATTTTAATAGCCCCATCATTGAAGTCCCGTCTGAGCTCTCGCGCCCTCCTAATCGCCTGCCGCCGCTCACGTCACTGAGCCTGGTCCGGGTTTTCCGTGCTTTCCCCGAATACCTTGTCGTCGCCGCAAATTACGAGCCGACAGGAGAACTGGGGAGCTTGCACATCGACGGTGCGAAGAACGGAGATTGGATCCATAGCAACTTTGTTCCGGCGGCGCAGGATGGATTTGTCCAACGAACCAGCAAGCACTGGGGTTCAGAGGCTCTCAAGAAATATGGCATCCCCGGCCATATCGATGTCCAGGAATACCTCCGCTCCCACCGCATCCCCATTTGGACCGCTTCGCTGCCCCGGGAATTGACCGTGTTGAATCTCCACTACGGATATAACAGGCTGATTCGACAGGACGTGTTGAACGACAGCACTGTCATTTCCACTCGATTTCTTCAGCCGTCTGTCACTGAAGAAGAAAATACCCTGAATTCTCAGTGTGAATCACGATTCCGCCAGCAACAAACTCTTGGGCTTGCGACCGTCGAATGAGGATTAGCGCGCGAGGCGACCCCGCCGTGGTTTGGGCTTGGTTCCGCCGCCCCCAAAAACCTCCTCAACCCTAAGGAGGTAGCGCGGAGTCTCTGCTTTTGAGACTCCGCGGCTCTTCATGCGGGACGACAAAAGCCCCAGACTTCGAAAGGCGCGAAGTCTGCGCTACACACTCATAACTCGCGATATATCTGACCCCTCGGTCCGATGTCCGCGACAATGAGGGTATCAGACTCGATCTCAAACAAGATTCGGTACTTACCAACCCGACTACTTCTTTTTGTGCTGCCAGTCAATGGATAGGACAGACGAACATCCATGGGTGCTTGAGCAATCTCCCTCAGCTTCTCACTTATTCGTTCTCGTGTCACTTTATCGAGGGATTGGAGGTACTTGAACGGCGTTGAAGTAAGCTTGATGGTGAGAGGCACCGCTATTCAACCTGGTCCAGGTCGTACAACTCGCCGCGCTCCTTCTCCTGCGCTGCTCTGTCGTAAATTGACTGAATCACGTGTTCGCTTTGGGTTAGCTCCGCCAAATCTGCTAACTCTATGATTTCCTCACCCCAGTGCTCGATATTTCGGAGCGGTCCAGCGGTCAGCGAGTTGTTTGTTAAGCCGATATGCTTTGAAGCCTTTATGATCGTATGGATGGTGCGGTAGAGGCTTCGCAGTGTGATGATTCCCTCACGTACCTTTTCGGGGTCTACCGTTTGCACTTGGGGGGATTCCAAAGTCTTGTAGATCTTTTCGCGAAAGAGTTTACAGAGCGCCGAATCTAAGCGTCGCAAACGAATTGCCAAACTGAACACTTGGGCGTGGCTCTTCACCAGGAGTGCCAGACGCGACGCTAGCGCCATTACAGCGTAAAACTCCGCGTTCCAATCGTCCGATTCAAACCTGCTTAAGATCAGTGCAGGCGCTCCCACAACTCCTCCCGAATATTAGATGTTCCCGAAAGAGAACCGGTAGCCATTGAGCATGCCAACCGAGGGGCATTATTATAGCACTTGAATCAAACCCTAGACCGAATGGTACCATAGCACGTCCGTACTAACCAACGGCAATTCACCTTCCATATTTGCTTAGAGTATTCAAATCTGGAATTCAGAATGACCCACTGCCGCAGGCTGGCGCAGCGGCCCGGGAAAAGCCGCAGACTTCGAAAAGCACGAAGTCTGCGCTACCCCCCGGCGCGTTGGCCGATGCATTTTCCTTAGACATTGAGATGGCTCAAGGCGGGGCTGCTGACGGCTCTCTGTGAATGGGAGCCTCTCCGGTCTTGGTTCGTCCAGGAACCACAAAAGCGTGTTTGGGCTGGACTGGAATAGACGACCCTGCGGTCAAGGAATCATACGCCAGCAGATTCTCCGTCGCACCTCGAATCGCCCCCCAGCCCCTCGAGACCAGATCATTCGCGGCGTGGGTTTCCATCACCGCGTCCTGCGGAATCACGGCGCCGCTCTCTGCCGAGAATGGGCTCTCGACGCCCGCGGAGACTGCCGTGACCGTGTAGTAATACTCCGCCCCGGCCTGCGGCCCGTAGTCAACGTAGGTGCAGTTCGCCTGGCTCGTGCAGCCGGCATCTACCGGAGATGCGTTGATGGGCCCCGTCTCGTTGCCCGGACTCCTGCCGCGATAAACGTTGTAGCTGTACGCTGAGTTCCCCTGCGCGCCGGCGGGCGGCGTCCAGGTGAGCGAGATGCAATCTCCCCGCCAGTAGCTCGCTTGCCGGGCCAGCGTGTCGCCGGTTGCATTGCTTTCGCTCAGGGTGGCGAAGTGGGCCGCCTGCTTGGCGATCGAATCCGAGCTGGCGCTGCTTTCCACCGGATTAGCCTGGTAAGCTAGCTTGGATTTGAAGGCCGCCACGATCGCAGCGTACTTCACGCTCGAGCACTGATTCGTAAAGCTCACCGCCGTGGCGCCGCTCGCATTCAAATCGTATTCCGTCGCCCCGCCGGACTCATAGTTTGTGAGCGGCGGTATGCCCCCCGCCCCGCCCGTCCACACGCCCAGCGTCCCGCCCGCTGCCGGCGCGGTCATCGCACACGCGCTGCCGGTGGGAGGCGCGAGTTCAGGCGGAACCGCGGCGCCGTAAAAAAGCTCGTTCGGCAGGCTGGGAGAGATCGACGGCGAGCTGATGGCCGTGCCGGAGGCGCTTCCGCCGGACACGCTGGCGCTCGTGTCCAACGTCACGCTCCCGCCCGAGGGGTTGAACTCGTCCGCCCAAACGTCCCCCATGGCCTGCCCGCTCGACCAACTGACCTGGATCGTGCTCGAAGCGTTCGACGGCGCGTTCAGCAGGTAGCCCAGCCACAAGTTCGCGTAAACCGTGCCGCCCGAGCAGAGACCCGAACTCACGCCTTGAGAGAGCGTGGCGGGGCTGGAAATAACCGTGTAGCTGTTGCCGTTCGCGTCCTTGATCGTGACCGGAGACGGCCCGCCGTTGGTGCAGCCGAGGCTCGCGAAAACCGCCACCACCAGGTCCCCTTGCGCCGGGTTGCTCGCCAGGCTCAGCGTAAAAGGGCTGTTCGTCCAAGCGCTTGTCACCTGGACCATCGCGCCCTGCACATGGCTGAACCGCTGCCCGAAAAGCAGTGTCGAGTGACAAGTGACGAGCGCCAGAAACAGCAGCAAAGCGCGTGCGCTCTTCGGCTCAGCGCCTCGTGCCCGTCTCGCCGTCTTGACGACTTCCGCAGCTTCTGCCATTGGACCCGCTCTTTCCCTCACTAAACCTAGCCTATCATGCCCGGAATGAGAAAATGGGAAGCGCTGCAAAAAAGGGGGGGTTATTTTCTTATCTGCTTTAAATTGAACGTGATCGGAGGAACGAGCTTTTTCACATTGTGAAAAAACCGCTCCCAAGTGTGGCATTTTGACACATACATGCAGAAATCTGCATATAGGCCGCCCAGCCTCGTCGCCGAACTGCCTGGCGAATGAGGCAGGTGCCGAAGCTCTTCACCTATGGGAGGAGATATGGCCGGGACCTGCGATGAAGCTAGTCGGCCCGCTTGCTGCTGGCTCGCCGGGGCTTCGGCTGGCCACGTACCGTCCGCTAGCGTGGCTGGCTCTTGCCCTGGAGATTGAGCGCCACGGCCGCGCGGATGAGATCCTTCAAGGGCGCCTCATCCACCTTGTCGCCTTCGTGGATGTCGATGGCGCGCCTGACATTCCCCTCGAGGCTGGAGTTGAATAGACCTGAAGGGTCCTCGAGCGCCGCACCCTTGGCAAAGGTCATCTTGACGTGGTCCTTGTACGTCTCTCCCGTGCAGACGATGCCGCCGTGGGACCAGACCGGTGTTCCGGGGTTCGTGGGTTTCGCCCACTTCCACTCTTCGACGATCTCAGGATCTGCCTCGTGTATGATTTCGCGCACTTTCGCGAGCGTCTTGCCGCGCCAGTCCCCAAGTTCCTTGATTTTCTCGTCGATAGATGCAGAGGCAGATTCCACCGCGACGGGCCGTTTCATGTATGTACACCTCCGACTCTCACACCTAATTTAGCTGCTCTCAGCATAACCTGCAACCCCCGAAAAGACTTCTTTTTCGCCCGCGGGTGGGCTGGTATGACGTGTTCATGAGCAGAGAAACCGAAGCACTGCTGGACGCCTTCGAACATCTCCCTGTGGAAGAGAAGCGCACCTTTATGCACGAGGTGCCGCGCCGTTCCCTGCCTTTCGATTCCGGACCCTTGGAAGACGACGAAATCGGCGCTGCCTCCGCCGCCCTGTTCGATTGCTTGTAGGGACCAGCGGCGCTGGTCCTGGGCCGAACGCCGTTCGGCCCTACGTCGCCCGCCGCGATGAGGTCTGGCTGATCGCTTTCGGCATGGCGGGGAAAACCCGTCCCGCCCTGGTAGTCAGCGGGGCGCGGCACTAAAATGGAGAAGGCCATGACGCCGGAAGAGAGATTGGAAAAGATCGAGAAGAACCAGACCGTGATCCAGGACCAGATCATCGTCACCGCCCGGATGCAGCAGGAAGCGGAGAAGCGTTGGGCAAACCAGACGGCCGATGTCTGGGAAGGATTCGCCCACTTGGTCCGCGCCCAAGTCGGGACTCACGAATCCGTGCAACGCTTGGCGGAGACGGCACAAGCCTTGGCTGATCGGCAGGCGACGACGCAGGTGGCGCTGGAGTCTCTGATCGCGACGGTTGACAAGTTCGTGAAGGGCCTGAGCGGCAACGGCCACCATGACCACTAACTAGCCTGCACGGTTCGGCCTTCGAAGTAGCCGTGCCTGTTTCCTTTCTGAGGCCCGGCGCTTTTCTCGTCCAGGGTGTAACGACGTTCCCCACGGCTCGCGCTCTCCATCGCCTCGGTGCCTGCTCCGCCGGTTCTTGACATTCATCATTGGGGAGCAGGGTCGCGCAGACTCTCACCTCTCAGAGAGTCTGCGGCTTTCCCCCTGCCACGACCCGCGGTTCTGAGCTTTGATCGCCGTACCCGCATGTTCACAACAAGTTAACGTTTACCAGTTTAAGAGCCGAAGACTTTGAACGGCACAAAGTCTGCATTACCCAACTTCAACCGCCGGCGGCGCGCGGCCGGGCGCCCGTTCAGGCGGTGCGTCGCTCGCTGCGCCACTTGGCGGCATATGGCAGCACGAACATGTACAGACCGGTGATCATTAGCAAGATGAGCGGGAGCAGCGCCGAGAAGCCTATCCAGTAGGTCTCCTTTTTCTGTTCGACGGCGACGAGGTTGACGATGACGGCCACCGTAAAGGCAATGGACACCCAGCGGTGGGTCTGCCGAATCCATTTGTTCCAGTTCATTGGGACCTCCTTCTCCCACGCTTCAACGCTTCGGGGCGTTGGGCGGCCATCCGGGGGTCTTAACGCCGAACTGCTTCGCGTACTCGGCGTTCAATCGCTGCCAGCCGCCGAACTTCAGGGCGGCGGCGCCGACGATGCGTCCAAGCGGCTCACCCGCGAGGAGCCGCTCGAGGACGTCGAAGCAGATGTGCCAGCCCGCGGCGCCCCACGCGATGAAGCGGCGATCGATGTTATGCCAGAGCGCCAGGCGCGTGCCGCCACCCAAGGCTTCGAGTTCCCACCGGATATCGTTGCCACCCCAGTTGTACTCGAGCACCTTGGGAGCGTCGGCTCGCGTCACTCTTGTTTCGGAAACCTGCGGCGTGGGCGCTGCCACCGTGGTCAGCTTCACCGTGGCTCCAACCGTACCCAGGCTTCCATCGGCTTCAAAGGGCGCCCACTCGCGCAGATGCGCCGGGTCGGTTAGCGCCTGCCAGACTTTTTCCGGCGGGTGGCGCAGCTCTCTGACGAGAATGAGCGTCCACTTCTCCCCGTCCTTTCGTATCTGCGCCCCGCGGGCCGGACCCGGTGAGTACTGCTCGCGATCGGTCATCTTCTTCTCCTTAGCGTGAAGAGCGTGCCAGTTGGGTGAGCTGAATGAGGTTGCCGCAGGTGTCGTTCAGCATCGCGATGGTCGAGTAGGTCACGTCGGTGGGCGGCATCGTGAACGCGGCGCCGCGGGCCTTGATCCGCTCGTAGTCGCCCTTGACGTCGTCGGTGAAGAACATGGCCGCCGGTTGGCCCTGTTGAAACATCGCCTGCTGATACGCTTTGGCCGCGGGGTTGTTGTTCAGCGCCAGTTGCAGCTCAGTACCGTTCGCCTCCTCGGGCGAAGCCACGGTCAGCCAGCGATAGGGGCCCTGACTGAAATCGGTCTTCTTGGCAAAGCCCAGTACCTCCGTATAGAAGCGCAGGGCCTTGTCCTGGTCATCCACGTATACACTGGTCACTTTGATTTTCATTTCGCTTCTCCTTTGTCAGGTTCGCGGTTTGGGCCGCGTCGTCTTCTCCTTGTCTTCCTTTTCGTTCGTGTTGATTGATCCATGCGGTCGAGGTGTCGTTCGAGAGCATCGACGTGAGCGGACCAGAACCGGCGGAACGGCGCCAGCCAGGCATCCACTTCCTGAAACGGTTCTGGCTTCAGCCGGTAGAGGCGGCGCTGCGCGTCCACCGTGGATTCCACGAAACCGGCCTCGCGCAGCACTCGCAGGTGCTTTGACACGCTCGGCTGCGTCATGCGAAGCTGGCGCTCGATCTCTCCCACCGACTGTTGGGAGGAGGCCAGGAGGCTCAATATCGCGCGGCGGTTCGGCTCCGCAATGATTTCGAAAACAGATTCCACTCTCTTAATATACTCCATCGGGCATATACGTGTCAAGGTATATTTTTAGCCGGTTGCACCCGGATGATTGGCTAACTCTAAGATCTGGTAGCGCTACCGGGAATCGAACCCGGGTTTTCAGATTGAGAATCTGACGTCCTAACCCCTAGACGATAGCGCCAAAGAGGCCACTCAATTCTTCTAGCATTCAGCGGCGGAGGTTGTCAAGGCGCAGAGCATCTTACACGTTGAAACCGAGCCTTCGCAAGGCATCGCGATTCGCCACCGCAGCGGCGTCGGGGCCACCCATGGTCGAATTGCCGGTATCCAACTCGACGATTCCCCAGCCGGAGAATCGAACCGCGCGCAGCGCTTGGACCACGGCATCGTAATTGACCACCCCCAGCCCTATTTCGCAAAAGGGCGGGCCCATCGCTTCCACGCGATTGCGGTCCTGCCGGGCCACGGCGGCGACTTCTTTGCGCGTATCCTTGAGGTGCAGAAAGCACAACCGTTGACCGTAAGTGCGAATGACCTCGGCGGGGTCTGAGCCGCCCAGCACCATATGAGCGACATCGGCAATCAGTTTCACGTATCTCGGGTCCGTGGCGTCGAGGACGCGCCCCAGGCCCTGGCGAGTCTCTCCGATGGTGCCGAAGTGAGGATGGTAGCCGAGTGTTAATCCAAAATCCTGGGCCATCTTTCCAACGGCATTCATGCGCGCGCCGAGAGTTCTTATATCCTCGGCTGAATACTCTTTCGTGGGCTCGCCGCCATCGGTCACCTGTAAGAAGGTACCGCCGAGGTGAGAAAAGAACTCAGCATAACCGCGTACTTCCACCGTCTCGTTTCCCTGTTTCCCCGGGGCCAAGCGCGCGGCGGAGCAGGAAAGGGCCACAGGCTTCAATCTCAGATCGGTAAGCTTTTGCTTGAGTTCCCGGGTTTTCCCGCCTGCGTAAGCTTCGCGCACCCAGCCCAACATCTGCACACCGCGAAAGCCAAGCCGCGAGACGACGTCGAGCCCATGGGCGAAGTCCCTTTGCGGCCAGGCAATCATGGCGTACCCGATGGGATTCGGCAGGACGTCCCGAGCCTCTGCGATCAATCCGTCGAACCCGGCTTGTGCAAAGCCCAGAACCGCCACGGCTCGCAGGAAATTCCTGCGGCCCCTTGAACGGATTTCACTGCCCAGCAATTCGGTCATAGTTCCTTCCTAGCGGACACTGCGCTTGTTCCTACGCCCGCAGCGGTCCCACAAGCAAGAATTGCACGCCAGCAACTCTGCATGTTGTGTGAGGCGTCGGTGCTTGTCAAGAGCATTTCGAATGCGGCCCGCGGCCAGGCCAGGACAACCAATAGCTTCGTAGGGAGAAGCAGCCGAAACCTCATTCGAGAATTCTTGCGGCTCAACTGCGAGGGAAGGCTGCCCAAGCCGATGCTTGAGCTGCTGCTCTCTTCACAACTGCCGGATCACTGCGCGCCTTCGGTTTACGCCATCCGCCGAAGGCGTGACGGGCAAGGACGCTAGCCGTGTGCGCCCGAGGGTACCCACGAGGGGCGCCCCTCCGAGGGAATTGCAGAACCCACACCACGGGATCTGCGCCTCGCAATGAAGCTAATATTTGGTCAGGGATGAGAAATTGAATTCGCGGATCTTCATGGAAGGAACCACCATTTCGAACGACTCTTCCCCGGCGGTTCGCTGAGGCTGGCCGAGCATCTCCACCTGGCGGAGCATCTCCACGATGCTCTGGTTGAAACGCAGGTTCTTCACACCGTGCTTTACCTGTCCATCCTCGACCCAGAAGGTTCCATCGCGCGTCATGCCGGTGAGTATTTTCTGGTAAGGGTCCACCTCGCGGATATACCAGAAGCGAGTAACGAGCAAACCCTTCGGCGTGGACTTCACCATGTCCTCGATGCTGGAGCGCGCGCCCTCCATCACAATGTTCAAGGGAGCTTCGCCGTACTCGTTGGGAAGCGGGAAGCCGTGGCCGGTGGGCTGAGTTCCCAGCTTGTGGGCGGTTTGCCGCGCGTAAACCAGGCTTTTCACCGCGCCTTTCTTCACGATGGTGACGCGTTGGCGTGGAATGCCCTCGCCGTCGAACGGCGCGCCGGTTTGGGAAGGGTGGAAGACATCGTCACGGAAACTGATGTTGTCGCCAAAAACCTTCTCACCCACCCGGTCGGTCAGGCAACTGCGCTTCTCGTGCACCGCCAGGCCGCTGAAATCAAGCACCAGGAAGCCCAGCAGATCGAGAACCGCCGCGGGTTCCAGGATTACGGTATATTTTCCCGGCGCCATTTCCCGCGGATTCTGGCTCTGTAGCGCTTTCTGGGCAGCGCGCTCCGCCAGTTCCAGCGGTTCAATCTCGGGCCAGTACGGCGAAGTCTTCTTCGCCCAACCCGAACCATCCGGGCCGAGCATGGTGACTGAGAACTCCGACAGCGTTTCCTCGTGGAAGGCGGAAAGGCCGCGGGAATTGAAGAGTCCGTACGCGCTCGAGCCGCTCGAGAAGATGCCCGCGGCGGTCAGCTTGCTTTTTTCCGCGAGCTTGATGACGCCGGCCACCGTCGCGGCACGCGTGGCGGGACTTAACTCCGCCGTCTCAGCAAAAAACCGGCTGACGGCGCGGTAAGTTTGCGGTCCCGGCATGGGCAAAAGCTGCGGGTCAGGCGGCTGCAAACGCGCCAGCGCCAGAACGTCCTCGCAAGTCTGGCGCGTGGACTTCTCATCAAACTTGTTGGTGCTGGCGCGAGCCATCCGGCCTTCCGTCACCGCCCGGATCGACACCACCGTGCTTTCTTCCGAAACATTTTGGTGAATGATGTTGTTGGCAAAGCGAGTGAGCGCAAAGTTAGAGGAGGTTATCATAACCTCCGTTTCTTCGGCTGTGGAGTACTTGAGGACGCGATCGAAAATCTGTTCCGCTTGTTGACGAGAAAGGGGCATAGAAGGTCTAAAGTCGAAAGTCTAAAGTCAAGAGTCGAGAGTCAAGACACGGGACTCGCAAGCCAATAATTCAGAGCCGACAAACTGCGGAGATTCTTCGCTTCGCTCAGAATGACAGGATCCCCGGTCTTTCGACTCTTGACTCTCGACTCCTTGACTCTTCAACTAGTCGTACGCGACTCCCACCTGCACTTTGCGAAAGCGGGCCGGGGATGCGCCGTGGCCGGTTCCCATGGCCTGCATGGGCTGGCCCTTGCCGCAGGTCGGCACGCCCCACAGCGTCCAGTACTCGGGGCCGCAGATGGCGTCGCAGGAATTCCAGAATTCTGTGGTAATGCCGCCGTAGCTCGGGTTCTTCAGCATGCGCGTCTTCTTGCCGGCGCGAATCTCCCAGCCAATTTCGGTCCCGAACTGGAAGTTATAGCGCCGGTCGTCGATCGACCAGCTACGGTTGGTCTCCATGTAGATGCCGTCATCGGTGTCGGCGAAGAGGTCATCCAGTTTCCAAGCGCCGGGGAGCAGGCTGACGTTGGTCATGCGAATGAGAGGAATGCGATTCCAGCCTTCGGCGCGCATGGCGCCTCCCGAGCGGGCCTGCCCGGCGGCGGCCGCGGTCTCCCGCGAGGTCAGGTAACCCACGAACAATCCGTCCTTCACAATCGGCGTGGCCTGGGCCGCCACGCCTTCATCGTCGTAGGCGAACGTTCCCAAGCCGGGTCCGTGGGCGGGCGTGGCATCCGCGACCACGTTGACGATGTCGGAGGCGTATTTGAGAGTCCCAAGCTTGTCGAGGGTAAGGAAACTCAGGCCGGCAAAATTGGCTTCCGTACCCAGCACGCGGTCAAGTTCGATGGGGTGGCCAATCGACTCGTGGACTTGTAAGCCGAGTTGCGAGCCCTCGAGGATGATGTCCTTCACGCCGGACGGGCATTGCTCGGCCTTGTGAAGGGCCACCGCTTCTTCGGCGATGCGCGGCGCGTTCGCCAGCAGGTCCAATTCGCCCACCAGTTCGTATCCGCGCGTCTGGTACTGGCCGCCGAAAGAGTTGGGGTAGGAGCGCCGTTGAATCTCACCGTCGGCGAACGAGGTGGCCACAAAACCCGCACCGGTCTGAGTCTTCTTTTGCATGATTTCAGAACCGGCCGTGGAGAGAAAGAGCTGTTCGATGCGGCGAAAATCCATCGCGGCTTCGGCCAGCGTCACACCTTTCACGCGGCGCAAATCCCGATCCACCTCGAGCAGCAGTTCCAGGCAGGTTGACACGGGAATCGAGAAGGGATCGATGCGGCAGGGGGCTTCCCAGCGATCAATGATCTTAGGTTCCTTAGCCAGGCGAACGTCGCGCTTTTTGGCGGTAGCGCTGGCGCGCGCAATTTCCACCGCGTGGGCAGCAATGCGGTCGACGCTGGCGCGGGTCAGATCATCGGTGGCGGAAAAACCCCACGCACCCTCCGCCACTACGCGCACACCCACTCCTCGGGATTGCGATTCCCTCACTTGCGCAGGCTGGCCATTCTTGGTGGAAAGGTAGCGCTGCCGCAGGTCCACGACTCGTACGTCTGCATACGTGGCGCCCTGTGCTTTGGCCGTGTCCAGCGCCCATCCGGCAATGTCCTTCATGGTTTCTCTGCCATTGGAACGAATTGGCTCATTGAGTCATTGGGTCATTGGGCCATTGAGTCATTGAGTGATTGAACCATTGACTGAGTTTTCCCTGAAGTCCTTTGTAGGTCTGAAGGGTCATAGAAACCTTGTCTCAATGAAACAATGGCTCAATGACCCAATGACTCAATGGCTCAATGACTCAATCGTCTTACGTTCCCTCCGCCCAGGAGGCCAGGTACTCCTCCTGCTCCGGCGTGAGCTTGTCGATGGTTACGCCCAGCGAATCCAGCTTGAGGCGCGCCACGTTCTTGTCGATTTCCGCTGGGACGGGATAAACCTTGGGCGAGAGCTCCGCGGAATGTTTGACCAGGTATTCCGCGCAGAGCGCCTGATTTGCGAAACTCATGTCCATCACCACCGCCGGATGACCTTCCGCAGCCACCAGGTTGATCAACCGGCCTTCACCCAGGACGTAGATTTTGCGCTTGTCGGGCAGAGTGTATTCATCCACAAAGTCCCGCGTTTGACGCTTGCTCACGGCCATAGCCTCGAGGGCAGGCAGGTCCAATTCGACGTTGAAGTGCCCGGAATTCGCCACCACCGCGCCGTCCTTCATCAGGCGGAAATGCTCGCCGCGGATGATCGACTTGTTTCCGGTGACGGTGACGAAAACGTCTCCCCACTTGGCAGCTTCCGCCATGGGCATCACCGCATATCCGTCCATAATTGCTTCAATGGCCCGTGTGGGGTCCGTCTCGGTGACGGCGACGTGGGCTCCCATGCCCTTGGCGCGCAGGGAGACGCCGCGGCCGCAGTAACCGTAGCCGCAAACCACCACGTGCAACCCGGCAAAAAGCAGGTTGGTGGCACGAAGAATGCCGTCGATGGTGGACTGGCCGGTGCCGTAGCGGTTGTCGAAAAGGTGCTTGGTGTCGGCGTCGTTCACCGCAATGATGGGATATTTGAGCACGCCGTGATTAGCCATGCTGCGCAACCGGATGACGCCCGTGGTGGTTTCTTCGGTTCCTCCGATGACGCCCGCCACCAACTCCTGCCGCTTGCTCAGGATGGCGGTCACAAGGTCGGCGCCGTCGTCCATGGTGATCTGGGGTTTGCGGTCCAGAGCCGATGAGATGTGAGAATAGTACGTGTCCTTATCCTCACCTTTGATGGCAAAGACGGGAATCTGGAAATCCCGCACCAGAGATGCCGCCACGTCGTCCTGGGTGCTCAACGGGTTCGAGGCGCAAACCACGACCTGTGCGCCGCCGTCCCGGAGTGCAATAGCAAGGTTTCCCGTTTCCGAGGTCACATGAAGGCAGGCAGCAATCCTAACCCCCTCGAGGGGACGTTCGGCGGCGAACCGCTTCCGGATGAGGTTCAGAACCGGCATCCATTGCCCTGCCCACTCCATCCGGATCTTTCCCTTGGCGGCCAGTTCGAGATCTTTTACATCACAAGCAAGTTTTTGCGTACCAGGCATTTAGATTCCAGACTCCTTTCGCAGTAGAGCCGCTTTATCGGTTCGCTCCCAGGTGAATTCGGGCTCCGAGCGGCCGAAATGGCCGTAGGCGGCGGTCTTCTTGTAAACCGGGCGCCGCAGGTCGAGGGATTCAATGATCCCTTTGGGTGTCAGCATAAAGTGCATGCGAACCAGCGCCTCCAGAGCGCTGTCGTCGATTTTGCCGGTGCCGAACGTGTCTACCATAATCGAAACCGGGTCCTCGACTCCGATCGCGTAGGCGAGCTGCACTTCAGCACAATTCGCAAGCCCGGCCGCGACGATGTTCTTGGCAATGTGACGCGCCATGTAGGCCGCGGACCGGTCCACCTTGGTGGGGTCCTTTCCGGAAAAACATCCGCCCCCGTGGTGAGCCGTGCCGCCGTAAGTATCCACGATGATTTTGCGGCCCGTCAGGCCGGAATCGCCCACGGGGCCACCGGTCACAAACCGCCCGGTGGGATTAATGTGGTACTTGGTGTTCGGATCGAGCATGTGGGCAGGGATAACTGTCTTGATAATACATTCCCGTACGCCCTCGCGCACCGTTTCAATCTTCGCGCTGCCCGCATGCTGCGTCGAAACCACCACGGCGTCAACACGGACGGGCTTCGATCCTTCATATTCCACCGTGACCTGGGACTTGCCGTCCGGACGGAGGAAATCCAGAACGCCCCGGCGTCGGGCTTCGGCCAGTTGCTGACATAACTTGTGCGCCATCATGATGGGAAACGGCATTAGCTCTTTGGTCTCGTCGCAGGCATAGCCGAACATAAGCCCTTGATCGCCGGCGCCCCCGATGTCAACTCCCATGGCGATGTCGGGGCTTTGTTGAGTCAGGTTGGAGGTTACGCGGCACGTATCCGCCGTAAACCCAGCGTCTGCCTGGGTGTACCCGATCTTGCGGATCGTGTCCCGGACCAGCGGATCAATATCGAGCTTGGCCTTGGTAGTGAGTTCACCCACCACGTAGACGTCCTGATCTTTGGCCATACTCTCGCAGGCGACACGACCCATCGGGTCTGCCGAGAGCACGGCATCCAGCACCGCATCCGAAATCTGGTCGCAAAGTTTGTCCGGATGACCCTCCGTAACCGATTCAGATGTAAAGAAGTGACGTTGCTTCAAACCAGACACGCTGGGCCTCCTTGAGTAGTGTTTCGGATGGGAATATAAAGGCTAACACGATTAGTTGAAGGTATCATAGGCGGCGGAAGACTGTCAACGTTTTTGCGGCCGGATAGTGGTGTCGTTAGAGTTATACATGTGCTCGAAGGTATGGTCGTGCGCTGGGGTATCTGCACTTTTGGCCGATGAAGTGCTCTCCCCCGAAGAGAGGGCAGTCAGTCGATAATAGGGAGAGGGCTGCTTTGTGATGAGATGAGGTCGGGCGTACGATCCTCGCCTCGGAAAGTGGGGACGGCATGAAGGAATTCAAAGGCAAGGTGGCGGTGATCACGGGTGCGGCGAGCGGCATTGGGCGGGCGATCGCCGAACGATGCGTCAGCGAGGGCATGGCGGTGGTGCTCGCTGACGTCGAGGAGACGAGGCTCATTGAAGCGGAATCCGACCTGAAATCTCTGGGTGGAACAGTACTCGGAGTGAGAACGGACGTTTCAAAACGAAGTGACGTGGAGCTCTTAGCGCGCCGGGCGCTCGACGCGTTCGGCCAGGTTCACCTGCTGGTCAACAACGCCGGCATTGGTGCGGGCGGTTCCGCATGGGAAGCTACGTGGAACGACTGGGAGTGGGTGATCGGCGTCAACCTGTGGGGCGTAATCCACGGCGTAAAGGTGTTCACTCCGCTGATGCTGGCTCAGAACGTCGAGTGTCACATTGTCAACACAGCCTCGACCGCGGGGCTCGTCACCGGCGGCCCGCTGGCTCCTTACTCGGCGACCAAGCATGCGGTGGTGGCCCTCTCCGAAAGCCTCTACCTGAGCCTCCAACGCCGGGGTGCGCTCGTCAAGGTGTCGGTTCTCTGCCCGGGCCTGGTGCGGACAAACATTGTCGATACGGAGCGCAACCGACCGGCAGATCTCAAAAACGAACCCGTTAAAATGACGCCGGAAATGCAAGCCGGGTTGAACGCCCTGAAGGCCGCGTTCGAGGCGGCGATGCCTCCTTCCCGGGTCGCGGATATCGTCTTCGACGCCGTTAAGGATGAGCGGTTCTACATCCTTACCCACCCCGAATGGATGGAAGTGATCCAAATGAGAACTGATAGCTTGCTGCGGATGGAAAATCCTCGCGATCCGGCGCCTGCCATTATGAGAATCGTTAATATCAGCCGGTAGCAGTCTTCGTGACGGCGCGGCGGGATAGCATATAAGCCTTAAGGAAGGGGTCGAGGTCGCCGTCGAGGACCCGGTCGGTGTCGCCCATTTCGAATTTCGTGCGATGGTCCTTGATGAGGCGATAGGGGTGCAGGACGTAGGACCGGATCTGGCTGCCAAAGTCGATGTCGGCCTTGGAAGCCTCGAGTTTGTCCGAGGCTTCCCGCCGGTTGCGCAGCTCTAACTCATACAGCCGGGAGCGCAGGAACTTCATGGCCATATCCTTGTTGCGGTGCTGGGAGCGCTCGTTCTGGCACTGGGCCACGGTGCCTGTGGGGATGTGAGTGATGCGCACGGCTGAGTCCGTTGTGTTGACGTGCTGCCCGCCCTTGCCGCCGGAACGATAGGTTTCGATCCTGAGTTCGTCCGGCTTAATTTCAATGTTGATGGTATCGTCGATCTCGGGGCTGACGAAAACCGAGGCGAAGGAAGTGTGGCGGCGGGCGGCCTGGTCGAAAGGCGAGATCCGGACAAGGCGGTGTACGCCCGTCTCGCCGCTGAGCAAGCCGTAGGCATAATCGCCGGATACCATGAAGGTGGCGGACTTGAGCCCCGCCTCTTCTCCCGATTGGTAATCGTTCAGCGTAAAAGCGAAACCTTGCCGCTCCGCCCATCGCTTGTACATGCGAAGCAGCATTTCCGCCCAATCCTGCGACTCGGTCCCGCCCGCGCCGGGGTGAATGGCCACGATCGCATTCAAGTGGTCATTCTCGCCGGCCAGGAGGGTTTCCGTCTCGATGCGCTCGAGCTCCTGGCGAAGCGTCTCGAGCTCGGTCCCTAGTTCGCCCTCGATCGCCTCCCCTTCCCGGGCCAATTCGAAATAGGCCTCGACGTCGGCCAGGCGCTTGGCAAGCTTATCGTCCTCTTCGATCTTCTCGCTCAGGCGCTTCCGGACGGTCAGAGTTTTTTGGGAGGCTTCCTGATCCTGCCAGAAATCGGGATGGGCTATTTGTTTCTCGAGGACCTCGAGCTCTCTGCGGCGCTGGGGGGCGTCAAAGAAAACTCCGCAGTTCGTGGGCGCGTTGCTTTAAGCTGTCATACGATCTTTGCAGTTCGTCGATCACGTTTGCTCCTGATATCTGGTAGGGGCAACCCTTGTGGTTGCCCGCGGGCGGCCACAAGGGCCGCCCCTACAGCCAGCGCCGTGCACAGCCACGCGAAGGCGTCGCCGTGCCGCGTATAGAAAGTCTCGGCCCCAAGGTAACTGAAGTTAACAGGCAGGGCCGTGGTTTGATAGCGCGCGATCTGCTTCTCGACCCGCCCGTACGGATCGATCATCACGGTGATGCCGTCGTTCGTGGCGCGCAACAGGTAGCGGCGGTTCTCAATGGCCCGCAAGCGCGCCATTTCCAATTCCTGCAAGGCGGCCGAGGAGCGGCCAAACCACGCATCGTTGGAGATATTCACCAGAACCTTGGCGCCCGCCAAAGTGACCCGCCGGACCAACTGCGGGAATATGTCCTCATAACAGATGAACACGCCCAGCGCGCCCTGCGGCGTCGGCGCCACACCATAGCTTGTGCCGGGGACGAAATTCCCCGCCTCGGTGGTAATCTTTCCGATCATGTCGGGAAAGGCCCAGGCGGGAACGTACTCCCCAAACGGCACCAAGTGCATTTTATCATATTGCAGAATCTGGCGCCCCTGAGGGTCCAGGACGACGGCACTGTTGGTGATCTGCGGGCGTCCGGTGGCTAACGGTATAACCGTGTTCACCACCACGTAGGCTGAGGCTTGCTGGGCCATCCTCTCCACGGCGCTGCGGAAAACCGGATCGCGCGTGAAATAGAAAGGCGCGGGGTTCTCCGCCCAGATAATCAGTGGCGGAACGCCCAGGCCCGGGCGGCCCTGCTCGTCCGGCCGGACGCGCTCTTTCCGTTCTGCGCTGGCCAGCGCTTCCGAAGACATATCCACGAGTTGGTTCAGCTTGGTGGGATTCACCCAGGGCGCCCAAGCGCTGGCGGCTTGCTCGTCGAGAGGCACGTTGGGTTGCACCAGGACCGCGAGATCCGGGCCTGGAGTGGGCACGGGAGGTGCAAACCCCCAATTGCCAACCAGCAGGAGCACAAACCAGCCGCCCAGCACTAGCCAAGGCCTTTTCTCCCTCCAGTGCCGGAATGACCAGGCCGCCAGCGCGCTCGTCGCGGCCGCCAGGAACGACAGGCCGTAAACGCCCGTCACCGAGGCGACCTGCCGCAAGCCGGCAGACGGCACGCCATAACCCAGGAGGTTCCATGGAAAGCCGGTGATGAGGTAGGTGCGGGCCACTTCCATGGCAACCCAAAGGAAGGGACTGGCCAGCAAGGCTCGAGCAGGCGACTTGCGCGTCAGCGTGCCAACGGCCAAACCGAACGCGCCGAAGAAGACTGAGAAAACCACCACAAAAGCCGCCAGACCCGTCAAGGCAAGGCCCAGGCTGAGGCCGCCGTATTGTCGCGTGACTTCGACAAACCAGTAAAAACTCCCGGCAAAATAGATGGCTCCGCTCAGATATGCCCAACCGAAGGCGCGCCAGAGGCTCGATTCGCCCGCCAAGACGAGCAGCAGCGGGAAGAGCGCGATCCAGACCAAGGGATGTATGCTGAGCTTCGGGAAACAGGCCACCAGCAGGAAACCACTGAGAACGCTGGCGACCCACCTGTGGAATTGAGTCATTGAATCATTGGATCATTGCGTCATTGAGCCATCGCGCGAAGCCCGAACGATTTTCGATTTTCGAATTTCGAGTTTCGATTTTCGATTTTCAGCTCTTCGTCAGCGGCGGATGAAAGGCTTGAAGCCTTCGTGCTTGAGCTTGGCCAGCGTCTTTTCCGCGCTGTCCCGCGCGGCAAACGGTCCCACCTGAACGCGGTACAAGCTGTCTTTGGCGTGCGCGTATTGGGGCGGCACGAGCAGCGCGTGATAGCCGCGTCCTCTCAAGACTCTCACCACGGATTCGGCTTCCTGCCTTGTCCTCATCGCCGTAACCTGAACAATGAATGCGCCTCCGGCTGTCCTGGGCTCGGCAGGAGGAGTGGCAGTGGTATCCGGCCCCAACCCTGGCTTGGCTGAAAGGGCAGGCGGGGAGGCCGGTGGCGGTTCAACTCTGGCAGTCGTCTCGGCTTTTTGCCGGCTTGATGATGAAGACGGCGTCCCGCTGTTGCTGCCAATCGGAACGGTCTCGAGGGGAGGATTGACCGTGGGCGGAATGGCGCCGGAGGTTGGGACACGCTCGATCGCAGGCGACATGCCCGTCGCCCTTTCGTTGTAGCCCACCAGGAAACCCAGCGAAAAGAAAACCCCGCAAACCGCTACTCCCGCCAAAAAAAACAGGATCAGATGCCGCGTTGAAAGACCCTTGTCGCCACCCCGAGAATCCGTGTTCATAACCATGACCGATTAAGAGAAATCAAATGCAAACGGTTAGCCCGCCAACCCCCTCACCCGGCCCGCCCCGGCTGAAGAGAACGCCGGCTGCGGGCCACCCTCCCCGATCTCTGGGGTCCGATGGTCCGATCCGAATCGGACCCGACATCGGACTCCCCCAACGGGGAGAGGGAGTCCGCCCCTTGGGGGAGCGGGAAACCGAGAGAAGTCACGCTCACTCGAGAGGGGCATAGGGCCTTGCCTCCCGAGGCTACTTCGGCGCAGCGCCGGGCGCGGCGTCCGGGGCAGCGGGGGACGCGAACTTCCCCATCAAGGCGCTCAGCAGCTCAACCGGGATGGGAAAAACGATGGTGGTGTTCTTCTCGGTCCCGATTTCGGCCAGCGTCTGAAGGTAGCGCAGGGTGATGGTGATGGGCTCCTTGGCCAGAATATGGGCAGCTTCGGAGAGTTTTTCGGACGCCTGAAATTCCCCGTCGGCATTGATGATCTTCGCCCGGCGCTCGCGCTCAGCTTCAGCCTGGCGCGCAATCGCCCGCTGCATATCCTGGGGCAAATCCACCTGTTTTACTTCCACCTTAGCCACCTTGATGCCCCAAGGCTCCGTATGCTCATCGAGGATGGTCTGCAAGCGCGCGTTCAACTTCTCGCGCTGGGAGAGCAGGTCATCCAACTCGACCTCGCCCAGCACCGACCGCAGGGTGGTTTGGGCCAGTTGCTCGACGGCATAACGGTAGTTCTCGAGCTCCACCACGGCCTTTTGGGCGCTCAGCACGCGGAAATAAACCACCGCATTAACCTTAACAGAAACGTTATCCCGTGTAATAATATCCTGTGTGGGGACATCCCAAGCGATAATCCGCAAGGATACGCGGATGATCGTGTCGATCGGCCAGAGAATGTAGATGAGCCCCGGGCCCTTGTCCGTCTTCAAAAGCCTGCCCAAGCGAAAAGTGACTGCGCGTTCATACTCCCTCAGCACATTCAAACATTTCATGACCCAGAACAAGAAAATGACCAGGGCGGTGATGACGACCGGGTTCATAGAATGCTCCTTTCCGCGCTTAGCTTCGCAGGGGGGGCCCTCGTGGCCGCCTCGACAGCACTCAACTCTATTGAGGTTCCTGGAAGGGCTCAACCCACAGAGTCAGTCCCTCGACTTCCCGAACGCGCACTCGCGCCCCTTTGGCGATCGGCTGCCGGGCGCGCGCGTCCCACAGTTCGCCGTGGACAAGGACCGTACCCGAAGGTCCGAGGTCAGTCTTGGCCACGCCCAAGGCATCAACCATGCCGGCCTCTCCCGTCACCGCCTTGCGCATTTTCGCCGCGATGGCAAAGCGCAGCAGAACCACAACGATGACGGCCAGAGGTACGGCTACACCGAGCGCCGTGGAGAGATGAATGCGGGCCTGCGGCCAGGGAGAGTTTACCAGCAGGAGCGCCCCTAAAACCAGGACCACAACGCCGACGCCCGCCAGGACTCCGTGCGACATCACTTTCACTTCCAGGGCCAGCAGCGCGATTCCCGCCAGAATCAGCAGCACGCCCAGGGAATTGATGGGCAGCAGGTTGAAGGCGTACATGGCCAGGACGATGGCAGCCGCGCCAACCACTCCCGGCGCAATCAACCCCGGATGGGTGAATTCAATGTAAAGGCAAGCCAATCCGAGCGCGCCCAGGATAAAGGCAATGTTGGGATCCGCCACCCAAGCAAAGAACTGCTCGAGGCCGGGCATGGCGTAAGCCACAACCTCCGCGTCTTTCAAGTGCAAGGTTGTGGTGGTGTCGTTGAACCGCTTGATGGTCTGGCCGTCGTACTTCGCAAAAATTGCGGCGGGAGTGCTCAGCACAGCATCAATCAGCTTCCCATCCAGGGCTTCCTTATCCGAGTACGAGGAACTCTTGCGCACCGCGTCCTCAGCCAGGGTCGAGTTGCGGCCGCGCTTCACCACTACGGAGCGCATGTAGGCGGCCGCGTCATTTTCGATCTTGGTCTCCATCGTCTTGCCCACGTCGGCCCCGCCCAACACCACCGGGTGGGCCGCACCTGAGTTTGTCCCAGGAGCCATCACCGCCAGGTCGCCGGCCACCAGGACGAAGAATCCCGCCGAAGCCGCACTGGCCCCGCTGGGCGCGACAAAAGTGATAACGGGCACGCTCGAATTAAGAATGGCTGAGACGATGTCGCGCATCGAACTCTCGAGGCCGCCGGGCGTGTTTAACTCCAAAAGGACCGCATCCGCGTGCGTATCGTTGGCGAACTTTATGCCGCGCAGCACGTATTCGGCGCTCACGTGGTGAATCATCATGTCCAAGCGGATTTCGACCACACGAGGGCGGCCCGGCTCGACCGCTGCGGGGGAACCGCCCCCGGCCGCCATGCTGAGCAACACCAGAGCAACTAACCACGGGTAACGTCGCAGTCTCAAGGTTCCCTTCTCTGTGCTGTGTTGATTTGACATCGCTGGACCCTGGCCAAGCCCTTTAAAGGGTATCATTCAGTCGCCGCTACTTCATGCCCGAGACGATGTGCCCGACAACCTCCTGGGCCTCGCGGTTATCCGGGTTGAGTTTCAGGGCCGCCTCTCCCTCCTGGCGAGCCTGCTCGCGGCGGTTCAGGGCAAGATAGGCCCGAGCCAGGCCGAGGTGGCCGGCAAAGCTGTCCTGAAGCTTGAGCGCCGCCTGAAATTCCACCACCGCCTCCTGGGGCTTGCTTTCCGCTTCCAGGATCTCGGCCAGGCTCAGGTGCGCCTCGCTGTCGCCGGGGGCAAGTGAGGTTGCCTCCGCCAGTTCACGTTCCGCTTCCGCCAGGCGTCCCTGGCCGAAAAGAGTCTTGCCGTGGGATTTGTGGAAGGCGGCGTGTTGATCGGCGGGCATACCGGCCAGGCGCTCTTCCAGGGCATTGTGCACGGCCAGCGAGAGCAAAAGAAACGCGCGCTCGTCGAAGTTCTTCTTGAGGCGCGGCTGGGGCAGCATGTCACGCGAGGGGTGAGCTTCCAGCCCCATCTGGTGCTGGTTCAGCCACTCCACCTGAGCCCGCTCCCCCGCCGCATCGCCTTGCTTCTCCGACACCACGGCCAAGAGCGTGTGGGCGTCCGAATCATCGTCCTTCAGCCGGATGGCCTCCTCCAGTGAATTGGCCGCGGCATTGTACCGGCGAAGGTTCCAGAATGCCACACCGCGATTGAAACAATAGTCCGGATCGGTCGGATCACCCGCGTGGGCTCGCTCGAATTCCTCCAGCGACTGCTCATCCTCTCCTGCCCGGGCCGCCAGCACACCCGCATTGTTCGCAACCTCGTTCAGAGGAATTTCTCTCCCGATCTTTTCAAAGGCCGTCTTTGACGAGGGGTAATGGCCGAGAAAGTACTCGTCCACTCCGAAGAAGAAGAGCGATTCCAGGTAGCGAGCGTCGCCCGGAGTCAGCTTCTTAAGCCACTTGGCCGAGTTGGCGTAGTCCTTCTGATCAAAATAGAAGCGGCCCAAGGCAAATGCCGCCCTGTGATCGGATGAATTGAGCCGGTCGGATTCCTCGAAGAAGTGAATGCGGGAGGGATCATCGGTGGCCAGGACGCCACGGATGTAATTCTCAAAGGCATCCAGTCGCACTTCTGGAAACTTGCGGCTGAAATCCTCTTCTGTCCCGACGGTAAAATGCGGATCGTGCGCTGCCTCCAGCAGCCAGACTAAGCGTGTCTGGAGGTCCACCAATTCGGCCAGCTCACCGGTGGCTGCGATGGGAGGAGATAGCTTTAACTTGCGGAGGTCAAGCAGGCGGGCCGTGGCGGTGAGGCCTGCCCCTTCCACGTTGAATCTCCCGAAGACAACCCAATCCGCACCCAGAGTCTGCGCTACTTTGTACTCACTGGCCACCGTTAATGGGGTATCGGAAGGAATGCCCAACTGGCTGCAGGCGACGTCGCGCTCAGCTCGATTCAAAACGTAGAAGTCCGGCCCCGAGAGCCGGGAGGAAATAGTCTCCGCAAAACTCTCCGAGACCCAGTTCAGATCTGCCCTGGTACTGCGGTTTTCAAAAGGAAAGACCAGGACGGCATGGACCTCGGAGGCGACGGCGAATTGCCAGGAACCCAGCAGGAGCAGGAATAGTTGAAGGACTGTTCGCATCAAAAATCGATCCAGAATGTGCATTATAGCACCGAACCGATTCCGACGGGCCGACGGGGCTCGGAGCGAGGTTCCTGGCTGGGCTCTCCGTCGAATTTCGTCATTCCCGCGAAAGCGGGAATCCATTGTATTCCCGACCAACAGTGGCCCCCCGCTTCCGCGGGGGTGACAACGCACGTGATCTTCATTCCTTTGGATGGGCAGAGGGCCCAATACCGTTCGGAGTGGAAACTGGCGCGAGCGGGCGCCCATTTGGGCTGCCTGGCCCCCAGGCTAATCCTTGATCCCCACCGGCGGGTTGTTCATCAATTCCATGTAGGCGGGGTTCTGGCTGATTTTCATAAAGTCCGGGTCGTCGAGAATCCTCTTTCGGTCTTTGAACCCGTCCTCGAGAGCGCGACGCAGGCTGCGCACCGCCTCCTCAGCGCGGCCCAGAGAAGCGTACACTTTCCCCAAGTAAAAATAGTATTCCGGATCGGCGCCGCGCGCTTCCATCGTGGTGCCAAAGGCGGAACGTTGAGAGAAGATATTGGGATCAAGACTCAAGGCGGTGCGATATTCGTCCACCGACTCCTTGTATTTCTTCATCTGCATGTACGAGGTTCCCAGGTTCAAATGGTAGGAAGCGGATTCAGGACTCAGCTTGATCGCTTTCAGGTAGTACTTTACGGATTTCCCGTACCTTTTCTGCATGAAGTAAGTGGTCCCGATGTTGTTCATGGGCTCCGTATAGTCCTTCTGACGCTGAATCGCTTTGTTATAAGCGTTGCGCGCGACCGCGTAATCCTGCAACTGCTGGTAGGCAATACCCAGCTTGTTCCAGACAATGGGATTGGCAAAGCGGGTCTGTTTCAAAGCCCGTTTGTAGAAATCAACCGCATCATCGTAAGACTTACGAGCCATGAAGATGTCCCCGCGTTCCTCGAAGGTGAGCGGATGGCCGGCGGCGGGCGGGGGCTGCACCTGGCCGGACCCGGACGGCGGCAGCGTGAACTGCCCCCCTTGATAGGCAAATAATGAGTGCGCAGCAGAGAGGCAAAGAACGAAAAGAAGAGTTCGTACCATAAACCACTTCATCACGGGTTGGGCCAACATTTCATCTTTCATGTCTAAACCTCGCAACGGGAAGAGACAACCACCGGCCACGTGATTTCCCCCTCTTACCGGAATACGAAGGTGCGGTTGAACCACGGCTTGGCTGTCCCGGCCTCCCCCAACCCCTCCTTCGCCGGAGAGGCCTCATTTTCCAACACGTTCCTATTGCTGGGGCGCCGGTGCATTCTGAGGCGGCGCCTGTTTCGAGTTCTTACCCTTAAAAATCGACAAGAATCTCTTTATGAGTCCAGGCTTGTGTGCATTAGCGGGAGCCTCCGGCGGCTTCGTTGCGCCGGCTTGTGGCGACTGCGCCCCCGGGGCGCCAGGCGGAAGTACCAATGCCGGAGGCAGACTGGGCTGGCCCTGAGGGTTGAAGAGCCGTCCCAGGAATCCCCTGGCCGGCTGTGTCGGCAGGGGTTCGGTTCCGGCGATGAAGTATTCGTTTCGGACGATCGTTGCGTCGCTGGAGGCCGAGGCTGTTTCTATAGGAACGGAAACCACGCCGTCCGGCATTGAAAAGGGCTGCGGGTCTTTGTAAGCCGGGACTTGCACGGCGCGCTTCATAAAATCAGCCCAAATCGGAAGTGCGCAATACGCTCCGGTCAGCTTAATATCGCGGTCGTCATCGTAGCCGACCCAGACGATGGCCAGCAGGTTCGAGGTGAAACCGGCGAACCAGCCATCGTGCGAACTCCCCGTCTTCCCCGCCGCCGGGGCCTCGAAACCTCGGCTGCGGACTCCCGCGCCGGTGCCGTGGTTGATCACGCTCTCCATCAAGTCCACCATCAAGTAAGCCACCCGCGGGTCCAGCACCGGCCGTGTGACCGGAGAACTCCGCCAGAGGTTCGTTCCTGAGGAATCGTTGACGGCGAGGATAAACCTCGGCTCGACGTACACGCCTTGGTTGGAAAAAATCGTGTAAGCGCCGGCGATCTCGAGCGGCGTGGCCACATAGGAGCCCAAGGCGATGGCGGGCGTGGCCAACAGGTCTTTGTTGATTCCCGCGGCGATCCCCAGGTCCCGCACCTTGTCATAACCCACCATCTCCGCCAAACGCACCGTGGCCACGTTTAGAGAATGGGTGAGGGCCTCGCGAAGGGTGACCAGTCCGTGGTATTCCTGCTTCAGGTTTTCGGGTTCGTAAGTGGTGTCGCCGAATTGAAAGGTGGTGGGTTCGTCGTTGAGCAGGGTGGCGGGTGTAATCAGGGGCCGCCCGCCGTTCACTCCCGTGCTCAGGGCGGCCGCGTAGACGAAGGGCTTGAACGAGGAGCCGGGCTGCCGCTTGGCCATCACATGGTTGAGTTGGCTAGTTGCGTAGTCCCTTCCGCCCACCAGGGCGCGAATCTCGCCGGTGTGGGGGTCCAGGGCCAGCAGCGCCATTTGGGGTTGATTGGGGGCCTGGGCCTTTGCTTCCCTGCCGCGCTTGGTCTTGCTCAATACCTGGTCCACTTCGGTGATACCCAGCCGCGCACCCTCCGACGCCGCGTTCTGCAAATCGAGATTGAGGGTGGTGTAAATGCGATAACTCTGCGAATTCAGATCCTGGTCGGAAAACTGCGTTAACAACCGGTCGCGCACCATGTCCACGAAGTATGGCGCTTCGCGACCCTCCACGTTTTGATTGACAACTCCTAATGGCGACTCGGTGGCTGCGGCGGCCTGCACAGGCGTGATCATTCCCAACTCGAGCATCTGCCGGAGCACATAGTTGCGCCGATCGAGAGCCCTGCCGGACCGGTGATAAGGCGAATAAAGATTCGGGCCGCGAACCAGACCTGCCAAAAGGGCAGCCTCGGGCAGCGTCAGGGTGGAAACGTCCTTGTTAAAGTAGGTGTTCGCGCCCTCACCAAAACCATAGATGGAGAAGCTCCCCCGCTGGCCAAGGTATATTTGGTTGGCGTACAGTTCGAGGATCTGTTCCTTGCTGAGGCGTTTTTCAAGCAACAAAGCCAGGAAAGTCTCCTCGATTTTTCGCCGCCACACCCGCGCCGGCGTGAGGAAAAAACCGCGAGCCAACTGCATGGTCAAGGTACTGCCGCCCTGCACGTTGCGGTCGGCACGGATATCGGCCAGTGCCGCGCCCGGAATGCGCAGAAGATCCACGCCGTGATGGGAAAAAAAGCGATGATCTTCCGCGGCCACTACCGCATTAATCAACACTTTCGGGAGGTCCGGATAACCCACCAGCCGCCGCTTGGAGCGGTTGTTGCCAAACAGCGTGGTGATCACCTCGGGCTCGAGTTCGTAACTGGCCAGGCTCGCGCCACCCTCGGTCGAGGTGATGGAAGCCAGGCGGTGATCTCGAAAGGTCAGACGGGCAGGGTCTTCTCGAGTTGCCGGGTCAGCGAAATAGGAAAGCGGGCCAGGCGTGATTTCGATCGAATCCTGCGCCAGAGTGTACGTGCCCACATCCGAGGAGTCGCCTTCGGCATAGAGGGCTCGACGCAGACGCCGGGCGACTTCCTCAGCGCTGCCGGCCTCGCCGACGGCAAGGGGCGTGGGGGCGGCGAAAACCAGGGAAGCATTATCGAAGATTTCGCCGCTCAGGCGCGCGCCAATAAGGCGGGAGAATCGAACGTAGTAGTAGAGGAGAAAGCCGGTAAAACAGATCAGAAGCAGCAGGACGCCGGCAATCACACCTTTCTTCCAACCTGCCATCCCGGCCAGGCGTGACCACCCCGATCTTCGAGACGAACGGGGCTTCGAGCGCGGTGCTGACGCAGATCGTTCCACGGGTTATAAGGACAAGCTGTCCGCCGACGGCGTAAAGTGAAGCCGAAACGTATAAACGCTCAGGTCCACCGGAACCGTGTAGTCCAGGTCGATCTTGACGTGGTGCCCGATGGTGACCCTGACATTGTCGGAAGCGAGTGGAATCCCATGATCTTGGGCGAACTGTACCACTTCATTGGTTACGTCACCCGGCGTCGCGGGAGTGGATCGTACGGCGAGTTGCGTCGAGAGTTGCCGGATATGGTCCTGAAGCTGATAGTTGTCCACGTACGCGGGGAAAATCTTAAAAGCGCCAAAGATCGACGCCGCCAGGAGCGCCAAAGACAAGAGCGCCTTCAAACGTCCCGAAGCTGCTTCTCCTCGCCGCATGTCGACCCTTCGTTGCCATTCCCTGCCAGACCAGGAACTTCACTCGGCCCGCGGCGAGTGAGTGGTGCGAGGAATCCTGAGACCCACCCGGTTCCGGACCGAGATCCCGCCCCTGCGCGACGCTCAAGAACGGAATGGCAACGTCCCCAGTCGTATCAGCGTCCCACTAGGCAAGATACTCGGCGCGCAGACGCTCCACAACCTCTGACAGCTTAACATCGCAAACCTGCTTTGTCGAGCGTTGGAAGATCTCCGCCAGTCCCTGCGCGAACTTCCGTTTGCCCAACGTCACACGGTAAGGCACACCAATCAGGTCTGCATCCTTAAACTTGACCCCCGGCCGCTCCGCCCGCTCGTCGAAGAGCACGTCAATCGAATTGGCCAGCATCTCTTTGTAAAGCTTTTCGGCCGCCGCGACCAGTTGGGCATCGTCCATATTGGCCGCCGTCAGAATGACGTCGAAAGGCGCCATCGCCCGGGGCAGGAACATGCCATCGGCATCATGGTTCTGCTCCACGGCCGCGCTCAGGATGCGCTCCACTCCGATTCCATAGGACCCCATGACGAGCGGCATCTCCTTGCCGTTTTCGTCCAACACGGTCGCATGCATGGTCTCAGAATAACGCTTGCCGAGCTTGAAGATGTGCCCCAACTCCACTGCCACGCGAATCTGCATCGGCTCTCCGCAGCGCGGGCAGAGATCACCCGCCACCACCGCCCGCAGGTCATGATATTCAGGCTCGAAATCACGCCCCGGCGTGACGTTGCGCAGGTGCGTGTCATCACGATTGGCGCCGGTGATGAGGTTCTTCCTCCCTCGGAGCGCACGGTCCGCCAGGATCCGAACCCCCTTAAGCCCCACCGGCCCCAGTGAACCCACGTGGGCGCCGTGGAGCGCGAAAGCCTCCTCGGGTGTCGCCGGCCGGAATACATTGGTGCCCAGGGCGGTGGTCAACTTCGTCTCGCTCAGGCTGTGATCGCCCCGCAGCAGCAGGACCACCGGTTTGCTTTCCACCATGTAAACCAGCGTCTTCATCAACCGCGCCGGGCTTTCACCCGTAAACTCTGCCAGATGGTCAATCGTCTTCTGCCCGGGCGTCGGAAACGGTTCGGGCGGCTTGTCGCCGGACAGGTCCTCCACCGGCGGCGCGTGGCCCTCCGCCTTCTCCAAGTTCGCCGCGTAACCGCACTCCGAAATGGCCAGTGAATCTTCGCCCGCGTCCGTCGGCGCCGCAAACTCGTGCGATTGGGTGCCGCCCATCGTCCCGGAGTAGGCTTCGACAATCACGTACTTCAGACCGCAGCGGTCGAAAATGCGCCGGTAGGCGTGATAGTGCTTCTGGTAGCTGTTGTCCAGCCCGGCTTCGTCCAAGTCGAACGTGTAGGAATCCTTCATCCAGAACTGCCGCAAGCGCAACAGCCCGGACTTGGGCCGCGGCTCGTCGCGGTATTTCTCCTGGATTTGATACCAGATTTGAGGCAATTGCTTGTACGAGCGCAACTCGCTGCGCGCGATATTGGTCATCTCTTCTTCGTGCGTCACACCCAGGCACATTTCGTGCTGGTTCCGGTCCGTGATTTTAAACAAGGTCTCGCCGTAAGTCTCGTATCGGCCGGATTCTTTCCAAAGTTCAGCCGGATTCAAAGCCGGCAAATGAAACTCCTGGGCTCCGATGGCGTTCATCTCCTCGCGAATGATTTGCATCACCTTGAGAAGGGACTTTTGAGCAAGAAAAAGATGCGCATAGACCCCCGCCGCCACCTGGCGGACGTAACCCGCCCGCAAGAGCAAGCGATGGCTGGGAACCTCCGCTTCGGCAGGGTCCTCGCGCAATGTGGGAATGAACGTTTGACTCCAACGCATGGATGGTGAGTCCTTTCGGTTAATAGTCCTCAGTTTTCAGTTTTCAGTTCTCAGTACTCATCCCGCCGCGTGATCGTGCTCCCTGGTCGCCTTCGAAACACCATGGCGGCGGCACAGGTAGCCCAGAGCACAAGGCCGGGGTTGGATTCCCAAGGCTGCCTAGCCGACAACCTGTCACTACTGCAGCATCGGGTTCGAGGCGCAAGTTCCGACTTCGTTTTCGCAAAATGCAGCGTTTTTTGGTCATATCGGGGTCAAATTGGTGTCGATTTGCGCGCCAAACGCGCTAGTTTTGCAGCATTCAAAAAGCGACTTTCCTTTGTTTTCAAGTACTTCTTAGCTTCGTTCCCACTATTTTCCATTTTTTGTAATTAGCCGTTTTTCCCCTATCGCCACTGCTGCCCGGCTTTGTTTCGCTTTTCGGCGGCCTCGGCAATTGCTTATGACAATGTGTCCACAATATGACCACAAGTATAGGCTATCATGGGCACCAGGTTTTGTCAAGCGAAAAATGCGAAACTGGGTGGCTTTCGGACCTGTCTCAGATCGACGTAGCGCCGACCTTTAGAGCCTGCCCTGAGCCGAGCGAAGGGTCGGCAGGTGCTGACCTGAAGGTCAGCGCTACCGGCAAAAGTAGTTTCCGCGCCTACTCGAAGGGTGGCCGTTCAGGAGGGAAGACCCTGTGTCCGCATGATCCGCCGATTTCCGACGCAATCTCCCGGGTAAGCAGGCGCGCCAGTTCCTCAACCTGTTCCGGGGAAAGTACGGGAGGGGCCATCCTGGCGACGACTTTGTGGACCACCGTATGAACCCACTCCACATCGGGAGCGGCTGGGGCTTCAAGAGCAGGCGGATTCGAAATCAGATCGCCCCATTCTTGACTCGTCTCAGGACTGGCCGAGGCCGGCTCCGGCACTGCGGCAGGATTGGATTCTGGAATCGGCTCAGCAGCAACCGGAGGGGGATCCGGCGCTGCCACCGGAGAGGTGGATTCGTCAAGAGGCTGAGGTAAACTCAGCCAGCCCAGTTGTTGAGCCTTCGACTCCTCGACTCCTTGAGCCGTTTCGGCAGCAACCAGCTCCGGTTCAGCCGCAACTATTGGCTCCGGGACAGGCTCGGCCCACGCCGGAATGGGCTCAGGCACGTCCTCCGGCGCAGTTAAATCAACCAGTTGAGGAGGCAAGTCGAACTCCGTTGTTTCGGCAGGACTCGAAACTCCCCCGCTAGTTTCGGGTGCGGCGAGCGCCGGCTCAGACGCGCCTTCGTGGCTTGGTTCTGAACCTGACTCAGGAGCGGGCTCGAGCACCAACGCCGGAAACGGCTGGCTGGGTGGGGCGGACGGTTCAGGCAAA
>Ga0187864_10000914_pt1 | contig 30832 bp, 37 predicted proteins | sample June2016WEW_11_4_FD_132985 | JGI IMG/M metagenome (GOLD analysis project Ga0187864, IMG submission 132985) | Peatland microbial communities from SPRUCE experiment site at the Marcell Experimental Forest, Minnesota, USA - June2016WEW_11_40 | ecosystem: Environmental > Terrestrial > Soil >...
CACTGTCTGGAGCCTCCCGGTCCCGTCCCCGTGCGTCACCGCCGGAATCCGCTCGCGTTGCTTTGGCTTGATCTTGTATGCCATCACCATGAATGGCGACGGGTAGTCCGTCTCGAAATACTCGCTCACCCTCTCCGAAAGAATCGACGGACAGAACGGCCGGAACGGCTCGCGATACTTGATGCGGCTGTTGAGAATCTCTTTCATATCCTTGCGCCGCGGGTCCGCAAGAATGCTTCTGTTACCCAGCGCGCGCGGCCCAAACTCCATGCGCCCTTGAAACCACCCCACGATCTTCCCCTGGGCAATCGCCTCCACCGTGCCGCCAATCAGATCCTCCTCCACGAGCTTGTGGTACTTGCATCCGGCGGCCTCCAGGTCAAGGAGGATCTCACTGTCCGAATACTCGGGCCCGTAATATACGTGTCGCATCTCAAAGCACCGCGGTAGCTTCAACTCTTGATGCTGTACATAGAGCGCCGCGCCAATCGAGGTCCCGGCGTCGTGCGCCGCTGGCTGTACGTACACGTCCCTGAAGTTTGTGCGCTCGAGAATCATGCCGTTTGCCACGCAATTCAACGCCACGCCGCCGGCCAGGCAAACGGCGGCCGCGCCGGTCTGCTTCTGGACAAAATTCAACAGCGCGAAGTAATTCTCCTCCAGCACCAGTTGCACGGAAGCTGCCAGGTCCATGTCCCTCTGCCGGATCTCAGATCGCGGCGTGCGTGGGTCGCCGAACTCCTCCGCCATCCTGTGCGAAAACACCGCGCCCAGCACCGGCTCCCCGCCGTACCAAGTCATGTCCACGCCTTTACTGTGATGGGTGAAGTAGTCCAGATCCAGCCGGCACTGATCTCTCTCCGTGCGGACCACGCGCCGCACCTGTTCGGCAAATCCGGGCTCGCCATAGGCGGAAAGACCCATCATCTTGTACTCGTCGCCGTACTTGGGGAAGCCGAGGAATTGCGTGAACGCGGTATAGAAAATGCCCAGCGAATGCGGGAAGGAAACGGAGCCTCGCACTTCTATGTGATTGCCCTTCCCGATTCCCCACATCACGCTGCTGAAATCACCGAAGCCGTCGATGGAGATGACTGCGGCCTCCTCAAAGGGCGATGCGAAGAACGCGCTGGCGAGGTGCGCCCGGTGATGCTCGACGAAGTGTACCTGCCGCGCCTCCCTTGGCACAATTCCCTCTGCCGCAAGCACGTCGCTCACCTGCGCGATGCGCACGCTGTTAGTGGCGCGGGTGGCGAGGTTCAGCCACTGGTGAGGCCGCAGCGCCGCCCGCAACAGTTTGTCCGTCAGATGGGCCCTGGGATCTCGCGAAATCGCGATATGGTCTGGTTGCGCCCCTTCGAGACATGCTTTTGCCGCAAGCACCGGCAACCCCGCCCAGTGCTTGATGCGATTCAGCCGCTCCTCCTCGAGCGCCACCACCAGTAGCCCGTCCCGCAGCACCGCCGCTGACGCATCGCCGTGGAACGCGTTAAGTCCTAGAATGTTCATTCCCGTTCCAATAATCCTCTGCTGCTTTCAGTATAACCAAGCTCATGCTCCCCGAAATATGCACCACGTCCCGTGCCCACGAAGCGTAGATCTCTGGGTCCTTTCGGTAAGCCTGCATGGTGAGCGTTCAGCAAGCGCGATTACCGGATAATAATATAGTCGGCTCACGCGAGCCAGTGTCTTGGATCCTACCGCAGTATCGACTCCCGCTGAATTGCCGGGTGTGCGGCTGCCGTGCTGTAGGCCTCCGAACATCTCAGGAACATAGGTCAGGCAGTAGCCTCAACTCTTGTGCTTTCAACGTAGACGCTATCCGCAACATAGCAAAACCAGGGTAATACCCGACTTGTCTTTCTAAGTAGTTCCGAAGCACGGATCACCACCCTTAGACTGGGCGGCATCAATCGTAGGTCAGCAGCCTGCAGCCCAATACCAAAAAAGCAATCCACTGAAAAGGTAGTCCGGCCGACATGCTTAGTGAAAACCTGGCGCAGGGCAGGAATGCTCCAATATCTGACCTCGAAGTCGCGGGCCTCACGGAACCTTCGCCGAGCCTGGTGATACATACAACGGATGCCGAGGACTGTGGGCATCTGGATAACACTTTTACCGTTCGCTTGCAGTACGCGGCCGACCTCTTTGATTGCCCTGCTAGCGTCGCCTTTGCCGAAATGCTGGAGCACGCTGTACGAAAAAACGACGTCCATGGAACCTGTTCGAAACGGCAAGAACCGAGCGTCGCCAACCACAAACTTGACATTCAATCCCAATTGAGCAGCGACTCGCTTAGCCGCCAGGACAGCCCCCAAACTTGGGTCAATACCAATTGGCGTGTACCCCAAACGAGCAGCCGCAATACACCACCTTCCCCAGTTGCATCCTACATCTAGCAGGACCTGACCATTGGCTGGAGGCAGACGAAGCTCCGGAATCGGGTACTCCTGCAGCTTCCCAATCAAGTGCTTATACGCGATGCCGTTAGTCGCCCCGATCAGGAAACTCACAAGCGGGTCAATGCATCCATCCCATTTACGCAACCGCTCTTTAAGCTCGGCCCTCTCATGCTTCGAGAGGCCTATGGTATCGAGGTAATATGGATCTCCTGCGGCGTCCACATCTCGGTGTTGCGCTTGCTTGAGAGAACTCTCAGCCACCCACAAGGTTTGTGGGCCACCGTCGAGGAGAACCGGAATATCGTCGACGACCGGATATTGATGTCCCGCCTCACAACATAGGCTAGAGCCAGCCTCGGAGAGCCGCGTTGCATGCCGAGGGCAGACCAGGCATTTCAGCAAGCTGGGATCGACAGCCACCGATTGACTTTACACCTCCAAGCCCACTTCGTGGCTATAGTTCCGCCAGGCGACTGGCTGAAAAACTCTTCCTGAATCAGTCATTGCCAGAGGCCCGTTCTAAGACCATTGTCATCCGGATCATCGTCACGTCTGTTGAACCGTCTCTTCACCCAGATGGAGCGAAGTCTCGAAATCAACGCGCTTCGAGAGGTGACGAAAGCAGTTCTGGAAGCGGCTCGGGAAAGCCTGGTGATCGGCGAGGCCTGAGGCTTTCGCCCAGTCGTGGGAAACGCCAGGCACCAGACAACCCTCTACCCTCGCCGACTACCCCGCTAGGAATCCGCAGCGAATCGGGTCCGGACAATCACTTCCACGCATAGCCGACTCTACGGCCAAGTGGAAATGCAGCTCAACAAGGCTTCCCTGGCGGGATTCCAACAATCGAATGAAAGCCGTCAGTGACGGGCTCTTTTAAGGGCGCGCGTTTTTGAGCATAATCCGGCATCGTCCACAATGTGTATCCCGCGCTCATCAGAAGATGCTGCGCCCATCCCTTTCTTCCAGGAAACGCTCTTTCCTCTGCCCAGTCGCAGAACTCAAAGACTATGGGAGGTGGGAAAGGTCCACGCAGTAGGTTCTGTGCCCCCAAAAAGACGTGGGCTTCATAACCTTCCGTATCTATCTTCATCACCGATACACGCGGAGCCGCCTGCTCCACTAGTATTGCGTCCAAAGATTTGGCTCGTACTGCAGTTGGTGCCACATCGAACTGCGGAGCGGGGGAAGCCATGCCGAAATGACTCTCCGGCGGTATGTACAGCGGGACAGAATCGCGATCCGACGTGCTGGCTGCACATGCGACGATCTCCACGTTCGAGAGGCGGTTCAAGGTGACGTTTCTTCTCAGATAGGGCAAAACTTGCGGAGAGGGCTCAATGGCAATCACGCGCTTCGCATATCCGGCCAGTGGAATGGAGAACGCCCCAATGTTGGCACCCACATCCACGAACACGGAATCAGAAGTAATGTGGTTTCGAAGAAACTGCAGCGTTTCGGGTTCGTACACGCCGTCCATCCAGAGAAACAGGCCAACAGGCTCCAGGAGGTTGGGTATCACCATTTTGTTTCCGTCGCAATTGCGGATTAATGCCGGCTTTGATCGCGCCGCCACGGGCAACATCATTCGAGCCAGTCGGGCCCTGCCCCTCGTGCCCGACGGGATCGAACGAAAGAGGCCCAAAAGGATTCGCAAAAAGAGCGGACTAGCGGGTAGAGATTCCATTCCAGATGGTCCCGAGGTTGAGCGTGAGAGATTCTCTGTCCTCGATCAGCTACAGCAGAGACCATAGGACTCAGCTAAACACAACTTCCGAATTATCTGCGTATTCTTTGGGGCAGCGCAGCCGTGCGCAATATTTATGAAGCGGTATTTATATTTGCCGCGCATCGTACAATACAATCGCTCAATAGGCGGCAGTATTCCAGCGTCCTCTCGGAGACAAGGATACCGCCCTGACATCCTTGACTCCGGCCATCCGGAGGATCGTAACGAGTGAATTCTCTAGTTCCCGGGCGGACACCATCTCCGGGGCTACTACGTGCATATTGGCCATCAATTACCGAGGCGTACGAAATGTTCTGCAGCAATGGAGTGTTATTCAATCACGAAAGCCCACGATGGGGACCGGACATTCGTCACCAGAAACATTACGCGCGCGATTGCGCATATTCTGGCGGGCAAGGCTGCGGAAAAATGCAATCTGCCGAGGAACAACGACCACTGGGGCTGAAGCCCACGATGATTTCACGGGGCTTACGCGGCCCTGAAGGGCCGCTCTTCCACGGTGATCCACACATTCGTGAGTTTTTCCGCAGCCTGTAAAGCGCTAGCGGCGGACCGTCATAGTTTTGTCAAAGAAACCTCGCCACAGCCGAGAGCTTTGTCAGACACCTCTGTGTATCCCCTTCGAACACCCTCCATTTTCGATTGGTAGAAATGGGCCTTCGTCGCCCACCGTAATCGCTCTGTAATTGAAATTCGGAGTTGTTAGGAGGAGTGTACTCCCAGGCTTGAGATACAGCACCATATCGACCATCAATTTCTGGTTATCAAGAACATGCTCGATATTTTCACAACATAAGACTACGTCAAACTGGCCATTCGGGTCAGTACACATGTCAAGCTGTCGCACATCCAAGCCCTCGAAGTTGGCCAGCGCCGTTTTGCACATCTTCGCTCGCTGCCGCGCAACGCTTTGATTCCGCTCATCCCAACTGAGGCCCAACGCTTTGTAACCCAAAAGCGCCAAACCAATGGTGAAGGCGCGCTGCCACAGCCAACATCAAGCCAACGCTAAGCCGGCGCACCGAAGTGAGGTGTCTTGAAATCCAAAGCCACCGATCCAACACCAGGGTGTCGCCATGAATCAGTGTGGCCGGGAACCCAAGACTCATACAAGTAGGATTTCATTTAGACCACCTTAGACGGAACCGTTCTCATGAATCCGATTATGTTTTCGATGTCTCAGCCCGCGTCGAGTCGTCGACCGCGCGCTTGGCGGATGTGCTTTCAAGCTCGTTCGCCCAGTGCTATAGCATAGCGCATACCGTAAGCTCTCCAAGATAGAGCTGCCCGGCCAGGACCCAGCAAATCACGGAGACCCTTCACTGATCGAGCCTTATCCAGCGCGATTTGCAGAGCGGAGGCCAGTGCTCTTGGATCGTCGGAAGGAACAACCGAAACCGAATCCGGATTTTCAAGATATTCGCGCAAATCTTCCCCGCCAGTTCGATCAGTACAAACGACTGGCAGCCCGCTGGCAAGCGCTTGTGCCTGAACCAGTGCCAGGCCGTCTTGCCGCGAAGCGAGGCCGAAAACGTGTGAGCGAGCATAAAACCCGGTTAAATGATGTTGCTCAACTGGTGAATAATGCTTGAAGTCAGGTTCACGCGGGAGCGGCGCGTCGCCAACACTGCCCACATGGATCAGCCCGACGTCACGCAGACGCCGCCACGCATCCACCAGAACGTCGCAACCTTTCTGAAGAGACCATGTGCCCGCCATGATGATCTGAGGGCGTACTTCTAGAGAGGGAGCCTGGGTAGCAGGAAACATATTAAGGTCCACGCCGTAGGGATTGCGGAAGATCCGAGACTCCGGTACACCACGCTCCGTGAAGCTCTGGACAACGTGCTTCGCCGGAACGACGATGGTGTCCGCCAACTCATACTCTGCGATTTCGCGGCGGACTGACCACTCGGAGATAGCTGGAGCAGAACCTTGCCTTCCCGGAATATTTTCTAATATTTCTTTTTGAGAAACGATGTGGCGGCTACCGCGCTCCACAAAAATCCTCGTCTGATATTTCCGGCGGACGGCCTGAATGGTGTGAAGGCACATCCCGGACATTCCGATAAACACGTCGCATCGGCTGATTAGTGTGGAGGCAATTCGGTCAAGGGCGTCGATGAGCAACTCATGAGCACGGGCTTCGAATACAGTTCCCTTAGCGGCGCGAGCAGCGGCATACAAAGGCGCCACGTAGGGCGCGAGCCACCGGTTACACCTGTTTGGCAATCCAACTTTCTGAGTTCGCCAAGGGGGAACAAGGGAGTAAAACGCGACATCGTGCCCCAGCGAGTCAAGCTCCCGGGCGAGATCACAAACGTGAAAACGACCGAATGTCAATACGGCAATTCGCATTGCGGTTCAGGACTGGAATGGCTTGCTAGAATTGGAAGCAATTCGTACCCCCGAACTCGTTTGTCCCCGAAAAGCTAGCAGCCAGCGGTTATGTTCGATGGGTCTTTGCTCTGGCACAATCCTGCGCCACCACGCATTCCCGACGATTTGCGACTGGTAGCCAGCATCCCGAACAAACTCCAAGCAACCTATTATAATTCCAGCGCCTTCGAGTGTGTTTCAACAACCCAGCGAACATCACGCGTTCTTGTCAGACTGGCTGCTCCTTGAAGGACGCTGAGTTCGCCTCCATCCACATCTACTTTAATGACACAGGGTGACTCAATCCTGTCAATCAGCGAGTCTAGTTTGATTGTGCTCAACACAGGGATCCCTCCAGGACCGGGATAGCACTGTGGGGCCAAAAAGAGAATTGTAGATTTTCGCGCCTCCAAGACTGAGCTCCACCGCGCGTGCAATTTTCTGGTTGTGAAAGCCGTCTTTCGCGTGCGAGAGTCACATCCGAAGCGGGCCGGACGTGTGTTCCCGCCAGCTCAGATAACCACTCGGTCCTCTCTGGCGTAAAGTTTCTGGCGTCACGCTGCCTGCGAAGCCGCCGCGGAGACGTTCAGTTCCGCTTGCGAAGAAAGGCCATTAATTTTGATCGCAGTAATGCAGCGCCTGTACCCGAAGGCATAAAACCGGAGATGAGTATTATCGATGATTCCACTTGGCTCATATTCGAATTCGCCGCAAAGAAACTTCATGTGCTGTAACAAGAATAGCGCGTTAGGGAGAGCAACCGCCACTGCCCCCTTCGGGAGACAATACCTGCAGTAATTGTTTAAGCAGTGTTGCCGGATACGCGAGATGTTCAAGAATTTGGTTCTTGTAAAGTTTGTCCTCGCATGTCATAGGAGATTGTCTCCATGGCGCGGCGAGATGTCTGCACTTGACACAAGCTCGACCAAGGCTGACGCGGCCTTTCGTATCTCAAATCTGTTAAAGAAGCATTGACGGGCTCGCTCCCCCATTTGCGAACGATCGTCAGCGCTGAGATCAATCCAGCTCCGTATCAGGCCCTCTGTACCTTCCAATGTGTCAGAAGCAACTATGCCTGCTTTGTCTTCTACGATCTCACGCCAGATGTTGACCCGATTAGAAATGAGCACCGGCAAACCGCACGCCAACGCTTCAGCGACCACTATGCCAAAATTCTCGGAATGCGATGGTAAGGCCAACACTTCAGCCGAACGCAGCAGACCCCATTTTAGATCGCCCGTCAGCATGCCTGTCCAACAGACCCGGTCAGCAACACCCAGGGTTCTAGTAAGGTCAATAAGTCTTTTCCGCCACCCAATTTGATCGGGGCCAGCCATCACCACACGCCAATTACTATCGCACCCCAGCACTCGTGCGAAAGCCTTAATTAGTAGGTCACAACCTTTTTTAGGGTGGATTCGGCTCATAAACAGAAGCAACCGCTTCCCGCTCAACTCTGGATGCCTTTCGAGAAAGATTTGCTTTTGCGCTTCGGGATCGCCGGATGGTGCCGCTGTTCCGTAGCTCACGACAGCTTCTCGACACCGGTATAGCCAAAATGATTGGCGGGCAAGCATCCGCTCATCTTCGGAAGTAAACAACACTGCTTGCGCATCTCGGAGAACGCGATATTCTGCCCACGGCCAGTAAAGCCACTTCTTAATGTGTTTTATCGGGTAGCGGCGCTTCGACCAGGGATCAAGCATGCCGTGGGTGAAAACAAAGTATTTAAACTTGCTCCATGCAACGCACACCAAGTGCCAAAGCTGTGGTACTGCCACAGTCCTCGGACGAAAATGGCATCATAATCTGACGCGTGTTGCCGAAGCCATGGCACGAAACACGGCGAATACCCATAGGATCCTGTACTTGGACCCAATCCGTGGGCGAGTGCGCCAAAGGCTCTGACCCACGGTGCCCTTGGTGAGTCTAGGGTCACGACCTCGGTCTGATGCCCGATTGCGCGCATAGCGCGCGTAAGTTGCCCTAACGCTTCGATCGGCCCTCCTAATCGCGGATCAAGGGACCTAATGATATGCAGAAATTTCATCAACTTGGAGCTATTCGTGACCTCAGGCCACAGCACGAGAGGGCGTAACAAGTGCTCACAATTGACAACGCGATCGAGTTCGTATGCGATCCGTGTTGCATCCGACACGTGCTCGAAGGTCGAATCCGAGACGATGAGGTCGAAGGTGTCCTTGGGGAATGGCAGCGGCGAGGCCACATCGATGGCGACAGCCTCGTCAATGTAAGGATTTGTGGACACAACCGGATCGAGGTCTACGCCGACGACGAGCCTTCCATCGCCTCGCAGGTTCCGGAGGCTTTTCCGTTAAAACGAAGGATCTATAATAGGCCGCGTCTCGGCCGGCGCCAAAATCAAATACAACGTAGCCTGGACGCGGTAAAGCGTGAACCCGTTGATAGAATTGAACGGTGCCATCGCAACGTGAAAAGCCGCCCGCCCCGTTTTCCGGATAGAAAATTGAAAGAATATCACGCATCCTTTTACCGTCATCTTCGGCGTGGAATCGCGACCTGGCTAAACCACCCAGCGAGGCCGCGTAAGGGAAGACGGCGCGTCCAAAGCGTTGGGTCACGGCGTCGTTTAGTGCCTGCCGGATCCTTGCAGAGGAGCGCCATTGCATCGTCCACTCCCATCGAACGTTCCGAACAAGCGAAGATCGAGACTAGCCGGGGACTAATGGACGCTGGAACACATTTCGCGCGTGACAGTCGTAATTCCATTAATCTTCGATCGGAAAATTTCCGCGGCGGTGCACATGTGCATGAGAATATCTCGCTCTCAAGCTGGGTCGATGGGCGACCCACTGGTTCCATGTCCACTTCCAACCATAGGCCGCCACCAGCGCAGCGGCTGAGCCACCGGTGATTTCTACAATTGACCCTTCCGGCTTAATCAGGGCCACGCAGGGGAGAAAGAAAAGAATTAAACGGCCAAGGTCGCCTCGACGTTCCGCAACGACTGCCTTGACATCGAGCGTCCCGATGAGCCACCCAAGTACGAAAAAGCCAATTACCACTCCCGGAATCCCAAAGTTAATCTGAAACTCCATCACGTTGCCCACGCCAAATGACGATGTGGGATCAAGCCGAACGCCGGTCATCTTTGCAACGATTTGTGGACTACCTCCAAATACCGGCTTTTCGGGCCATAAAGCGCGCGGAACCAGAGAGAGCACTCCCTCCCAGATCGACTCCCCCTTGAGGTAATCCACTTGGCCTTGCTGAATTCGCTCAGCCGCCAAGCCGATGAAATAGTTTTGATTGAGCCTTTGATCAAGCGAGATCAGATGCTTCCGGTTGGTTGGGTCAAGCCATTCAAAGTCTCTAACTGTGTCAATGACGCTATCGATTCGGGTCTCAAGAGGTGCTCCGCCCCACACCTGTTTACGGATGCTACCCCTGTGCTCAAAGTAATTTACGAATATGCTCAAACCTAAGAATATAAAGAGGGTCATGCCGACCACCACGCGCCCGAAGCTTCGCGTCGAAATAGTGAGCGCGGAACAGACGATAATGATCGCCGCAGACCCATAGCTCAGGAAGCCTCCAAGCAGAAGCATCAGAACGGGGTAGACCATGAGCGCCCCGAGCCAGATCGCTATTCGTTTGAGATCGCCGCGCTGGCAAGCCGCTCGCAGGCCTAACAGCACGCCTAGCATCCAAATCCCTGCCCCCCTTTCAACTGCCGCGCTGACACTGGGGATGTGGTAGAGGGGACTGAGGCCGTAGATGAGAGACCACCCGCCGAGCAAGCAAAACCACCAAAAGGGATCGCGATCCGCCTCTCGGCGGATTGGCATTTTTGGAGTCGAGGAATGGGCCAGCCACACGCCCGCAACAAAACACATTGACCCGAGCGCTGTGAAACGCATGCCAATCTCAATCAGGTCCGAGTGGCGTAGGAAATCGCGGCCGGCGATATTGGCAAACGCGCCCGGCACGTGGACTAACAGCAACGAACACAAGTAGGCGATCGGAAGCCCTAGCGAAACCCTATCCCTTCGGAGAAGCCATAACAGCCAAAGGAATGCCGTGAGACAAACGAAAATTAGAAATGTCATCGCAGTTGAAAGACCTTGCTACGGGCGCGCTCGATGGGCAACCACATCACTCGGAGTCCGCAACCAGTCACCCGCCTTCTGCCAATTCAGGCGCTTGCCTGCTCTTGAGAACCGATAGCCTCCCTGCTCGAGGGGACGAATGGACTCGGCGGCCGCACATGTGGCTCCGGCACTCTTAGCCCAATTGAGTTCCATAAAGATGATTCCGATATGACCGGACCTGATCAGCCGTTCCGCTCGTTCGTCCCCAGTCCTCCGCGGAAACGCTTTAGAGCAGCCCATCCATTGTTGCTGAAGACCGCTAGCTGCTGGAATGGAGATGATCAAGCCCATTTAGCTTCGCCATTGCACGCAGCCTAGTTGCAATCTCCGGGGTAGGTTCGAAAGCGTGGACGGTAGCATCGCGCTGAATAGCCAGTGCGGCCAAGCTATAGATTCCGGCGTTGGCGCCGACATCAAAGATAAACCTGGCGCCCTTCGCGGCAGTTTCGCAGCATTGAGGATGTTTTCTTCCACAAAATATGTGACCACAAAATAGAACTGCCGCTACAAGATTTCGCTCAGCTCGCATGACATCTTAATCCGCCGTGGTTCAAGGTCGCCACACGTTGCGTGCTCTGTTCACCAACGGCCGCTCGCCAGAACGAGTTGATCGCCCTGAGCTTGCCTCGGCGAACGGGAAAGCGCTGCGCGTATAGCATTAAGAGGTTTTCTAAAGTGGAAGGCGGCATTTGTCGAAGCTCAGATCCGCTTCAGCGCGTCAAGCGCGGTGTTAAGGCGGTGCACATATGCATATTCGCTCAATGCAGCGCTTGTAGGCCCCGCCCGCTATCCGCTTGCTAGGCTACGAGCCCTGACTGCTCTGGTGGTCCTGCGCGAAAAGGTAATCCGGCCACTACTCGCCGCCAGCACTCGACCCGAGCCTCACTCCAAACTATCCAATCCGACGGCCGATAGATGAGCACTACGAATGGCTCCGCGCCTGCATGCGCAGCCTCTTTATCGAACTTGGTGTGGCCGCTTAAAGATCGACAATTTTATTTTCATCCCTTCGGATAAGAGACTAGGCTCCCAATTCGACGTCCGCCGGATTGCCTGACCTCGTGAGATTCATATAGAAGGCGCGGTTGGCTGCGGTCACGGTGCCTCCACCGCCGCAAGGATTCGCGTGAGCCGGTGCTTGTAAGTATTCGAGTCGGTGCGAATACGCGTACGCGCGGCGGCTGCTAGTCGCGCGCGCTCGGCGTGGTTTTCAAGCAGCCACCGCGCTCTCACGATCATTTCGTCGATGGTGCGAAAGTAGAGGACACACTCCCCGTCCGGCCCCAGGATCTCCCGATGCTCGTCGGTTTCCTCAGTCAGCATGCAGCCGCCCGCAGCCGGAACTTCGAATGTCCGCATGCAATGTCCATCTCTGTTTGCGCGTCGCACAAGGCACAATGCGATTCGAGCACCAGCAATCGCCTTAGGCAGTTCAGCAATCGGTAACTGCCCGCGAGTCAACGGGCGCGTCTCTGCGAATCTATCCCAATAAGTACCATATAGAGCCACGCGGAAGCCCGCACGTGCCAGGGCCGCAAAATACGGCACGCGATCCGCGTCGCCTCCCCCGGCAAACACGATGTCAGCTCTGTAGTCTTGGAGCTCGTTTTGAGAGTATTGCCGCTCAGGACAGAGAATCGGATCCCACGCGAAGGCAAGGTACGAAACGCGACGGACCCCTAGGGCCTCTAGATCGCTCATATTGGCACGGCGGGTTGTAAACACATGGTCGTAACCGCGAAGAGCTCGCAGAAACCATCTTGACCGTCGCGAAGGATTCCAGGGGTCATCCGTGAGATAGTTCGCACAGTAACATCCAAGCTTTCTAATCTCCCCAAGGGCTTCGAGGGTTAGTGGAGCCATACCCATGGTCAGAATTATGCCTGGTTGCCGTGCACGACAGAAGTCAACGACCTCTGCACTAAATTTTCCCAATCTGAGCGGGTGGTGATCCCACAGACGCCAGAGCAGTCGGCGGATCATTGCCGGGCCGCGCATAGCTCCGGCAGATTCGATTTGTACCAACGAAGCGCCCAGTTCAGCACCCGCTCTCGCAAAACTTTCGCCAACGTTTGAACCCCCGCGATTTCCGATTATTAACAATCGGAGGTACTCACTGGATCGAGAGTTGTCAACACCGGAATGCTGATTTTGCGAAGGCATAAAACCGCGGACGAAGCGAATCAAATAGACCGATTGGCATAGTCAGACCAGCAATAGTGACTCCTAGATACAGGGCTTTCAAAGATAATGAATGTATCCAGCGCAGTGCCGTAGTCCCAAACACATTCCGGGGACGCATACCGAGACAAATGCCGAGAGAATAATTCCAGGACTGCACGCGCCTATACTCGACGATCCAATACGGATATGTAAAAACCAGAATCTGAAAAAAGATAGAGGCACTTAAAGCCGAAATGCTCTTATCAGCGTACGGCCGGATTGCGTCAATTACTAGGCGGCCCATGTCGATCAGAGGAATTTTGCGCTCTTGAATCGCACAGGGATCCAGCCGAGGTTTTACCGCATAGCTGTCCACGCATTGGCCTGGAATCTGAATGCCCTGAACGACTGAGACGTCTGCGATTTCCATCAATGAGTAACCTTCGCTGATGATACGCGAGCCGAGGTACATTTGGTACATTTCCGCGCCGTCCCATTCGCTAGTAGCATGAGCCACAGCGCGATCGCGGCGAAGGATGATTCCGCTGACAAAGCTGAAGTTGCGGAAACAGCGCTTGGCGATCGAGGGCCCAGCTCCTACGGTGCGCGTGGCAGGCACACGCCGAACAATGGCCCGACTAGCTTGATTCACATAGTTCGTAATGACGACTCCGATGTTGTCTTGTTGCGTAATCAGTTTGTGTAACCGCTCGAGTGTATCAGGATCTGCTAAACAATCGTCGTTTCCCATAAGCAGGCAGTAACTTCCACTAGCCAATCCTATGGCTGCTCGGAGATTTGCGTCATATCTTACATTTCTCGGTTGTCGCCGATACACGTGGTGCAGGTCACACTCTCTTAACGTCTGCTGCAGTTCAGATTGCCGCCCGTCGGGGGAACAGTCGTCGGAAATGCAGACCTCAAAGTCCTTGAATGTCTGTCTTGTAAGGACACGTAAAGCCTCGATGAGGAATGACGTCCGATTGTACTGAGGAATACAAATCGAGAAAAAAGGAGTCGTGCCTTCCATATTTACTCAGAAACAACGCTAGCAGCGCTGTCCTACCCGTTTCAGCCACCCTCCCGGAAAAAACGTCAACAGGTGCCGTTCGCAAGTACGATCCTGAACGAAGTCGGGGTGCGTAACCAGAAACTTCTCCACAGCTTCCCAAGGACCAGGCCCATGATCGAGAGCTGCTGGATGACCATTGACGTTCGTGTCTTCGACGACAAGATAGGAATTCTGTGTCACTAGAGGAGAGTACAGCTCTAGCTCTCTGGTTACGTTATCCTCCGAGTGATCGGAATCTAGTGTCACCATCACAGGTCCAGGCTTATTTTGGAGAATTTCACGAACGACGTTCCTGACCCTCTCAATCACGACGCGATCAGTCGAATACCCAATTATGGACTCGATGCCAAATTGTTCAGGATCAAGGTGCCACTTAGGGTTAATGTCGATTGTGATGACCTTTAATGGTGATCCAAGTAATTTCATCATTTCAGCAAAATAGAGAGCTGACGCGCCATGGTGCGTTCCAGTTTCGACCAGAACCACGGGCTTGATCGTCTGAAGCAACTCCAGCATCGTCCACAAATCGCACGGGTTCTTGATCATTGGGACGCCACGCCAGTTCAAAGTGCCGGCTAATCCTCCCTCATAGTAAAGCTTGTTGAACCGCTCCACTATGTCGAGTGATTCCGATCTTCCAAGCACCTGTTCAATAGACAGTGGAATCTTCTGCGGCATGGGTTTCAGAAAGCGAACCACGCGAGCTATTCTTAGACGGGTTGAGTGATTCATAACAACGAGCTGCTCCGAAGTAAAGCGAATTGTGGTGATTGACTCGGCTGACGAATCTGAGAAAGATGGTTGCCAGATTAAAGTTGAAGGCAGGAAACCGACAACTCCGACCGGGAGATCAGTGGCAACGCCACACTCCACGGTGTTATAGCAACGGTGGCCATCCTTCTCAGTTGCAAAAGAGTGGGCCCCCAGCAGCGCGTCCGTCGCTTACGGGGTTTTAGGTTTACTCCAGCTTAGCGAACTCTAGAAGCCAGAGCACTGACGAACCATTCATTATAATAGTCAGTCTTTCGTTGGCATGAATTACTTGATACAGCATTGAAGACGGCCTGAAGAATACGTCTCCCACGAAATCTCCTACCTTCCACGGTTGCCCCCTCATTCAGGATAACGAAGGAACACTCGGATCCCGATGCAATGCTCGACGAGTCATCCGAATCACGGCACTTTGGCCGCCTCGTATCACAACTGTGACGTAGATCCGGGGGAAGAGAAAGAGGGCCACATGCTAGAACTCAAAAGTCTATTCGAGGCCAACAGCGCTAAGACCTCACAACCGTACCAGCTTTCGGTATTCATTAGTGCTGATTGGCAGAAGAGGGAAGGGCTATGACCGTTCCCCACATACCGTTGGTCTGAGGCCACCCGCTTTCCATGTTCTCAACCACCTTGCCGCTCTCTATTCGAACTGCGGTGTATCCAAAGCTCTTCAGTATCGTACCGACGGCACGGTCCTCCTCGGGGTTGTGCCTCGATCATAAAGATGGGTCGATGTTGCGCTATGACCTCAAAGCCACTGCGCAACGCGGCACTTTCTGCCCCTTCAATATCGATCTTTACGAAACTAGGCGGTGGATTGCCGTCCTGGTACGAACTTGTCCAATGTCGGGGTTCGCACATTAAAGGTTGTTCCTGAAGTGACAGTGGTTGCTGATACCAGATGTCCAGTTCCCAGGTGTTGCGTTCGATCGAAACATGCCGTGCCGACGTGATCAGTTACGGCTGTCGATATCGCTTTCCCTGGACACCACGTGGGTATCCGTTGTAACGCATGGCTGACGACTCGGACCCAGCGCGGCAATCCCTTGCGGTGAATCGCACCCCGGAGTGCATAATGGAGCGCCAGTACGAAACTGTCCAGAAGAGCAGGTCATGAGGTAACGAGCTCTTGTAAAACGGGCTGGAACTGCGTCTCGTAATTCCATTCTGCGAGTATCCGCTTGCGACCCTGCTCGCCCATGAGCATGCGATCTCCGGGATACTCATAAAACCGCCGTAGCGCCGCTGCGATGGTAACCGGCTCTCCTGGGTTGCAGGATAGGCCGTAACCCGGCTCAACGAACATCTCACGCCAGTCCGGGAGATCCGAAACCAGCACGGCGAGCCCACACGCCAGATAGTCGAAGGGCTTGTTAGAGGCCCCTGTCAGCGCCTGGAGATTGACGTTGTCATTAGTTAGTGGGATTAGTGCCAAGCCGACATGGCAAGTAGCGCAGGTCTCCATCAGATCGAAGCGGCTCATTGGGCCCAGGCAGTGAACTCGCCCCTGAACTCCGAGCTGCTCTGCACGCGCCAGCAGGGCTTGTGTGTACCCTTGTATGGTTTCGTATCCTACGACCGTGAGGCTAACATCCTCGGGAAGTAGGGCAAGAGCCTCAATGACGGTAAGGGGAAGCAGCACCGGAGAAATATTCCCGTGGTAAAGCACCCTTAAGCCGGTGCCGGTTTTGCCGTTGGGCGTAGCCGCGACTTCGCGCAGCTCAGGACAGTTCCACACCACTTTCACCGACTTTTTGGGCTGATTGTGCACTTTAAAACGTTCGGCTCTGTGCGCGTTCGGCAGAACACATATAGATGCCCGGCGGGCGCAAGCTCGCCGTGCCCTTATACAGAGCCGCATGAACATACTCGTGGCTCGACCATGGGAATCGTGCTCGTGATAAACGATCCGCAGACGCAGCACCCAGCTCAGGAGCAGTGCAGGCGGACACGCCAGCATATCGGAAGCATACACCCACTGCGGCCGCCACCACAGCGCCCAAGCCAGACACCACATGCAAAACCATGCATAATGCAGCTTCTGCTTCCAGCCAGCCGTACAGAACTGCAACTGCCGCACTTCAATTCGTGGATAGGACCTGAACCGCAGACTGTTGAGGTCGCCGAACTCCCCGATGCCCAGAAACAGCACCTCCCATCCTGCGTCTGCCAGAATGCGAGAGCTGTGCTCGAGAGGTGGATACATGACAGGATTGGTGTATTGAATATAAACTATTCGGCGAGGTCGCATTCTAGTGCCGCCAATCGGCTTCCTTGCGAGTCGGGGCATTGTCGCAGATCACTTCATTGAGCGATTCACAGTCCCACTACTCGACCCAAACACACGGCGAACCTTCAATATTCCTGTAAGCCGCAATTTATTTCTTAGCCCCAGAATGCCCGACAGCATACGACGAGCAAAGCTGCTTTTGTGGCCTTTCAGCCCCAATTGGCGCGCTCGGAACAGCGCCACATGGCCGACATCGTCGATACCATTGGCGAAAGCCTCGTAGGCTATTTGATAAAACACTTGAGCAAGGTTCTTCTGCGTCCAACTTTGACCTTGCGCTTGTGCGAGCGTCCATAAATCTTGAAAACAGGACAATTCAGACGCCAGTATTTCCCGACCGGCGCGTTTGGAAACACGGTCGGGATGCTCGTGCTGCACATAGACGCCGAGGCCGCGATGAGCGACTGCGACGCGAACGCCCTTCAGCAGTCCCTTTATCATTACTTCTCCATCTTGATTCCGCAGTGCACACGGATTCCAGCCTCCGATCGCTCGGAGAAAGGACCGGCGCAATAGGACCGAGCACGTGGGTGTAAACCATCCGTCCAGCCACTGGCAAAGAATGGAACGAGTGCTTACCACTGGACAGGGCACCTTGCCGAAAGTTCGACCTCCGTCCGCCTCGTAGGCGAAGGGACCGAATACCAGGTCTGCGTCAGAGCCGTGTGCCGCCCATTCACCTATAGAATTGGGTTCAATATACTCTAGGTACTCCGGGTGAGGCTTTGGAGCAGGAGCCGGAACTGAGCTCGCTGCCGGTCTATGTCGTGATTCCGGAAAAACACTTCGAGCGCCTTTGCCCGCAGCGCAGCCCCATGACCGGGCGCGAGCAGAACCCTCTCAATGGCGCGTGTTAGCGCATCGGCGCTGCATTCCGTCACGACTTCCGCGAAACCCTCTTCCAACGCATAGTGCACCACCGTCGAGTACGGCGGCCCGAAAACCAGGACCGGCTTGCCAGCCGCAAGGTAGTCGGCGGTTTTGGAAGGGAAACCGGTTTCGACTGCATGCCGCGAACTCTCCAAAAAGGAATAAGGCAGGAAGAGGATGTCAGCGCCCGCCAGCACCCCGGGCATTTCGGACTGCATGACCCAATTTTTTACGACCACATCAGGGTGGCTCCCGAAGGCGCCCCTCTGGTCGTCGCTGAGCCTGCTGTAGAGATGTAATTTGACGGAAATTCCGTCCCGCTGCAGTCGCCCGCTGGTAATGATTTCGATGAGAACCCTCAGGCTGTCCTCCACCGCATAGGTGATGGCACCCGCAAAGAGAATGATAGTCTCTTTGCCTGCCGCAGCGGCAAACTGGGCCCGTCGCGGATGGCGCTCGGTCGCCGGCCATTGCACTTCCGATTCGGCTCCGAACTCGACCTGCAGGAGCCGTCGCATTCCCGGGCTGATAGCGTACACGTGCGCCGCATGGCGCAGGACCATCCCGCTCAGTGGCTTGACGATGCGGCGCGAGAACCAGGTCGCCGCGGAATGAGAAAAGTATTCGTCGTGCACCAAAACGACGTACGGCTTTCTGGTCAGCCATCCAGCGGCCGCGGCAGCCAGGAAGTATCGTGAGTGAAAAACGGTGACGAGCACCGCGACCTGCCGTCGTAGGATGGTCACTGTGGCCGCGACGGTGACACAGGCCAGCACCGCCCAGTTCAGCAGATGCTTCAATCTCCCCACCCACAACCGTTTTGAAACGCCGAACCCGGGAAAAACGACATGGGGACAGCTCAGGCGGTCGGCGGGCTGGGACTCGCAAAAAGCCTCCGAATTGGTGAACACGATGACGTGGTCCGGGGCATAGCTCTGCAGCAGGCGCTTCATCAGAATGGGCCCGCCAGAGCCGTTGGCGGGAGGAAAGTCGCAGACATAGAGCAACTTGACGGCCCTCGGCTGGGTGGTGGTTCCCACCGGAGTTGTGCCTATGGTCTGTGCTTCCATTACCCGATTAGGCCGCGACACGCGACAGAGCATAACCTGGACGATGCGCGTACGGCGCAACCGTCCCACAGTTCGCCTACCACGAACACCCAGTCCGGGCGGTGCTTCTTCACCATGGATTCGAAGCCTGGCATGACGCGGGCGGTCTGCTCGGCATGGGTGCCGGAGCCGACCTCCAGGAATTCGTCCGGCAGGCCCATCCCCAGTTGCGCAAAGAATCGGTCAGACATGTTCTCGTCGTACTGTTGCCCCGTGTGGAGGAGAACCTGCTGGAACACGGCATGATGGAGGGCCATCTCGCGCATGGTGGGCGCGGTTTTCATGTAGTTGGGACGGGCGCCGACCACGTGCAGAACTTTCATCATCGAGCCCTTCCGTCCACGGTATCGACTCAGCGAGCGACCAAGCTCGCACTGCGGATGTTGTACACCCGGCACATCCATTCGGCGGTCAGCCGCACGCCGTCTTCCAGGCTGTACGTGTCCTGGTGAGCAAGATCGCGCAGGGCCTTGGACACGTCCACGCGCTTGTGGTGAGTCGTGAGGATCTCGGAATCGTGATACACCGCTAGCGATGGATCAGCTCCCGTCACCTTCAGGATCACGCTGGAAAGCTCTTCAATGGTGTGCTGACAATTTCCGCCGATATTGTACGTCTCTCCGGGCTTGAAATTGTCCACGATATTCGCCAGGGTTCGCACGGTGTCAGCTAGGTAGGTTGATGTCCGCGAGTGGCCGCGGAAAACCGTCCAAGGCAGCCCGTTTAGGGCGCAATAGAGGAACCGGCAGTTCACGGAGCGGTACGGACTGTAGTATTCCCCGGGCCCATAAGTATTGAAGAGCCGCACCACGACTGACTCGGTGAAATATTGCGACGCCGAGTTGCGGACCTGCATTTCGTTCACCCACTTGGTCATGGCGTAGTCGTTCATCTGCTTGATCTCGTACTCGTCCATGACCGTTTCGACCATCAACTCCGGCCAGTCGCCATACACTTCCGAGGAGGAGAAATGGATCAGGCGGAACTTGAGCCGCTCCTCCAGGCGAATGATATTCTTCGTGCCGACGGCGTTCGTGCGCCACAGCGTTTCGTAAAAGTCTTCGCCGTTCCAGCGGCCGAATTCGGCGGCACAGTGGTAGACGTAGTCGAACGGGCCCAGAGTCTCCATCACGCGCTCGATCTGGCGGAACTCGCCCACGTCGCAGCGCGCATACAAGGGCACACTGACGTCGGTGCGCACCGAGAACCCGACCTCATCGGGCTGATGGTCTGTGTCACAGGAAACGACGTGATGCCCACGCTTCCGCAGTTCGGATACCAGCCCTGCTCCCACTGTACCTAGACCACCTGTGACTAAGATGCGCATAGTCCTCTCTGCTCATGGGAATTCGGTCGTCTCGACCTTGCGAACTTTTCGTACATTTCTAATACTCTCGGCTTAATGACACTCGTATCGACTCTGGTCCTGCCAACACGATTATTTATCTCCGCAGCTCGATTCACCAAGTCATTGTCAGCCAACGCCTTACGGATTGCGGCCGCCACAGCGTCCGAATCTTCCGGAGGTACTAAGAAGCCATTCTGTCCATCCACAATCCACTCTGCTGTCGATACCGTGTCTGACTGGATAGGAAAGGCCCCCATGATCATGGCTTCCAGCATCGTATTTGGAGTACCGTCGGTGATGCTTAGCCCTAGCGCTATTCGCGCCCGGCCCATGAGTCTTACGATCTCTTCGTGGCTACTCTGTGGCAACAGGATAACAGAAAGTCCGGCATCAGACAGTTCCTCCACCGCTGAGCAGACTTGCGGATTGCCGTGCGCTGAAAACACAACTATCCGATAGTCCCGCAAATTTTGCGCACAAGATTTAATCGCCTGCAGCGCGATTAGCGCTCTGCCACCCCAGGTTTCGCTCTGATAACCCTTCACTGCAATAACTTTACGGCTAGACGGTTTTCCTTCTGCAACCTGCTGCATCCGATCGATCTCGAAACCTCCCCCAACTGGAAACACTCCAAGATCGCCGCCCCTAAACCCAAAGTTACGCGCCAGCATTGAGTCGCGAAAGCAATCAGCGATGAAGTAATCACACGCTGTGAGCACTTGCCTTATTCGAGGATCGTGTTCAGGTTGCTGTCCGAAGTGATAAATATCATTTCCCCAACATGAAAATATCCAAGGCGGAAACTGCGTCGCCTCCATTCTGCACCGCGATTCTAGCGTTAAGTAACCGGCCCTCTGCATTTCAAGTGTGTGGATCAGATCAGGCTTCAGATTTCGAATTGTCCGTGTGAGCATCGCGGCGCGCGTTGCTCCAACGCCCCGGATCAGCTGCGTCAGACGGGTTCGACCGCGAGGAAATGGCCACCAGATTCCAGTCTGACCAACACTTTCGTCCATGCTCGGCGAATACTGGCGCAGTAGTGGGTGAATGGTCACCCCTCGAAAACCTGTGTGAATATGGCCATCCTCACAGGGGAAAAGGTGCACATCCCAGTTACGGTCTTGCAATTGTCCGATCCAGCGCACCGTATGCACACTGTCGGCCATCGCCACAAAAAGGATGCGCATTACTCTCCATCACCCCGTCGCTGATCATTGTCCCTTCGACGGCTGACCGCGGACAGAAACCAGGACTCGAGCGTTTTCGGTTCTGAACTCACTGATGACGAGTCCCATTGCCTCGGCACAATGCCCGCCGACTCCACGGCCGGTACCGCCGTCTGCATGGCGGTTCGCGCCGCTGCTCGACAGATACTTATTGCAAAACGCTTCGGGAATGGCCTCCAGTAGGGCAAAGGTCCGGCGCCCCTCCTCACGCTGGAACAGAAAAGCGTGCAATGCCCACCAACTTCCGCGTTTCTGTTGCCGTCCACCCACGAGGGTGTAGGTTCGCGCCGAAGCGCTCGCATCGTCGAAGGCAAACCCGAAGGGAACACATGGATGTCCCATGGCTGGGTCCTGCAGTTGGCTGATCCAGCGTGCAACGTGCACGCTTTCCGTCATGGCCACAAAAAGAATTCGCTTCACCGATCCCTCAATATACCGACTGTCCCAGACACCGACGCTTCAGCTCCTGCATGAACAAAGGAACGTGCAGGCGATCCATGCGGGTCGGTGGATATGCCACCGGTTTGGGCGTGGGCAATGGCGCCCGGGCGGCCTCGGCCAACAGCACCGAGAAATCACGGACGGCGACATCCATCCGCGCGCGTTCCGGGACCGATTCCCGGGCGGCCCTTGCCATGCGGCGAAGCCGCTCGCGGTCTGTGGCCAACCGGGCCAGCGCCGAAGCGAACGCCTCGATGTCGCCGACTGGAAGCAGAAAACCGTTGGTTCCGTCTCGAATCAGCTCCCGCAGGCCGGGGAGGTCGGTTACAACAGGCACGACTCCTGAAGCCATGGCCTCCAGCGTCGAGATCGGTTGTCCTTCATATCCGCTGACCAGCAGTTGCACGTCCGATGCGGCCAGTGCTTCCAACGCCTTCTCGCTGGGCAGCCATCCCAGCAGGCTCACTCGCTCCCGCCCGCACGACATGGCCAAGCGCCGCTCCAGTGCCGCCCGGTCGGCGCCATCGCCGATCAGCGTCAGCGTGAAATCAACTCCTCTCGTCGCCAGCGCGTCCAGCAGCGGCGGCAGGTCAAGAACTCGCTTTTGTCGCTGGTCCAGCCGGCCGAGATACGCGATGCGCAGCTGACCGCGACCACCACCCTTCCCCTGCATCCTCTGGCCATACGGCACCGGGAACCAAAACCGTCGTACTTTGCCCCGCAACTGCGGGATGTCCGACTCAATGCGGGATACGGCGTCGTCACTGCAGGCCGCCACCAAGACCGCGATATCGGTGTTGCCGCGCAGGCGCTCGTACTGCCCTTCGTGTTCCACAATCACGGTTTCCACGAACCGTGCTGTGTGGCGATAGGAGGCGTAAAGGTAGCGCATGGCCAGCGCCGCCGTGTTCCAGGGAGCACCTACGGCCACCACGTGCGGAGAGAAGGTTCGAATGGCATCCGCAGTGCTATACACCAGGGCGCGCAGCGAATAATGACGCCGCAGGATCTCCCGCTCGCACGGCCAGTCGCTCCAGTCGTCATCATAGGGCTGAGCAGGTTCAGCGATGATCAGCTTACAGGCCCATCCCTCTGCCGGCAGGCGCTGGCAGAGACGCCGCAGCCAGACTGACGCGCCCCCGCGAGCGAAAATATCGGATACGAAGACGACGCGTCTCAAGCTTCACTCTCCCGCGTGGTACGGCGGCTTGACTCGCACTTTGGGACAAACTCGTCCCGCCGTAGCTCGCTCTCGCGGCCCCATGCCGATTCGCCGACCCATCTGCGCATTGTTTCGGCGATCCGACCAAAACCGAACGACTGAGCCTTGAGCGCCAAGCAGGGATATCGCGAACAACAACCGGACGCCCTTAAACAGAACTGAGAACCGCCACCTCAGCGTCGATCGCGCCCTCAATGATAGGCTTATGTAATGCCTTCCCCATGCCCACTGCAAACGCGCGCGGTGCTCCGCGGCTTCGGCGGGAGAAATCTTGTGCTTGGAGTAGAACTCATCCAGCAGCCGGTCCAGGGAATTCATCGCCCAGCGCATTCTGGTCAGCGGTATCTTCTCGAGCCGAGGCGCAGGCGCGCCCATGGCCGCGCAGAGTAAGTCATAGTCTGATACCGACAACAGAGGACATCCGAGCGTCGAACTAAGGCTGCGGAGCGAGATCGATTTGACCTGCTGATCTTGCAGCTCCCGTTTCTTGACCGAAACCGCCTGATGAGAGACACGCCGCAGAACCAGTTCTTCAGGCAGGGTGGCCAACCTGAAGCGCTCAGACATTTGAGACCAGAGGGCGTAATCCTCGACGCAGCTGCAGTGAGTGTCCTCGGGATAGGCTCCGCACGCCTCCACCGCTTCCCGTTTCATCATCACGCTCATGTGGGCAATCGGGTTGTAGAACAGCAGAGTCCACTTCAAGTCCACCTCAGAACGCGGCGGCGGCGCCGGTCGCCGATCAGTTCCCTCTTCCTCGCTCAGAGCCCACCCCGTGCTCACTAGCGCAACCTCGGGATGAGCTTCAAGAAAGTGAACTTGTTTCTCCAGGCGCCCAGGCAAGGAAACGTCATCGGCATCCTGTCGCGCAACATACTTCCCGGTCGCTTGCCGCAGCGCTTTGTTGAGTGAGCGCGCCACCCCGAGGTTCAAATCGTTGCGGAGCACGCGGATGCGCGGATCACCGAACCGGGCAAGGATCGCGCTGGTCTGATCGGTGGAGGCATCGTCGACGATCAGGAACTCAAAATCCTTGCAGGTTTGAGCAAGTATGCTCTCGATGGCCTCTGCCAAGTACCGTTCGCCGTTGAAAACGGGCAGGATCACGGTAATGCGAGGCATATATCTGTCTTCCGCAAAATAAAAAGGTAATCGCGATTTAAGTAGAGATTAGACGGGTCGGGCGAGGAGCCCTTTACTAATTCCCAATCCCCTCTTTCGATGAGGACGCTGATGATTTCGGGCGAGACGAAGTAGAACCCCTCGGGCTTGTATGTCTGCTGCGACGCAAAGCGCCGCCAGCCATCGGGGGACTTCAGGTTCGCGGTGTGCAAGAAAGCAACCCCGCCTTCCCTCAGAGTTCGCCGGATTGATTGAAAATATCTCCAAATCGTATGCAGGTCGAGGTGAACAAACACGTCGAATGCATACACAAAATCGAACCGTCCGAAGTACTGCGTGTCGAATTCAGGAGAATTGATTAGGTGGTAGTGAACATTCGGGTGCGTTGCCAGCGTTTTCCGGCACACGTCGAGCATTTCTTGCGATACGTCGAAGCAATGAAGCTCCTTGACGAGTGGCGCGACGCGCACGCTTAATCGCCCACCGCCGGAGCCAATTTCCGCAACGATCCTTTCGGGTCCCAAGTACGGGAAAACGAACCCTTCCAAGATGGGCCGGAGTAACTCTTCCCGTCCCCACTCGTCGCCGAGGTACTTAATCTCTCGCCTGGAGGTCTCCGGATCCGATCCGTCGTCAATAAAGGTAGTGTCAGGACTCCAGCGTTTGGCATACTCGCTCCAGAACCACCGGTTGTACTCAACATTTGCGCTTGGCGACGGAGATGGAACTTCCCGGCGCAAAGCACCCCGTACACGGTCCTTGAATCTTCTAAGAACGGGCATAGAACGGTTTCATCTCCTCGGTTCTCAGCCACGTACGCAAGCAGAACCCCCACTTCCCGTAATTTTCATGGCGTGCGCACCTTGTTGAAATACCTCGAATCAAACGGAAAAAAGCATCTCTAAAAGGGGCTGAATCGCGCAACTCATTCACCGACGTAATGGCCCACGGTCGCAGAGCGCGGTAAGGAAACTTCAACGCACTCGGCACTCTGGCCTTCAGCGGCGACAAACTGCCAGTCCTGGCGAATTGAGACGGGTTGGAGAATAGTGGGGTAACCGGTTTCCCGCCGCCCCAGACATCTGAGTAATAGCCCTGCTGGACGGATGTGGCGAAGATCGGTTTTGCCTCGAGACGCTTTGCAATTACCAACAGATACGTCTCCGCGTGATTCACGAGAGTGACCCGATCGCGCAGGTTTGCCGAGTCGGGAACCGCGAACCACTCGATGCTGTCCGTTTCAGTAACCACATCTGCTGGATGCCAAAACCGTTCTCAGGAGTGAAAACCCTGTAGAACAAGTCAGGACTAAATTGATAAAAACCGTGCCCAAAAAAGTTGTTGGCGAGCATTATAGCAAGGAAGTGCCCGCCGAGCGAAACCAACTCCACGCAGTGCTTGAGCGCCACCGGGTAGTTCAACACGTGCTCAAGCGTGCCGCTATCGATTACCGAGGTAAAACGCTGATGAAACGCATAGTCGATAGGGATACTGAAATCGTGAACATGCATCGCGCCTTCATACGGCGACGCATCGAAAGACGAAATCTCCTTTGCTCCCAGCAGCCGTAAGAACGGCTCGACATAGCCCTTTTCCTCTGTTATCAGAGTTCTCACAACTGATTCCGTGGCCAGATACCCAAACTCAGCAAGGTTCGATCGCAGCAATTCAGGGCCGATCATGAAGATTTGCCTACCGATCACGGCGGTGTTTGTGAAATCCGTCCCTGCTTCTTTGCGTGAAGTATGAATCAGTCTGGCTGAGAATGTTTTCGATGGCTCCTGACAAGAAGGCTTGGCCATTGAAACACTCATTACGACCGAGACGAATGGAGAACCCATGGCACGCTCAATCCTTAAGTGGTGAGTTTAGAGGGTTTCGATTACTCCTGGGAGCGCGTTTCCTCCGCGCTCGACTTGGAAGACCCGACCCGCAGTAAATGATAGCGACGAAAAAGCGTCATGCGAAGAGCAGCAAGCGCAAGACGAACCAGTTTGCGAAGTACATGTCGATCGATAGCCCTGGCGTTTTCCAGAATCGCCCACCTTCGGCTGAGCGGGATATGCCTCGTGAGCACTGCCGGGGCCCAAAGCGAAGAAACGTCCTCGCAAAGCTTCCTCCGAGCAGCCTCTGAAGGCGTCACTCTCTGAAGAATCCAGCGAGTCACCTCGAGATATTCGGCCGTGTAAACCCCGAGTCGTTGACTTTCTGCCCGAACACTCGTGTCATGAAACCGGTTGTAGTTAAGGGGCTCTCCTAAGTATGCAATTCTTCCCGTAAGAGCCATCGCAGCCCATAATTTCCAATCGCCGCCAAGGACCAGGCTCTCGTCTGCGCCGCCCACTCGCTCATACACTTCCCTCCGAAAAAGCACCGCACTCGCATTAGGGACTGTGTTCCGATGGACGAGATAATTCTGACATTCTTCGCGCCCGTCAGCCCAAAAATCCGCGGTCCACCTTTGCGTATCGAGATCGGTGAGATACGAATCCAAGAACCCGCTAATCTCACCGTCCGCTGAAACTCGCCATGATCGACAATATGAGAATACAGCACTTGGCTCCGAATCAAGTCGAACCACTAGTTTCTCCAGCAGCCGCTCGTCGGCGTAGTCATCCGATTCGGCGATCCATACATACTCCCCGCGTGCCATCCCGACACCCTTGTTCCACTGCTTGAACGTACTGCCCGAGTTCTTCTCGTTGAACATCATTCTTATCCTCGGGTCATCAGCATACTTGGAGAGAATCGATCGGCTGTCGTCGGTGGAGCAGTCGTCCAGCAGGATCAGTTCAAAGTCCTGGTACGTCTGGCACAGCACGCTTTCGATCCGCCGGCGCAGGAAGCGCGCATGATTGTAGTTCGGGACGACGATGCTCACTTTTGGCATAGAATTCGTGAAAGTTCAGAAGGCAGCGTATTAATCTGACCGCCCTCAGACTATAACTCCAGCCCGGTTAACGGATCCACATCGTCATCGACAGGAATCGCTCGGTAACATGTATACGCAAATTGAGCATAACGTGAACGCGTGCCGAGCTCTACCGAACTGCCCAACGCAACTCTCAGCTGGACCCTCTATTATAGGAACACACACTTACATGAAGATTCTGAATTAATTCTGAATAATCCCGCGTTTCATTTTTGGAATTGCTGCTTGAACCGAGATTTGAGCAATCTACGAAGATTGCGGAAAGTCCATTTCAAAGATTCCTGCTGGCTAGCTACTTTTCGGTGCAAAATGATGAGTTGCAGCCAAGCGTGCCGATATAGGGGGCCATGCTTTATCGCAATGAATTCCTCGACTTGCTTTTCGAATCCATGCGCACGAGTGATCATCGATTCTTTGGCTATCCGATAGCCAAACAAGACCTCTGGCACATAGACAAATTGCCAGCCATGCTCCAAAGCGCCCAACCAGAAATCCCAGTCTTCCAATCCTTGAACTGGCATGGAGCCATCGTAACCGTTGTTCTGCTCCCAAACAGAACGCCGATAGATGGCACAAGCATCAATGTAATTCCATTGGAGCAACTGATCCCGGTCAAACGAGCCAACGTGCCAACGGCCTGTACGTCCGCCGATATATTCCGCATCGCCATAGACGACGCCAACTTGTGGATTGGCGTCCAAAATTCGAATTCCATGCTCGATATAGCCAGAGCGCAGATGGTTGTCTGCATCGAGTGGGAGAATATATTCTCCCTTTGAAACGAGGATGCCAGCGTTCCGCGCCGCGGCCAGCCCCTTATTTTCTTGCCGGACAACGTGAATTCGTCGCGCGGTTAATGCGTCCATCTCTTTGCGTGTCCGCTCATCGGTGGAACCGTCGTCCACTACAATTAATTCAATATCATCCCGCTTGATATTGGTCACGCTACCGACTGCCTCCAGCAGAAACTCGCCGTGATTAAAACACGGAATTACGACGGAGACTTTGCAGGATTTGGTCATTTGAGACCTGAATCCAACGGAATGGCTGCGGGTTTCCTGGCGACGACATAGTTCATTGGATTATTGCGAGCCGGGTGGCGGTCGTCAAGATAAGCGAAAATGGGTAGTGGGCTGTTTTCAAGAAATGGCCTAAGGCGTAAGCTTAATTCGAGATTCCTATGAAACAGCGAATAAGGGCTGCGGCAAAGGCACTGCTTGGGCGTAACGCCTTCCCTGAGCTTAACACGGACAAGAAGGAATTGATCGATTTTGCGTGCGAGCGGCTCGGGATGAACTCATTTGCGGATCTGGGAGCCATCTGGAACGTCGACGGCGGATACACGTTCTATGCGATGGAACGACACCGTATCAAGAATGCATTCACCGTGGACACCGACTTCACGCCGCCTTTTCTAGAGAAGCAGAAAAAACATCCCGGGCTCAAGATCATTCAAGGGAATTTCGGAGATCGTTCAGTATTGGAGAGGATTTGCGAGGTCGATGGAGTATTCTTCTTTGACACACTGCTTCATCAGGTCAGACCAGACTGGGACGAAATTCTGCAAATGTATGCGCGTGTGGCGAAACATTTCCTTATTTTCAACCAGCAGTACACTAATTTTTCCTCAACGACCAGGCTGCTGGACCTGGGAACGGACGCTTACTTTCGCAACATTCCACATAGTCGTGACGAAGAGCCGTACAAATCGTGTTTTCAGAACCTAGAGGCCATTCACCCGCAGCACGGACGCCCATATCGCGATATTCATAACATTTGGCAGTGGGGCATCGTCGACACGGACCTCATACGTTGTGTGAATAGTTTGGGTTTTAGAATGCAGTTTTACAAGAATTGCGGGCAATTCGGACAGTTAACAAACGTGGAGAATCATGCATTCATCTTTTCCCGAACAAGAGATGCTGTTTGATGAGCTGAAACTCATGGTACGTCGCCGGCCCCTGTACCCTTCTTTTCTTCGGGCACGTTTTTTGCCTTCGCATAGCAAAAACTCCATACTTCATCACACTGTACGTGCGTAGTTTGTCACGCCACGGACGGTCGTATTGTGATGCAAAGCGCAAGCGCTCCCCATATCGCGGATGAGCTGGAGAACTGCATCTTTACAAGCTCCGGTCATCAGACAGGTTGCGCGCATACGAAAACGATCATTACGACGGAGACGGTAGGAGAGGCCATGAGAATCTCACTTGCCAAGTGGCTGGCTCACGGAACTTCCATCTGCGAGCGAAGCTGTTTCAATTTTGGCTTCAAAATTCGACGGTATATTCAAGATTCCGGTCCATTCGTCAAAAGGAGTTTGGTAACTTTCCGTCACAACGTTCATCTCTGGCTCGCAATTCCAACCGTCGACCAGCTTACCGTCGTCGTACAAAGTCACCGCCCAAGTATACAAACCTGGACGCAGCGGAAGCATCGGGAACGTGTGATCGAGAGCATATTCACCGGATTCGAGTGCGAGCTTCTGCGGGGCCTTGGACCAAATCAACTGTTGTTCGTGGTTATAGAGCGCGATTCCGTGCATCGCCTTCGCGATGGGGCGCTGAACCTCAAGGGCGATCCGGATCGTAACGGGTTCGAGATTGTTGAGCGAGTGCCGATTGTCGCCGTTCCGGCCGCCGATCTCCCAACTGAGGAAGCGCGATATCGAGCCGCGAACCGGTTCGTTCTTGTTGCGGCTGCCGCGGGCCATGGCGCTCTCGTACGCGCCGACTACTTCATGAGAGGAGGCGTTCATGCGTATCCCCCCGCCCTCGATCCAGAGGGCCCTTTGACAGAGGCGGCGAATCTGAGCCATTTGATGGCTGACGAACACGATGGTGCGGCCGGCGTGGGCGACGTCGCCCATTTTGCCGAGACATTTTTTCTGGAAATTGATGTCGCCCACCGCCAACACTTCATCCACTAGCAGAATCTCCGGCTCCAGATGCGCCGCCACCGCGAACGCCAGCCTCACGTGCATGCCGCTGGAATAGTGCTTAACTGGTGTATCGATGAATCGCTCGAGCTCGGCGAAAGCGACAATTTCATCAAATTTGCGCTTGATCTCGCTCTTGCCCATGCCGAGGATTGCGCCGCTGAGAAAGGTGTTCTCGCGGCCGGTCAGTTCAGGGTGAAAGCCGGTGCCGACCTCGAGGAGGCTACCAACGCTTCCATGAATCTCCGCCCATCCGGTTGTCGGTTTTGTAATGCGCGAGAGGATTTTCAGGAGGGTAGTCTTGCCGGCGCCATTGCGGCCGATGAGGCCGAGGACTTCGCCTTCGCGGACTTCGAGGGAGACGTCTTCCAAGGCCCAGAAAGTTTCATCTTTCTTGGGGCGGCGGAAGACGGACAGAGGAGATTTCAGCATGCGGCTGAGATGATCACGGAGGAGCGTGCTCTGCTGAAGAGCGCCGCGATGGTAGCTCTTGCCGAGACCTTCGCCATGGATGACGACTGTGCTCATTGATCGTTGGCCTCAACGGCTGAAGCCGAACGGGCACGGCATGCCGTGCCCCTGCAAAGGCAAAGAACCAAGGCGGAGCTAGACGCGGTCGGCAACGGTGCCCTCCATGCGCTGAAAGAAGAAGAGGCCGCCGAGG
>Ga0187864_10000915_pt1 | contig 30808 bp, 30 predicted proteins | sample June2016WEW_11_4_FD_132985 | JGI IMG/M metagenome (GOLD analysis project Ga0187864, IMG submission 132985) | Peatland microbial communities from SPRUCE experiment site at the Marcell Experimental Forest, Minnesota, USA - June2016WEW_11_40 | ecosystem: Environmental > Terrestrial > Soil >...
ACTGGGCGATGCTGCTTAGGTCAGAATGCTGTTGCTGGGTGAGCAAGATTTCGCTGCCACTGGCCATGACAGCTTTGATGCTAACGGTCTAGTAATGGTTACTCTGCGACAGGCCACTAGGTCGTAAATGCGCTGCAGTTTCTCATCAATCAACGTCCCCAGTTGAAACGGGTCCAAACTCTGGCGCAGCTTTTTTAGTTCGGCCACCCGCTCCGGCTTGGCCTGCACCCCAGCCAGCACCCGCTCCAAGGCGTCTGCGCCGCGTCATACACCCGCCGCACTTTCGATCGCACGTGGACTTTTTTTACCAGCTTCACCGAGGGCAGATACAAGTTCATCAGTTCATCCGTTCATCCACCAACACAGCTCCTGCCGATAGAGATCCTTGATCGCCTCCACTGCCGCTGCCGAGTCGTAGCGTTCCCACCCCAGCAGTTTGCGCACGTGCGTCCAGTTCTTCTGCTCCACGTGCGGATTGTCATCCTTCTTGTACGGCCGTCCGCGCGTCAGCTGAATCTGCTTCTGCTCACACCACCGCTTCAGATGCCAGTTGATAAACTCCGATCCGTTGTCCGAATCCACACCCAGAAGCCGGAAGGGCAATCCTTTCTCGATCTCATCCAGCCCTTGCTGTACCGCGACTTGGCTCTTCCCCAACAGGGCGCGCGATTCCGTCCAGCCGCTGTGGATGTCGATCAGGTTCAGGGTATGGGCAAATTCTCCCTCTCCCCCGAGTTGCCACAATGCGCCACCAGGTCGATCTCGCTGAACCCGGGCGAAGTCACGTCCCAGAGCCCGGCTTGGTGCGTCCGTAGATTCGCCGTTTCCGCTCGCTCTTCCTCGCCCGCAAGCGCCGGTCGATTTGCCGAGCACCGATGCCCAGTAGTTGTTTCTCCAGCGGCGGGCTCATCCGGTAGCGCTTACGAATCCAAGGCATCCAACTCGGCAGCAAGGCCTTCAGCCGCACCGACCAGGGATATCCCGCGGCTTCCCAAATCGCCGCCAGGATGGAGAGCACTTGCGGGCCATAGCGCGGTCGTCGTCCCCGCCGCCGTCGCTCCGCTTGCTGTCCGCGAGGAGCTCCCTTCAGAAGTCGAATCGCGTATTTCCGGTGGTAACCGGTGTTCAGACGTTCAGACAAAATTCGTTCAGCATCATTTGCTTCGCTTCCCGTCCCGCCTTGTGATACCGCTCATACACCGCCCGGAAATATTCCCACTTCGCCTTGTGTCCCAATCCCACCCTCCTCAAAATTGCCTCTGAGTCGGGTTACATCCTACGTGTCTCGACGGCCTCCCCTCGGGTTACATTTAGCATGGCTCGATTGGCTCGATACGGCATCTTGACATGATTCAGACTGGGTGGTTAGAATGACCCCGCGATCTGCGGCGGTCCGAATTCAAGGGAGAAACCAACTATGCATTCAGAGCAAACAAGAGGCCACAAAGCGCCTGAGGGAAGCCGTTAGATGAGAGTAGGTCGCAGAGAAGCCGAACCGAATGATTGCTAAATTTAAGTATTTCCTCTGGTCTCTTTCGCGCATTGCGGGAGCTGACAGAAATTGCCCTAGCTGTCAGAGCCACCCAGGGCAAATAGTCAGGAGAAAATACACGACTGCTCTCTACCTTTGCCCGGAGTGCAAACTCATGTTCCGCGTCCCGAAGGACGACCCAAACACGGCGGAGTCTTTCTATGAGTCGGAGTACGAACAGGGATTCACCACTGACTGTCCCTCGCCTGAGCAGCTTGAAAAACTGAAGAGCACTCGATTTGCGGGCACGGAAAAGGACTATGCGGTGTACATATCCTTTCTCCAGGCAGCGGGAATCAGGCCAGGAATGAGCATCCTGGACTTCGGGTGCTCATGGGGCTACGGAAGCTGGCAGCTCCTCCAGGCTGGCTATGACGTCTATTCCTACGAACTTGCTCCAACCCGAGCGCGTTACGCCGAAACCATGCTGGGATGCAAAATGATCGCGCCTCAGCATCCTGGGAGATCATTCGATTGCTTTTTCAGCGCACACGTTCTGGAACACCTGAACAATCCGCGCGAGATGTGGGAGGTAGCACGCCAGGTTTTGCGCCCGGACGGGGCCGTAGTGACTTTCTTGCCTAACGGAAGCTTAACCCGGTCGAACGTCCACAAGATTTGGGGCAAGGTGCACCCACTGCTGATTGATTCGGACGCGTTGCTAAACATGGCGCGGTTTACCGGTTTTTCGGGAACTACCTATACTACGCCATACGATCTTCAAGCTGTAAGCCGCGGGGCTCAGGCCTCTGAGTTTTCCGGCGGGGAGCTAGCTATCGTAGCTCGCAGGTCTGCTGCGTCGCAGGCTTGCGCCTTACCATGGTCCCATCCCGAGACCGCCCCAGCAACTCGCCGGGCAAATTAACTGTCCTTAACCGCCCCGATGGCCCGTCTCATTTTCTGACAACCGCAAGCATGTTTGGGAACGGATGGCTGCTCCGAAAATGTTACGGAGTACTGGCAACCGGTGGGCCCCGGGGGTAACGCAGGCGCGCAAATTGCGACAGATCGGAACTGAAAGTCACAGGGGCGCCCTGCGAGTTGTTCCAGGCGTGGATGTTTTGGAACAATGCAGTCCACCTGCTCCACGTTGAAAACCATGTATCCCTTCATAAACAGGATTTCGTACTCGATGTCGGCGCCGTTCTCGTCCGTCTCGGTCTTCGTAATGCTGTTGGCGTAGACGACGAGTTCCGGTACCACTCGATAGTGTGCCGCAATCCGTCCACTAGCGAAGTCTTGGCTAGAAAACCGAACTCGCGCTCGGCGCGCGTGACATCGAGGCGACGTCGGGGTTGGCCATCTGGCTGCGTCGCGTCCCAGATGAGTTCGCCTTCAAACCCTGTCAATTTACATAGCAATGCCGCCAATTCCCGAATGGTGATCTCGTGTCCTGATCCGATGTTCACTGGGTCCGGCTTATTGTAACGTTCCGCGGCAAGCAAAATAGCCTCTGCAGCATCTTCTACATACAAGAATTCACGCGAAGCTGACCCTGTTCCCCAGCACGTGACCGTATGTTCGCCACGTGATCTCGCCCCCAGCAACTTCCTTATCAGCCCCGGAATTACATGCGAGGTTTGCGGATCGAAGTTGTCTTTGGGGCCATAGAGGTTTACGGGTAAGAGATAAATACAATTGAACCCGTATTCCTGTCGGTATGCCTGTGCCTGGACCAGTAACATCTTCTTCGCCAGTCCGTAGGGTGCGTTGGTCTCTTCCGGGTAACCATTCCACAGATCTTCTTCGTGAAACGGCACTGGAGCAAACTTCGGGTAAGCGCAGATTGTTCCCAAGCACACAAACTTGCGAACATTCAGGCGTCTCGCATATTCGATGAGTTCAATCCCCATAATGGCGTTGTCGTAAAAGAACTCACCGGGATGCAACCGGTTAGCTCCGATACCGCCCACGACTGCCGCCAAGTGAATAACTAAATCTGGCTCCGCACTCTTGAGGAGGCGGACAATTTGTTCCCGTTCCCGTAGGTCGTACTCGCGCTTTCTCGGCGCGATAATTCTTTCGCAGCCAACGGCCCTCAGCTTCGCGAGAACATGCTGTCCGAGAAACCCACCGCCTCCGGTCACCAGAACCGTCTTGTCTGCCCAAAAACCAATTTCGTTATCCAAGCACGGCTCCCGCAGCGGCCTTCAGGTTATCGGAGACGCTATTTTTCCATTGATGCCATGCGCCGAATTTTTCGCGCAAAATTCGAGCACCTTCACCAGGCGAGGTAAGTCCCAGAGACTCCATGTCTCCATCCACCATGATGCGCACCAACTCGCGAAAACTAATTTTAGGTCTCCACCCTAGTTCACGCTCCGCCTTCTTCGAGTCGGCGAGCAAAAAGTCGACTTCGGCAGGCCGCTTGTAGCGATCATCGATAGTAACATGTTTTCGCCAGTCCAGGTCAGCATATTCAAAGGCTTCAGTGGCAAACTCGCGGATGGTGTGCGACTCACCCGTGCCGAGAGCATAGTCGTCGGGACGGTCCCTCTGCAGCATTTGCCACATACACTCCACATATTCTGGAGCATAACCCCAGTCGCGTTTTGCCTCCAGATTTCCTAAGTACAGTTTGTCCTGCTTGCCGGCCAGAATATGCGCAACCGCGCGCGTGATCTTTCTGGTGACGAATGTCGGTCCCCGCCGTGGGCTTTCGTGATTGAATAACACTCCATTGCTGCAGTACATCCCGTACGCCTCACGGTAATTGATGGCCACCCAATACGCGTAAACCTTGGCTGCACCATAGGGGCTGCGGGGATGGAACGGCGTTTGTTCGTTCTGGGGCGGCGGCGCCGCGCCGAACATCTCCGAGGAACTGGCTTGGTAGAAACGGGTGGTCACGCCACTCCGGCGGATGGCGTCAAGAAGTCGAGTTGTCCCCAAAGCCGTGATGTCGCCCGTGTATTCCGGATTTTCAAAGCTAACCATGACATGGCTTTGGGCGCCTAAGTGATATACCTCGTCCGGACGAATACTGTAGATGAGATCGATCAAGCGACTGCCGGTCGAGAGATCGCCATAATGCAAGAACAGACGAGCGTTGGCAGTGTGCGGGTCCACATAAATATGGTCTAAGCGGCCGGTGTTGAATGTGCTGGCGCGACGAATGACTCCGTGCACTTCATAGCCTTTTGATAAAAGCAGTTCCGCAAGATAGGAACCGTCCTGTCCGGTGATTCCTGTGATCAGAGCATGTTGCAAAGGGCACCTCACCTCCCCGAAGGGCTCGAACACCTGAGTGAGCAGCAAAGTTTACATTTTTCGTTTCCTGGCGGTCCAGTGGCGCGCAGGTATTTGAATAATGATTAATGATAGCTCATTGTGGTTTTCTAGCACCTGGCGCAGCCGCCCTCACCCGCCTCCAGACCGCTAGAGGTGACTGCCATGCAAGGTCAAGTGGCAGTCGCTGCACAGCGTAATCAGGTTCTGCTCAGAATCATCCCCGGATTGACTGCGAAATTCCTTGTGATGAATTTGGAGGTTCTTCAGGCTCCTGCAGGACTGACATCTCCATCCATCCCTTTGCAGCACTTCTCGACAAAACTGCTCGTACAATTCAGTGTCTCACGTCAGCGGAAATGGGACCGTTTGAGACCCTAAGTTAAGCTACACATTTGAGCATTCAGTTCACCCGAAACGGGGAGTAGACTGGCGGCGACAGCGGGGCCCCAGCCAGTTGTCCGCCCGCCATTCTGGTGCAAAATTCGTGGGGCGGTGATTGGGGAATTAAAGGATACTTCTGGTGCGCTCTTAGCGTACTGGATCAGCCTGACACCGATCTCAAGATCATCCACTCTGGGAGTCCATGGAAATAAGGAGGCAACAAATGTCCTGCTACGACGAAGTAAAACCCGGAAACAAGCTGGAGTGTGTCCCATCCATAGTTGGAGGTTGAGGGGCGGTTCTCGACCCGGCTCTTGGTAGAGTCGGGTTGGAAACTTTCGAAAGGAAAGGAGAACCGCCTTGAAGCGAAACTATCACACGATTACCAAGATCGGACAAGCAAACGCAGGGAGACTGACGGAGTTCCTCAGCCGCAACGGACAGGCATTGCTGCCCATGGTGGATCTGATCGAGCAGTCGCGTCTGGCCGTCGACGAACTGATCGACGTGGCGGGACGGGCTACGATTGAGGCCGTGCTCGAGTTGTCCGCCGCGCAGGTCGCCGGGCCGCGGACGCCCGGCCAGCGGCGCCCGGAAGTGCTGTGGCACGGCCGCCAAGCGGGGCGAGTGTGTTTGCAGGAGCGAAAACTGGGAGTGCGGAAGCCGCGACTGCGGAAGAAGGGCGGGGGCGAAGTGCCGATTCCGGCCTACGAAGCGATGCAGGATGCCCGGCTGGGCCGGCGGATGCTGGACGTGCTGATGCGTGGCATCTCGACGCGGCAGTATGAGGAAGTGCTGCCGGAGATGGCCTCGACCCGCGGCGTCTCGAAGTCGAACGTGAGTCGGGAAGCCGCCGAAGCCGGAGACGAAGCGCTGCAGGAATTGCTGGAGCGGCGCTTCGACCGATTGGATCTGCTGGTGATTTACATCGACGGCATGGTGTTTGACGAGCACCACGTGATCAGCGCCGTGGGGGTGGACGCGCAGGGGCACAAGCACGTGCTCGGGATCCAGCCGGGAGCGACGGAAAACGCGGCGGCGGTGGAGGACCTGCTCAACCAGTTGGTGGCGCGAGGCGTGAAACCGGATGTGAAACGGTTGTTCGTGATCGACGGCGCCAAAGCCTTGCGCGCCGCCATCCACCGAGTCTTCGGCTCGCAGCATCCGGTGCAACGCTGCCGCAATCACAAGATTCGCAACGTGGTGGAGCGGCTGCCGGAGGAGCAGAAGGACCAGGTGAAGGCGGCGCTGCGAGCCTCGTACCGGTTAGAAGCGAAAGAAGGAATGGCCCGGCTGAGAAAGCTCGCCGACTGGCTGGAGCAAGAGCACCCGGCGGCGGCCGCCAGTTTGCGGGAAGGACTGGAGGAATGCTTCACCATTAACCGATTGGGAGTGCCGCCCTCGCTGCACCGCTGCCTGGCCACGACGAATCTGATCGAGAGCCCACAGTCGGGCGTGCGCATGCGGACACGTCGCGTGTGCCGATGGAGAAACGCGGCCATGATGCAACGCTGGGTCGCGGCATCCTTCCTCGCCACCGAGACAAATTTCCGCAGGATCATGGGTTGGAAAGATCTCTGGCAGTTGCAAGCGATCCTGGGACGAGAAACAGCAGCCATCCAACGGGAGGTCGCGTAAGATGATCGCGAGCGCCGCTCTTCAACCTCTAACTACAAGCGGGACACCCTCACAAGCTGCCCGACAGTGCGGACTACAAGGAGGGTGCTGGGCCGCGCGTCGTCCACGACCAGATGAACGTCAAGGAGATTGCCGAGAACACGCCGGACTTCGCGCTCCACGTGCGGCCTCGTCACTGGCGGCAACGGGACAAGGATTGGCGGACGGAGGAGTGAGCCATGCCGACCGAGCACTTCAAGTCGAAGGAGGCGTACCGCAAGTGGACTGCGTATCGCCATATCCACGGTATCGACGCGCCTAACCTTAAGACCGCCGTCGTCGCGGGCAAGGCGCACAAGGTCAAGCATGGCAAAAAGCGGAAGAAGAAGGGTCACAAGAGGTCGCACAAGTAAGGGAGGCTCGGGATGAGATGGCTGCGGCTACTGACAATGCTGCTGGGATTGACCTGCGTGGGGTATAGCCAAACGCATGTTAGCCCAGCTCTCGACACTAACAACTACTTCACCGGCACCAACAGCTTCTCTGGTCCGGTCCTTCTCCCCTATCTCAACGGCTGCCTGTTCGCGTCCAGCGGTACTCTTTCTTCGACTAATGGCCCTTGTGGTATCGTGCCCGCAGGCGCGCTGAAACTCCAAGTCAGCAATCTCTCCGGCACAGCATTGACCGCACCAATCCCTAACGTCGTCGCCGGTTCTTGGTTGGCTTCCGCCGGAACAGGCACACCGTACGGCCCACAGCTCAAGCCTTATATTGATGTGCGGGATTATAGGGACGGCTTCGGGAACGTATTCGACTGCACTAAGACAAATGATTCCTCGGCGGCATGGAACAGCTTGTTTTCTGGGACGGGTCCATACAGCGTTCCGAATTACGGAGTAGTGGTGTTCCCGCCATACTGCCAGTTGAAGATCGCCAACCCGATCTCGGTGAATAATCTGTTTGGCGTCCGCGTTACTTGGCAAGCTGCACCATATTCATCCATGCAAGGGGGTCAACCCGGCCTCTATTGGTATGGGCCGGTAGGTGGTGACTTTCTTTATCTTAATCAAGTTCACATGGGAGAATGGGACAACCTTAACATTTACACGGACGGCTCAAACACGGGGTACGCTTCGTCTGCCGGAGCGGCTAGAGGATTAGTTCTTGGGGAACTTGGCACCGTCACTAATATCACCACCGGCATTACCTTTAACGGCGGCCAAGTCACCAATCCCGTCGCTAGTACTAACTTCGCAGCAGTAACTATAGGCGACACCGCCCCTGGAAATGTAGAGAACATGACCTTTACACATTTCTCTGTGCAGTGTAGCAGCAGTAAGCCTTCATCTGGAAACATGATCGGTTTCAACATCAATCATGGTAATGCCGAACCTTACAACACTGTTATCGAAAATTCTCCATCGCTAGCTTCTTTTTGTAACACATGGTTCGATGATGAAAACGGAAGTAGTTCGTTTTACATTAGGGAGTTTGCGGGTGGCTACAACGGCGTAGACTTCGTGATTAACAATGGTAGCGGCATTATCGAAGGGGGGCGAACCGAATATAGCAACACTGTTTTGTCGATGTATGACGCCACGCAGAAATCCGTCCACTTACGAGATCTGCAATTCGCTAGCATGGGAGGAACCCAACTTATTATCGGTAACGGAAACTATACCTCTTTGATATTGGAGGGGATTGCTTTTGATTCTAGTAAGCCAGCTTTGTCGGTGGGAGCAACGCAATACAGTCCGGGTACAACTATCGTAGAATCGGGTAGCCGCAGCTATGATGCGACATTCGAGAGTGTCTTGGCGACAGCAGCGGCACAAGCCAACACGAATGTCTTTAGTGCAACTTTTGGAATTTGGACTGGGCCAATTCTGGCAGTGGGTTATGGAACGAATACCAAATGCGCGGCGAACAGCTCCTCGGGCACGGTAGCTTGCAGCGCTGCTCGAGCAGGTTCCTTCTCCTGCGATACCAGCACTTCGGCGGGAACCTGCACTATCAACACCAGCGCAGTGACGGCGAACAGCGCAATTTTCGTTCAGCCCAGCGCAGCGGCGAGCACGCTGCTCTCCGTAACTTGCAACACAGTGTCCGACACGGGATTGACCTCGCCGAGATTGGCGAGCATCAGCGCACGTACGAGCTTCACCATCAACCTCGGGACGTTTGCGACCCATCCCGAATGCTTTAACTACTGGATTGTGAACTGATGAAACGCCTGCTTATCATCCTCGCGCTGTGCTGCCCAGTCTGGGCCACGACCTACTACATGCGGGCCGATGGCACGGCTGCCAATGCTGCCGCTGCGACTTCATGCAGTGCAGCATCCACAGCGATGAACGTGACCACACACAACGCTGCGTCATTCAGTCCAGGCGACGTTATTACGCTCTGCGATTCTGGTGGGGTGTTCAGAGATGCGATTCTCACCTTTCCATCTAGCGGTTCGAGCGGAAGCCTGATCACCTACAACACCAGTGGCGGTCCGGTCGTCAGTGCCGCAAACCTCGCAACGGGATGGGTAGATGCAGGTTTTGGAAATAATACGTGGAGCACTACGGTATCCGTAGCCCCCAATGCGGTATCCGCAAACGCAGCATGGAAGCAAAAAGGTGCGTCCGCTACGGGATTGACGGAGGGGCAATGGTTTAACTCGGGGACTACGTTGTACTACAATCAGGCCGCTGGAAATCCTGATACGCAGGGAACGGTGATTGAATCATCCAGCCGAAACTATGCCATCGACTTCAATGGCCAAAACTATTTAGCACTGCAAAACATAGCCGTGGACGGGGCGCAGATTGACGGCATGTACTTCAGCGCAGCTTCCCATGACATGTCTATTTCCAGTTGCAATGCCTCGCGCAATACTCGCATGGGGATTCACGCCGCCACCGGATATACCACCTACAACATTACCGTGGACTCTTGCACCGTAAGCTGGAATGGCGCTTCTGGAATTCGGATCAACAAAGGACCGCACGACTGGGAGATTTCCCGCAATAATGTCTTCCGAAATTGCCAAATCCAGAACACCGCCAGCGACTACACTGCGTACTGTGCTGGCATCCGCGTATTGGAGTATTGGACCGACTCCAGCAGCACTCTCTACAACATCGTGACCGAGAGAAATAACGTCTATGACAACGGCAAGTTCGTTGACGGCACTTATTTCGTACAGTCTGGAAGCAACATTGGCGGTCTAGGAATCTGGTACGACGTGGTAGATGATGTGACCGGCGGAAATGTCATTCGCTACAACAACGTCTATGGCAATTCGTACGTGCAGATGCAATTAGAACACAACCAGAACGTAGGCGCCATCTACAATGTTATCCATGACAGTGCTCCCTCGACAACCGGGCTGTGGGTTAGCGATTACAGTCATACGAGCACGCGATACAACCGCAACAATCTGATCTATGGCAACACGATTTACGGCAGTACTTGGTACGGGATCAGGATGTCAGGGGCATCAGACTCTACGGCCAACAGCTGCACCGGGAACGTACTCAAGAATAACATCTCCACCGGAAACACGCTGAACACCTTCTTCACCGAATATGGTTGCCAGAACGACGGGACGGTGGGGAGCGGCAATGTTTATCTATACAATGCGTTTGGAACTGCGGCAACAAACTTTATCTCGTGGGGTGGCACCAACATATCCACCTATGCCGCTTTTGACACAGCCTATGCTTCAACAACTCATTCGGTAGCAGGCGATCCGACGTTTACTAACTCTGCTGGTGGCAACTTCACCCTGCAATCCAGTTCCCCCGCCATCAATACGGGAATGAACCTAGGAGCGACCTACGTGCAGGGTCTAAATCCAGTCTCCTCATGGCCATCGTCAGTCAAGCTTCTGCCACAAAGCCAGAACAGCGCAGGCTGGGACATAGGAGCCTACATCTTCCCCAAGCGTTGCATGGCTTGTGAGAAGTCACAATGAATGGCTTCAAGCGGAGACGGCATTACGACGGCGGTGATTTGCAGCTACAACGACAGTTCGTACAAGTACGCTTGGTTGACACGCTGATATCGCCCTAGTCCCTCCAACCTATCTCGTCGATTCCAGCAGCCAGCAATGGCAGCTCGCCTGCACGAATGCCCCCGCGCGGTGGACGACGACGCCAGTGTCGGGGCAGGTAGCGGTTGCGTCGATCCTGCTGGCTGACACGGTGACTTCGCAGGTCTGGAACCTCTCGGTGCTGCCGAACGGGACATTGCAGATCACAGCGCAAGAAGGTCGTACCCAAGCCGCGAGTCGTGTACAGCGCCAGTGGACCGACTCGGCGAAACCCGCGAGGATACTGTCGCGCGAGTGGTGGCAAATAGGGCGGCCCCAGTATTGGCAGGGTCACATGCCCGCCATGGGAGTGCCCGGAGAGCTGCAAATCGACACGATAACGTGCCGCGACATCGGCGTAGTCCGGCTCATGGGCCAGCAACAGTGTGCAGTCCCCTGCAGGAATTCCTCGCAGCGCCTGGTCGAGATTCGCACCGCCTCCGAGTACGCTGTCAATCCCGCGATCCAGAGGCGCGCTCCTGCACGCTCAACGTAAAGATGGAAATTACGCAGTATGGCGATCCCGTCATTTCCAGCGTTCGCGCGATCGTTCGAGCTTCTTGATCGTGATTGCCGAGCACTCCAAAGACGCCCAATGGAGCGTGCAGCTCGCTCAGTAATTGAGCACACGGCTTCGCGTGGTGTGCGACGCTGGTGTGATCTCCGAACGCGGACAGCGTGACGTGTTCACTCAGTACAACGATGTCGGGCTTCAGTTCATTGGTAGTTCGCACTGCATCTCGAATGAGCTCAGCGCTCGACCGCGAATCATGGTGGAAGTCGCTCAGGTGGGCAATGGTAAGCCCGTCAAACTCACGGGGCAGGCGCGCAAGCCTGATCTCGGTTCGTTCAACGATCGGCCGACGCGGCTCAATGAACGTTGCATCAGCGGTAACGCCGAGCAGACACGCTGCCGCGAAACCGACTGACGCACTTAGGAATCGTCGTCGCGTAAAGTGAGCATGATTGGGCGTGACAGGTCTCAAGCGTCCCTTTTTCTCTACAAGTCTAGTTGTTCTCTGAGTCGATTCGTAGATAAAAGCAAAACAGGGTCCGAAGTGCCGGACCCCTTTTCAGCAGGCCAATAGCCAAGGACCCAACTACGCGCGCGCCCACGGCGGTTTGGCTGACTCTTACGCGCTGATGAGCAGCTACTATCTTGCTTCGCAAGACGAGCTCATCCAGAAAGCTCGCGCGGCGGCCCTCAAGGCACTCCAAATTGGCGACGGCCTGGCCGAAGCCCACGCCTCATTGGCGGTCATCGCCCAGAATTACGATTGGGACTGGCAAACGGCGGAGAAAGAGTACCGGCGCGCCATTCAGTTGGACCCCAACTATGCCACCGCCCACCACTCTCACGCGCGGCCGCCATCGACCTCGCACGTCACCAGCATTGCAGCGGCTTTCCCCGCGTTCGGGCTGGTGGCGTAGCTGGAATCGGCAGGTGGTGATGCCTGAGAACGGGGAGGAACCTGGTGAGGGTCGGTCGGGGGCTCGGGAAGGAAGCAGCCGGCGATCGTACTGAGGGATGAAGGAGGAGCAGGGAGACCGTTTCTGGCCGCGGCGGCGATTCGATCCGAGCCGCCGAGTCGCCAGCCCCAGCCAGCCTCAGCGCCATAGCGGTGCAGCTGGTTGATCGAGCCAGTGGGGTGCTGCCCGTGTGCGGGGAAGCAATCAATCCTCGCGCCGGCCGCCGGTGCCGCGAACTGCCGCTACCCCGATCGCTGCTTATCGACCCGGAACTCTCGAACCAACGGGCTAAGCAGCGCTTCGGTGCACGAGGTGAGCACAGCGGCAATCCGTTCGGCAGCGTGGCCGTCCCATAGTGGAGGAACATGCCCCTGCTTATGCTTGCCAGCAAGGATGGTTGCAGTTTCCCGGCGAATAGTTTCCAAGTCGCGGCCGACCAGAACATTTGTTCCGATTTCGACTGTCACAGGGCGTTCTGTGTTTGTACGGACCGTTAGGCACGGCACTCCCAAAAACGTGGTTTCTTCCTGAATGCCACCGGAATCGGTTATCACCAGAGAGGCTCGCGTTTGTAGGCCCAAGAAATCTATGTATGGGAGCGGATCCATAAGTCGAAGGCCGTTGCCATCGTAAGACTCCCATCTCGACTGGGTCAGCCGTTGCCTGGTTCGAGGGTGGACTGGGAACAAAACAGGCACGCTATGTCCAACACTGGAAAGTGTTTCGAGCATTGCCATAAGCCACTGCGGATCATCGACATTTGACGGCCTGTGCAGCGTTACAAGAATGTAGCGTTCCGGCAGGTCCTCCGGGACGCTTTGCCGTGCTGCGCGCAGCATCTGCAGCAATGTATCGATCATCACATTTCCGACTCTATGGATCTTCTTGGCTGCGACTCCTTCTTTGAGTAGGTTGCGATCACCATCTTCCGAAGGCGTAAACAGCAGATCCGCGACTTGGTCCGTGAGCAGACGGTTTATCTCCTCCGGCATCGAACGATCAAACGACCTTAGTCCAGCTTCGACGTGGCCGATCGGGATCCGCAGCTTAGCGCAGACGAGGGCAGCGGCGACGGTTGAGTTTACGTCCCCGTATACCAGGACGACATCCGGCTTCTTCTCTAGGAGTATCGGCTCGAAGCGGCTGATAATCTGCGCGGTTTGTTGAGCATGCGTCCCCGAGCCCACCTGAAGGTTGATGTCCGGCGCCGGAAGGTCCAACTGTCGCAAGACACGTCAGACATGTTGAAATCGTAATGCTGGCCGGTATGGACAAGTGTTTGGCGGTTGCTCAAGCGGTCCGCCAGCGCCCGGTACACCGGCGCAACCTTCATGAAGTTGGGCCTCGCACCGATCACGTGAAGAATATTCATGGCTGTCTAGTTGTTTCTAGCTCGAATCAGCTTAAGATCCGCGACGATTGCTCGTCATGCTGTAGCTGCATTCGGCAACGACGTTTAGGTGCCCACCGTTCTGGTAAATACGCCCTGAGACCGCGACGTCAGGAACGACATTTCATTGTTGCCATCGGGGTGGTCGTCGGTCAGTCGACCGCAGCCACTACACTACTGTTCGCAGGCGCCGGTTGGCAGCAAATTTTCTGAAAAAGTACAGTGCACTCCGTAAGTGAACCCACATCAAGCGATTACCTAGAAACACACGACTGCTGCCGCGCTTGTATTCGTGAGTAACATGTGGATCCACCAAGAAACCTATGTTCCAGTCGCACAGGTGGGCCCGATAGCACCAGTCAATGTCTTCATAGTACAGAAAATACGACTCATCCATTGGGCCGATGAGCTCATAGGCCGCTCTCCTGATCATCATGCAAGCTCCCAATATCCAATCCACTTCGCTGATGCCATTGCTGCTGTTCCGCATGCGCGGAACCACGCTTTCGCCTGCTTCCTCGCGCAAGTGGAAACGACGAGCAAGTTCGTTCGTCAGGAGAACTCTTCCAATAAAGCTTGCTAAGGTAGGAAAGCGCCTTGCGGAACACTGCGTGCGGCCGTCTGGGTAGGTCAATCGGCAGCCAACGGCCGCATAGCCCTCGTGGAGACGCAGACTTTCAGCAAGCCCAGCAACGGCTTCGGCAGTGACGACAACGTCTGGGTTCAACACGAGAACGTATTCACTCGACGTACACTTGATCCCCCTGTTTACGGCTGCAGCAAATCCCTTGTTCGATGCATTCCGTAAAAGGCGCACGTTCGAAAACGTTTTTACGTGCGCACACGTCCCGTCCTCGGACGCATTGTCAACGACGACTATCTCGTTTATGAGATCCCCACGCTGGTCGAGGAGGGCGTTAAGGCAAGACTTGATCTCCACTGCTGAATTGTATGTAACAATGACAGCGGCCACACACCCTCGTACCCGAACGCATCCCGTGGAAATTACAGCCAACAGTTCAGGGCGATTAAGCGAATTGTATTCGGGCTGCTTCATACTCCCTCAGTTCGTCGGGATGACTGCGCTCGCAACCCAGAATCAAACGCATTCTGCATACCCAATTCGGGAAGGCGGCGTAAATCAATGCAAGTATCGGCACGGCGTTGACCTCGCGATTCGGTACTTGAGGCGATTCGTGCGTCGGTCCCTATGAGAGCAAGAATCGCTTCAGCTATATCGCCCCACGACCGTTTCGAGACACACTCTATCCTCTTCGCCCTTAGAGCTTCTGAATCTGCCTCAAACGCAGTCACGATTGCCCTAGAAAACTGGGAGGGTTCCGCGACTGTCAGCACCTGTGCGAAGTCAGTCACCTCGGGCATGGGAACCGTGACAACCGGTCTCCCTATCGCCAGGTACTCATACATCTTCAACGGATTCACGCTCTCGACAAGTCTGCTGTTGACGAACGGCATCAGACAGACGTCGAAACGCTCGATGTAGTGAGGAATCTGTTGGTATTCTTTTCTACCAAGAAAGCGGATATTGGAAATTGCTTGATACTGGTCGAGCGGGACGATACTAGGTCCTACGATCACGAATTCCCAGTCCGGTAGTTCCCTTGCGCATCGCGCAATGAGGGAAAGATCGACCCAGTCCGCCACCCTCCCCACAAAACCTGCAATCGGCTTTTTTATATCATCTATGTCGCTCAGATTCACCGATCGCGACAAACAGGCTCTAAACTCTGTGAGATTAATTCCGTGAGGTATGTATGTGATACGATTCGCGTGGAGCTTTTTCCTCTCATAAAGAACTTTGCTGGATACGACAGTAACATCAGCCTTGCGCAGCATTCGCTTTTCCATCTGTTCAAATGCCGCTTTCGGTACGCCGGTGAACTCGGCGTAGTCATCGATACAGTGGTATACGGTTCGTGATGCAGGCAAACGCTCGATAATGTCTATGGCATTGGGCAGATAACTCCAAATAATTGGCGCGGTCATTTCCAGCTTGGCCATCAACCTCTTCACCATTGTCGCTACGATGCGAGAGTTAATCCAATTAATGAAGGGGAAGCCGTGATACGGAATTGCAAGTGGAGACCACACGTAAATGTTGCTCTCGACCTTCCGTACTCCAGAGAAGGACTTTCTTAATTTCATCAGCGCCCGCTTGGCGTCCTTCGAGGAGAGTTGTGGATGCCGCACTCCCAGAGTCTCGATAAACAAGACCCTGTGGTCCTTCGCCAAATGCCTCATTATGTGAAACTTGCTACTCGGGATGTCACTCCAATCATTGACCGAGAAGCATACTATTGACTTCGCTGCCATAACCATGCTCCTTTTGCTCCGGACCACTTCTGCCGTTTTCCGCTCGCTAAAGGTGAACTAGCCACTGATGCTGCATGGCTGACTTAGGTCGGTGGCCCTTCCTCTGTTTTCCGTCTCGATGCGTGGGCGTGGCCATGCCTTACCTGGGAGGCAGCATCTTCATCTTGCGTACCCAGTGCGCAAGCACGCACAGCGTCCAGTAACGGGTGTAGTACTCGCCTTGCATCAAACGTCGTTTAACGCTCATAATTTCTCGACCATCCAATAGTCCAGGCACTTCGGCCATGCTTGCTCCGCCATAGCCGTCTGTGAGCCACTTCTGCAGGGGAATGGCGAAGTGCACCTTACGCCGCCGGGCAATGTGCCTGACGAAATCGTCGTCAACCGCATCAACTAGCAATGGCTTCTGTCTTCCAACGATGCTTTTATAGCGAGACGGAATGGAAGCGACAAGCTCCACTAGGCGGTGATCAAGAAATGGGGCCCTCAATTCCAACGAGCCTGCCATGCTCATCTGATCGCCATCCCTTAAGAGCGTGTTTCGCAGAAAATGTTCAAGCTCAAGGCGATACATGATGTCTAAGGGATCGCCTCCAGACGTTCGTATAACAAAGCGGGACTGAGATGGTCGTTGACGACCGCGCAGACGAAGGATTTCCTGATTACTGAAAATCAAGTGTCGAGACATGTACGCAAGAACGTAAGGGTCTCCGGTTTCGAAGAGGTTTGTGTACTTATGGGCTTTCGCCTTGGTTGGAAGTACAACCTGCCCAACAGAGTGCAAGTGCCTGATAATAACCTCAGGAAACCGCACATTCGCGAGAACTGACCGCACCCTGTAAAGACGGTGCCTTCCGTATCCCCAAAATAACTCGTCGGCGCCCTGTCCTGTAATTGCCACTTTCAGACCGTGTTTTGCTACTGCCTGCAGCGCCATGTAATGGTTAAAACCGTCGTAGGAAGGTTGGTCCATGCAATCTAGTGCGCTCCCGACCAAGTCGTAAGCAGTCTTGGCCGATACTCTGATTTTTGTGTGCGTGGATCGGAAACGGCTTGCAGCTCTGTCTGACCAAGGTTCTTCGCTGTATTCTTCTCCAGCACCATCGAAGATGACGCTAAACGTATTCACATTAGTGTAGCCCTGCTGGTACAGTCGACTCAGAATCGCAGTAGAATCAACGCCACCAGACAGCAGAACGCCAACTGGCACGTCAGAGACCATACACAGTCTTACGGACTCGTTGAGCGCGTCCCGGACCGCTGCCGTGACTTCTATAACATCCCTATGGGTATCTTCCTTAATGTCTCTCAAGGACCAGTACTCACGAATGCTCACTCCGCCGTCCTGGTACTTGAGGACGTGTCCAGGCTCTAGACTTTTTACATTGGCTACGAGCGTATACGGCTGGGTGACGCTGCCGAATGCGAGATATGCATCCAGGCCGTCGGAATCGAGACGCCTCTCAATAACGCCGGATTCCAACAGTGAGCGGATTTCGGACGAAAACAGAAGACGACCGTTTGCGGATGTGTAATACAGTGGTTTTTCTCCCAGACGGTCTCTTGCCAGCCAGAGTGTCCTCCCAGTTGAATCCCAGATCGCAAAAGCAAACATACCTCTTAAGTGCTGCAGTGACGCCTCGCCCCAACATTCCCAGGCCGACAAAAGGACTTCTGTGTCACTCCGGCTTCTGAAGCTGTAACCGCGCCTTTGCAACTCCCGCCTAACTTCTTCATGGTTATAAATCTCGCCGTTGAAACAAACTACCAATCGCCGGCTTGCCGATTGCATTGGCTGGTGCCCGCCAGAACTGAGGTCGACAATGGATAACCGCCGGTGGCCAAACCAAATAGAGGCTCCGTCATTCAGCTGCTCTTCATAACTGCCCTCATCGTCAGGGCCACGATGACTTAAGGCCGCAAGCATTTGCGAGCGATCAATACCGTCCGAACAACCTATGAAGCCGCAGATCCCACACATGGTAAAAAGCCTTCAGTCACGCACGGATTTCTTCTCTGTCATGTCCTCGCCGCCTGCACTGCATTCGAAGTGTTGAGCTGCGACCAAGGTACATGTGAAGCTCTTGAACTGCTGATACGTAATGCTTCTTTCATAACAATGCAGAGCGCCAGAACATGTGTGACGTACGTGGTCGATGTGACACTCTCGAAGAGCATGCTTGTCAAGAACAGCACAATCAGAGCAATGGCGTATCTCATCTCACCTCTGGGAGTGGCCCGATATTTACGGATGTAGTAAGTGAGGGCCATGATGAACGTCGTCAGGAGCCCCAAAAGGCCGATAATACCCGTGTTGAGCGCAGTGTCGATGTAGCCAGAATGAGCCTGGGTCGCCGCCCAACCAATAGAATCTTGTACATCCTGCAACCGTTGTTCGTCCCAGAATGCACCGTATCCGAATCCGAGTAGCGGGCGAGAGCGTAATCGTGCCAGGCACTCCCTCCACACATCGAATCGTGCGTCGCCAACGCGCTGTGCATCAACAGTGTCACGCTCCAAGGTCGCAGTCGAGCGGAGGCGGTTCGACACTTGACTGACATCGCCGGCGAGAGCTGCGAGCAGAGCACAGCTCAGCAGGCACATGACACTGATGGCTATGATCTTCCCTACGTGTTGCCGCCTTATCACGGCCACAGCCACTATCGACAACATCAGTGCTACCATGGCACCACGAGACTGCGTCAGGATCAACAATGACGTCGCAAACGCCACCCCCAGCCACCGGATCGTATTCACGTACCGTGTCGATGGCGCGTAAGTGAGCAAGGAGGTAATAAGGACCGCACATATGAGCCCCTGCGAGTTGGGATCTGTGGTCCCGGAGAATCTATAGCCAGGAGTGAAGGGGCTCCACGTCCCGAGCACTACCTCGCAGCCAACACCCCAAACGCACACCGCACCCGCATAGATCATGCCAGCGGTTCGGATCGCCTTCAACGTCATTTGCCGGCCGATTCCAGCACAGCCGACCCACAGCAGCAGTGCTCCGACCAGGGTCTTGATACTGAGATAAGTTATATGGGACCACAGAACACTAAGTCCCATCCACGCGAAGGTCGCAACCATGCACCACAGCAGCCGCCGATCAGCCCATGTAGCCCTCGGTCGTCGCCATTGCAGACCCAGCAGGGCTGTCACGGCCAGCACGCCATACCCCATCAACCTCAGCGGATGGCCGGCTTGTCTGGTCGCAAGGGACCCCTGGATGGTCACATCGGCCAGAAGTGTATACCGTAACTCGTGACCGCCCAGGGCGAACAACACGAATACCAAGATGATCACAAGCCACTTCTGCCTGTATCCAAAGTGCCGAAGATAAGCGGCGGTTGGGGAAATCGCAATGCTCCAGCTGGTGGCCATTATTGTTTTTCCGGATAATCAGATAGCAGCAACTTAATCGCCGGCCGCTAGATGAACTGTTCGATGACTGTAGGCCACATGCTCTCGATGGCGAGAGTAGAACATGGCCTTCAGCCCTGACTCTGCGCAACCAGCAAGCACCAGGCCAACACCTACTCCCTCGATCCCAATCATCCGAACTGCGACTACGCCGATTGTGCCAGTTACAACCAGTCCTGCCAGACTCCCGAGCACATTTATGTGCGGACGGTCAAGCGCCATGAAAACCAAACCAAGAGGAAGCGTCGATTCGTAGCAGAGTAACGCAATGGCGAGGAGGAGCAATGTCCGAACATTTTGCGTATTCACAAACGTTTGCCCATACACGAGGGCCAGCAGGTGGGAGCCAAGAATCAATACCACGACGCAAAACACGACCAGAAATATAACGAGCGCCATCGTGGCCTTACGCAGCGTCTCGTGCAAGCCGCCGTCGCCAAGTTCGTGGCGGACCCGTGCCGCGATAGGACCGAAGTAATTCGTGAAACCAATTAGTCCCGGGTTGGCAATCTGGACTATCCCCGTGCACGACGCCAACATCCCAGCCGCTGCAGGACCGTAAAACAGAGCCAGACACCATGGAAAGACTTGCCTGGGCAGGGCTGACAGGCCTGTACCAAGAACGATCCATTTTCCGAACGACCAGTGCCTTTTCAGAACGCCTAACGCGGACCGCAACCTAAAGTGATAATCAGGCGCGGATAGGACGCCGCAAAGAATGTATGGCGCTGTTGAGGCGCTAACTGCACAAAGCACAGACGTGGCTCTCAGCCCGTGATGCAGAGCAAGAAGAGAAATCGATGTGACCTGTAGACATGCCGCGCAAGTGTCTAGCAACAGAACCTTTCTGAATGCTCTGCTTGCGAAGAAGAAGCGCCGTACAAATTCCCGAGTAAGCACAGTTCCGTTCGCAAGGACGGCAGCGGCGATTACAGCCATGCCGTAGGCGCCACTGCGATATCCGATCAGCCCAACCAAAATCAGCGCGACCGAGCTGGTAATCACGAACACTGCATGATGGATTACCACGCTGCCACTGTACGACGGCAGGGAGTTAGGCTTTGATTCATCACGATAGAATGTGTATGGGGCGGTGATGAGCGCGTGTTCGACGCCTGTGGCAAACACGCAGATCGTAAACAGTAATGAATAAATGCCAAGCTCTTTTGGCGTTGAAAGACGGGCGAGGAAAATGATGGGGATAAAGTTAGATATGCTTGCTATGCCCTGGTCAGCAAGAGAAACATAAGGGCCAGCCGATGCGGTTCTGATTAACCTGCGAAACGTAGTAGTTGCCATGATTGACTTGGGGTCAGATATCAGCGACCACGCGGAGCCACTCTTGCCCGAAGCGCTCCGCGGTGAAGAGGCTCGCGAACGCATGACCTCGCCGTCCAAGTTCGCCACGGTTAGTAACTGCATGTCGAACCATGTCCGGCAGCTCGGCAAAATCGCGGCACACAAGTTGCCCTGCGTCGTTGAGTAGCTCCCCCATGCCTCCTGCACCCGATCCGACCACGGGTGTCTTGCAGAGCAGGGCTTCATGAGATGTTCTACTCCATCCTTCCTCAAAGTCCGACATCGCTATGGCCGCGTCGCTCGCAGCAAGTAGAAGAATGTACTGCTCGTAGGGAAGCAAGAACTGTTGAATTGGAATGTCAATATCGCTCAGTCCGCTCGTCACAAGGTGGTAGCCCTTGTCTCGCAGCGCACGCCAAACCGCCTGTGCACCTTTTCTTTTCCGACAGTTTCCAATGTATATGACTGGCTTTCCAATCAATCCATGGGTTGCCTTAAAGTTACGAACGTCCTCATCGTGTACCGCAAATCGCGTTACTTCGAAAGCGTTGTAGATGAGTGCTGATACTTTCACTCCCAGCTCTGAGAGGCGCCTTTGCCAGTATTTCGATACCACAACTACACGATCACACCGGCGGATGTTGTTCACCAGCCGTCGGTGGAGTGCGCGGTTCCAGATGCCAATGGGGCCTATTGACTCATCCAAGTGATGTATCAGGGCCACCTGTTTGCTATGTCCTCTGGTCGTCATGCAAGTCAGAGCGACCTCGTTGCGGATCCAGACGCCGACTTTCGCCCGTCGCTCCACGACGGCCGCTCGCAAGAATGATTGTGGCCGGTAGCCGTAAGGTATCCACGGCATCGCCTCAAAAACGGTCGTGTTGTGTTCGCGTGCAAGGGCGTTCATCATCATCGATTCGTATTGGGAGCCGCCGTAGAGCGGATGTGCCGTACGTAACAGGCCTATTTGCATGATGCACGCGCGAGCTCAGACTGGCCAATCTTCAGAATCGCTGATGACCCACTCATGCCGCCCCCGACCCCTTCATCACCGCCGGGATCGTCCTCGCCAAGATTTTCACGTCGAGCCAGAGCGACCAGTGGTCGATGTAGCGCATGTCGAGGTCCATCCAGTCGTTAAACCCGATCGAACTGCGTCCGCTGATTTGCCACAGGCAGGTGACGCCTGGCCGCACGCTGAAGCGGCGGCGCTGCCAATCCTGGTCGAAGCCTTCGTAGTCGCGCACCGGCAGAGGCCGTGGCCCGACCAGGCTCATGTCGCCCTTCAGGACGTTGAAGAGCTGCGGCAGTTCGTCGATGCTGGTCTTGCGCAGGAAGCGGCCGACACGGGTGATGCGCGGGTCGTCCTTGATCTTGAAGACGGGGCCACTCACCTCGTTGCGGCTTTCAAGCTGCGCCTGCAGTTTCTCGGCATTAACCACCATGGTGCGGAACTTGTACATGGGGAAGCGGCGCTTGTTGAGGCCAACTCGGCTCTGGGCGAAGAGCGCGGGGCCGTGCGAGTCCAGCTTGATCAGCACGGCGACCAGGACAAACAGCGGCGCGAGCAAGGTGAGAACCGAGGCGGAGACGTAGATGTCGATGGCCCGCTTCAGGATGGCGGGCCAACCGTCGAACCGGGAGGCATTGAGGGTGACGACTGGGTTACTTTCGAACTCGTCCACCCGGGCGGCGCCGCCGTTATTGAAGAGATCGGACAGCACCCGCACGACGATCCCCTGCTCTTTGCACAACGCAACAATGCGCGAGGAGCGCGAGTAGAACGATTTCAATGGCAGGGCGACCAGAACCTCGTCGACCACGTGCGTGCGGAGGAAGGCCTGGAATCCGTCGAAGTTGCTCACAAGGGCCGGCCGGACGCCGTCCACCGGGTTGCGCGCGATCCACTCCTCATCGACGAATCCGCCCAGTCGGTAGCCAAGCTCGGGCCTGGACTGGATGCCCCGAGCGAAGGCGAGCGCGCGATCGTTGGTACCGACGATAAGAATCAATCGCAGGTTGCGGCCGCGTTCCCGAAGCGCGCGCAGAAACGCTCGCAGCGCCAGGCGCGAAAGGAGCAGGGTGGGAGTGCTGATCAACCAGAAGATGGCGACGGCCTCGGGAGTTGCGGCCCTGAGCCGGAAGGTCACGCTCAGCAACGCCAGAAGCGCGGTGGCGAGGGTCGAGGCCTTGAGCACGTCCTTCATCTCGTCGGACTGCGAACTGAGCCGGCGAGACTGGTACAGGCCGATGAAATTGAAGATCCAGTGCCACGCGTACAGCAGGGCGGCGATGAGTAGAACGTTGTGGACGCTCACCCGCATCGCCAAGACTTCCATCAGCGAAAAGCGCGCACGGGCAAAAGACGTCAAGACGGCGACGCAGAGCGAGAGGCCGAGGACTGCTACGTCGTAAAAGATGAACATCCTGAGCAGGATTTGGCGCCGGAAGCTGGTCATGGTGTGCTGTCAGTTATCGCTTAGGGGCTACGCGGGCTCGACGTTGTAGTCGCCGATGGAAACGGCGATCGAGCGCTGAATCGGCTCGATGGAGATTACGAGTGTTTTGTCGCCGCGGTTGGAAGTAAGAATGCCCTCGGTTCCATCCAGACATCCGCCGCGAATGCGCACTCGCTGTCCGATCTTGGTGAACGGGTGTGCGGAGTACGGCACATCTCGTGAAAGGAGCGATCGAATGTCGTCAATTTGCTTGTCCGGTATGGGAACCAGTTCGCCGCCAAAGGCCACGAAGCTCATGACCCCGCGGGTCTGAAGTACCTGCAGGCGGTGGGCAGGGCTGGGATGCAGGTGAACGAACGCATAGCCGGGGAACGTGGGGAACTCCACCACTTGCCAGCGGTCGCTCCACCGGCGGCGCTGTTTCAGAGTCGGGACGAATGCTTCGATTCCCTTATCCTGCAATTGGAGCGAAGCCTTCTTCTCAAACTGGCAGCGGACCTGGATGGCGTACCACCGCGTTTCCTCCTCTAGTACTTGGGCCTGCAGTACTTGGGCCTGCGGGAGGGTTGCGAACTCAGTGATTACTTGTACGCTGGACATAGCTCCGCCAATTGAGTCCCATCCGGACTTTTGCACAGGTTCATTCGCGACGCGACTTCAACAACGAACTGGTACAACTGCGACTGAAACAGGTGGTTCTCTTGCGATTACAGCCTGCGATAAAGCTTCTCCGGCACTGGGAACGTGCGATTGTTCAGCACCGTCCCCAACAGGCGCACACTGCCAGCCTCCAACGCTTCCTTCGTCTTCTTGGCAGCAATGCGACGCGTTGCGTTCGCCTCCAACACCAGGACTATGCCGTCCGCTGCCTGTCCCAGCAGCGCTGTATGGCTATGCAGGGCCGCGGGAGGCGCGTCGACCAACACGTAGTCGAATTCCCGTCGCAGTGCCTCAAGGCGCGTTCGTAAGTCGCAGACCGAGGCGGAACCGTTGTCGGCCCCAAGCGCCGATGCCGGCGCGAGCCACAGGTTCTCTGCAACCTTCTGGCACTGCTCGCGAGCCGAGGCGCCTGGTGCGGTGTTGAAAGTTGCCGAAGCCACTTCAAACAGTCCGGACAAGGACGGCGAGGGGCGGTTTGCATTGACCACGCAAACAGGGCGCGAACTTTGCGCAGCGAGAACTCGGCCCGTACGTGCGCAAACGATGCTGCTGCCTTCGCTATCATCGACGCCGCAAAACACCACCTGACGAGGTGCGCTGCCATTGGCACTCAGAAAGACCTGCTGTACCAACCGAAGCATTTCTTCCCTGCCGACGACATCAACATCAGCGATGGGAGCGGCAATGGCGCGCGGTTGCTCGCGCTCGGTGACAGCAGTTGGCGCTTCGGGCGCGGCCGCGCCGAGCACCTGTTCTACTTGCGCCAACAGTTCGAAGTTTCTGCTCATATCAATTCCTATCCGCAAGAGCACTTGTTTGCGTGCCGGGTTGATTCAATCTGCCGTCCCGTGGCAATCGAATGTGCTGGCCGGATTGTGCGGGATCCGGCTGGGTCGAAGCACCTTCGGGCCCACCCGCGGATTGCACTTGCTGGCGCGATGCTTCCACAGGCTCCTGGCTCGCAGCCGGCGCAACAATGAGAGCCGACGCACTTGCGGCCACGAAGTCCGGCTGCCACCTGGGACCGACACCCACGTCGCGTGACCACGAATCCCGCAGCATCCCGCAGCAGAAAAAAAAGACGACGCTGAGCATCACCGCGGCAGCCGTCATCATCGTGCGGCGCAACCGCGGCCACCTGATGCGGACTCGTACTGCTGGAGCGTGCTGATCCTGGACGACGCCTTTTGCGGCAGTCTCGGCGGAATTAGCGATCGAAGTTAGTGCGAGGCATTTGAGGTCCTCATCGGCAACAACCTCTTCCACGACCGCCCGGTCCACCTGTTTGTGCTTGAGCGCACAACAAAGTGACAGCGCGTTAAAACACAAAGTGTTAATCCGGCGCGGATTACCTTCACTGTGCTCCGCAATACGATCAATTGCGCCAGTGGTGAACGGGAGCGGCCCACTATGACCAGCAACTTCAAGCCGGTGCTGAATGTAGTTGGCAGCCTCCACGGGCGTGAAGCGATCCAGGCGGCACACCAAGGAGATGCGCTGGCGTAATTGCTCCAGCCCGGGGCTGGCCAGCTTCTCAGAGAGTTGCGACTGGCCGGCGAGGACGATCTGCATCAGCTTGGCGCGCGAGGTCTCAAAATCAGAGAGCAGGCGCACTGTCTCCAGCACCGAGTCGGGCAGATTCTGGGCTTCGTCGATCACCAGAACCACGCGGCGGCCGGCACGCGCTTCCTCTAGCAGAACGCTATTGAGTTGCTGGTGCATTTCGGCGACGTCTTCGCCGGGCGTGATACCGAGGTCGTAGAGCAGGTAGCGGAACAATTCACGCGTATTGCATTGCGTTTGAAACAAGAAGACGGTGCGCGCTGCGTTGCGGATGTTCTGCAGAAACTGGAAGAGCAGTGTGGTCTTGCCCATGCCCGGCTGTGCGATCAGCGCCGTGAACCCACGGTTGGAGTAGTAGCCGCAGTAGAGCGTCGCCAGCGCCTCCCGGTGCGTATTGCTCTGGTACAGGAAGCGAGGATCGGGCGTGCTCCCGAACGGCTCTTCGCGCAGCTGGAAATAGTTCAGATACATGCTTACTTGCCGTTTTTGGGCAGTGTCGCCAGTACCGGCGTGCCCAGGTATGCCATCACCTCGTCCGGCGTGCGGAACGAAGGATCGATAAAATCACAAGCGAATGCTGCGGTCAGGCTGACAGTCATTGCCAACACCAACGCTAAGAGCCCCGCAGATAATGGCGAGCGGGCCGGCAGCGCGGGGACGGTGGGCTGTTCCGCGACTGCGACATTGAGGATCCCCCTCTGGTCGAGCGCATCGCTGATCCGCGCTTCCTCGCGCTTGCGGACGTAAAGGAGGTAGTTGTCTTCCTCCGTCTTGGCGGCACGGAGCAGGTCCTGCTGGATAAGGCCGCTGCTTTGCAGATGGCGCGCGGCATCGCGATATTGCCGCGCAATCGCATCGGCGGCGCCCGCCTTAGCCTTTAACCCCCTGAGATCCGTCTCGGCCTTGGCCAGCTCGGATTGCAACCACTGGTACGTCGGATTCTGGTCCGTGGTCTCTTCGCGAATTGGCTTGTTCTCTTCAGCGGCGATCGAAGCACGAGTTTCTCCGATCTGCTTTTCCACTTCCTGCACTAGGCGGTAGCTCGGGTCATACTTGGTGAGCAGCTCGGTGTGTTTCAGTTCCAAGTTCAACAGCGTGGATTTCAACTGCTGCATCAGCAGAGCGTTGTCGGAAGTGCGCACCTGTGTGGTCATGCGCGGCTGCATGGCCGTCAGTTGCGCCTGCAAAGAGCGAATCCGCTGTTCGGTTTCGGCCACCGCAGCCTGAGCCTGCCGGGCTTGCCCGTCGAACTCATTCAGCTTTTGCAAAGTGAGGTCGCGCTCCACTTGCGCCGAAACCACTCCTTGCTGCTGGGTAAACTCGGTCAGCTTTTGCTCGGCCCCTCTTAGGCCTTCCCGATACTGCTTTGTCTGCTGGTCGAAGAACTTGAACTCGCCCGTTGGCCGGTGGACCTCGAGATGTTTTTCCAGGTAGCCGGCAGCCACTGCCTTCAGAACCTTGGCCGCCAACTCCGGATCAGACGAGCGGTAGTGCACCGAGATGACGTTGGTCTTGCGCAGCGGTTCGATCTTGAGATCGGCCTCCAAGTGGCGCACGGCCTTGGCAATGCGTACTTCATCTCCCCCGGCACTTTCGTCCTGCTTCAGTCCCGTCTGCAAGGCCACGTTCCTGAGCAGGTCTTCGCTGTTGAGAAGTTCGACTTCGGAGTTAATGTCCTCTTCGCTGACTTCGTCCCGCCCGACTTGGGTGTTGCTCTGTTGGGGTGTAACCATTGGGTCCACGCGCTGCCGGCGCACCAGGATCTTCATTTGCGCTTCGTATTTCGGGTTCAGCACGCCGGACACAGCCACACCGAGCAAGACGAGGAGAAACACTCCCATCATCACCCACCGCTGGCGGAAGATGATCGCGAACAAGTCGCGCAGGGTCGGCAAAGGCCGCCGGTCGTCGGCTGCGAATTCATTAAGTTCGTTTGCCATCGTTACTCTCCCGGCGCTCAGAAACCCAGCGGATTGACGTACATCCCCACGTTCGCCGCCCGTATGAACCTCTCGATTCTCGAAATACTGTTTTGCGGCACGTACAGCATGTCCCCAGGCTGCAGGTGGATGTCTTCACTCAGCTCGCGTGAAGCCATCAGCTTTTTCACATTGATAATCCGCGCCTCGAACAACTCGTTTGCCGCCGGCCGAAATAAGATCACCTGCGAGTGTTTCGCTTTGTCGTTAAATCCGCCGGCAATCGCAACCGCCTCGGTCACAGTGATGTCGCTGCGCAAGTCGTATTTCCCTGGGCGACCGAGTTGCCCGGCAGCAATGAAGTACGGCTTCTCGAAATCTTTCAGCACGATCGTGATCACCGGTTCGTGCAGCGTCTTCGCGTAGGCGACCTTCAGAGATTCGGTGAGTTCGGGGATGGTCAACCCCTCCGCCCGCACACTGCCGATCACTTTCGCGGTGACATATCCATCGGGCTGGACCGTCACCGTCTGGTTCATCTCCGGCGAAAAGGTGAACTCGATATCGACGATGTCGCCTCTGCGTAGCTGGTAGCGCGAGTTGCGCTGTTGCAGCGCAGGCGCGTTTGCCGAAACTGAGCTGTGCGTCACCTGCGCCTTGGGCGAAGGCATCACTTGGCCGGCAGCCATTCCGGTGGCAGCTAGAGACAGCAGTAGCGCGAGCGCCGCACAAACCATCGCCCTCCACGCCGAGGCTTTCATTGCGTCCTCCCCGATTCTGGGACCGCCTTCAGCAAGATATCCATTGCATCGCGGGCCCCCGAGCGTAGGCACGTGGCCATGGCAAACCCGCTGTCGCCGGAATCTGCACCGTCGACTCTGAGCACTACGCCTTCGCCCCTTAGCCGCACGCCTGACGTCCCGCGCAAAGACGGAAGCGGCACGTCCACCCGAAGCTGGTCGCCGACTCTCGGACAATTGCGGGCCACTACAAAAATCGCCTGCGTGCTCATGTCGCGCGTCATGCCTTCAGCCGTTTGTGATCTGCGATCGGAATCCTTCCATGAGAAAAAGGCCGAGGCCTGCACCTTGTAGCGCCTGATACGCCTGCGTTCCATGCCCTCTCCATAGCTGCCGTTATGATCGCGGTGCGCATACCGGAATCCTCTGACGACTCGTGGCCGACATTAGCGTTTTGTGAAGACCTCGCCAAGAGACGTAAAGTCCCATGCACACGTGGCCCTACATCTTGCCCGCGTCTAAGGGGTAGAACGGCGGGTTATAACGCAGGCATTAGGCCCGTGATGGAAGTAAAGACGGAGAGACGATCAGGCGGAGAAACACTTCTCTAAGTTGCCGGAGTATCGAACCGGATCCTGCCCATCGTTGAGCACATCAAAGCGCACGTTTCGGAATATATGGCTAATGGAGAGCTGCGGAAAATCGACCCCCTGGTGACAACCCGGCTGATCATCGCGGCTGCTGTATTCCACGTCGAGCTGTACGGACGCTACGGCGCCAAGAAGATTCCGGGGTTCAGCGAGGCCGATTTCAGGAACGCCTATTCCGCCATCCTCTATCAAGCATCAAGGTCTGAACGTCGATCCCGGCGGCTCGTTCGTTTACGCGGTCACCGAGGGATCGAGTTTCTCCATCTGGTGTTTCGCGATCACTCCCACGAATGGACAGCTGGTGGCGGTAACGAGGTCGCCATTCAGTTTGACCGCGGGCGCGCTGTTCGCCCTCATCGACCCCAGCGGCAGCTTTTTCTATATCGGAACGGAGGCTGGACACGGGATTGCGGGTTATACCTACAATCCATCGACCGGCGTTCCGGCGGCTATCGCGGGCTCGCCGTTTTCCACCGGAACGGCGCCCGGGAAGATGGTGGTTTCGGAATAGAACTGGACTGGTCTCATAAATTGGTTTCGGGAAGGGCACGGCTTCACCGGCGGCTGAAAAACTCGGGTTTCGTATCCGGGCATCGCTTTCGCGATGCCGTAAGTTCTTTGAAATCAGACGCCCCTTCAGGGGCGCGGCATCAACAGTCGACTCTTTGTAATCTGTGATTCACGGGGTGGCACTTTGGTGGAACAAGTTTGCACCCGCGTGCCATTTTCAGATTCGCCGCTTAGTCTTACATTCCCAGTTGAGCAGTTCTGGGGGAGGGCTGCCCGGGCGTCTTGGATTCGAAAGAATCCGGACTGAAACCATCATCCCAATAAAGGATTAGGCCCATCCGCATTAGTCCCCCGGCTAGTCCCACGCCGACACAGAGATGAGAGGAAACCTAGCCATTCCTAAAATAGTTGTTCGGAGGACGATAATAGTCCTTGATTTGCGTGCGGATTAAGCTCAGGCTGTATGTAACCGTTTCGCCACGCATGCAAGCAATCGATTGCACGCCTCCACCGAGGAGAATTTTGTGGCTCAAAGCCAAAGAACAACCATAGAAGTCCTTATAGTGGACGCTACTGTTCTGGCATGCGAATTAATGGCAACGGTCTTAAAGCAAACCTCGTTTATGAATGTCGCTTGGGAGGTCGATGCGGCGGCGGCAATGGCAACAGCCACTCGCATTAAGACGGGCGTCGCGCTGATTAGTTCGGACTTGCAGGACGGTCCCGATAAGGGATTGTCACTCGCATCAGAGCTGCGCATCGAGCATCCCGAGATTCGCAGCATCATCCTGCTGGACAGGGCGGATCGCCAATCGACGGTTGACGCCTTCCGCGCCGGCGCGCGCGGCGTGTGGTCCCGCGGAGCAGGACTGGCGGCTTTGCCCAAGTGTGTCTGCCGGGTGAGCGAGGGCCAGGTGTGGGCCAGCAGCAAGGAGCTGGCATACCTGTTGGACATCTTTGTCCAAACCACGCCGGCGCGAAAACTGACTGACAACTGCCGCAAGTTGCTCACTGAGCGCGAGCAGGCAGTGGTGCAACTGGTGGCAGATGGCCTGAGCAACCGCGAAATCGCAAGTCAACTGCAGCTCAGTCCGCACACGGTCAAGAATTATCTTTTCCGGGTATTCGACAAGATCGGCGTCTCCAGCCGCGTTGAGCTGGTTCTATGCGCACTGAGCAGCACCATGGCGGACCCATCCCCACCGGCGGCGATTCGGCCTGAAAAACGCATTGGATTATTTGGTCAGCGAGAAGGTGCTGAACTTCGCCGAAGCTGCTGAACAGCATCCCGAGTTTGCCGCTGAGCTTCCACCTTTTCAGGCCGCCGTGTGGGAGGTCTTTCAGCTCTATGAGCTTGCCGGCTACCTGGCCTCTCAGCGGCCCATGACCAGGAGCAAGCTATAGAGACTTCTCTATGTTCGCGGCTCTACCCGTTGAAGGGAAGTAGGGCCTTCGTGTACTCGGGTTTTTTCGAGTACAGAGAAGCGTCAGCTTCTCCTAACTGAAACACGCCCGTAGCGGAGCCGCTGTCACAGGGCGAGCGGAGTGAG
>Ga0187864_10000920_pt1 | contig 30714 bp, 30 predicted proteins | sample June2016WEW_11_4_FD_132985 | JGI IMG/M metagenome (GOLD analysis project Ga0187864, IMG submission 132985) | Peatland microbial communities from SPRUCE experiment site at the Marcell Experimental Forest, Minnesota, USA - June2016WEW_11_40 | ecosystem: Environmental > Terrestrial > Soil >...
ACCCGCGGGTTGCCCTCGGTCATGAATAGCGATCGCCACTCTTCACGAGCGGGGCTGACAGATTTACCTCACACACCACTCGCGCCATCAACACCGGACACTCGTTTCACACCAACCACCTAGCGGTTGGCACCGTGAGCAGCGGGGGGTGTGCCAGGTGCCAATGCCCGACCGATGAGGGAGGAACCCATGAGTTACGTCACCGCTCTTCGCTGTAGGGAATGTGCTCGTGAGTACCCGGCCGAGGCTCTCCATGTCTGTGACCATTGCTTCGGGCCACTGGAGGTCGTGTACGACTACGAGGCCGTTTCGGCGAACCTGAGCCGCAGCCAGATCGCCGTCGGTCCCCAGACCATCTGGCGCTACGGGCCGCTCCTACCGGTGTCGGACCCGGCGCCCATCGACCTCGGGACCGGTCTCACTCCCCTGGTTCGCGCCGACCGCTTGGCCGCAGAGCTCGGTCTCGGCGAACTCTGGGTGAAGAACGACACCGCCAACCCCACCGGCTCCTTCAAGGACAGGGTCGTGTCGGTGGCTCTCACGAAGGCCCGGGAGCCCGGGTTCAAGGTCGCTGCCTGTGCCTCTACGGGCAACCTGGCCAATTCGATGGCCGCGCACGCGGCGCGTGCGGGGATGGTGTCGGTGGTTTTCATCCCGAAGGACTTGGAGCGCGCCAAGGTCGTCAGCACCGCCGTGTACGGCGGGCACGTAGTGGCGGTGGAGGGCACCTACGACAACGTCAACCGCCTGTGCGCCGAGCTCGCCAGTGAGCACCCGGCGTGGGCGTTCGTCAACGTCAACCTGCGCACGTACTACGCAGAAGGCTCGAAGACCCTCGCTTTCGAGGTGGCCGAACAGCTCGGTTGGCAGGCGCCGGACCACGTCGTGGTACCGGTCGCCTCGGGAAGCCAGCTCACCAAGGTGGCAAGAGGCTTTCGCGAGCTCTACGAGGTGGGTCTGCTCGAAGAGGAACCCCACGTCCGGATCTCAGGGGCCCAAGCCGCGGGTTGCGCGCCGGTCGCCACCGCCTTCGCCGAGGGCGCCGATGCCATACGGCCGGTCCAGCCGGACACGATCGCCAAGTCTCTTGCCATAGGGGACCCGGCCGACGGCTGGTACGCCCTGCACAAGGTGCGCTCGAGCGGAGGGGCGTTCGCCGTGGCCAGCGATGACGAGATCGTTCGTGCCATTCGCCTGCTAGCTCGAACCGAGGGCATCTTCGCCGAGACCGCCGGGGGAGTGACCGTCGCGGCGCTGGTCAAGCTCGCCGCCGAGGGTGTCATCCGCCAAGACGAGCGAGTGGTCGTCTACGTGACAGGCCACGGTCTCAAGACCGTCGAGGCGCTCGTCTCGCTGCGACCGACGGCGACCATCGCCCCCAGCCTGGACGCCTTCGAGGCGGCGGTGGACGTCGACGGCGACCTGCACCGAGGGGACCGATGAGCGTCACAGTTCGCGTCCCGGCCCAGCTGCGCACGTTGACCGGAGGCGTCGCGGAGGTGTCGCTGGAGGGCTCCACCGTGGAGGAGGTTCTGAAGGCGCTCGAAGTCGCCCACTGCGGCTTCACGGATCGGCTGTTCGACGACGACGGAGGCTTGCGCCGCTTCGTGAACTTGTTCCTCGACGACGAGGACGTCCGGTTCCTCCATGCACTGAGCACTCCCGTGACCGACGGGCAGACCCTTTCCATCGTCCCGGCTGTGGCAGGCGGCTGATCTCTGGCGGTGGGAGAAGGGCGGGCCAGGCCGCCTCGGGTGCCCCGGACGGGTGTGAACGGTCTAGGACCCACGGTGTTGCGCAGTTCCCCCGGGCGTGGTTTGCTGTTAGCACTCGAACCGATAGAGTGCTAACAGAGCCGCTCGAGCCTCGAGCCTCGGTCGCCTGGCTGGGCCGGTCGCCGGCGGCGGCATCCGCCATGTAACCCACGGAGGAACAACCAAAATGCCCAAGCTGATCGCCTTCGACGAGGAAGCCCGCAGGGCCCTCGAGAGCGGCATGAACAAGCTCTCCGACGCCGTTCGCGTCACCCTCGGCCCGAAAGGCCGCAACGTCGTTCTGGAGAAGAAGTGGGGCGCGCCGACAATCACGAACGACGGTGTGTCCATCGCCAAGGAGATCGACCTCGAGGACCCGTGGGAGAAGGTCGGCGCCGAGCTGGTGAAGGAAGTGGCGAAGAAGACCGACGACGTCGCCGGTGACGGAACCACCACCGCTACGGTGCTGGCGTGGGCCATGGTCCACGAGGGCCTGCGCAACGTGGCCGCGGGAGCGAACCCCATGTCGCTCAAGCGTGGGATCGAGGCTGCGGTGGAGGCAACCGTCGAGTCTCTCAAGTCCATTGCCCGCGAGACGGAGACCAGAGCGCAGATCTCTCAGGTGGCGGCCATCTCCGCGGCGGACAGCGAGATCGGTGAGATGATCTCCGAGGCCATCGACAAGGTCGGCAAAGACGGCGTGATCACGGTCGAGGAGTCCCAGACCTTCGGCATGGAGATGGACCTCGTCGAGGGGATGCGCTTCGACAAGGGCTACATCTCGCCGTACTTCGTCACCGACCCCGAGCGCATGGAAGCGGTCCTCGAGGATCCCTACGTGCTCCTGGTGGGCCACAAGATCTCGGCCGTGCGTGACCTGTTGCCCGTCTTGGAGAAGGTGATGCAAGGTGGCAAGCCGCTCGTGATCATCGCCGAGGACGTCGAGGGTGAGGCCCTCGCCACGCTTGTTGTGAACAAGATCCGAGGTACGTTCAAGTCCGTTGCGGTGAAGGCCCCAGGCTTCGGGGAGCGTCGCAAGGCGATGCTCCAGGACATGGCCATTTTGGCCGGCGCCCAGGTAGTGACCGAAGAGGTCGGGCTCAAGCTCGAGAACGTCGGGTTGGATCTTCTAGGCCGAGCCCGCAAGGTGGTTGTCACGAAGGACGAGACGACGATCGTCGAGGGCACCGGGAGCGAGTCCGACATCAAGGGCCGCATCAACCAGATCAAGGCCGAGATCGAGAACACCGACTCGGACTACGACCGAGAGAAGCTCCAGGAGCGTCTGGCAAAGCTCTCCGGCGGTGTCGCGGTCATCAAGGTCGGTGCCGCCACCGAGGTCGAGCTGAAGGAGAAGAAGCACCGAATCGAAGACGCGGTGTCCACTACCAAGGCGGCGATCGAAGAGGGCGTCGTGCCGGGTGGCGGTGTGGCGCTTCTCCGGGCTCAACAGCACATCCTCGACCGCGCCGAGAAGCTCCAGGGCGATGAGGCCACCGGTTGTCGCATGGTCGCCAAGGCTGTCGAGGAGCCGCTCAAGCAGATCGCGGTGAACGCCGGGCTCGAAGGCGGCGTGATTGTAGAGAAGGTGCGCTCGCTCAAGAAGGCCCACGGCCTCAACGCCGAAACCGGCGAGTACGAGGACCTCTTCGACGCTGGTGTCATCGACGCTGCCAAGGTGACGCGCTCCGCGCTTCAGAACGCGGCCTCCATTGCCGCTCTGTTCCTCACCATCGAAGCCGTCATCGTGGACAAGCCCGAGAAGGAGCAGGCTCCCGCCATGCCCGGTGGCGGCATGGACGACTTCTAAGAGCCTGCGAGAGACATCTGACCGAGGGGCGCCCGAGCGGGCGCCCCTCTTCGTCTGGCTCTGTTCCTTTGGGTGGTGGCGCAGGGTGTCAGACTTGGCGTGTGGCACCGACACCTGCCCGGCATCTCCCGTCCTCTCTCGCCCCGAGCGTCGGCTGGGCGGTTCTTCACCTCTTCTGCCGGGCAGGCCCGTCAACCGATGCCGAGGCTGTCGTGCGCGCCGTAAAGGCGACCCGGGTGGCGGGTGACCAGGTGGTGACGGTGGTTCTTCTCGGGCACAAGGCCGACATCGGTGTCATGGCGCTGGGACCCGACCTTTGGCGACTTCGCGCCCTGCAGACGGCGCTTCGGCTCGCCGGCCTCGAGCCCGCCTGCTCCTATGTGTCGCTGACCGAGGTGTCCGAGTACGCAGAGGGCGTCCCGGAGGAGATGAAGCAGGCTCGGCTTTACCCGAGGTTGCCTCCTGAGGAAAAGCCAGCGTTCTGCTTCTATCCGATGTCGAGACGCCGTGGCCCGGGCGACAACTGGTACTCGCTCAGCTTCGACGAGCGCAAAGAATTGATGCTTGGTCACGGGGCGATGGGACGGCTCTTTCGCGGGCGGGTCCTCCAGCTCGTCACCGGGTCCACAGGCCTGGACGACTTCGAGTGGGGTGTGACGCTGTTCGGCGAGCACCCCGACGACCTGAAGGAGTGCGTCTACCGGATGCGCTTCGACGAGGCCTCGGCACGCTTTGCCGAGTTCGGACCGTTCTGGACGGGCATGGTCGGTGAAATCGAGGGCGTGCTCGGCAGCGTTGTGTCGGGTTAGGGCTCCGGCTGTGAGCGTGCTCGAGGCGAAGCTGAAGGCGTTGCAGGCAGAGCTCGTCGCATTCGGCCGCGTCGTCGTAGCCTTCAGCGGCGGAGCGGACTCAGCCCTAGTGGCGCACGTGGCCACCGACACGCTCGGCGCGAGCAACGCTTTGTGCGCGACGGCGGTCTCGGCTTCGCTCGCCCCAGAGGAACTGGCGGATTGCAGGTCGCTCGCCTCGGAGTGGGGGCTTCGGTGGATCGCGGTCGAGACGACCGAGCTGTCCGATGCCGCCTACGCTGCGAACGGCACCGACCGCTGCTATCACTGCAAGTCGAACCTTTTGGAGGCGCTTGGTCCTCTCGCAGCTTCGGAGGCGGCCACTGTGGTGTTAGGGGTCAACGTGGACGACCTCGGCGATCACCGCCCCGGCCAGTCTGCTGCCGCGGAGCGCGGCGCGAAATTCCCGTTGGTCACATCAGGGTTCACCAAGGCCGACGTGCGCGAGGTCTCGTGCCGGCTCGGGCTTCGGACGTGGGACAAGCCCGCGGCCGCGTGCCTGGCGTCGCGTGTGCCATATGGCGTCCCTGTGACTCTCGGCACGCTCACAAAGGTGGCCGACGCCGAGTCTGCGCTAAGAGAACTCGGGTTCCGCCAATTGCGCGTCAGGCACTACGGCGAGCTGGCGCGCGTGGAGCTCGAGGGCTCGGACCTGTCTGGTGCCGTCGACCGCCGCCATGAGGTGGTGGCTGCGGTCAAGGGCGCGGGATATCGGTATGTCACGCTCGACCTCGAAGGCTTCCGGTCGGGGAACCTGAATGCTGCCCTTCACGACCGTACGGGGAGCGAAGGCCCGGAGTCCGCCTCACAGCTAGCCGACGTCTCACAGCTTGCCGACGCCTCGGGAGACGTCATCGAGAGCTGACTCTCGGGCCGTAGCTCGCACCAGGGATTACCGACTCTGGCAGGCGCTCCGGATTTCATTAAATGATCACCCTTCTGTTACCGGTCGTTCGCGAACCGTTTACCTTTCGTCGTTAGCTTGGGCCGCGATGACGGAGGGCGGAGATTTCTCCCTTGGGTCCAGACGTGAGCCGATATCGCTGAAGGTCTCCTCGGGGGTCGACGTTTCTGGCCAGGTTTCTGCAAGCGCAGCCACCGGGAGGGCGCCCTCTGCCGTGCTGGACCGTGCCGCTCTGGTTGCCAGTGACGTCAGCATCGGCTTCGGGGCCAAGACCGTGGTGTCGGGCGTGAACGTCGAATTTCGGCCCGGGACGATCACGGCCCTGATCGGGCCGACGGGGTGTGGCAAAACCACCCTCTTGCGGGCTCTCAACCGGATGAACGACAAGGTCCGCGGCTACTGGCGTAAGGGCTCGGTGGAGTTCGAAGGAGTCGAGGTCTCGAGCCATTCCACGGACCCGCTCGAGCTCCGCCGCCGTGTCGGCATGGTCTTCCAGCGCCCGAACCCGTTCCCCATGTCGATCCGCGACAATGTCATCGCGGGCGTGAAGGCTCACCGCATGGCCGCCCGCCACGAGCTGTCCGACGTGGCCGAGCGGTTCTTGAAGAGAGTCGGGCTGTGGGCCGCGGTGGCCGACCGGATGAAAGACTCCCCGTTCCGCCTGTCCGGCGGCCAGCAGCAGCTGCTCTGTCTGGCCCGGGCCCTCGCCGTCGAGCCCGACGTGCTACTGCTCGACGAGCCGACTTCCTCGCTCGACCCCGGCACCACCGAGATAGTCGAGGACCTTCTTCGTGAGCTTGCTGTGCACCTCACGATGGTGATAGTCACCCACAACCTCGCCCAGGCCCGCCGCGTCGCTGGTACCACCGCCTTCCTCTACAACGGGCGGTTGGTTGAGGCCGGCGATACGCAACAGATCTTCGAAGCACCCAGAGAGCCCGAGACGGTCAGCTACGTGAGCGGGAGGATCGGATGACCGCCTGACCGGCCCACCTAACGCCCACGGGGCGCCGTGTGCGTCCGGCGGCGCCTTGCTTTTCACTGTTTTCCCCTAAGTCCCTTACATCCGAGAGGAGCTTCTCTTTATGTCGTCGCGTCTGTCCACGTCTTTGAACCAGGATTCAAATCGAGACTCGATGCCGCGTGAGCGCGCAGGCCGGACACGGCGCCTCAGCGGTGCGGGCTTCGTCGTCGCGCTGTCGGTATCGGCGCTGCTCCTTGCGGCCTGCAGCTCGTCGAGTTCTCCCTCGACGCCCAAGAGCACTTCGACCGCAGCTGCCGGCGCCTCGCTTTCGAGCCTCGAGACGCCCCCCACCTCGAACGTCTCACTCTCAGAGACCGGTTCCACCCTCCTCTACCCGCTCTTCAACCTGTGGGCCCCGGCGTACGAGCACGCGCACCCGAACATCGCCATCACGACCTCGGGTACAGGCTCGGGAACGGGGATCTCCCAGGCGGCGGCGGGCACCGTGAACATCGGCGCATCTGACGCCTACCTTTCCTCCGGGCAGCTGGCCCAGAGCCCCGGCCTGGAGAACGTCCCGCTCGCCATCTCGGCGCAGATGGTCAACTACAACATCCCAGGGTTCACCGGCACGCTGAAGCTGAGCGGCAAGGTGCTCTCCGCCATCTACCAAGGCACGATCACCACCTGGAACGACCCGCAGATCACCGCCATCAACTCCGGCGTCACCATTCCGGCGGTGAAGATCGTCCCCGTTCACCGTTCCGACGGCAGCGGTGACACGTTCATCTTCACCACGTACCTGTCGGACGCCGACCCCAGTGGCTGGGGGACGAAGATCTCCTACGGGACCACCGTCGCCTTCCCGGCCATCGCGAGCGCCCTCGGTGAGAACGGGAACGGCGGCATGGTGAGCGGCTGCGGAGCGACTCCGGGCTGTGTCGCCTACATCGGCGTGAGCTACCGCAACCAGACCGAGGCAGCCCATCTGGGCGAGGCCGAGCTCCAGAACGGCTCCGGCAACTACGAGGCGCTCACAGCTCAGACGGTGGCGGCGGAGGCTGCCAGCTACGCCTCCTCGACCCCGACTTCGGGCACCATCTCGCTGATCTACGGGAAGAAGGCGTCCACCGGCTATCCGATCATCAACTACGAGTACGCCATCGTGAACACCAACCAGCCGAACGCCGACACGGCCACGGCGGTGAAGGCTCTCCTGGCGTGGGCGATGGACTCGAGCTCGAACGGCGGGTCAGACCCCGCGTTCTTGAACCAGGTCAACTTCGAGGCGCTTTCCACCTCTGCGGTCAACGTGGCGATCGCGCTGCTCAACAAGATCCAGTGAGCCGGAAGACCAGGGGCGAGCGCCGTGCTCGATCCTGCCGGACCCGAGCGCGCTGAGCTCGTAAAGAGCCACAGCCCGTTTCCAGCACCGAGCCCTCTTGCGTTGTTCGCCGTTATGACGTCGCCATCGGTGCGCGCCGAGATCGGCCCGGGGACCCCCGGCGCAAGCGGGAGCATCGGGAGCGGAGGTGCCGGAGAGGGGGGATCCTCCGGGCCCCCCTCGAAGCGCCCGAGCGGAGTGGGGGGTCCGCGCGCCTGGCTCTCGGGCGAGCGCGTGGTCCGAGAGGTGTTACACGTGGTGGCCTTCATCCCCCTCGTGGCGCTGGTCGTCTTGGTGGTGATCCTGGCGGCGAAGGCGTGGCCGGCGATCCGCTTCAACGGCCTGGGCTTCTTTACGCACGACGCGTGGCGGCCCGGGAACTTCTACGCCAACCCGGTGACCACCCGCGGCGTGTCGCATCCGCCCGCCGTGAGCTACGGCGCCCTCCCGCTCATCACCGGGACGCTCGAGTCCTCGCTCATAGCGATCGTCCTTGCGATCCCGGTAGGCGTCGGCACGGCGCTCATCGTGGTCGAGAAGCTCCCGGCAAGGTTGTCGTCGGCAGTGGGGTTCTGTCTCGAGGTACTCGTGGGTGTCCCGAGCGTCGTCTACGGACTGTGGGGAGCGCTCACCCTGGGCCCGTTCCTCGCCCACCACATCTCTCCCTTCATCTCCAACCACCTACCCGACGTGCCCGTCCTGAGCTTCTTCAAGGGCGCCACGGGGGCCGGGGAGGGGCTCTTCACCTCGGGGGTGGTGCTCGCGATCATGATCCTTCCGATCATCGCGGCGACCACGCGCGACCTCCTGCGCCAGGTGCCGCGCCAGACGGTGGAGGGTGCCCTCGCCCTCGGGATGACCGACAGCGAGGCCACCTGGGCGGTGACATTCCCCTGGGTGCGCTCCGGGGTGATAGGCGCCTCGGTGCTCGGCCTCGGCAGGGCGCTCGGGGAGACGATGGCGATCGCCATGGTGTCGGGCACGGTGCTCGGCGCCAACGCGCACAACTTCTACTCGACGATGACCACGATCGCGGCGACGATCGTCTCCCAGCTCGACTCGGCGTTCACCGACTCGACCGGTTTCGCCGTGCGTACCCTGGCGGAGACCGCACTGGTGTTGTTGCTGATCACCCTCGTGGTGAACGTCCTCGCCAGGCTGCTCGTCCGGCGGGTGTCCACGACTGCTCTTCCTGTGGGGCGGGGGATATGACGCTCGCTACAACAGCTCAGGTGACCCCCGGACAAGGTGCCCGTCTGGCGGCCAGGGGTCGCGTCCGGCGGCGCCGGGCTGCCAACTGGACGCTGTGGGGCGCATGTTCGGTCGCCCTCGCCCTCGTCGTGATCCCGGTGGTCTGGATCTTGGTGGGGGTGGCGTCACGTGCCCTTGCCCACTGGCACTGGAGCGTCTTGACGACGACGACCGTCGGCCAGGGTGGTGGTCTGGAAAACGCCATCGTCGGCACCTTCGTGATCGTGATCTGCGTCGCCATCGTGGCGGGCGCGATCGGCATCGCCGGAGGGGTCTACCTGGCGGAGTTCACCTCTGAGCGCTCGGGCTCTTTCCTGCGCGGCGCCTCGGAGGTCCTCTCGGGAATCCCGTCGATCGTGCTCGGCTACGTCGGCTACATCACTCTCGTCGTCTTCTTCCACTGGGGCTTCTCGTTGGCCGCCGCGCTCATCGTCCTCTCGGTCATGGTGGTGCCCTACATCGTGAAGTCGACGGAGGTGGCGCTTCGCAATGTACCGACCGCCTACCGCGAGGGGGCCGAGGCACTCGGCATGCGAAGCGGATACGCCCTGCGCAAGCTGGTGATCCGACCGGCCTTACCTGGCATCACCACGGGGCTCATCGTCGCGCTGGCGATCGCCCTCGGTGAGACGGCGCCTCTTCTCTACACAGCCGGGTGGAGTGACCATCTCCCGACCGCCCACCTGACTGGCGCACAGATCGGGTACCTGCCCTACGTGGTCTGGGCTTTTTACAACCAGCCGTACGCGACATCCCACCAGCTGTCGAACCTCGCCGCCCTTCTTCTCGTCGTCATCGTCCTGCTGCTTATCGTCATCGCGCGCGTGATCGTGTCTGTCACCCAGCGCCACGCCCCGGACCGACCCCAACGCCTCGGCCGATCCGGGAAGTGAATGGCAAGGCGGCGCCGTCGTGGGTGACGCCGAGACGGCGCTGCGGATATTGGTCATCGAGGACGAGGAGTCCTATCGCGAGGCGCTGAGCGCCGGGCTGGCCAAGGAGGGGTACGCGGTCGAGCTGGCCGCGGACGGATCCGAGGGTCTGCGCCTCTTCGCCGAGAACCCACCGGATCTGGTGCTGCTAGATGTTCTGCTGCCCGGCATGCCGGGCACCGAGGTGTGCCGCCGCATGCGGGCGATCGCACCGGTCCCGGTGATCATGGTGAGCGCGCTTGACTCCGAGGTGGATGTCGTGCTCGGGCTCGAGATCGGCGCAGCCGACTACATCACCAAGCCTTACCACCTGCGCGAGCTCACAGCGCGAATCCAAGCCGTGCTGCGCAGGGTCGCGCCCCGGCCTGTCGGTCTGCCGGTCATCTCCGGGGGAGGCGCGCAGTGGGCGCCGGAGGTGGTGGTGGCTGGACCAGTTCGCATCGACTTCGCCCGACGTGAGGTGACCACTTCACGGCGAGTCGTGCACCTGAGTCGCCGGGAGTTCGACCTGCTCGCATTGTTGCTCTCTCCTCCCGGTCGGGTGCGCACGCGTGAGGAGCTGATCGACAGGCTGTGGTCCGGGCGCGACCTCTCCGACACCCGCACCCTCGACACCCATATCCGGCGTCTTCGAATGAAGCTCGAGCGCGATCCTGCCGATCCGCAGTTCTTGATCACCGTGCGAGGGGTGGGGTTTCGCTTCGACGTCGAAGGACGCGGGGAACCCGAGCGCTGTTAGGACTCGTGGCGCTCGGCGCTGCGCCATACGGGCCGGCGGGGGCGGTCGAACAGCACGTCGAGGTGTTCGCCGCGCAGGGCTGCGAAGACGTGATGCCCCCAGCGCTCTGCTCCGGCCAGTGGCTGGGGGAGGTGGTCGGGGGAGAACCACCCCACGTCCGAGGTCTCGAGTGGATGGGGTCGCAGCTCGCCGCCCGTGGCCCGGCAGTGGAAGACGAGCGAGTACAGGGCGACTCTGGTGAACCCGAGGCGCAGTCCGTCGAGAACGGCGATGAGGCGGACCACTTCCGCCTCCACCCCGGTCTCCTCGAGCACCTCCTTCACCACCACCTCGGCTGCCGAGTAACCGACGTCGGCCCACCCGGTGGGATAGAGCCACACGCCGGAGTCGGCGCGCTGCACTAGGAGCAGCTCGCCTTTCTCGTTGCCCACGGCGGCCCCCACCGCGATCTTCGGGGTCACGTATCCGGGCACTCCTTTTCCCACGGCCCCGAGCCACTCCTCGACCAGCTCCCCGGCGTCCTCCACGCCGTTCGCTCCCAGGGTGGCGGCAACTGAGATGTCGGCCGCGACGCGCAGCACCTCCTCGAAGCGCTCGCGCTCGTAGAGGTTCTCGGTGAAGCCGAGGCCGGTGCGGGCGATGGCCGCCAGGCACTCGCTCCAGCGAAGCAGCTGACGGGTGGATACGGGACGATCCACGGTCGTGACGCTAATGCCGGAAGGCGCCGCCCGCAGCGCCGCACGGGGCTCGGCCCGACGGACCTCTGGCTGGTGGTGCCGCCCGAGGTCCGGGGTGGGACAGAATGGACTTCATGGCCGTGAACGCCGACTGTCGCCACTACGTCATGCAGACGACCGACCGTGGAGAGAAGCTCGAGCGTTGTCGAGTGGATGCCAACGAGCACCTTCCCTTCGCGTGTCCCGAGGGTTGTGTCTTCTACGAGCCCCGCAAGGTGTCCAAGGCCGGGTGGCACGTCGGCGAGCGCCGCAGGGACGATCCGCCTCGCCGCTGAGCGTCCTCGGTCTCATCCATCACGGGGCCGCGTACCCGCCAGGGTCATCCGGCGGTTGGTGTGTGCCGCAGTGAACCGGTCGCCCACGCCCCCGGCCTGCCAGAAGTCGAGCACGGTCTCGGCGCTCACTTTGCCCGCTTCGATCAGGGCCTCGGTGTTCGAGAAGTCGTCGTAGCGCGACACGGGCTCGGAGTCGACTGTGAACACCACCACTTCGATGCCCTCAGGAAGGTGGGCGAGCTCGCGGACGAACCGGCTGTGCACCGCGATGAAGAAGGCTGTCAGCACCGCCTCCACCGGCCTGCGATAACGCTGAGGGGTGTAGTGCATGGGCCCGCACAGGAGCACGAAGATCCGCTCGGCGCCTTGGGACAGGGCGCGGCCAATAGGAACGTTGTCCACGACCCCGCCGTCGATGAACGGCTCTCCGTCGATTTCGACCGGGGGAAGAAGGGCCGGCAGTGCCGCCGAGGCGAGGATGCGTTCGACGGCAGGCCCGGAGGTGAACCAGCGGGTGCGGCCGTCGTGCAGCGAGGTGGCCACCACCTCCAGGTGCACAGCGGCATGCTCGAGGTGGTCGAAGTTGATGCCCTCCTCGATCACTTTGCGCAGTCCCATGTTGGCGTGCACCGACTCGCGCTGTTGGAAGTAACGCACAGCGTTCGGCATCCGTCCTTGGGGAAAGATGTCGTCGGCGGTGAGCCGTTTCCAGATCGACGCTATGCGCTGCACGCCCAGGGCGGTGGGTTCGCTGCAGAACCCCGCTGCGTTTACGGCGCCCACCGAGGTGCCGAAGACAGCGTCGGCGGTTATGTCCCGTGCGACGAGGGCCTGGACCATCCCGATCTGCGCGGCACCTCGGGAGCTGCCCCCGGCGAAGACAAAGGCGGTACGGGCCCGGCGCCGCGAGGTATCGCCGCGGCGGTGGCGCGCCAGCCACCGCCGCGGCGTCCCCGACGCGAGGAAGACCCCGCCGGGTAACTGCGCGGCGTCGATGACCGGCGCGCCGGCGGTGGGCGGGTCCGAGCGCGGTTCCACAGCGGCTTCAGGCACCATGAGCATCTTCACCCATCTGGCCTGGGCGACGTTCGGTTGCCCGCGGGCGGAGGGCTGGTGTGGCGGGTCTCGCGCACCGCCCGGTCTCGCCTCATTCCCCATCGCACCGAGACCACCACGAGGCCCACGATGAGCACCACGAAGACCCCGAAGACGGCGTCGAAGGCGGCACTCACGGCAGGGCGGCGGGTGCGAAGTCGCTGACGGGACAATCAGGGCTCAGGCTCATCGCCCGCGACGCTACCTCCGGACTCCTTCGGAGTCCGGAGGTAGCGGGTCCAAACCGTTCGCGCGACACACCCGTCGTGCATGCTTGGAACGTGGTCATACGCGAGCGACCGGGTGCGCTGTCGACCGAGCCGTTGCTCGCCCGCCTGCGAGGCGACGGTGATGTGCGTCCCGCGGTGGACCCAGGCCTGGCAGGGGGACTTCGTGACTGGTTCGAGGATGCCCTAGGCGCCGCGGGCGGCTTCCCAGCGCAGGCACCTGTGGTGCGGGTCACCAAGGAAGCGGTAAACCAGGTCCTCGTCTGTGAGGCCCATGCCCTTTCTCGAGCTGTCATGTCACGTGCCGTCACCGTCGAGCTTGCTCGAGGGGTCCTGGTGGACGCGCTGTTCCGCCAGTGGGTGACCTTGGGAGACATCGGCGAGCCATGGGTGGACGCCGTGGCGGCGGTCGAGTGCGCGGGCGACGAGGCGGTCGTCCGCTTCATATCCGACCTGGACACCCAGGGCCGGGATCGTCTCGCCGACGAGGTACGTGAACATGCCGCGCGAATCGCGTCCGTGTGGCCTGTGTCGAGCCCGGCTTGGCTCGCCCGCACTCAGGAGCGACTGGAGGTTCCGCTCGGAGGTGGACGCCTCGTTCTGAGCGGCGTTGTCGACCTGGCCTTCGGAGCGCCTTGTGCGGGGCGCGCCTCTGTCTGCCTGGTTGAGCTGAAGTCCGGCGTTCGGCGTCTCGAGCACCGCGGGGACCTTCACTACTACGCCCTCTTGGAGACGCTTCGAAGCGGCGCGCCTCCCTTCCGGATCGCCACGTACTACTCCTCCACCGGTGAGCTCGATGCCGAGCAGGTCGGTGAAGATGTGCTGCTGGGGGCTATGCAACGGACCCTTGCTGGATCCGAGCGCCTGTGCCGGCTGGCCGCAGGGGCAGAGCCGGCGCGCACAGCGAACCCCCTCTGCGCCTGGTGTGCGGAGCTTCCCGGCTGTGGGCCCGGCCAAGGGCGCGCCCGGAGCAGAGTTCCGAAGATGACGGGAGGCCCCACGGTCGATAAGCGTGTTTGGGCTCGCGACCCGTGCTGGACGGAGGAGGAGTTCCGGTGAGAAAGATCGCGGAGAAGAACCGATGAGAGCAGCCCGGAAGGCTGTTAGTGAAGCCACCGAGATTGTCCGGCCCGTAGGGATCGGGCTCGCCTTGCCGCGCGCCGCGCCCCTCACCAACGCGCTGTTGGCACCGGCCGCTTGCGATGTGCGGACCTCGGAGTTCCAAGAACTGCGTGCCTCGCTGTTCTATGAGCTGCCTCGGCTGGTGGAGGAGCTGCCCCCGAACGAGCGTTTGCAGATCGGCGCCCACGAGTTGGTCGTCGCTCGCGACCATCCGGAGCGCTGCGCGCTGAGGCGTGACGGGTTCGTCCCTTCTCCTCGACGTTGCAGGCGAGCGATCGGTGTCGCAGCCGTCGAGCGTTGCGTGCGCGGTCGCGCGTCGACGCCCCAGACGGCAGTGGCCGAGGTGCTGGAGTCCGGCGTGGAGGACCTGGCTGCCGCGGCGAGAGCACAGGGTGGTCAGTCCCCGCCATGGTGGGCCGAGTGGTATGTGGGCCTGGCTCTTGGAGGCCGGGCCACGGTGCAGGCGGAGGCCCTGACGTGGGCCACGCAGCTGTGGACCGCGCTCGACTGGTGTCGCTTCGAGAGACCCCCCGTCATCGGAGGACGCGATGACTGGTGGGACTGTCCGGGCCGCCGGCAATTGGCCGTGCGCGGCCGCGCTGAAGTTCGGGCCTGGGCTGGCAGCCGACCGGCGATGCTTGTCGTCGCTGCTGGCTCCCCTGGTACCGGGTGGCGCGCCGAGCTCGCTCAACGCGCCCTTGTCGTCGCGCTGGCGCGTGGCGAGGGTCCGATCCCGGCACGGGTCGTGGGCCTGTGGCCGACGAGTGGGCTCGTCCGGATATGCGAGGTCGACATCACCGCTCTGCACGAGGCGGCCGCCGCGCTGGTGTCAGCCGTCGGCACATGGGTGAACGCTCTCGTCGGCTCAAGCCATGGCGATCCGGTGGAGTGCTAACTGGCTACGGTGGGCGAATGAGCTCTGATCCCGATCGTTGCTCGATGCGACAACGCGGCGGTTCCTCCTGTGCCCGGTCAGCCCTCTTGGTGGTGTTGCTGGCGGTGCTCTTGAGCGCGTGCAGCACCGGCTCATCGTCCTCCGTCTCGGGGTCGAGCTCACCGACCTCGGCGTCGGAGCCTTCGGGTACCACCGGCGCGCCGAACGCGGCCCAGACGGCTGCGGAGGTGAACGGAGCCACCGTGGCGGACACCGACAGCGCCGGGATCGAATGGCTGTGCCGGCCGGGGCAGGTGCAAGACCCCTGCCGGTTTGACCTGACCGCGACCGTCGTGCCGAGCTCCGGATCGACCCAACTCCAGCACGCCTCGGCGCCGGCCGATGCTCCCATCGACTGCTTCTACGTCTATCCGACCGTGAGCGAGCAGCAGGGTGTGCTGGCCAACCTGCGCATCGACCCTGCGGAGATCTCTGTGGCGGAATCGCAGGCCTCGCGCTTCTCACAGGTGTGCCGCGTCTACGCCCCCGTCTATCCGCAGCTGACCCTCAACGCCATCTTGAATTCCTCGCAAGTCACCGCTGGTGACGTGGCCAAGGCCTTCGCCGGAGTGGTCGCTGCCTGGAAGGACTACCTGGACAACTACAACCACGGGCGGGGTGTGGTCGTCATCGGGCATTCTCAGGGTGCGTCCATGCTCATCGGGCTGTTGCGATCGGAGGTGGACTCCCGACCCGCCGTCCGGCACCGCCTCGTCTCGGCTCTTCTCATGGGAGGCAATGTCACGGTGCCGATCGGCAAGTCCGTGGGTGGGAGCTTCCAGCACATCCCCGCCTGTAAGTCGACCACCGAGACCGGTTGCGTCGTCGCTTACTCCTCGTTCGATCAGCCACCCCCGTCGAACAGCCTGTTCGGACGCGTCGGCCAAGGGGTAAGCAGCTTGCTCCCGGGCCCGCCGCAGTCGGGCGCCGGGTTGCAGGTGCTGTGTGTCAACCCCGCTTCTCTTTCGGGGGGAAGCGCACCGCTTTCGCCTTACTTTCCCTCGGCGAGCGTGGCCAGCGGTCTTGGTTCGAACGGGTCGGCGGCACCTGCGGCGCCCACTCCCTGGGTCGCCGAGCCGGGGCTCTACACGGGCCGCTGCGAGTACTCCGACGGTGCCAGCTGGCTACAGGTGAGCGCTCCTATCCATGCAAGTGACCCGCGCCAAGTGGTCAGCCAGGTGCTCGGGCCCACATGGGGTCTGCATCTCGTCGACGTCAACATCGCTCTCGGGAATCTGGTCAAGCTCGTCGGTGACGAAGCACGGTCCTTCACGCGTTGAGCGTGGTGGTTCTGAGGTCACGTTCCAAGCCGGCACACAGCCAATCGCCAGCTGGTTCAAAGGAGAGGGCCTCATGCTCCACATATGCAAAGGGCCAAACCGGTCGGTCTGTCCGCGTCCGTCACGCTCAGCGCAAAGCACCTTCTGCGGATGCCCGTTCCCTTCGCCATCCCCGTGCGAGCACCCCCGGTCGTCGCTTCTCGTGATGAGGACCCTCCTGACCACGACCGCGCCTGTGGCGTGCTCGTCGAGAATGTCGCCCCGGTCGCCGACCCGACGCAGCAGCCGCTCGTCGACGTGGTCGTCCCCGTGCACAACGAGGAACGGGTCCTCGAGTCCAGTGTGCGACGCCTGCGGTCGTATCTTGATCGCGAGTTCGGATTCCCGGCCGTGGTCACCGTGGTGGACAACGGGAGCACGGACGCCACTGCACTCATAGCCGCTCGTCTCGAGGCCGAGCTCGGGGGGGTGCGTACCATCCATATCGAAGACAACGGCCGGGGAAGGGCCCTGCGGGTCGCCTGGGCCGGGACCGCAGCACAAGTCGTCGCGTACATGGACGTGGACCTCTCGACATCGCTCGACGCCCTGTTGCCGCTGGTAGCACCGCTCGTCTCGGGCCACAGCGAGCTGGCCATCGGGACTCGCCTCGCTCGCGGGTCACGTGTAGTGCGCGGTCTGAGGAGGGAGCTGATCTCGCGCGCTTACAACCTGCTCCTGAAGGTGCTCTTGCACAGCGGGTTTTCAGACGCTCAATGTGGGTTCAAGGCGGCGCGCGCTGACGTGGTTCGCCGGTTGCTGCCCGAGGTCGTCGACGAGGGCTGGTTCTTCGATACGGAGCTACTGGTACGAGCTGAGCGCCACAAGCTGCGAATCCACGAGGTGCCGGTCGACTGGGTGGAAGACACGGACAGCCGGGTCGATTTGGTGCGAACCTCACAGGAGGACTTGAGGGGCGTGCTCCGCTTGTTGCGCGACAAGAAGCAGCGGCGCCTTTCTACGAACATGAGACCGCCCGCGAACACGGACACCATCGACGACAAAGCTCCGTCGCGCGAGGACAAGACAGTGACGTCATGACCGCGCTAGCCGAGCGCCCCGAAGGGGATCTGGCTGATCTTGGTGATCTTGCCGATCTCCGTGATGGGCGGGTCCGTTCCAGGGGGCTGTTGCGCAGCGCCTTACGCGGCCGGACGGAGGACCCGGCATGGGTGCGTCCAGCACTGCTGGCGCTCCTAGCTGCCACGGCCGTCGCCTACATGTGGGCGCTCGGGGACTCCGGGTGGGCCAACTCCTTTTACTCGGCGGCGGTGCAGGCGGGGACCAAGAGCTGGAAGGCGTTCTTCTTCGGATCATCCGACGCGTCAAACTTCATCACTGTCGACAAGCCTCCGGCCTCTCTGTGGGTGATGGAGCTTTCCGCGAGGTTGTTCGGTCTGAGCTCTTGGAGCATCCTCGTTCCTCAGGCCGTGGAGGGTGTGGCAACCGTAGGCGTGCTCTATGCCACCGTCCGCCGTTGGTTCTCTCCCGGTGCGGCTCTGCTTGCCGGTGCCGTGATGGCCAGTACCCCTGTGGCGGTGCTCATGTTCCGTTTCAACAACCCCGATGCATTGCTCGTGCTGCTGCTCACCCTCGGCGCCTACGCCACCGTCCGAGCTCTGGAGCGAGCCAGCACCTGGTGGCTCGTCGCGGCAGCCGCTGCGATAGGGACTGGGTTCGTCACGAAGATGCTGCAGGCCTTCCTGATCGTTCCCGCCATCGGGCTCGTGTACCTCATCGCCGCTCCGACTCCGCTCGCGCGCAGGGTCAAGCAGCTGTTGCTTGCCGCAGTCGCACTCGCTGTGTCCTCGGGCTGGTGGGTCGCGGCCGTCGAGCTGGTTCCGTCCGCGAACCACCCTTACATCGGAGGCTCCCAGGACAACAGCTTGCTGAACCTGATCTTCGGCTACAACGGGTTCGGCCGACTCTCGGGCAACGAGTCAGGCAGCGTCGGGGGGTTCGGAACCGCTGGATCTCGGTGGGGTCCCACCGGGCTTCTTCGCCTGTTCCGCACCGACATGGGGGGCCAGATCTCGTGGCTGATCCCGGCTGCCCTGGTCCTTCTCGTGGCCTGCCTGTGGTGGGGTCGCAAGGCCCACCGCACCGACCGTACAAGAGCAGCGATGATGCTCTGGGGTGGCTGGCTCGTGGTGACCGCGCTCGTCTTCTCCTATGCCCAGGGCATCGTCCATCCCTATTACAACGTCGCTCTGGCGCCGGCCATCGGGGCGTTAGTCGGCATGGGTGCGGTGACACTGTGGCGACGGCGTAGTCGATTGTCGTCCCGCATCACTCTCGCAGGTGTTCTCGGCGTGAGTGCCATCTGGTCGTACGTGTTGCTGTCGCGTTCTTCGAACTGGCTACCGTGGCTCAGGACCACAGTGTTGATAGTCGGTCTTGTCACGGCCGTACTTCTTGTGTTGAGCACCCGTCTCGGCCGCAAGGCGGTGATCGTGCTGGGGGGCGCGGGCGTGGCGGTGGCGATGGCGGGCCCGGTGGCGTACGCGCTGGACACCGTTTCCACGCCGCACTCAGGAGCCATTCCCTCGGCCGGACCCGCGGTGGCAGGGACGTTCGGCGGACTCGGCGGACTCGGCGGACTCGGCGGAGCGCAGGAAGCAGGGTTCCCACCGTTCTTGGGCACGGGCCGGCTTCCTCGCGGCGTCAGCCAGTTTCCTCGTGGCGCCGGTCGTAGATCGACGGGTACGGCGAACGGCTTTTCACGGTTCCCAGGAGCAGCGGGTGCCACCAGCGGCGAGTCCGGTGCGTTCGCCGGCGGGCCTCCTTCGTTCGGCCGGTTCTCGGGCAGAGCCGACGCGGTGGGTGCTGGCCTGGGCGGGCGCGGTGGGGGTCTCAGTGGCCTGGGAGTCGCTGCAGGTGGTGGAGGCGGGGCGGGATTTCTAGGTAGCACCACCCCCGGTAGAGCCGTGGTGAAACTGCTCGAGAAGGACGCTCACCGGTACACGTGGGTGGCGGCCACTGTGAATTCCAACTCCGCCGCGGGTTACCAGCTAGCAACCAGTGACCCGGTGATGGCCGTCGGAGGGTTCAACGGCAGCGATCCCGCTCCCACGCTCGCCCAGTTCGAGCGCTACGTGCACCAGGGGAAGATCCACTACTTCATCGCGGGGGGAGGTGGCCTCGGAAGCGGAGGCACCGCGACGGCGGCGGGAGAGGTCACCCAATGGGTGGAGAGCCATTACTCGAGCAAGACGGTCGACGGTGTGACCCTCTACGAGGTGAGCCCATCGGTGTCGGTAGGAACGTCGTAGTTCGCTTCGAGCTGGGCCACCGGTAGACGAGGTCGGGACGCCTTCTGGCCCGTGTCGCGCAACACCCACCCAATCGCCTTGCGAATGAAGAATTCCCTTTCGTCGAGCATCGCGTCCGCGTCGCCATAGAAGCGTTCAAAGCCGCCGTCCCCTCGCCGCAGTGGCAGGAGCAGCACGAGAAGCGCCGACCGGCGGATCTAGAAGTCGTCGTCACGAGCCCAGCGGTCCAGCACGGAGCCCAGCTCGTGGTGGTTGTCAACGAGGCGCCCCATCACGGATGTTGCGAGCCCATCGAGAAGCGCCCACGTTCGGGAGTCGCGCAGCAGACGTTCGAGCATCACCGCGTCGGCCGGTACCAGATGGTGACCGTAGAGGTCGAGCAACTCGACAGTGACCATGTGTCGCTCGTGGAAGGGCTTCTCCCACAGGGCATCCATGAGCGCGACGAGTTCGTCGTGGCCCAGCGATTCCAGCCATGGAGCAGGCATCGCCTCGCTTACGCGGCCGATGGCGCAGGGGCAAGCTGGCGGGCACCCCAGCCAGCCCGATCATCCTGTCCAAGCGTCGCCTATCACCCGACTGGGCATAGAACCCGGCGCAGAGACCCTACGATCACTTCATGCCACCTACAGGGGACGGAGGCAACCGCTGTGAGCCAGAATGACGATTGGGCACCCGATGAACCACTGGGCACAGAAGCCGTTCGAGCAGGGTGACGAAGCGCTCGATGAGGGCTCCAGGATCGATTCGGATTTGATCGAAGAGGTCGAGCAGGACTCCTCGCGCGATCCCACACTTCAGGTAGACGAACGTGAACTCGAGGAGGCCGGCGCGGAGCTTGACGACCCTGAAGTTCTGGTCACCCTCGACGGAGGTATCGACGACCCCGATGGCCTAGGAGGGCCCTCAAGTCGCACTCGCTCTTGACATGAAGACAAAGAGGGCTGGGATCTCGACGCACCGGTGGCAAGCGGCAACGAACCTGATGCGGATTCGACCGACTGACGGATTCCTGAGCCGGGCGCACGCGCTTACTACTGCGAGGTGGTCACGGCGAACCCGGTTTGCGCTCGGGCGCTTTGACGGTCCTGCTCACCAGGACGGGGGAGAGGGGGTCACCAGAACAAAGTACCTGTTCAGAGGGCGGAGGGGGAGGGATTCGAACCCCCGGGCCTTTTGGGCCAAGGCTCTTCAAGACCGACACGAGGTCGGCGTGCTCAAAGAGCGAAGCGTCATGGATGCGATGCGTCAAGGAAGTCCTCCGCGACGGCCACAACATGATGGGCGTGGCCAACCGCTGTGGGGAATCCCGCCAGAGCCTGCCCGGCCGGATCACTCGTTACCAGGCTGGGGGCATCGAAGCCCCTCGGACACGTTCTGTCGATCCCACAGCTGGCTCGTCGTCAGGTCAGCCAAATGGCCATGGTGGCTGGCGAGCTGAGCCGTTTCCGTGGATCCTTGGACGAGCCTGGTGTTCGAACCGCTCGCGATAGTTATTCTGCTGTATAACGGCACCTCGGGGCGAGTCCCCTGGGGCTCGTTCGGCGCACGTTCGGGGATACCCGTCGAGACGCCGAACGCCGAGTCTGTACTCCGCCGACTATGGGCCGGTAGACCGAATGATGCGCGTTCTGTCGCGCCTGAACTGGTGATATGGAACACCCTCGGGTCCCGTCCGTTATTTGACGCGATCAGGATTGAGCGACGCCGAACGCGTCGTGACTTGTGGCGGCCGCGCAGGACGTGACTGCTGGTCGGGCGGCTACCGCCCCGTCATCCGGTGGCGCAACTCAACGTAGATCTCGGTGCCGACGATCGCCTCCAACTCCGCGCCCAGCGAGTCGATCACCGGACGGTCGCCCACGTAGGCCAACGAACCCTCAGTGCAACACCACGCCATTGTCTCGCCCTCTGCGCCCCAGTCGCGGCGCGTCCAGCGGTGCACCGTCGCCACCTCGGTATTATCAGCACCTGCCGCCCAGTCCACCTTGATGGGCAACTGCCAGCACACCGACGGTTTCCAATCGATGGGTGACTCGCCCTCTTCGATGGCCTCCAGGTGCAGCGCGCAGCCCGCGCCGCCGACGAATCCAGGGCGGTTGAGGAAGATGCAGGCGCCGTCGACAACGCGGGTGTGGGTGCGGGCGCCGTCGCTGAAGATGCCACCCTCGCCGGCCTCGGCGTGACGCTCGAAGCGGACCGGGGCCAGCGTGGCCGCGAGCGCGGCGATCGTCCGAGATTCGTCCACATCGCCCAGGTCGGCACCGATGGAGCAGCAGCCGAGGCCGAGATGCTCCGCCGGCTCGGGACCGATGCCCTGGCAACCTCGACCCCACAGGCAAGCCCACCTCGACTCCAGGAAGTCACGATCGAAGCGCCAGAGTGTGTCACCGCCGTGGATCTCCTCCATCCCCGGGTCCATGGGGACGACCCTACGCAGGTTCGCCCGCCCGCCGCTCCAACGCCTCCCGCGACCGACGTCGCCCGAGTTGTTCACGGCGAGCGCTCATAGCGCCGAATAGGGCGCGGGGCCTGACGCCTCGGCTCTGAGGCGGCGCCGTCAATCTGTGCACCCCTCGGTCGGCCGGGGGTGTCAGCGCTTGAGTGATACCAGTGCGGGCGCACGACTCCTGCGGCCGGGACCCAGGGGCGCAGGAGTCGGCATTTCCGATCGGGTCATTGAGCAGCCTGGTATGACCCCGTCGACTACTTGAGGCCCTCTTGCGTCTCCAGGAACGGCCGCACCTCAATCGGGAGTGTCGTCGCGTCCGAGAGCTTTTTAGCCCACGCGAGAGCGGCATCGAGATCCGGCGCCTGGACGATCGTGATCCCGCCGACGTGTTCCTTGCCCTCGACGTAGGGGCCATCCGTAATAAGCGTCTCGCCGTCCCAGACACGCACCACCTTCGCCGTGCTCGACGGGTGCAGGTGGGAAGCGAAGACCCACGCGCCCGCCTCCTTCAGCTCAGCGGCGAGTGCGGTCACGTCTCGTACGACCTGCTCCATATCCACCGAGGGAGGCGGAGGGCCATCCGGGTGGTAGGTGCTGAGCAGATACTGCTTCATCTGGAACTCCTCTTTGCCTGTCGGCTGGCGCCGACCTCTCACCATCTATACGAACGACATCTGACCAGATCGACACATCGATCGGGATTCTCTTGCAACCGGGATACCAATAGGACCCAAGCGAGGGTGTCAGTTGAGCTGCATGACCGGTATCGCACTCTGGATGGGCATTACCGACTGCCCTGAGCGGGGGCGCAGACATCACGCCACCGACTTCGCCACTACCGCGTGTAGACGAGGTGGGCAACAGAGCGCGGGTCATCACGACAGTGGAACAATTCTGATGGTGAGCGGTTGCCCTGCCTCCGCAAGGATGACACTGTGACCGGAACTTACGGGCCGACTCCTCTGAGGGCATAGATGAAGACGACAAGATTCGTGAAGATGGCGTTGGGAACCGGTGCGGCACTCTTGGTCCTAACGGTCGCCTCGGCCACGGCGGCCTACGCCTCCCCACCCGGGTTCGTGCCCTGCGCGACCCCGGCACTCATCGCCGCCATCAGCGGGGGCGGGGCCATCAACCTGACCCCGGGGTGTAACTACACGCTCACCTCTCCCATATCGCTTACCTCCGAAAACGGCCTGCCCGTGGTCACGAAGGGGATCGCCGTGAACGGCAACGGCGCCACGATCAGCGGGAACAGCACGGACTTCCGTATCTTCGAAGTCGACGGCCCGGGTGGGAGCCTCACGCTTCAAAACGTAACCATCACCGGCGGGTCCGCCCTCGACTTCGGCGGCGGCATCTTCAACAGCGGCGGCAGGGTCACGCTGAATCACAGCTTGGTGACGGGCAACTCCGCCGTGACGGCCGGTGGCGGCATCGCCAGCGGCACCTTCGGTCCCAACGGCACCGACACGCTCACCCTCAACAACAGCCAGGTGACCGATAACAACAGCCCAGGGACCGGCAACGGCGATGGCGTCGGTGGTGGCATCGTCAACAATCAGGGTGTCGTCACCCTCAACAGCAGCCAGGTGACGGACAACTTCGCCGGCGGCCCGGCCGGTGGCGGCATCGCCAGCGGCAATTACAACGGCACGCCCGGTCCCACAGCTTCGCTCACCCTCAACAACAGCCAGGTGAACGACAACACCGCACCCGACGCCGGCGGCGGCGGCATTCAGAACCTCTCGGGTGTGGTCACGATCAACAGCAGCCAGGTGAACGGCAACAGCTCCTTGAACGGTGGAGGTATCTCTAGCGGCAACGGCGCGGGCGGTGGCCCCGGCGGTCCACCCCCCGGCACCGCCCAGCTCGTTCTCAACAAGAGCCAGGTGAACGGCAACACGGCGACCGCGCCCGTCCCGCTACCGGGAGGGGGCCCTCCGATCGCGGCGGGTGGCATTGCCAATGGCGGCAACGCGGTCCTCAACAGCACTCAGGTCGATGACAACACGGCGACCAGCACCAGCGGTGCCGGCATCGTGAACCACGGGTCGATGACCATCAACAAGTCCGAGGTGAACGGCAACATGGCCACCGGGACGGGCGATGTCGCCTCGGGCGGTGGAATCTTCAACGCCGACATCGGCGCCCTCACCGGCGCAACGAACAGTGGCGTCCTCACGATCAACAACAGCCAAGTGAACGGCAACGGCGCGGGTGGCGTCGGAGGCGGAATCGCTAATGGGTTGCCTTCGCCCAAGATGCCGCTGCCAGGGGGCATGCTTACGCTGAATCACAGCCAGGTGACCGGCAACAGCGCCGCCTTGGGTGGGGGGGGAATATTTAACGTGGGCGGTGTAGTGTCGCTTGCGTCCACGTCCGTCAGCGTGAACAACCCCGACAACTGCGAGCCGACAGCGAGCATCCCTGGTTGCAGCCACTGAGAGTAGCTCAGTCCGGCTGACATGGTCTTAGAGGATGCGCGGATAGGTGGCGCTTGGTCCGCCACCTAGTTACGGACGACCTGCACGGAGCGCTGCGGATTTCCAGTGAACGCCCAGATCAGCGCCTATCCGCGCGGCCTCTTAGCAACTAACGGGGCGACGACCGTTTTAGAAAGCGGGCGTCGCCCCGTAGTCGCGTTTCGTGCGCGGAACGTTGAATAGTGAGCGTCAGGCACAGAGGACCGTGCGTAACGACCTGGAGTTATCCGAAGAGTGCCCGAGCCGGTCGTCCGGCGGCCGGGTCCGCCTGCCCGGAAATGACAGGGCTGCGGGAATGTAGGGCGGGTACGAACCCGGGTGCCCTAATCTAATAGCGAACCACGTCGGAATACGCGATCCCGCATGACGTGCTCCGACCTGCCGAGAGCGCCGATTCGAGTGCCCTCCAAGTTCGGTTAGGCACGCTCGCGAATGCATGCATGGACAGGGATCCAAGCGGCTCAAACCGCATACCGGGGCACGCGCAACGTGCCGCTTGCGACGGGTCTGTAGGAACATCTGCCAGCGATCCCAGACCATCCCATAATGCGCGGGCCGAGTCACTGGGAGGGTGCCACCAAACACCGGCTTGGTGCGTTACTCACTCGGATGGATCAGGCGGCTACACCAACCGCCACATCACTACGTGCGGCCCGATGTCAGGGTCTTCCCAAACGTCACCATGCTCCACGAAACCTGCTCGCTGATAGAGGTTCACCGCAGGCACACGAGCATTGCACCACAGCAGGCCTCCGCCATGTTCCGCCACATGTTGGACGGCCCGGCTAAGGACTGCACTCCCTATGCCGAGGTTGCGGACGTCCTCACGGGTAGCCATTCCCCGCACTCGCCATGACGGTGAATCAGCTGAAGCGTAAGTGTGGACAGAGAAAGGGGGACTAGCGAGCGCTACACGAACGGTGCCGACGATCTCTTCGTCTTCGTTGATCGCGGCGAAGGATCCGGTTGAAAGCTCGTCATCATCGGGTAGTGCCAGTTGGTTGATGGGCTCGTGCGGGCGCAGTACCGCCTGTCTGAGCTCCCAGGTCGCGCTCGCAGGGACTCGATCGACACGGAACTTCACGATGGGAAAATATCCCCATTCATACCGTCATCGTGCCACCTGCCCCGGCCACCCACGGCGCTGACTTGTACATCAGTTGGATAGGTGCGGTGCCCCCGATCACCGGTTATACGGCGGGGCCGCAGCTGCTTCCCGGTCCCGCTCTGGCAGGACATGGCTATATACCCTCAGGGTGATGCTGGCGTCTGCATGACCTAGGCGCCCAGCCACAGTTCGCACGTCGTGGCCTCCCGCGATCAGTTGAGTGGCCGAGAAGTGGCGTAGCGCGTGGAGGTGGGTGTTCACACCGGCAGCCTTGGCGATGCGAGGCACGAACTTCGACACAATGTCAGGCCGGATTGGCTCCGAGCCGACCGGTGACCGCGAGAAGAGGAAGGAATCGCGCGGGATTCTCAGGTCGAGCTCTGACGCGAGCTTGTCGACGGTCGCGCGATGGCGCCGCAAGACCTCGATGGCAACGTCGTCGAGCCCTACCCGCCGCGCCTGGTGGGTCTTCGTTGGTTTCTCCGCCCAGCCCCCGCCCTTGATCTCGTAGACGCTGTGTTCGATGGTCAAAAGTCTCGCCTCCCAGTCCACATCGCTCCAGCGCAGCGCACATAGCTCGCCGCGACGCGCCCCAGTGAGCGCGCCGATGAACAGGAGTGCAGCGAGCACGGGCTCGATCTTCTCGGCCTCGGTGATCAGAGCCCGTACCTCTTCAATGTCGGGAGTCTTGACTTGCTCGGTGTGAACCGGCGGCGGGCTCGCCTTTCGGGAAACGTTGCGATCAACCATGTTCCACCGCTCACCCTGACTCAGCATTGCGCCAATGATTGTGTGGAGGCGTCGAACGGTCAGCGGTTTGTTGCCTCTAGCGGTCAGCTTGGCGTAGAGGGTGTCAAGATCCCGCGCCGAGAACTTGGCCAGGCGCACCTTTCCTAACTCAGGGCGGATAACGGCCTCAGCGACCTGGCGGTACTTGCGCATGGTCGTGGGGGAGTGACCGATTGACTCACAAAGCGAACGGATTGAACTTCTACGCAGAAGACCAGGTCAAGTTGGCGGAGGGGGAGGGATTCGAACCCCCGGGCCTTTTGGGCCAAGGCTTTTCAAGAGCCTCGCATTAGTCCGCTCTGCCACCCCTCCCAGCCGAGCAAGCGTACTGCCCAGGTTCCGATCAAAGGTGCTGCAGGTCAGGCGCCGCGGACTTGGGAGCGAAGCGAGCGGATCCACTGGTCGGCGTCGCGCGAGGCCGCGTCGACCCGAGCCCGGACAGCGGGGCCGTGCGCTCCTGCAGCGGGATAGGAGCCCAGAAACTTGACCCCGGCGAGTTCGGCGTGCAGCACCCGCAGGCAGTCGGCGACCACCTCGTCCGCAAGATGCCCTTCCAGGTCTATCAGGAAACAGTAATTGCCGAGCCCGCGCTTGGTCGGACGCGACTCGAGCTTCGTCAGGTTGATGTTGCGCGCCGAGAATTCGCTCAAGATACCGTGCAGACTTCCGGGCCGGTCCTGGCGTTGGAAGCACACGATGCTCGTCTTGTCGTGGCCAGTGGGGGCGGGGACGCCTTCGGTTGCCAGCGCCACGAAGCGGGTCTGGTTGTAGGGATGATCTTCGATGCTGGAGGCCAGCACGTCCAGCCCATAGAGCTCGGCCGCGAGGCGTGGAGCGAGCGCGGCCGTGTGGGGGCGGCGATCCTTACCGAGGAGCCGGGCGGCCTCGGCGGTTGAGGTGGTGGCGACCACCTCGGCCCCGGGGAGGTGGTCAGCCAGGTACCGCCTGCACTGCGCTGATGCGTGGGGGAACGAGAGCACGCGCCGGATGCCTTCGATGGACGTTCCGGGAGGGGCAAGGAGGTGCATGTGCACGTCCAGGACCACCTCTCGCTGAACGAGCAGGTCCACCTCGAACACCAGGCTGTCCACCGTGGCGTGCACGGTTCCCTCAATGGAGTTCTCGATCGGGACGAACGCCATATCCGTGCGGCCGCTGCATACCGCCTCGAGGACTTCGGTCAGGCTTGCCACAGGGACCACATCAGCTTCGGCGAAGTCGGTCTGGGTGAGCAGCGCCTCCTCGGTGAAGGTGCCGGCTGGACCGAGGAAGGCGATTGAAGACGTGTTTTGCGACCTGGCTGCTTCGCTAGCACTCGAAGCGGCGCCCTGCGCAGCTTCCGAGGGGTTGCCCCGTCTGGGCCCCGAGGTCGCAACGCCGCTCATGACCAGGCAGGATAGTGGTCACAAATGGACGAACCGGCGTTGAGCCAGCTTCTAGAGGATGTCCGCACCGGGGTTTTGGATCCTGACGAGGCCCTGGTGCGCCTGAAACGCCTGCCGTTTGCCGACTTGGGCTTCGCTCGGGTCGATCATCACCGCGCCTTGCGCCAGCGCATGGGAGAGGCTGTCTACGCACCGGGGAAGACCCCCGAGCATTGCGCGGCCGTGGTGGCGGAGCTTCTGTCCGAGCCGGGTTCGGGGCCGGTGGTGCTCACGCGCGCTGATGACGAACAGTTGGCGGCAGCTCTCGGGGTCGCACCTGATGGGGAGACCACCGCTACGGGGAGCACGTTCACCGTCGCGTGGCGTTCTGCCCTAGAGCGGTCGGCTCGCGTCACCGTGGTGACGGCGGGGACCGCTGACTTGCCCGTAGCAAGGGAATGTGTCGCGGTGCTCCGCGCCTTTGGTTTTCGACCGGCGTTGATAGTTGACTGCGGGGTGGCGGGCGTGCACAGGCTCCTGGCGTCGCTCGACGAGCTGGCGGGCGCGGACGGCGTAGTGGTCATCGCAGGGATGGAAGGGGCCTTGGCGAGCCTTGTGGCCGGCGTTACCGCGGCTCCCGTTGTCGCGGTGCCCACCTCAGCTGGTTACGGCGCAAGTCTAGAAGGGGTCACGGCCCTGCTGGCGATGTTGTCATCGTGCGTGCCGGGCCTGACCGTGGTGGGTATCGACAACGGGTTCGGTGCCGCATGCGCGTTGTCCCGAGCCCTACCTTGACCAAGAAGGCGACCGGCCCGAGCGCCGAAGGGTGTTCTTCAGAGAGGCTGGCTTGGTTCCACTGCTTCGCCGGCATCGCCGGCGACATGGCCCTGGGATCGCTGCTGGATGCAGGTGCTGACATCTCGGAGGTTCTGTCTCTCGTCGGCCGGTTGCCTCTTCACGGGTGGCACCTGCGCGCTGAGCCGGTGCTTCGAGGTGGGATCGCGGCGACGCGCGCCGTGGTGGGGGTCACAGACGATGTCGTCGTTCGTACTCACTCCCACATAATCGGGCTCATCGAGGCAGCGCGACTTCCCCCTCGCGTCGCTCAGCGGTCGCTTGACACGTTTGCAACGCTGGCCGAGGTTGAAGGACGCCTGCACCGGCGGGCACCCGAGCACGTCCATTTTCACGAGGTCGGATCGCACGACACGGTCATCGACGTGGTGGGTACGGCGGCCGCGCTCGAGGTGCTCGGAATCGACAGGGTCACGTCCTCTTCCGTGGCGACCGGCACCGGGACGGTTCGCGGCGCTCATGGCTACCTGCCGAACCCGTCGCCCGCTGTGGTTCAACTTCTCTACGGCATACCCACCTGGGGACGCGATGTGACGCTCGAGCTGACCACGCCCACGGGTGCGGCGATCCTCGCTTCTATGGCGGCGTCCTTCGGCGCGCTACCTCCCATGCGCATAGAAGCCACGGGCTTCGGTGCGGGAAGCGCGGAGATCGACGGTCTGGTGAACTGCACACAGGTAGTCGTGGGTGAGGCTCTGGCAGACTCCCCGGTCCCGGGCCAGCCGCTGCTCCTCGTAGAGGCCAACCTCGACGACGCGACCGGGGAAGTGCTGGCTCATGCTGTGGAGGTGCTGCTCGAAGCGGGCGCGCACGACGCGTGGATCACACCGATCCTCATGAAGAAGGGCCGCCCTGGGCACACGGTGAGCGTTCTCGTCGACGTGGCGCTGGTCGAACCCGTGCGTCGTGTTCTGCAGTCGGAGACCGGCACCCTGGGAGTGCGCGGCGTGATGCTCGAGCGTTGGCCGGCGTCGCGTTCTATAGGCACGGTGGAGGTCGAAGGACTGCCTGTGCACGTGAAGGTGAGCCCAGGCCGGGTGAAGGCGGAGCAGCGTGATGCAGCGCGCGTCGCGGCCCGCACCCGCCTGCCGCTCAGAGAGGTGCTCTCGCGTGCCGAGTGGGCATGGAGGCATGCCGGCCGCCCTCGTTCGAAGCAGGATCCTGGCGGTTTCGACCACGAACCTCCTGACCGTCCGACCCCAGCTTGAGGACACTGTCTTGGGCGGGGGGAGATGTCTGGGAGAGGTATCGAGGGGTGAGGGAGAACGCCATTCCGCCCGCGTGGGCCTGGCCAGAAGAGCGGAATTCGAGCGCTTGGTTACGGACCCAGGTCACGCCGGTAGACGTGCGTCTCTCGCCGGGTGAACCCGAGTCGCAAGTACATGCGGTTTGCGTCCTCTCTGGATGGGCGTGACGTCAGGTCCACGGTGCGTGCCCCGGCCGCCGTGGCTCGCGCCAATGCTTCGTTTACGAGGGCTGATCCGACGCCGCCGCCGCGCTGTGTGCTGTCCACTACGACGTCCTCGATCCAAGCGCGCGGGCCGGTCGGTGCTCTGAACAATACGAGGGTCAGTGATCCCACGATTGCACCGCGCGGGTCGCGCGCGACCAGCAAGACGGTGCTTGGCGAGCGCGCGATATCAACAATCTCGTCTTCGATGAGCGGGGGAGCTGAGGAGGAAAGCTGCGGGACGAGGAGTGCGAGGGCACGAGCAACTTCGGGGGTGACCGAATCGACCTCCTCGATTGCCACTTCGGTGTCCGAGGTCTTTCGTGCTTCGTGGTCGGTCACGCGCAGTAGTTCGTCCTCGGTCACGAGCAGTCGAGTCTAATCACCACATCTCGTGAAATGTCTTCGAATGCGTGAGCATTCAAGGCTCATTCGGGAACCTCATGACGGGTCCCGGCCGGGACGCCCTCTTTGAATCCCGGGCCCTGTGGGACGACAACCGGTGGCCCTTGCTCAATTCCGTCGTCGCCGGGAACGCCGAGCGCGTGGACGGTGAGCCGGGCCTTCTGTGCCTTCGACTCTTCGTCCACATGGACGTACTTCTCACCTCGCAGCGCCGAGGCGATCGCCGCGATCACGCTCA